>Ga0335077_10001616_pt1 | contig 26827 bp, 21 predicted proteins | sample Lox_Sample_31_FD_207151 | JGI IMG/M metagenome (GOLD analysis project Ga0335077, IMG submission 207151) | Soil microbial communities from Loxahatchee National Wildlife Refuge, Florida, United States - Lox_Sample_3.1 | ecosystem: Environmental > Terrestrial > Soil > Wetlands | place: USA... | reverse complement strand
TGCGTCCTCCGACATCAAAGCCTCGGAGCCGCTGCACGGCCGCATGCTGCATGTATCGCGCCTCGCGACCATCGGCGAGATGGCGGCCGGGGTCGCGCACGAGCTCAATCAGCCCCTCACGGCCATAACCAACTACGCGCAGGCCTGTGATCGGCTGCTCGCCAAGCCCGATGCGGACCTGGGTGACGTGCGCCAGGCACTGCGCGAGATCGCATCGCAGGCGGTACGCGCGGGCGACATCATTCGCCGACTGCGCACGCTGGCACGCGGCAATCCGATCGAGCGTGCCTCCACGGACATCAACACCGTGGTAACGGAAATTCTCGAGTTGCTGCAGCCGGATGCCCGCCTGCACGCAGCGCGCCTGCTCGTCGAGCTCGGCACCGCCCTGCCCCCCGTGTGCGTCGATCGCGTGCAGATCCAGCACGTGATCCTCAATCTCGCACGCAACGCGTTGGAAGCGATGAATTCGAGCAGCTCGGCCGTGCGGCAGCTGCAGATCCGTACGGCCCGGGCCGGGGACGCGGATATCGAGGTTTGCGTGTGTGACAGTGGACCCGGCCTGGCACCCGCGGCGCTCGAGCGGATGTTCGATCCGTTCTTCTCCACCAAGCCCGACGGCACCGGGCTCGGACTGCCGATCAGTAACACCATCGCGCGCGCGCACGGCGGCTCGCTGGGTTACAGGCCCAACGAGCCCCGCGGCGCATGTTTCTACATTCGCCTGCCGTGCGCAGCGCCCGCGTGAAGGCAGTCGAAATGAAGGAACAGCCTCCCGTCGTCTATGTCGTCGACGATGATGAAGCCGTACGCAACTCGCTGCGCTTCCTGCTGCGCTCCGTCGGACTTGCCACGCAGACCCTGCCCTCGGCCGGCGAGTTCCTGGCGAGCTACCGGCCCAATCAGCCGGGCTGTCTGGTGCTCGATGTGCGCATGCCCGCGATGAGCGGGCTCGAGCTGCAACAGCAACTCAATCTGCGCGGCGCCATCATTCCCGTCATCTTCATCACCGGGCACGGTGACATCCCGATGGCGGTCGAGGCAATGCAGCACGGCGCATTCGACTTTCTGCAGAAGCCGTTTCGCGACCAGGATCTCATCGATCGCATTCAGCGTGCGCTGGCAAAGGACACGAAGAGCCGAGCGGCCCTCAAGGAGCACGCGCGCATCCGCAGCCGCCTCGATTCGCTGACGCCGCGCGAGCGCGAGGTGATGCAGCTGATGACTCGCGGCAAGCCCAACAAGGTCATGGCGGCCGAGCTCGGCGTCAGTCAACGCACGGTGGAGATCCATCGGGCGCGCGTCATGGAGAAGAGCGGCGCCGCATCGCTCGCACAGCTCGTGCGCATGGTCATGGACCTCGATCTCGAACCGGTTGCACGCGCCGACTTCGACCCTGCAAAGACTCCGCAGGAATAGCGCTCAACCCTTACGCACATCTGCGTATGCCGCACTCCCCTCCGCTCTGACAGGATGCCCGCGTATTGCGGGCTGAGTACCGCCCTCTCGACTGAGATCGAGCGATGCCCGGCACACTGAGATCAAGCGATGCCCGGCACTCTCACAATTGCTTACAAGCTGCTGATCAACGATCGCGCCAAATTTGCTGCGCTGCTCGTCGGCATCACCTTCGCGGTGTTTCTCATGATCGAGGTCACTTCGCTCTTTGCCGGCGTGCTCAGTCGCTCTTCCTCGACGGTGATCAATATCGGTGCATCGATGTGGGTCATGGATCCGGCTGTGCAGACCGTCGCCAATACGATCCCGCTGCCAGACTACGTACTCGATGAGGTGCGCAGCATTCCGGGCGTCAAGTATGCCGTCCCTCTCTACTCGGGGGCAGCCTTGCTCAAACTGAACGGCGGCGTGTACCAGTCCGCCAACATCGTCGGCCTGGATGACACGAGTCTCTTCGGCCGGCCGCGGCTCATCGCGGGGAGCATCGAGGACATCTTCGCCGAGAATGCCTTCATCGCCATCCGCGATGCCGAGTTCTCTAAGCTCGGCAACCCCAAGATCGGCACGGAGTTCGAGCTCAATGACCACCGGGGTGTGATCGTCGGCATCGCCCGAGTCGCATCCAGCGCTCTTTTCGGCGTGCCAACGCTGTATACGACCTACAGCCGCGCTCTGCAGTACATACCGAACACACGCTTCACGATCTCGTATCTGCTGGTCGAGCCCAAGAGCGAGCACGACGTCGCGGAAATCAAGCGACGCGTGGCAGCGGCCGGGTATCTGGCGCTGACGAAGGGCGAGTTCATCACCAAGATCTCCGATTTCTACATGTATCAGACCGGCATCGGAACCAACATGCTCCTCATGACGCTCATCAGCTTCATCGTCGGACTGTCGATCTCGGGGCAGACTTTCTACGCCTTCGTGCTCGAGAACCTCGACAAGTTCGGCGCCCTAAAGGCGATCGGCGCCAAGGGTGGCGAGCTGATCTCGATGATCATGTTTCAATCGGCCTTCGTATCGCTGACCGGCTACGGCATGGGTGTCGGGCTGTGCGCCATCATCATCTGGCTCGCGCGGGCCCGCCTGCCCGACTACGCCGCCACGATCACCTTCGTGAACCTGATCCTCGCCTTCGTCATGGTGGTGGTGATTGCCGCCCTGTCAAGCTATGTCGGGGTTCGCAAAGTGCTGCGCATCGAGCCGTTCGACATCTTTCGAGGCTGATCATGACGAGCCCCGCGATCGAAGTCAGCGCCATCAACAAGTGGTTCGGGGAGGGCACGGCCAGAACGCACGCCGTGAAGGATTTGAGCTTCGAGGCGGCGTTCGGGGAAGTCCTCTATGTCGTCGGGCCCTCCGGCAGCGGCAAGACCACGATGCTCAGCATAATCTCGGGCATCCTGCGGCCGAGCTCGGGTACCGTCAAGATCGAGGAGACCGACATCTGGCGTCTGTCGGACGACGAGCTCGCGGATTTCCGCCTGCACAAGCTCGGCTTCGTCTTCCAGGACTACCATCTGTTTCCGCGACTCACGACGGCCGAGAATGTCGCCATCCCGCTCATTCTCCAGAATCGACCCTGGGACGAGGCGCTCAACGAGGCGCTCAAGGACCTGGCGATCGTCGGCTTACAGGGCAGAGCGGAGCTGCCGCCGGTCAAGCTGAGCGGTGGCGAGCAGCAGCGTGTCGCCATTGCACGCGCCATCGTCAGCCGACCCGACATTCTGATCCTGGACGAGCCCACCGCATCGCTCGACGGGGATACTGGTCGCAGCATAATCAGCTTCGTGCGCGAGCATCTGCTCACGGCGCACCGCTGCATCGTCATCGTCACGCATGACAGCCGCATCTACGAGTTCGCCGACCGGATTCTGCGCATGGAGGACGGCCGCATGAGCGGCATCGAGCGGAGCAGCCTGGATGCACAATAGATACATCTTCGCCGCTTCCGCTGTCGGACTCGTCCTGGCACTGGTGAGTGCCATCATTTCCAGCGAGCAGCCCGCCGCGCAGCCGCCGGTGTTCGAGCCGGCTGCGAACCCCTACGCAAAGGGCATCTACGCGAACGGCATCATCGAGAGCGACCAGGCGCAGGGATCGAACATCAACATCTATCCCGAAATCACGGGCCCCATCACGCAGGTGCTGGTCACGGAAGGCCAGAAGGTACGCAGAGGCGACCCGCTGCTCATGATCGATGACTCCGTACAACAGTCGCTCGCCGACCAGCAACAAGCGCAGGCGCTGGCGGCGCTCGCGATGTTGCGCGAGCTCAAGGCGGAGCCGCGGCCGGAGAGCCTCGCGATCGCGCGCGCCCAGGTCGACAACGCAGCGGCTACCCTCAGGAACGCGCGCGATCAGCTCACGAAGGAGCAGCGCTCCTTCGATATGGACTCGAGGTCGGTGAGCCGCGATGCGCTCGACAACGCCAGGAATGCCGAGAAGATTGCCGCCACCAATCTTAGAGTGGTCGACCGGCAGTTTGCCCTCACCAAGGCAGGCGCGTGGATTTACGACGTGCAGAACCAGGAGCGGCAGTACGCGGCGCTATCCAAGGCCTACGCCGCCTCGTGCGCGCTGCTTGCGAAGTACACCATCCGCGCGCCGGCCGACGGCGTGGTGCTCGCCGTGCAGGCCGCCGCCGGCAGCTACGTATCACCGCAGGGAGCGTACGATTCGTACACGCAGGGCTTCGGTCCCCTGATCGTCATGGGTCAGCCGCAGCGGCGCTTGGCGGTACGGGCCTACATCGATGAGATCCTGATCCATCGCCTGCCGGACCCGACGAAGATTCAGGCGGAGATGTTCATTCGCGGCACCGACCGGCACGTTGCGCTCAGCTTCGCGCGCATCCAGCCTTATGTGTCACCGAAGATCGAGCTCTCGGATGCCCGCCAGGAACGCGTTGACCTCAGGGTACTGCCGGTCATCTTCCGCTTTGACAACTCGAGCGACCTCAAGCTCTACCCCGGACAGCTCGTGGATGTCTATGTGCGTGAGAACTGACCCTGCTCGGCTGGCGCAGTCAGCGCACCAGGCGGGGCGTGCTCGTGCGCGGTGGCCAGGGTTAATCTGGAGCGGACTGTGCGCGCTGCTCGCCAGTTGCGCCGTCGGTCCGAACTTCGAGCGCCCAACGCCCCCTGTCGTCGAGCACTACGCCTTCGGCGGCGACCCCACGGCGACCGTCAACGCGCATGGGAGCGCCCAAAACTTCATGCTCGGCCGGGCCGTCGCGGCGGACTGGTGGCAGCTGTTCAGTTCCCCGCAGCTCAACGAGCTCGTCGCGGAATCGCTCAACGGAAATCCGACCCTGGACGCCGCACGCGCGAACCTGCGGCAGAGCCAGGATAGTCTGCGCAGCGGCTACGGCATCTTCTATCCGCAGGTCGCGCTCGATGCCAGTGCGACGCGGCAGCGTTTCGCACCGATCAAATTCGGCGAGAGTCTGCCCTCGAGCATATTCAACCTGTTCACACTTTCGGCCTCGGTGAGCTACGTCCTCGACCTGTTTGGTGCCGAGCGGCGCGCGGTGGAGGCACTGGGCGCTCAAGTCGACGCGCAGCGTGCAAGCGCGCAGGCTGCCTATCTCGTCCTCACATCCAACGTTGTCAACGCGGTCATTGCGAAGGCTGCCTATCAGGCGCAGATCGACGCGACCCGCGGGCTGATCGCGCTCCAGCGCGAGCAAGTCAGTCTGGCCGAAGTCCAGGTGCGAGCCGGTACGGCACCTTATTCAACCGTACTCAGTCTGCAGAGCCAGCTTTCCTCCTACGAGGCCACCATTCCGCAGCTCGAACAGAGGCTAACCCAGAGCGACGATCTGCTCGCGACGCTCAGCGGCCACCTCCCGGCGGAATCGCGGCCGCGGGACATCACCTTGGCCCAACTGACGTTACCGGGCTCTCTGCCGGTGAGCTTGCCTTCTCAGCTGGTACGCCAGCGGCCCGACATTCTCCTCGCGGAAGCCTCGCTCCACACGGCCAGCGCGGAGGTGGGCGTGGCGACCGCCGCGCTGTTCCCGAGTATTACGTTAAGCGGTGCCTATTCCGCAAACAGCACCACGACAGCCGGACTGCTGTCTCCTCAGGGCCGTGCGTGGGGGGTCGCAGGCGACGTATCGGCACCACTGTTCGAAGGGGGCAACCTGTGGTTCAAGCGCAAAGCTGCGATCGACGGCTATGAGCAGGCCCGCTCGCTCTACCGCCAAACGGTGCTGACCGCATTCGCGCAAGTCGCCGATACACTGCGTGCCCTGGAACACGACGCAGCTGCTCTGCGGGCACAGGATGAAGCTCTGAGGACGGCCGAGCAGGCTCTGCACCTCGTGCAGATCAATTATGCGGCGGGGCTTGCAACTTATCTCGACGTGCTGAATGCCGATACGCAGTACCATCAGGCGCAGATCAACGATGTACAGGCGCTCGCCCTGCGCTACCAGGACACGGTCGCGCTCTTCGCGGCGCTCGGCGGCGGATGGTGGAACGCGCGCGGGGCGCCGCTCACGAGCTCCGGCGCGCCCTGATCGTGGCGACTGACCGCGTGACGTTCAAACTGACCCGTTGGCGCCATCCGAATGTGGTCTTATGATGGGCTAGTACAGCGAGTTGACCGCAGTCCGACGCCCCATGCTATCCCAGGAAATGCTCAGCAGTGCCCTGCAGTCGGCACCGGATGCCATCGTGATCGTCGATGCATCCGGTCGCATCCTGTTTGCGAATCGGCAGCTGTTGGCTCTTCTCGGTTACGAGTATGACGAGGTCCGCGGTCAAGCCATCGAAATGCTCCTGCCGGAGCGCTTTCGCCCGCGACATCTGGGTCACCGTAGCGAGTACGCCGAGAATGCGCGCGTGCGGCCGATGGGCGTCGACCTCGATCTGTTCGCGCTGGCCAAGGACGGCAGAGAAGTACCCGTAGAGATCAGCCTCAGTCCCATTGAGGACGCTGGGCGACTGCTGGTCGCGGCGGCACTGCGCGACGTCACCGAGCGCAAGAAGATCCAGACAGAGCTCAGGGACGCTCGCGAAGCCGCCGAGCGCGCCAATCAGGCCAAGAGCCGCTTTCTGGCCACAGCGAGCCACGATCTGCGGCAACCGCTGCAGGCGCTGGCGCTCCTGAACGGCACCCTGCGTCGTGTCGTCCAGGAGCCGGATGCCCGCGAGGCGCTCGCGCATCAGGCCCAGGCAATCGAGGCGATGTCGAAGCTCCTCAATGCGTTGCTCGACATCAGCAAGCTCGAGTCCGGCGCCGTGCGGCCCGACCCCACGGATTTCGCCATGGCCGCGCTGTTCGAGGAAATGCGCAACGAGTTCGCAAGCCTCGCCGAGGCCAAGGGACTCGAGCTGCGCATCTCGGCGCCGAGCGGCCTGGTGCATTCGGATCGCTCGCTCGTGGGGCAGATTCTGCGCAATCTGGTCTCGAATGCGATCAAGTACACACGGCACGGCTTCGTGGAGCTGCGCGCCCTCATGCACTCGTCGGCAATGCACATCGAGGTGATCGATAGCGGAGTGGGCATCGCTCCGGACCAGCTTCCGTACATCTACGACGAGTTCTATCAGGTCGGTGTCGCGACCAATGCCTTCCGCGAGGGTTATGGCCTCGGTCTGAGCATCGTGGCGCGCCTGGTGAGATTGCTCGGGCTACACCTCGCCGTGCGCTCCGAGCTTGGTCGCGGATCGACCTTCGATCTCGAATTGCCGCTCGGCTCTGGTACCACGATCACTCCGGCAGCTTCTCCTGTGGCAGCGCAGGCGGTGGACCGCCAGGCAGCGGCCCCTCAGGTGCTGCTCGTCGATGACGATCCGGGCGTGCGCAGTGCCACCACCATGTTGCTGAAGGTGGAAGGCTATCGGGTCGTGTCTGCCTCATCCTTGCAGGAGGCCGTCGAGCGCTTGGCCGAGATGCCCGGCGTCGATCTGCTCGTCACGGACTATCACCTGCAGAACGGCAGCACCGGGCTCGACGTGATCAACGCCGTGCGCACGACCGCGGGCGAAGGCCTCAAGGCCGTCCTGGTTACCGGAGATACCTCCTCGACCATCCGCGGGCTGCCATCCGATGAGCGCATCCGGCTTGCGAGCAAGCCGATCGACGCGGATGAGCTGCTCGGCCTCATCAAGGCCTTGCTCGCCTCCTGAGCAGCCCGTAAGCGCGTGCCGAGTCCGCCGCGCGTGCCGGCTCGGTAGCGCTGCCCGAGCGTAGGTACTTCCCGCAGGAGATAGCGGTGAAGCTACGGATGACGGAAATCCGCGTACCGGCGATGATGAACAACAGTGCCACCTAGGGAGAGATCGCCGGTATGCCTGCCATTCGCCGCATCCTCGTTGCAATCAAGGACCCCCGCGCCAAATCGCTGCACACGGTCGCCAAGGCTGCGCAACTCGCCCGCGCGCTCAAGGCGTCGCTACGGATCTTCCACGGCATCAATGATCCGATCTATCTCGACATGGCGGGCTTCACGCAACCGCTTGAGCTCATCGAGCAGGAGCGCCGCGAAGCCTGCAAGCAGCAGCTCGAAAGAATCGCGGCCCGACTGCGCCGCCTTGGCATCACCGTCAGCACCGCCGTCGAATGGGACTTTCCCGCGTACGAGGCCATCCTGCGCGGTGCCAGGGAGTTCAATGCCGATCTGATCGTCGCGGAGTGTCATGCAACGAACCACCGCGCGCCCTGGCTGCTGCGCTTCACGGACTGGGAACTGTTGCGCACGAGTGCCGTACCGGTGCTGCTCGTGAAGAATCGGCGACCTTATCGCCGTCCGCGCGTGCTCGCGGCAGTGGACCCGACCCATGCGTTCGCCAAACCGGCGAAGCTCGACGCGCAGATTCTTCGCAGCGGCGCAACGGTCGCGAACGCCCTCGGCGGTGCGCTACACGTCGTCTACGCGTTCGACCCGCTGCCACTGCAGCTGATACCCGATGCGCCGACCCAGCCCGCGATATTCGAGCAGATCGAGTCGCTGACGGTCGCGCGTGCGAAGACGGCGCTCGATCGGACACTGCGCGCTTTGAAGCTTCCTCCGGATCGCCGTCACGTCATCGGCCGGCACCCGATCGATGCCATTGCAGATGCCGCGGCAGAGACGACGAGCAGCATCGTCGTCATGGGTGCCGTATCGCGCTCGGGATTGAAGCGTGTCTTCATCGGCAACACGGCCGAGAAGCTGCTCGACCGCCTGCCCTGTGACGTGCTCGTTGTGAAGCCACCGCATTTTCGCAGCCCGATTGGCCGTGCCCGTCGTGGCGCGCAGGTGCTGGCGGCCCCGGTGGTCGCCCCGGGTCTCTAAGGGCGCAGCTGCATCCGCGCGCGCTATGCACCGGGCCATCGCGATCCTGCTCTCCGCGGCCGCCTGGCTACCGGCCAACGCGCCCGCACTCTCGAGTGCGGACGCGCAGCTGCAGGCAGCCCTGCGGCTCACACCCGACTTGCAACGTGGGGCGGAGCAATTCCAGACCTGTGCCGCGTGCCACGGCGTGCAGGGTGAGGGTGCAAGCGATGGATCTGTTCCCGCGATCGCCGGCCAACACACCTCGGTGATCCTCGAGCAGCTCATCGATTTTCGCCGCAACGCTCGCCTGAACATTCGCATGCAGCACTTCGTGGACCACCATCATCTGACGAACGTCCAGGAACTTGCCAACGTTGCCGCATACGTGAATAGCCTCAATCCGCCACCCCCGAAACGGCTCGTTGCCGATAGCTCCGTAGCGCAGGGTGAGAGCTTCTATACACGCCTGTGTGCTTCGTGCCACGGCGCGGCTGCGCAGGGTGATGCCAACGCGCGAGTGCCGAGGCTGGCCGGTCAACATCCGGAATATACCCGACAGCAGTTGAGCGATGCCCTCGAGGGTCGACGGCCCAACATGGAGCCCGATCATGCGCAGCTGCTCGCGCATGCAGAACCGAGCGACCTCGCGGCAGTCGCAACATTTATCCTGCGCCTCGGATTCAACGACTCCGATTCGCAGCGTTGATGTGCTCGAGCGCCTGGCTCATGGCATCCGGCTTGCTCGTATCCACGTGCAGCACATCGAGGCCCTCAGCGGCGCTAATAGCCTGGAAGTCGCGAAGCTGCACCTCGAGCACTCCGTGGTCAGCCTCGGAAGCGTCCGACCCGCTCTGGGTGCGCGCCGTAATTCGGGTCCGCAGCACCTCTGGTGCCGCATGGCATTGCAGCACGACTAGAGGTACGCCCACCCGCCCGGCTAGCTCAGCGAATCGGGCCCGCTGAGAGCGGAGTGAAAAGCTGGCATCGACGATGACATTGAAGCCGCCGCTGATGACATCCTCAGCGAACTGCGCGAGGCGCTCGTAGAGCGCAGCCGTCGCCTCGGGCGTGTACAAGCCACTCCGTAGGTGCGACCCCGAACGCGCGAGCTCATCCAGACCGGCGCGGCGCTTGCGCTCCACATCCGAACGCAAGTGGACCGCCGCCAGGCGGGGCGCCAGCAACCGAGCGAGCCACGTCTTGCCGGACCCGGACAGACCACACATCACTATCAGACGCGGAGTGTGAGCAGCGAGCGCCACGGTGGCGCGCTCGAGCAGTCGCGCGTGTTCGAGGCGCAGACGCTCGCGAGCTTCATCGGGCAGTGCACGTGCCGACAGCGCGGCGACCTTGACGCGCACCAGCGCCCTATGCGCCTTGTACAGCTCGAGCACGCGGCAGGCATGATAATCGCCGCTGGCCGCGAGATAGCCGCCGCGGAACGCCTGCGCATGCTCTGGATTGCCGCGTGCCTCGAGATCGACGAGCAGCAGGGCGATCTCGTCCGCCACGTCGATCCAGCGAAAGGCCGGCTCGAATTCCATGCAGTCGAACGCCACCAGGCGCGTGCCGAGCCGCACGATATTGCGCGTGTGCAGATCGCCGTGGCACTCACGCACGCGGCCGCCGACATGACGCGCCGCCATCCAGGGCGCGACGGCAGGCAGACGCCGCTCGAGAGACTCCCGTAGTGCGAGCACAGCGGCCGCTGTACCGAACACTTTGGCGGCCTCAGCGCACTCGTGCAGATTGCGGATCAAAAGTGCCTGCACCTCGGCCGGGCATGCCCAGCGTGAGGCTGCCCGCGCGGCTGGCAGCTGTGCATGAAGCTGCGCAAGCATGCGCCCGAAGTCCTCCAGCTCCGAAGGCTCGATGGCACCATGTTCCAGCAGTTGATCGAGCTCATCACGGCGGGAAAAGCGCCGCATGCGTACGGCGTGCTCGAGCACGGGCCCCGTGCCTCCCATGCGAATCTCACCCTGCGACGAGATGATCGGACAAACATCCAGGTAGAGCTCGGGAGCGAAGCGGCGGTTGAGACGCACCTCCTCCTCGCAGAAGAATCGTCTGCGATCTGCATCGCGCAGATCGACGAACGCATAGCGCACCGGCCGTTTGATCTTGTACGCAAAGTCTCCGGCCAGCAGCACCCATGAAACATGGGTCTCCACGAGCTCGACGGCGCCCACGGGATGGGGATACGCCTGCGGCCGCAGCAGCGCGTCCAGCGGTGGCGGTAGGCTCATGCAGACACCCCGCTCGCCGCGACTCAGCCGAGCCCGAAACGGTGATGGAACCAGATCTTCATGAGGTGAGTGAGCCCCAGATAGGCGATCACCATGACGACGAGCAGCGGCCAGTACAGGGCGGGCAGCGCCTGAAAGCCAAGCGCATGCGCAAACGGCGAGAATGGCAGCCAGATACCGATGGCACACACGGCGAGACTGGTAAGCATGAGCGGCGCGCTCGCTCTGCTTTCGATGAAGGCCAGATGCCGCGTACGAATCACGTGGATGATGAGCGTTTGCGAAAGGATCGATTCCACGAACCAGCCCGTCTGGAACAGCGACGCCTGCGCCAGCGTCTTCGCTCCGAACAGAAAATACAGAGTGAAGTAGGTCGTGTAGTCGAAGATGGAGCTGATCGGTCCAATGCAGAGCATGTAGCGACCGATGTTCCCGATCTCCCAGCGTCGCGGACGCGCCAGGTACTCCTCGTCGACGTTGTCCGTGGGAATGGCGGTCTGCGAGAAATCGTACAGCAGGTTATTGGTGATCACCTGTACGGGCGCCATGGGCAAGAACGGCAACCAGGCGCTTGCGCCGATGACGCTGAACATGTTGCCGAAGTTCGAGCTCGCACCCATGCGGATGTATTTCACGACGTTGCCGAAGACTTTGCGCCCCTCGAGGACACCTTCACTCAGCACCAGCAGACTCTTCTCGAGCAGGATGATGTCGGCCGACTCTTTGGCGATGTCCACGGCCGAGTCCACCGAAATGCCAACGTCGGCACCCTTCAGCGCAGGCCCATCGTTGATGCCGTCACCGAGGAAGCCGACGACGTGACCCTTGGCCTGCAGACCTGTGATCACGGCGGCTTTCTGACTCGGTGACAGCTTGGCGAATACCTGGCTCTTCTCCGCGAGCTCGCCGATCTCTAAATCCGAGCGCCCTTCCAGCTCGCTGCCGAGTACGAGCCGCTCGGCGGGAACGCCGACGTCGCGACAGATCTTGCGCGTGATGATCTCGTTGTCTCCCGTGAGTACGCGCACCTGCACTCCTTGCGCTGCGAGCGCGGCAATCGCGCGACCGGCAGTCGCCTTGGGCGGATCGAGGAACGCGATGTATCCGACGAGGACGAGTTCGGACTCATCTTTGAGCAGACAGGTGTGCTGCTCCGCCGGCAACTCCTTGATCGCAACCGCGATCACGCGAAAGCCGTCGGCATTGAGCGCCTCGACCGTGGCCCGCACGCGTTCCAGATGCGAAGCGTCGAGCGCGAAGGTCGTCCCGGCCGCCCGACCCGCGTGGCACACGGCCAGCACCTCCTCCACGGCGCCCTTGCAGATCAGCAGGCGCTGCCCGGAGCGCTCCACGGCGACGGACATGCGCCGGCGCTCGAAGTCGAATGGCACTTCGTCGAACTTCCGATAGGCCTCCGCACGCGCTGCGAGCGCGCGTGCATCGCGGTGGCGCAGCACTGCGATGTCGAGCAGGTTCTTCAAGCCCGACTGATAGTGACTGTTGAGGTAGGCGTACTGGAGGACTTCCTCGCTCTCCTGCCCGAGCAGATCGACATGCTTCTCGAGCACCACGCGGTCCTCGGTCAGGGTGCCAGTCTTGTCGGTGCACAGGACGTCCATCGCACCGAAGTTCTGAATCGCGTTGAGGCGCTTGACGATGACCTTGCGCCGCGACATGGCCAGCGCGCCCTTGGCCAGGTTCACCGTCACGATCATCGGCAGCATCTCGGGCGTCAGACCCACCGCCACTGCGGTCGCAAACAGCAGTGCCTGCACCCAGTCGCCCTTCGTGAAACCGTTGATGAGGAATACAAGCGGCGCCATGACCAGGATGAAGCGGATCATGAGCCATGCGAAATGATTGATGCCCTTGTCGAAGCTCGTGAGCGGGCGCTCGCCGACGATCGTATGCGCCAGGCCGCCGAAGTAGGCCCGCTCCCCGGTGAGCGCGATCACGCCCGTCGCTGTGCCGCTCACGACGGTCGTTCCCATGAAGCAAACGTTCTCGAGGCACGCAATGTCCGCCCGCGCTGATGGCACGGCAACCCCGTGCTTCTCCACCGGCAGTGATTCGCCGGTGAGTGAGGCCTGATTGACGAATAGATCCTTGGCGGCAAGCAGACGCAGGTCCGCGGGAATCATATCGCCGGCCGACAGCCGCACGATGTCACCGGGCACCAGCTCCTCGATCGGGATCTCTCGCGTCTGGACCGCTTCAGCAGCCCGGGCTGCCTCGGGTGTGCGCACGACCGTTGCGGTCGTGTGCACCATGGCACGCAGCTCCTCGGCCGCTTGACCCGAGCGGCGTTCCTGGAAGATAGCAAGCGAGAGGCTCAGCACCACCATCGCCGCGATGATGAGCGCCGATTCCCGATCTCCCATCGCGAGGGAGATGCCCGCCAGGACGAGCAGCAGAACGTTGAGCGGATTCAACAGCCGCCGTAGCAATTGCACGAGCAGCGAGTCGTGCTCCTCGTGAGCAATGCGGTTGGCACCGCATTGGTCGCGACGCCGCGCGGCTTCATCCTCGGACAGACCGTGCTCGGAGGTGCCGAGGCGCGCGAGGACCTCAGCGTTGGCCAGCGCGGCGAGCTCGATCAGCGCGCTCGGAATATCCTGCTTGCGGGTGAAGCGCTGGTGGCGTCGCGATTGCGCGAATGGCCAGCGGAATACGGGAACGCGTCGGTGCAGGATCGCACCGGCAGATGCCTCTGCCTCTAACCGCTGCACTGCCATGGCGCCGGGGCCCTATTCTTGCCACAGAGGATCAGCTGCTGCCAGTGCGCCTCTCCAGCTCAGCACCGGATGGCGCGGAGAGTCGCGACAGATAGTCGGCGAGGCCGGCGAGGTCCTCCATGCCCAGATTCTCGAGCATGTGCACATGTGTGTGCGCCATGTTGGGGCGGCGCCCCTCCACGATATCGTGCATCTGCCGAAGCAGATACTCGTACCGCTGTCCCGCGAGCCGCGGCACGAAGCGCGCATCGCTGCCCTCGCCTCGGTTGCCATGGCAGGAAGTGCAGCGCTTTACATAGAGCACCTGCCCGCGATCCACCCAGTCCCCGCTGCCGACAGCCGCGGTACGTGGAGGAGCGAGTCCTCCCACGTAGGTCGCGACATCGGCGATGTCCTGGACGCCCTTGAGCAAGTGCTTGCCGGCGATCCACTCCATTCGATCATCCCAGCGTCGGCCGTGACGGTAGTCGACCAGTTGCTTCTCGAGCACCCGGGGATGCTGACCCGCGATCTCCGGTACCCAGCCATTCGGCAGCCCGGCGGCGTACTGACGCCCGTGGCACTCGGCGCAGACCTTGAACAACTGCTCGCCGCGGCTTGCATCACCTATCGAGTCGAGGACCGCCTGCAGGTCATCCTGCGTGGTCGCTTGCGCAACGGTGCGCGCGCTCGCGGCGCCGATGGCGAGCGTTGTCAGGAGTGCGAGCAGGAACCATCTTGGACTTTGCACGGGTACTGCAAAGATACGCAGTTGCTACCCCGGCCGCCGTAGGCAATTGTCCTGATGTCAGCAAGGTGCGACGCGCGTCACGATCGCCTCGTCCAGCCCTGCAGGAGGCAGCATGGAACACACCACTACAGTTTGCGACCCCTACAACCTCGCGCCCTCCTCCGCAGCCGTCCCATCCGACGATCGACGGGGGATGATCAGCGAGGCCGCCTACTATCTCGCCGAGCTGCGCCACTTTGCGCCGGGTCACGAGCTCGAGGACTGGCTGCTTGCCGAGAAGCAGGTGGACGCCGTGCTGGCGAGCGCGCGGCGCGGCGCATAACCGTCAGCGCTGCGCTCGGCAACAAAGGGCTTGCGCAGCTCACCAGCGCGCCCGCGCGCGCTCTTGCGTGTAATGCACCGGTACTATGTGCCTCTTGCGACCCGCACCTGAAGCGCTGGCCATGCGGCCCGGCAGCGTAAGTCGCTGACTTGCAGGCAGGTTGCTCGTCCCCGCGGCCTACGTTGGCTTTGCGGCGGGCACGCGCTATTGTGGCCTTCATGACTCAGCCGAGAACCGCGATGACAGATGCACAAGCCTTGCAGAGTTCAGTCATCAGTCGACGGCAATTCGTTTGCGCAACGCTGAGCATCGGCGGTCTGGCGCTCAGCCTGGACCTGTCGGCGCAGGAACCCGGTGGCGGACCCCGCGAAATGCATGGTGCGGCGGCGGCACCGCGCAACCCGGCTGCATTCCTGCAGATCGGCGAGGACGATGTCATCACCATCACGACGCCCGCGGTGGAGATGGGACAGGGCGGACACACCTCGATGCCGATCATCATCATGGAGGAGCTGGGAGGGGACTGGCAGAAGCTGCGGGTGGTGGATGCACCAGCCGCGGCCATCTACAACAACCCGATGTTCGGCCAGCAGGCCACGGTGGGCAGTTTCTCCGTGCGCGGCTGGTACACCGAGCTGCGTCGCATCGGCGCGGCAGCGCGCGTCATGCTCGTGCAGGCGGCGGCGCGCAAATGGTCGGTACCGCCGGGTGAGTGCAGCGTCGCCAACAGCTTCGTGGTTCACGGTCCCAGCGGGCGCCGCCGCAGCTTCGGCAGCGTCGCAAAGCTCGCGGCAAGCTTGCCGATACCGCAGCAGCCGCCGCTCAAGAGTCTCGAGCAGTACACGGTCATCGGCACTTCGCCGAAGCGCGTAGACATTCCCGACAAGGTCGACGGCAGCGCTCGTTTCGGCATCGATGTGCGGCTTCCCGACATGTTGTACGCGGCGGTGAAGACCTGCCCCACCTTCGGCGGCAAGCTCAAATCCTTCGACGACCGTGCGTGCAAGCGCATGCCCGGCTACTACGCAACCGTCGCCCTGCCTGACGGCGTCATCGTGGTCGCGCGATCCTACTGGCAGGCCCGCAAGGCGCTCGATCAGGTCACGGTGGACTACGATCGCGGGGTACTCGCGGGTGTGAACAGCGCGCAAGTTTCCCAGCGGTTGCGGGCCGCGTTCAGCGAGCCTGGCATCGCAGCACGCAACGACGGCGACGTGCAGAGCGCGCTTTCCCACGCGGCCAGCACCCTCGAGTCGATCTACGAGGTGCCGTACCTCGCGCATGCCTGCATGGAGCCGATGAACTGCACGGCCCGTGTGACGGACGAGGGCTGCGAGGTGTGGTGCGGGACACAGTCCCCGCAGAACGCTCAGCGCGCCGCGGCGGGTGTGCTCCAAGTCCCGCCCGCGCGTGTCAAAGTTCACGTCCAGTATCTGGGGGGTGGCTTTGGCCGGCGGGGTGAGGGCGACTTCGTCGCTCAGGCAGTGGCCGCAGCGAAGGCCACGGCGGGTCGACCGGTGAAGCTCATCTGGAGTCGCGAGGAGGACATCCAGCACGATTTCTACCGGCCGGCGGCCGCGATCCGCTTTCGTGCCGGGCTCGATGCGGCGGGCAAGCCAGTGGCACTCGAGTGCAAGGTCGTGAGCGCCTCGCAGCCTTCCTTCGCTCGTCCGGGCGGTGCGCCCTTCTTCACCGAAGGCATCGCCGATGCGAACTACGCAATCCCGAATTTCCATGTCACGGGCTTCAACCGAGACATCGGTGTGCGCTTCGGTTTCTGGCGCTCGGTGAACGACTCGCACAATCCTTTCATGATCGAAGGGTTCATCGATGAGCTGGCGCGCCACGCGAAGCAGGATCCCTACCGCTTTCGTCGCTCGCTCCTGCAGGATGACCGCACGAGCGCGCGTCGCCAGCTGGCCGTGCTCGACTTTCTGGCGCAGAAGGCCGATTGGGATCATCCGCCGCCCGGACGTGCACTCGGTATTGCGGCCTTTCAGTCTTTCGGCAGCTTCATTGGCACCGTGGCCGACGTGTCCGTCAAAGGCCAGCGGGTGACCCTGCACCGCGTGATCACCGCCATCGACTGCGGCGTCGCCGTGCATCCTGACAACATCCAGGCGCAACTCGAGGGCGGAATGGTCTTCGGACTCACCGCTGCACTGCGCGGCGAGATCACACTCGAGAATGGTGCCGTAGCCCAGAACAACTTCAACGACTATCCGATGCTGGCGCTGGCAGAGATGCCGAACGTGGAGTGTCACATCGTGCCGAGCAGCGCCGCTCCGGGCGGTGTGGGCGAGCCGGGTACGGGCCCGATCGCTCCGGCGCTTGCGAATGCTGTCTACGCGGCGACGGGCCAGCGCCTGCGGTCGCTGCCGCTCAGCAAGCATGAGCTCATCTTCGATGCCGTGAGAACCTGACCATGTTCGAATTGAACGTCAATGGCACCAATCACAGCTTCGACGTCGAGCCAGACACCCCCGTGCTCTGGCTGTTGCGTGACGAGCTGGGACTCACGGGCACGAAGTTCGGTTGCGGCGCGGGCCTGTGTGGCGCCTGCACGGTGCTGATGGATGGCCAGACGGCCCGCAGCTGCATGCTGCCGGTGGCGGCGGCGGTCGGGAAGTCGATCGTGACCATCGAGGGTCTCGCGCGCGACAAGAGCCACCCTGTGCAGCAAAGCTGGATCGAGGCGAGCGTGCCCCAGTGCGGCTATTGCCAGTCGGGCATGATCCTGAGCGCCGTCGCGCTGCTCGAGCGCACCCCCAATCCGAGCGACGCGGACATCGACGCGGCGATCACCAATATCTGCCGGTGCGGCACCTACAATCGCGTGCGCAAGGCCATCCATCGCGCAGCGGAGCGCATGGCGGCGGGCGGCAAGCCGGGAGCCGCGACCCGCACGTGACGGGTCCGTAGCGGATTCGTCAGAGCCGCGCGGCGGCGAGCAGACTCAAGGTCTCGGCCCACAGTTGCTGAGTGAGCGCCGCAGCCGGCTGTGCGCGGGCGAGACGCGCACTCTGACCGGCCCACGCCTGCATCCGGCGCAGATCACCGCGCTCTGCCGCGTCGCGCCGCATGGGCATCGTCAGTCCGCTCTGCACGGGATAAGGAGCGGCGGGCGGCGCGCCGAGCGCGGTGGCCGCTCGCGTATAGTCGTTTGCAATGCCGCGCCCGGGCCGGCCGCTGAAGACACGAGTGACCTGGGTATCTTCGGGCGCGGTCTGCGCGAGTGCCGCGGCCCAGGTGGGATTGAGGCCCGCCTCGGGACAGCGCAGGAATCCAGTACCGATCTGCACCGCGCTCGCTCCCAACACGAGCGCCGCGGCGATACCTCGCGCATCCGCGATGCCGCCCGTCGCCACGACGGGCACGCGCACGGCGTCGACCACCGCAGGCAATAGTGCCAACAGGCCCACCATGCGATCCTGCGCGTACTGCGGCTCGAAGCACCCTCGGTGGCCTCCGGCCTCCATACCCTGCGCGACGATCACATCCGCGCCGGCCTCCTCGGCCGCACGCGCCTCCGCGACCGTTGAGACCGTTGCGGACCAGGCGATGCCCTGCGCTTTGAGTTGCTGCACGAACCCGCGCGGATAGAGTCCCATGATGGAGGACACGACCGGGGGGCGCACCCGAAGCAGCGCCTGGCACTGCGAGGTGAAGTCGGGCCGCGCGACCTCGCCCGCTTTCTCCGGGACTTCCGGGCCCCAGCGGGCGAGGAACGCACGCATTGCGGCCTCCTGCGCCGCGTTGCGCGCGGGCGGCGGGTCCGGTATCCAGAGATTGAGTTGAAAGGCATCCGAGCCCGCGGCCCGCACTTCGCTTGCCCACGACTCGATCTCAGTGGCGCTCATGAGGAGCGCGCCGCAACCGCCAAAGCCGCCGGCAGTGCCGACCGCCACGGACAGCGCCGGCGCGGGCACACCCGCCATCGGTGCGAGCAGCAGCGGAAGGCGCAGCTCGAACCGTCGACAGAAACTCTCCACTCGCTCTTTGACGCTACTCATGCGAGCTGCTCACACGGCATACGCCGCCGCCGGCGGCATGAGTGGCAAATAGTCGAAGCTCTCGCGCGGGATGTAAAGGAGGGATTCGGCGGGCGGCGCCACGTTCGGGCTGGCGCTCGCGGGGACGGTGTCGCGCATGACCGACGCCAGCGCGACACCGTCTCGCGGTCTTCAGCTTACGCTAACTCTGGCCCCATCAGCGGCAGTACACGTCGTGCTCTACGCACTCGTGCCACGTGTGCTCACGATAATAGCGATGGTGCTCGTGATCGTAGTAGCCCTCGCGCGGCTCAACGACACAGCTCGAGGTAAGCATGACCAGTCCGAGTAGGAAACAGCCTACAACAATGCGGGTTGCACCTATCATGGATACTCCTCGGGTAGTGGAAGCTAGTGCGACGCGCATCTCCCCCGTGCGCGCGCAAGCTCAAGCAACGCAAGGAATATGCCTGACCTCTACCAGAGCCACGCCGCGCCCCGTACACCACTCGAGTCGCCGTGCAGGGCGCGCAGAACCGGCGTGCTGATGCAATCGGAGAATGCATACTGGCCGAGAAGCGGCGGCACCGTGGAATACAGATCCGAGATGTTGGAGAGTCCGCCGCCCAACACAATGACATCGGGATCGAGAACGTTGATCACAGTAGCAAGGCTGCGCGCGAGCTGATCCGCATAGAGCGCAAGGCACGCCCGCGCCCTCTCCTCTCCAGAGCGCGCGGCGTGCGCTATCTCGAGCGCCGTGAGCTGCTCGCCGGTCGCGTCATCATCGGTCGCGTCGTGATAGGTGCGGACGAGACCGGCGCCGGAGAGATAGGTCTCGATGCACCCGGACTTGCCGCAATAGCAGAGGATGGCCGCTCGATCGCGCGCGCTCATCCATGGCAGCGGATTGTGGCCCCATTCTCCGCCAACCTCGTTGCGTCCTCGCAGCAGCGTGCCGTGGACCGCGATGCCACCGCCGACGCCCGTGCCGATGATCGCGGCAAATACCACCGAGGCGCCGGCGGCCGCCCCATCGACAGCCTCCGATAGCGCAAGGCAATTGGCGTCGTTCTCGAGCCGCACCTCTCGACCCAGTCGACGGGCCAGATCGCGATCAAGGGGCTGACCATTGAGCGCGGCGCTGTTTGAATTCTTGATCAGGCCGGTGCTCGAGGAGATCGCCCCCGGAGTTCCGACGCCTACCCGACCCACGGGACCCGTCACCGATTCCACCGCCGCGACGAGCGCCGCCACCGTGTCGAGGATGGCAGCGTAATTTCCGGCAGGCGTTGGTTTGCGTTGGCGCGCGATCACCGAGCCATCATGGGCCAGAGCGATGACCTCGATCTTCGTGCCCCCCAGGTCGACCCCGATGCGCGGGGTGTCGGAGCGCCTCGACTGGTGGCTCTGGGGCATACGCATGGTATACCAGGCGCATGGAACTCAACCCGATTCGCTACGACGTCGATGGCCTCACGATGACGTGACCGAGCACATCAAGCGACGCTGATGGCTGCCGAGCACGGCTATGGCGCCTTCGCCATCGACATGTATGGCGCGCCGGACTTGCCGCTCGAGCAAGCGCGCAAGCAGTCGCAACAGCTGATGGCCGACGCCGCGTTGATGCGGCGACTTTCAGACCCGCCGCTCCTTCCAGCGGCCGCGACGAAAGAGCACTGCGCTCCAGACGGTGAGCGCTGCGAAGGACACCGGCACTGCGATGAACACGCCGAGCGCGCCGAGCCCCGCGGGCTCGGCCAGCACCCAGGCGAGCGGGATCTGCCCCAGCCATAGGCAGAAGAAATTGAGCCGCGTCGGAGTCCAGGTGTCGCCCGCACCGTTGAACGCCGCCTCGAGACACATGCCCGCGGCATACAGCGGAAATGCCGAGCTGACGATCCACAATGCGCGGGTCCCCTGCCGCAGAACCTCGGCGTCCGCGGTGAATACCCCGACCAGCGGCTGAGCGAGCGCGATGAACGCGGCTCCGATGATGCCGAGCACGAGCATGTTGTAGCGCGCCGTGAGACGGATGGCTGCGTCGGCACGCTCGGGCTTCGAAGCTCCCAGGTTCTGCCCGACGAGCGTCGCTCCCGCGTTGGCCAAGCCCCAGGCAGGCATGAGAGCGAAGGTGACCACGCGAATCGCAATCGTGTACCCCGCGAGGGCGGCGCTGCCCGAGAGCGCCAGGATCTTGAACAGGCCTACCCAGCTCGTGGTGCTGATCAGCAACTGCGCAATCCCGCTCCAGGCGGTGGCCATGATGGCGCGGATCTCGAGCCAGTGCGGACGCAGGTGACGCAGCCGCACGTGTACGCGGCCCCGGTTGCCCGCGAAATGCCACAATTGATAGACGACGCCCAGGCCGCGCCCGAGGTTGGTTGCGACGGCCGCGCCCGTGACACCCCACTGCGGAAATGGCCCCCAGCCGAAAATCAGGCACGGGCCCAGCGCGATGTTGAGTGCATTCGCAAGCCACAAGGTGCGCATCGCGATCACCGCATCACCCGCGCCGCGGAAGACGGCGTTGATCAGATAGATGAGGAACACGGTCGCATTACCACCGAGCATGATGCGCGCGAAATCGGTGCCGAGGACCACGACGTTCTCGCTCGCACCCATCAGCTGCAGGATGGGTCCGGCATAAACCCCGAGCGCGATGCCGATCGCGGCCGCGGCCACCACCCCGATCACGACGATCTGGCCAGCCGCATGTGCGGCGCGCTCCGGGGCACGCTCACCGATACGGCGTGACACGATCGCCGTGGCCGCGAAGGAGATTCCGATGGCCACCGCATAGACGAGCGTCATCACCGATTCGGTGATGCCGATGACTGCGACCGCGTCCGTACCCAGACGCGAAACCCAGAACACGTCCGCGACCGCAAACAGCGATTCCATGATCATCTCGAGCACCATGGGAACCGCGAGCAGCAGCACCGCGCGACCGAGCGACTCGCGCGTGTAGTCGTACTGCATGCCCTTGAGCGATTGCAGCACGACATGCCAGAACGTACGGGGTGCGACCGGCGCACCCGAGGTCGGGGCGGGCAGGGACATAGGGATCTCGATCGAACAGTGGCCGCCCGACTCGAGCTGTGAGCGCCGGACGGACCGTGGATGAGGGAGCACCGGCGCGTTAGTGCCGGTGAACGGTCAGTTGTTAGTTAAAGACACTCATTCTGTTGACCACTCCCACATCGATTCCCTGTGAGGAAGCGCGATTCTACGCATCGAAGCGGCTCTTGGGAAGCATGCACAGTCGGGCGGCGCGCACGGCAGCGCGCGCGCACGGCAGCGACGACACGATCGCCCGGCGCGTGCGATCGCCAAGGCGCAGAGCTACTTGCCTTCGACCAGCTTCTTCATGGACTCGAGGGCGGCTGTGAACCTCTTGGTCAGCTGCTCGCGATCGGGAGGCTTCGGCTGACCGGCTGCGGGCGCGGCCTGATCGTAGAACAGGCTGTAGATAATCCTGGTCTTTTGCGGTCCGTCCGCTTCGACGGCGAGCGTGCCGTGATAGAGGATGGTCGTGTTCGGTTGCGTGTAGGTGTAGGAGTATCGCGTCTTGCCCACCATCACCTCATCGATACGGTCCGCCAAGCGACGCACGGAGCCGAGATCGCCGGAGCCCGAGGTGTAGACGCAGCTCACTTTGAGCCAGGCGCTGATATCGCAGAAGCCGCCGATCTTGCTCCAGACCGCATCCACAGGCCGATCCACCGTGGTATTCAGAACGATCGTCGTGTAGTCAGCAGCCAGTGCCGCGCCGCTTCCCAGCGCAAGGCAGACAGCCGCAAGCAGGCGGCCAAGTGAGCGGATGTGCATGGTGTTCTCCCCTTGAGACCGCGCATTATCCAGCCTGCGACGCGCCGGCTCAATCGAGCTAGGGAGCACAGCATGCGAGTGGCATTCATGGGCCTCGGCCGGATGGGCTCTGGCATGGCGGCCCGACTGCTTGCGAGCGGTCATGAGCTGCGTGTCTACAACCGCTCCGCCGCACGTGCCGACTCGGTGGTAGCGCAAGGCGCCCGTCGCTGCATCACGCCACGAGAGGCCGCTGCCGGGGCGAATGCCGTCATCTGCATGGTGAGCGATGATGCAGCCTCGCGTGCCGTTTGGCTGGGCTCGCAGGGTGCGCTCGACGCAGAGCTCGCGCCCGGAGCATTCGCCATCGAATGCTCGACACTCTCTCACGGGTGGGTTCTCGAGCTGAGCGCGGCGGCGACCCGCCGCGGCCTACGCTACATCGACGCGCCAGTCACCGGACTGCCCGACAGCGCCGCTGCCGGAGAGCTGACGTTGCTGGTCGGCGCAGAACCCGAGCATCTGCAGGCGGCGCGACTCCTGCTTGCCGCCTTTGCGAGGCAGACCTTCCATTTCGGAGTGCCTGGAGCGGGCACGGCGTACAAGCTCCTGGTCAACATGCTCGGCGCGGTGCAGATCGCCTCCGCCGCCGAGATGATGGCCATCGCGGAGAAGGTCGGCCTCGATCTGGCAACAGTTGGCAAGGCACTGTCCGTCGGACAGTCGGCGAGTCCACAAGTCATCCGCAATACGCAGCGCATGGTCGATGCGGACCACGAGCACAACATCGTGTTCACGCCGCAGCTGCGGCTCAAGGACGTGGAGTACGCATTGCGGCTCGCCCGAGAGCACGCAATCGGCAGTCCCTTCGGCGCGCTCGCGGCGCGTATGTTTCGCGAGCTCTGCGAGCGCGGCCACGCAGGAGACAACGAAAGCAAGGTATTGGATGTCGCGCGGGCTCAGCCCGCGGACCCCTCAAAGAGCTGATCTCGCGGCCGCCCCCGCCGAATCAGCTGCGCCGCCACGAGGCGCATTGGCACGAATCGCATCCTCGACCGAGCGAAAGAGCTGCCGGGCACCGAGAATCGTCAGCAGCCCGGTGCGCTCGGCCGCGCGCTGCGCGCGCGCCGATTCGAGCCGCGCCAGCGCGACGAGGATATCGCGCTGCTGCAGCTCGCCGATCACCTCCTGCAGCATCTGCGAGCCGGTGAAGTCGATATCGATGACCCCGTTCGCCTCCAATACGACCAGCCGTAACGGTTCGGCCATGGCGGCGATGGCTCTGCGGAGTTTGCGACGCACATAAGCGGAGTTCGCGAAGTAGAGCGGAGCGCCCGGTGCGAACACCAGCACTCCGGGCTGGCGTTGTCCGGTTTCGCCTTCCGGCTCCTTCCACCACACGGTGGTCCCCGCAACGCGCGACAGGACTGCGCAATCGGGACGCGCGATGATGTAGATGCTGTGAATCAATGACAGCAGGATGCTCAGCATCACCCCCGTCTGTATAGGCAGCAGCACCACGAGTGCCGCACTCGCCACGACCAGGAGGATCTCGTAACCTCCGCGGCGATAGATCTGCTGCATCGTCGAGAAGCGAAAGATGCGCACGCCGATGAACACCAGCACGCCGCTCAAGGCCGCGATGGGCAGGAATTTGAATGCACCGGCTGCGAGGAAGGCAACCGCCGCGACAACCCCGATGGCGAAGAGACCGGCCAGTTGCGACCGCCCGCCCGACTCGTGCACCACGGCGGTCCGTGGCGGGCTCGAGTTGACGGCGAAGCCACCGATGATTCCCGAGATCAGGCTGCCCACTCCGATCGCTGCGAAATCGCGGCTGACGTCTTCCTCATTCTTGGGATCATCCGGAAATGAGCGCACCACTGCCGCCGTCTGCATCATGCACACGAGCGCGACGATCAGACACACGGGGAGCAACTGCGTGAACTCCTGCCATGAAGGTGCAACCAGCGACACGTGCAGAGCCTCGACAGGCAACGCGCCCATCAGGGCCGTCGAGCCGTGCGCGAGCCCGAATCCCCAGATCGCGAGGCCTGCCGCGACGAAGCCGATGAACGCGCCTGGAATGCGCGCGCTCGCGCGCTCGCAGAGCAGCGTCACGACCAGCACACCGGTCCCGATGGCCGCGGAATAGACATTTGTGTCGGGCAGATGCCGCACGAGGGATGCGATCTGCTGCACGATCGGGCCCGACGAGGCAGGCAGCCCGAGCAGATCCGGAAGCTGACCGACGATGATGCGCACGGATATACCGGCGAGAAACCCCGTCGTCACCGGAATCGAGAGCAGGTCGGCGATCCACCCGAGGCGGGCGATGCCGGCGATTAACAATAACGCACCCGCGAGCCAGGCGAGCGCGGTGGCGGACCCGGCGTACTGCGCGGTTCCGGCGGCAGCTGTCGCAGCCAACGCACTCGCCATGATCGGAGCGATCGTGGAGTCGGCGCCGACCGACATGAAGCGATTCGCTCCGACGGCGGCGAATGCGAAGCTGCCCGCAGCGAAGGTCAGCAATCCGGCCATGGGGGGCATGCCGACGAGGCGCGACGTGGCCAATTGCTCGGGGATGGCGATCGCAGCCAGCGTCAGGGCCGCGGTGGCATCACTTGCGATCCAGGACACCCGGTAGTTCTGCAGCGAAGCGAACATGCCCGATCATACATCGACGCCAGCGGCCTGCATTGCTTGCGGCCGTGGCGGGATGCGGGGACAGCCTTGCATGCGGCCGGCAGGCACGGCAAAGTCACGCCCTCCATGAGCAAAATGAGAATCGTTCGCGCGAGATTGTGCGCTGCAGTTCTGCTCGGTCTCGCCGCGACGACGGCAATGAGCGCCGAGGGACTGAAGCGCGTGCTGACGCTGCACTCCTCCGGTCCGAACTTCGGCGATGCCTACGCGAAGGACCTGCGGGCGGAGCTCGACCGGGAACTGCCGGGACGCGTTCAGTTCTATGAGAGTTGGCTCGTGGGGGCGCACTCCCCCGAGACGGATGCGCCCCTCGTCAACTATCTCAGCGCCTCATTCGCCGATCATCCGCCCGATCTGATCATCGCGATCGGCGCACCCGCGGCGAACTTCGCGCGCGAGTATCTGCGGCCGCGGTACCCCGCTACCCCGGTACTGCTCACGCAAATGGACCAGCGCAGGATCGCGGCAGCGAGCCTCACTGCGAACGACGCCGCAGTCCCACTCTCGATCAACCTTCCGCTGGTGGCCGAGAACATCTTGCATGTCCTGCCGCGGACCACCCACATTGCGGTGGTGATCGGCAACTCGCCCCTGGAACGGTACTGGATGGAGCAAATCAGCAAGTCGCTGCAGCCATTCAAAGACCGCGTGAGCCTTACGTTCCTGAATGAGAAGTCGTTCGATGGCGTGTTGAGGCGCGTCGCCGCACTCCCGCCCGGATCGGCCATTTTCCTTGCGCTCTTGAGCGCCGAGATGCCGGGCATTCCCAAGGACGAGGAGGCGGCCATCGCGGAGCTGCACGAAGTCGCCAACGCGCCCATGTTCAGCTATATGGATGCATACCTGGGTGACGGAATCGTGGGCGGACCCATGATCTCGGGACAAGAGCTCACCCACCGTGCCGCAAGTGTGGCCGCGCGCCTGCTCGGGGGCGAGCGAGCTCAAGACTTCAGGCTAACGCCGATTGGCCTCGGCAAGCCGCAGTTCGACTGGCGGGAACTGCAACGCTGGAGCATCAACCGATCCGATCTTCCCCCCGGCAGCACGATCCGCTTCCGCCAGCCGAGCGTGTGGGAGCGCTTTCACGAGCAGATCCTGTCCGCCCTCGGCTTGATCCTGTTGCAAGCCGTGCTGATCGCGGCGCTGCTGCACGAGCGCCGGCGGCGCAGACTCGCCGAGATCCAGATACACCAGCGCATCACGGAGCTCGCGCACATGAACCGTCACGCAGCGGTCGGCGAGCTGTCGGCATCGCTGGCGCACGAGCTCAGTCAGCCGCTCACCGCCATTCAGAGCAACGCCGAGGCCGGGCGTTTGATTCTCAGCTCCGCGGCGCCTGATCTCGACGAGCTCGGTGAGATCCTGAACGACATCGAGCGCGATGAGGAACGGGCGGGCGAGGTGATTCGGAGCCTGCGGCGGCTGTTGGCGAAGACCCCGCTCAGGATCGAGATCATCGATCTCAATGATGTGGTCCGCGAGGTTCTGGCATTCGTCGGTGCGCAGGCGCTGGCGTGCCGTGTGACGCTGAACGCCGCCCTTACTGCGCGAGCTT
>Ga0335077_10001615_pt1 | contig 26840 bp, 26 predicted proteins | sample Lox_Sample_31_FD_207151 | JGI IMG/M metagenome (GOLD analysis project Ga0335077, IMG submission 207151) | Soil microbial communities from Loxahatchee National Wildlife Refuge, Florida, United States - Lox_Sample_3.1 | ecosystem: Environmental > Terrestrial > Soil > Wetlands | place: USA... | reverse complement strand
GGCCCGGCCGAGAGCTGCTGCATCAGATTCTGGAGCTCCTGATCGACGCCTCCGTGGTGGTGATGAGCCTTGATGCCGGATGTGCCCGTCGCGCCCTTGACCGATGTCTCGTTGCCCGTCGTGTTCACATTCTGCTGCTGAAGTGCCGCGAACAGCCTCTGCAGGAAGTCCTGGAGGGCCTGATTGGATTGCTGTTGCGAGGTGGAACCGGAGCTCGATCCGGAGCTGCTCGGAGCCGTGCTCGGAAGGCCGGGAACGCCGATCTGCGCCAGCGCCTGCAGGGCCGCGCTGGAGAGGCTGCCGCCGGGTGCGGAGGAAGAGGAAACCCCGGTTGCAGCCGTCGCTGGCGTGCTCGCGCTCTGGTTGGGCCGGGAGAGAGGATTGAGCTGTGAGAGCAGGCCCTTCAGCTCGAAGATGTTGCCGATGAACATGGTCCAAACGTCCTGTGCGCGAGAAGAGTCACGAATCTCAAGCAAGATCCCGGCCAAGCCGGCGCGAAGTTCTGTGCACCAATTGGCAGAATCGAGGCGACGCTGGTTGAGGAACTATGGCGCGAGGGCTGCTTGCGACGCCTTAGGAGACGCCCGGGACGTTCCCGCGCTGGCAGCGGACGCTCACGCATCCGTGAGCGGCAACATGCCGCCGCTGCCTGTGCAGCGGCTTGCCGCTCAGCGGTCAGTCACTGAATCGCGCCCAGGAAATCGCGCTTCCCGACTTCGACTCCATTCTTGCGCAACAAAGCGTAGGTCATGGTGACGTGAAAGTAGAGATTGGGCAGGACGAAAGTCGTCAGATAGTTGATCCCTTTGAACTTCAACGTCGTCTGCGGAAACTGCAGGACGATATCACGCGTCTCCGCTCCCTGGAGCTGTTCTGGCTTGATGCTCTTGATGAAGTCCAGCGTCTTGGCCACACGCGCCTTGAGCTCTGCGAGCGTGGACTCCGTGTCCTCGTGCTTCGGGATGTCGATACCGGCCAGACGGGCCGCGGCGCCCTTCGCGGTATCGCAGGCGATCTGTATCTGGGATGACAGCGGCAGCATGTCCACGATGAGGCGTGCCTGAGGGAACGCCTTGGGGTCGATTTTCTTCGCCTCAGCGTGGCTCGCCGCCTTGTCGAGAATAGCGGAGAGATTGCTCAGAGCGAGCGTGAAAACTGGAATGGACACTTCATACATGGAGACGGGCATGCTGCACCTCCGAAAGCGGAAGTGAAGTCTATCACGGCGTTCCAGGGTTTCGACGCTGGCACCTTGGTCCCATTGCGTCGCGTATGCGTCGACAGCGACGCGATGATCGGCGCAGCAATCGATAGGATAAAGTCTAACGCGTGATCGCGATGCTGGCCTGTTCGGCCCAGAAGACTGCATCCACATAGGCCGCGCGAATCAGATCGGCCGTGAGAGCGCCGTACGCCGCGCGATCCCACAAGGCGCGCTCGTAGGCGCGCGCACAACGCAGCGCGGCACCCGCGGCACCTTCCTCGGCGATGAGCGCACGCTTCGCAGCCTCAGTGAGCGGCAGCTCCTCGAGCACTTCCGCCATGGGAATGCCGGTCAATACGTCGAGCAGCGAGAACAGACCCGTGATGAAGTGAATACCGATGTCCTGCGTTCCGGCGGCGCGCGCCAACTGCTCGCACATGCGCGCACGCACGAGTGCCGTGATGAACAGGTTCGCGGGCCGGTTCTCGAACCCCTGCAGGGCAACCAGCGTGCATAGCTGACGTAGGTTATCGAGCCCGAGGATCACGATCGCGTGGCGGATCGACTCGACCTTGCGCGGCAGATTGTAGAAGCTCGAGTTGATCGAGCGCAGCACCCGATAGGAGATGGACAGGTCCTGCGCGACCATGCGCTCGACCTCGTCCACCGAATAATTCTCATCCTGCAGTGCTGCGATCAGCCGCACGAGCGCCAGCCGGTTCGAGGGCACGCGCTGCGCGATGAAGGTCTCGGGACGCTGCAGAAAATCGCCCTGGAAGCCCTCGAAGCCGAGCTCCACGCACTGATCGAACTGCTCGACCGTGGACACATCTTCGGCGATGAGCTGCAAACCGCGGCGCACCAAGCCCGGCGCGATTTGCGCGAGGCTGGCGCGTGACTCGCGTGACACATCGATCTTGACGAAATCCGCGAGCTCGAGCAGCTGCGGATTGTTGATGCGCGGCGAATAGCCGTCGAGCGCAATGCGGTGCCCGCGCACGCGCAATGCCCTGATACCGGCCAGCAGCTCCGCATCCGCGGGAATGTCCTCCACGACCTCGATCACCACGCGCTCGGGTTGTACCGAAAGCGCCGTCTCTCCGGTGAGCAGCTCGCGCGGGTAATGGATGTGCACCGGTACGCCGCCCGCGAGCCGGTCGAGTCCTATCTCGAGCGCCGCATCGGCAACCACACGCAGCGTCGCCTCGCGCGCATCGCGCGCGGCTGGCCGCGCAGCGGGCTCTGCATCCCGGTACAGAAGCTCATACGCGCTGACCGTAAGTGCGGCCCCGTAGATCGGCTGGCGCGCCACCAGCGCGAAACCGTTGGCGGCGGGGCGCTCGCGCGCGGCCCTGGGCGTCGCATCGAGCCGTCGGCCCTGTGTTGTGCTGTTCATCGGATTTGCGATCGGCACCGAAGCTGGAGGGTAGCGCGCGGGCAGGTCAGCCGCGGTGCGCGGGCGCACACCTCGCGGGTACTCTGCGCCCGCGACCCGCGAAAAATCGGCCGGCCCGGCTTCACATAACGCGGGCCGGGCCGGTGCGGTCAGAATGCGAAGCTCAGCGTGGCGAAGTTCTGTCCACGGTTCGGAAGTTTGACCCAGGCATTCGACCAGTGACGGATGCTGAACTCGAGCAGCTCACCGCGCCGCCCGAGGTTGAAACGCATGCCGACCTGATACGCGAAGTTCCAGTGTGTGGCCTCGATGTAGTCGGTCTTGCTCCTGTAGGCGGCCCCGAAGCCCAGAAATACCTTGCCCCAATCCGGATTCCACACGTTCCAGCGGTGCGCACCTGAGAATCCCCAGTAGGGGTGGGCATCGAGCGTCGCGAAGGGCAAGCTTGCTTCTGCAAACCTTTGCGAGGTCGCGAAGCGGAACGCACCGAGCTCCCAGCGGCCGTCCGCGAAGTCGAGCATGATCGGAAGCACGAAACCCCCGGTCGCGTCAAAGGGGTGAAACGTCGCGCCGACGCCGACGAGTAAGTTGCATTGTTGACAGGGCGACCATGGAAACTCGGTTCCGTTGGCGCATGCGGTCCGCGCAGCCCCCCAGGCCAAAAGGCTCAGCACGAGCGCGAGCGGCCGAATCCCTCCGCGCAACACAAGCGCGCCGCCGGGCGCGGGGCTGGCCGCGGTGAGATGCATGCAGCATGAACTCGCGAGGAGGAGGCAAGCAATATAACTCTACGGCACGCTTCCTGCTCACGGGGCGGGGTCGCGCAGAGCTATCGCAGAGCAAAGGAGAGGCTCATGTTGAATGGATTGAGAGTCGCGATTCTGGTCGCCGAAGGCTTCGAGCAGGCTGAGCTGGTGGAGCCCAGAAAGGCGCTCGATGCTCAAGGAGCACGCACAAAGATCGTGTCACCAGCCAAGGGCCACGTGCAAGGCTGGAAGCACTTCGAGAAGGCCGATACGCTGCCCGTGGACGTGGCGCTTGCCGATGCCGATGCGGAGGACTTCGACGCTCTGCTGCTGCCCGGAGGTGTCGCAAATCCCGATCAGCTGCGTACCCAGCCGGCAGCGGTGCGGTTCGTGCGGGAATTCTTCGATGCGGGCAAGCCGGTCGCCGTCATTTGCCATGGTCCGTGGACGCTGATCGAGGCCGACGTGGTGAGCGGTCGCACCGTCACCTCGTGGCCCTCGCTCAGGACGGATCTCATCAATGCCGGAGCGAAGTGGGTCGATCAGGAAGTCGCGGTGGATGGCAACCTGGTCTCCAGCCGCAAGCCGGACGATATCCCGGCATTCAACCGCAGGATGATCGAGACATTCGCTGCAGCCCGCCAGGGACGGCCGGCGGGAAGCGCCGCAAGATCCTCGAGCGAGCGCTTGCGCCATTGAGACCAGCGGGGCCGGCCGCGCTCTGCGGCCGGCCCTTGCTTGCGGATTCGAGCTGCGGCCGGCGTGCCGCGCGTCCTTCTGGCGCTGCGGTAGGGCTTTCTTTATTCTTTCAAGCCCTGCCGCCGCCGAGACCGCCGATGGCCACGCCTCCGAACGCTGCCGCGCCGCTGTTCTCGCGAGGCTATCGGGCATGGCTGCTGGCGATGCTCGTCCTGACCAACGGGCTCAATCTGGCCGACCGGCTCGGATTGGCCGCCTCCGCGCAAGCCATCAAGCTCGACCTCAAGTTCACCGATTCCAAGCTCGGCATCCTGCAAGGGCTCGGCTTTGCGATCTTCTATACCTTGATGGGGCTGCCCATCGCGCGCCTCGCTGAGCACCTGAGTCGTGCCCGGATCATCGCGGCTTGCCTCGCACTCTTCGGAACGATGTCCGCTCTGTGCAGTACCGCGCACAGCTTCACGCGACTGTTGCTGTTTCGTGTCGGCGTTGGCGTGGGTGACGCCGGCTTCGGGCCGCCCGTCTCCTCGCTGGTGGCCGATCACTATCCATTGAACAGACGCGCCTCCGTCATGGCCATCGTCTGGCTCGGCGCGCCGCTCGGCGTCGTGATCGGATCGGCCGGAGCGGGATGGCTCACCGAGCATGTGAGCTGGCGCGCGACGTTCATCGTCATCGGCTCACTCGCCGTGCTGGTCGCGCTCCTCGCATTTCTCACGCTGCGCGAACCCCCGCGCGGGCTGTCCGATCCGGCCGCTGCATTGCAGGGGCCGCCGCCTGCGATGAGCGCGGTGGTGCGCTTCCTGTTCGCAAAGCGCTCCATGTGCCACATCCTGTTCGGCTGCGCGCTCGCGGCCACCGCCATGAACGGCATCGGACAGTTCATCAATCCTTTCATGGCGCGCAACTATCATCTCGGGCCCGCGCAGGCGGGGGCGCTGCTCGCACTGATCGCCGGCGGCTCCATGGCCTCCGGATTGCTGCTCGGCGGTTTCGGCACGGATTGGGCCGGTCGTTTCGACAAGCGCTGGTACGTGTGGGGCCCCGCACTCGGACTGGTGCTGTCCGCGCCGCTGTTTCTGCTCGGCTTCAACGAGCCGCGCATCACCTCCTCGGTCGCGCTGCTGATCGCAGCGCACGTTTGCATGTTTCTCTATTACACGCCGACGATCGCCATGGCGCAGAACATGGTCGGGGCGAACATGCGCGCGACCTCCCAGTTCTTCGTGTCCCTCGTGCTCGGACTGGTGGGCATCGGACTCGGTCCCACGCTCGTGGGATTGCTGAGCGATCGTTTCGCGGCACGCTCGTTCGCGCTCGGGACGTTCGCCGCTGCCTGCCCGGGTGGACGCGCACCCGCTGGCTCCGGCGGCGCGCTCGCGGAGGCGTGCCGCAACGCCTCCGCGATCGGCCTGCGCCATGCATTGATGGTGATCACACTGCTGTGTGTGTGGGCGGCGCTGCATTACCTGCTGGCGGCGCGCAGCTTGCGGCGTGATCTGGAAACACGATTTGAGGCGGCCGCAGTCGCGCCAGGTCCCGCTGTTGCCACGTCAACTGGCCGAGTATGATGCGGGTAGCGCCCCCCGTTCGCAGGGGAAAGGTATGGGCACAATGCGCATGATGAGTACATTACGGGCACCGGCTACGCGGTCCACAGATGTACGGCGCGCGCTCGCAGCAGTGGTGCGGGCGGCGCTGTTTTGCGTGGTGGCGCTCGCCGCCGCAATGCCGGCACCGGCGCACCATTCGTTCGCGATGTTTGATCACGATCATCAGGTCAAGCTGAGCGGAACGGTGAAGCAGTTTCAATGGACCAATCCTCACGTCTACATCGAGATGCAGGCGGCGGATGCGAACGGCGCCGTCAAGCATTACACGATCGAGTGCGCGAGTCCCGGGATCCTCGATCGTGTGGGCTGGAAGTTCAACATGATCAAGCCCGGGGACAAGATCACCGCAATCATCGCCCCGTTACGTACGGGCGAGCCCGGTGGCCTGCTCAAACAGGTGACGCTCGCCGACGGTCGCAAGTTTGACAACGGCGCTCCGGCCGGCAAGGCGAGCATACAGTGAGCCCTGCCGCGGCCGTCATGCGGCTCGTGGCGCGTGTGGCCGTGGTGGCGCTGCTCGGCTGCGCGGCATTTGCGGACGAGTCGGCACAGCACGCAGCGCCGGTGGCGCACCACAAGCTCACCGGCACGTGGGACCGCTATGCGGGCGCGGGCGCAACCCCGGGCGATGCGCAGCTGGACCCGAGGTACACCTCGGCACCGCGGGTGTCGCCCCCGCCGCTGAAACCGCAATACCTCTCCGAGTGGCAGTCACGGCAGAAGGCGGCTCACGAGGCCGACCTGCGCGGTCAGCCGCTGTACACCGGTTACGTGCAGTGTCTGCCCGATGGCATGCCGGCCATGATGATGGCGATGTTCCCGATGGAAGTGCTGCAGACGCCGGGACAGATCACCATCATTCAGGAAGCGTACAACCAGGTCCGTCGCATCTACCTGGACCAGCAACAAGTGCCGGTCGCGGATGCCGAGCCGGGTTACTGGGGCCACTCGGTGGGTCACTGGGAGGGCGATACCCTCGTCGTGAACACTGTCGGGATCAAGCAGAACGTGCGCTTTCGCGACGTGCCGCACAGCGATCAGATGCAGATCGATGAGCGCATCAAGCTGCTGTCGCCCGATGTATTCGAGGATCGCATCACGGTGCTCGATCCCGAGTATCTGACGCAGCCTTGGGCCTTCACCTGGCAGTACAAGCGCCGGCCGGGCTACAAGATGCTGGAATACGTGTGCGAGGCGAATCGCGAATACCAGGATCCGCAAACGGGCGGCACGCGCATGCACCTGGGCGGACCGAAACAGCCGGCGCCGGCGCACTGAGCCACAGGCGCCGCCAAACCCACCGGCTGCTTGCGCGATCATATGCTCTAGAGATTATAGAGCTAGATATAATATCACATGATATGATATCGTACGACTTCCGGCGCTTCCCCGTGCCGGCTCGAGAGGTCGTATGGATCGCTTTCGCAATTTCGGGTTTCTGCTCAAGGATGTAGCCCGCCTCTACGTCAAGCGCTTCGAGGAACGGGCGCAGGGTCTGTCCTTGACGCTACCGCAGTGCAAGGCGCTCGCCTTCCTGGCAAAGAACGAGGGCATCACCCAGAAGCGCCTGGCGGAGAGCATCGAGGTCGATCCCATGACCCTCGTTCGCATCCTTGACCGCATGGAGGCCGACGGCTGGGTGGAGCGGCGCTCCGATCCCGGCGACCGTCGCGCTCGTTCGCTGTGGGTGACCGAGAAGTCGAAGCCGGTCATCGATCACATCTGGCACCTCGCCGCGGAAACGCGCGCCGAGGCCTTCGAAGGACTGAGCACCGAAGCACGCATCGCGCTCATCGAGCTGCTCGAGCGGGTGCACGGCAATCTGTCGCAGCTCGCACCGCTTGCCGTCGAAGAGCTGCACTCCGGTCCGCCTGCCGCTGCGCGCCGCGCGGTGAGGTCCGCGCGATGAACGCCGCTGTCAAAGGCCGCGCCTCCGAGCTGCTCGCCGATGATGTGAGCCCGCGCGAGGTGCAGGACGGCGCCACGCTGGACGGCGACCGTGTGCGTAAGAAGCCACTCAAGGAGCGGCTGCGCCTGCCGCTGATGCTCATCGTGCCGGTCATCGTCGTGGCGGGCGGCGCGTACTACTTTCTGACCGCAGGTCGCTATCAATCGACTGATGATGCGTACGTGAGAGCCGCGCAGGTTTCGGTGAGCTCCAACGTCTCGGGACGCGTGAGTGAGGTCGACGTGCACGACAACCAGCAAGTGCATCGCGGCGAGACGCTCTTCCGCATCGACGAGCGACCGTTTCGCATCGCCGTGGAGGAGGCGCAGGCGCGGCTCGCGGGTGCGCGCCTGCAGATCGAGGCCATGAAGGCCACCTATCGGCAGCGACAGGCAGATATGAAATCCGCGCAGAGCGCGCTCGAGTATCAGCAGCGTGAGTATGAGCGCCAGACGCGCCTCGCCGCGAGCGGCATCACCTCCCAGTCGCAGGTGGAGCGGATGCTGATGGCGCGCAACGAGGCGACGCAGAACGTGGCTGCGGTCCAGCAGCAGATCACTGCGACCTTGGCTAACCTCGGCGGCGATCCGAACATTCCGGTGGACCATCATCCAACCGTGCAGCAGGCGCAGGCCGAGCTGGACCGTGCGCTGCTCAATCTCTCATACACGCTCATCAGCGCGCCGATCGACGGTGTGGTGACGCGCGTCGAGCAGCTGCAGGCGGGCGATTACATCAATGCCGCAACTCCGGCCTTCGTGCTGGTGTCGAGCCATGACGTATGGATCGAGGCGAACTTCAAGGAAGTGCAGCTCGCGCACATGCGCACCGGCCAGTCGGCGCGCGTCGTTATCGACGCCTATGCAGGCCGCTCTTTTCGCGCGCACGTCGCGAGCGTGAGTCCGGGAACGGGTTCGGAGTTCTCGCTGCTGCCGCCGGAGAACGCGACCGGCAACTGGGTGAAGGTGGTACAGCGGCTTCCAGTGCGTCTGCAGCTCGAAGGCTCATTGCCACCAATGCGCTCGGGACTCAGCGCTTCCGTAACGGTCGACACCGAGTATCGCCACAGCTGGTTCGGCGCGAGCCGCGAGGGCGGGGCCGCAGCCTCCGCGGGTCCGTGAGAGGCACCCCCCACCGCGGCCTCATCACCGTCGCGGTGATGCTGGCCTCGGTGCTGCAGGCGCTCGATACCACCATCGCCAACGTCGCGCTGCCGCACATTCGCGGCAGCCTGTCGGCGACGCTCGAGCAGATGGGATGGGTGCTCACCTCCTACATCGTCGCCTCCGCCATCATGACGCCGCTGTCGGGCTGGCTGGCCACGCGCGTCGGTCGCAAGAAGGTGCTGGTCGTCTCGGTCGCGGGATTCACGATCGCCTCCGCCCTGTGCGGCATGGCGCAGTCGCTGTCGCAGCTCGTGCTGTTCCGGCTGCTGCAGGGCCTATGCGGGGCCGCTCTCGTGCCGCTCTCCCAAGCGGTGCTGCTCGACATCAATCCGCCCGAGCGGCACGGCCGGGCCACCGCCATCTGGGCCATGGGCGTTCTGGTCGGTCCCATCATCGGACCTACGCTCGGCGGCTGGCTCACGGACAATTACACCTGGCGCTGGGTGTTCTACATCAACGTCCCCTTCGGAATCCTGTCCGCTCTCGGCGTGTCGAGCTTCCTGCACGAGACGCAGTCGCGGCGCACGCCCTTCGACTTCTTCGGCTTCGCGACGCTGAGCCTCTTCATCGGCCTGCTGCAGATCATGCTCGACCGTGGACCTCTCAGGGACTGGTTCGGCTCGACGGAGATCTGGCTGGAAGCGCTCGGCGCTGCGCTCGCGCTCTATCTGTTCCTCGTGCATACGCTCACCGCGCGTCATCCCTTCGTGAGCCTGGCCCTGTTTCGAGACCGCAATTTCACCCTCGGCAGTCTCTACATCTTCATCATTGGTGTCGTGCTGTTCGGCTGCCTCGCGCTACTGCCGCCGCTGTTACAGGATCTGATGGGCTATCCGGTGACCACGACGGGGTTCGTCACGGCGCCGCGCGGGGTGGGTGCCTTCCTCACCATGGCGCTCGTCGCGCGTCTCATGGGCCGCGTCGATGCGCGCCTGCTCATCGGCGGCGGGCTGTGCGCCACGGCGCTCTCGTTATGGATGATGTGCGGCTTCTCGCCGCAGATGGATGCGCGCCTGGTCATCTGGAGCGGGTTTTTGCAGGGCATCGGCACCGGCCTCGCGTACGTTCCGCTCGCCGCGGTGGCTTTCGCAACGCTTGGGCCCCAGTACCGCTACGAGGGCACGGCCATGTTCAATCTGTTGCGCAACGTTGGCAGCAGCATCGGCATCGGTGTCATGCAGGCGCTGCTCACACGCAACACCCAGATCATGCACTCGAGCCTCGCGGCGCACGTCTCCGCCTTCGGTGCGCGTGTGCTGCCGCCCTATGATCTAGCGACGAGCCATGGCCTCGCAGCGCTCAATGCCGCCGTGACGCGGCAGGCGCAGATGATCGCCTACAACGACGATTTCAAGCTGCTGCTGCTTCTCAGCCTCGCGATGCTGCCGCTCGTTCTCATGCTGCGTTCGGGAAGCTCCCGGCCTGCGGACGCGACGCTGGTCGCCGAGTAGGGAGCGCAGCCGTGCTAAACGTGAGAACACTCATTGCGGGACTGACTCTGGCGCTCAGCGCCTGCACTCTGGGACCCACGTTCAAGCGTCCGGAGCCACCGGCCACGAAGGCGTACCTTGCCCCCGGCGAGCAGCCGGGGGCGCCGTCGGCCACCCCCGGCTCCCCGAGCCCGGGCGAGTTCCAGCAGCACATCGTGCGCGGAGCGGCGGTGGGTGCCGACTGGTGGACTGTCTTTGACTCGCCCGCGCTGAGCGAGCTCGTGGCCATGGCCGTCGCCAACAATCAGACGCTCGCATCCGCGCGCGCTTCCCTCGGGCAGGCTCAGGAGCTTGCCGGTGCCGCCGCGGGCGCGCGCTATCCGCAGGTGAGTCTCAACGCCGGAGCTGGCAATCAGCAGTACGGCGCGCAGTTTCTCGGCACCTTCTCGGTACCGGCTTTCAGCTACGTAGCGGTGGGTGCCGCCGTGAGCTATACGCTCGATTTCACAGGTGGCATCGCGCGCACCATCGAGGAGCAGCGGGCGCTCGCGCAATATCAGCAGAGCGAGACGCAGGCCGTATATCTCACCCTCACGGGTAACGTCGTGATGCAGGCGATCACCGTTGCATCCACCCGGGGGCAGATTCACGCGGTCGATGACCTCATCGCGCAGGATCGCGACAACCTCAAGCTCGTGCAGACTGAATTCGACAACGGCTCGGCCTCGAAAGTGGACGTGCTCACCGCGCAGAGCCAGCTCGCAAGCGATCAAACCTTGCTGCCTCCGCTGCGCCAGCAGCTCGCCGTTGCGCGCCACGCGCTCGCGCTGCTCGTGGGCCGCACGCCCGCGGAGTGGACAGCGCCCGATTTCGAGCTCACATCGCTCAAGCTGCCCCGAGATCTGCCGCTGAGTCTGCCCTCGGAGCTCGTCAGGCACCGGCCTGACATTCTCGCAGCCGAGGCGCAGCTGCACGCCGCAACGGCGGCCGTCGGCGTGGCGACCGCCAATCTCTACCCGCAGATCACGCTATCGGCCACTCTAGGACAGCAGGCGCTCGCCAACGAAGCCGATCAGCTATTCAACAGCGCGAACACTGCGTGGACCCTGATCTCCGGCATCACGGCGCCCGTGTTCAAGGGCGGCACGCTGCGCGCCGAGCGGCGCGCAGCGGTCGATGCCCTGCGCGCGAGCTCGGCAAACTATAAACAGACCGTGCTCGTATCCTTCGTTCAGGTCGCCGACCTTCTGGATGCGCTCGATCACGATGCGGAGCTGCTCGCCGCACAGTCGAGCGCTCTCGGCACGGCACGCAGCAACACAGAGCTTGCGCGCGAGAGCTATCGCGTCGGCTACACCGGCCTGCTGCAAGTGGTGGATGCGCAGCGCCTGCTGCTCACGGCACAACTCGGTCTGCTGCGCGCAGAGGCTCAGCAGTACGTGGACACCGTGCAGTTGTATCTGGCTCTCGGGGGCGGCGAGCTGCACTAGCGCGAACGACTCACCTCGGCAGCTCCTCGGGGGGCGCTTCCGCGCGCGTCGGCTGCGCCGCCCCGCGTGCTCGGGCGATGCGCATGGAGGGCAGACCGCTGCGGCGCCGCTCCCGTTGCAGCGAGCGCGCCTTCACGAACAAGGCAACCGCGATCCAGGCGAACAGAACCGCAACCGGCAGGGCAGCGGCGAGTGGCCAGAGCACGGCGACGACGGCAATCGCGAGCGCGACGAGGCCGACGATCGCCACCAACCGCGCCTCGGCGGAGGCGAGCACGCGCTGGTCGGTCAAAGCCGCGCCGACCGCACGGCCGATGCGCAGGGCGCCCGCCGCGGCACGCGAGGCGCTGCCGGTGGGGCCGTGGGTGGCCGGGCGCGGGCGGCGCAACCGCATACGTTGCGACAACGCGCCTACCATGCGGCGCCGCCTGCGACGCAGGACGATCTCCGTGGCCTGCGTAAGATCCGCCAGATACATCTGCTGCATCTGCGCGGCGAATTCCGTGTTCTCCACCAGCGCGTCGAGCTCGTAATTGCCGATCCAGCTCGCGATATTGAGATTGCTCGAGCCCACGCGCGCCCAGCGTCCGTCGGCCACCGCCGTCTTCGCGTGCAGCATCGAGCCCTTCCACTCAAACACCCGCACGCCCGCTTCCAGCAACGGTCGATACCCGGCCTCCGACAAGGGCCTGAGCACGGGCACGTCGCTCGCGCCGGGCACGAGGAGGCGCACGTCAACGCCATCGAGCGCCGCAGAGCGCAGCGCCTGAACATAGGGAGGAATACCGGCGAAGTAGGCATCCGTCAGCCACAGCGTGCGCCGCGCGGCCGCCGCGATCAGATGGTCCAGCCGCAGCACCGCGAGCATGCCCGGTGCGCTGGCCACCACTCGCAGGGAGACATCGCCCGCCGGCTCGATCGAGGCCCGGGCGCTGAGATCCTGCTCGGGGAGGGGCGCACCCGTCGCTGCCCACACCTGCGCGAAGGCACGCTCGATGTCGTAAAGCGCCGGGCCGCGGATCTGCACTCCGGTATCCCGCCACGGCGCTATCCCCCGGGCTGCATCCCCGACCCACATGCGTCCGACGCACAATCCGGTCACGAAGCCGACACGACCGTCCACCGCCAGCATCTTGCGGTGATCGCGATGCAGCCACCCGAAGGGTCCGGTGAGGCGCGGCGGATTGAACACGCGCAGCTCCACTCCGGCCTCCCGCAGCGTCCGCCAGAAGCGCCGCGATGTGCGCGGCACCGACCCGAGCCAGTCGTAGATGACCCGCACCCGCACGCCGGCACTGGCCTTGGCCGCCAGCGCTTTGGAGAAGCGCACGCCGACCGCGTCCTCGCAGAACATATAGTTCTCGAAGAGGACTGACCGCTCGGCGGCATCGATGGCGTCCAACCACGCGGGATAGTTCTCATTCGCATCCTTGAGAAGCCGGACGCTGTTGCCGGCGACGAGCGAGGCGCCGGCAGCACGTGTGAAGGCCTGATCGAGAAGATCAGTCTGCATCGACCGAAAGGCTCCCGAAGGTGGACGCTCAATATAAACCGGCGGCTGCTGGACTTGCGCAATGCGGCGGTGCATATTTCATGCCGACAGCGGATGGGGTCTCCGTCTGTCAGGACGATGCACATGCCAGAGCGTTCGGATGCCGAGATGGGCCGGCTTCGCACCCGCGCCCGCGAGCGTATCCAAGAGGGAAAGCTTCCGCGTACGAAGCCGGTCCGCACTTGGGGCGGGCTCGGCACCGGTCTGCCGTGCGATCTGTGCGAGCTGCCAATTCAGAGCAACGAGCCGGAGTTCGAGCTGCAACTCGACGTGTCGGCACCCGGGGACGCCGTGCGCTTTCACCGTGAGTGCCATGCAATCTGGGAGAGCGTGCGCGCTGAGAGCGCCCCGGATGCCGCGGAGCAGTGGACCAGCGTCAGCCGGGCTCTGCCGGCACTGGGCGAGCTCGTCGAAGGGCGCGTGAGTCTGAGCGACAGCCGTTCGCTCGTTCTCACGCTGAAGTGGATGCGCGATAGTGAAACGGGCGCGCTGCTCTGGGTCAATGCGACCACGATGGCGCCCTTGCCCGAAGGCTGGCTGCCTAGCGCCTGGCGACATTACGTTGCCGGGCAGACGCAATCGCAGCCCGAGGCTGCCGATGCCGCAACAGTGCAGCAGACTTCCATCCCGAAGCGCGCCTGAGCCGCGAGTCTAGAGGTGTCCCCGCCCGTGCGGGACGCCGAGATCGAGTAGCGGCCCGAGCGGTACGATCCCCGTCGGATTGATGTTGCGGTGACTGCCGTAGTAGTGCGCCTTGTAGGCGTCGATGTCGACGGTTGCCGCGATTTCGGGCATCTGATACAGCTCGCGCGTGTAGGCCCACAGATTCGGGTGCTCGTACACGTGTCTCAGGTTGCATTTGAAATGCCCATAGTAGACGGCATCAAAGCGCACGAGGGTCGGGAACAGCCGCCAATCGGCCTCGGTGAGCCGCCCGCCGAGCAGATAGCGGCGGGTGCCGAGCAACGACTCGAGATCGGCGAGCGTTGCAAACAGCGTGCGCACCGCGCTCTCGTACGGCTCCTGCCGGGTGGCGAAGCCGGCGCGGTACACTCCATTGTTCACCGTCTCATAGATGCGCGCATTGAGCGCGTCGATCTGCGCCGCGAGCTCGGCCGGGTAATAATCGGTGCGGTCGGGTGTGAAAGCGTTGAACTGCGCGTTGAGCATCCGCAGGATGTCGGATGACTCGTTGTTGACGATGGTCCCGCGCTGCTTGTCCCAGAGCACGGGCACGGTAGCTCGGCCCGTATAGCGCGCATTCGCGCGCAGATAGAGCTCGTAAACGCGGCGCGCTCCCGTGAGCGGATCGGGCTCCCGAAACGTCCAGCCGTCCTCCAGCATCTCCGGCTCGACGCTGCTCATCGACACCACTCCCTGCAGCTGCTTGAGCGCGCGGAAGATCATCGTGCGGTGGCACCAGGGACAGGAGCGCGCGACATACAGGTGATAACGTCCCCGCGCCGCAGGCCAGCCGGAGCGCCCGTCGGCTGTGATCTGCTCGCGGAAGCTGCTGGTCTTGCGCACGAACTCGCCCGTGGCACGCTCCGCCCAGCTCGTCTCGCTGCGCCATTCACCATCGATCAGCACGCCCATGGCGGCCCTCCTGCCTGTGGCCTGCGCGGTAACACCCACCGATGATGGCGGCACTCCACATGCCTGTCACGCATCGCCCCGGATGACTGGCTGTTCGCGCCGTGGTATTCAATGCGACCCGGCCTCGAAGCGGAGACTTCCGTGGACAACTCAGTTCCGATGCAGCGCCGAGCCTTCCTCAGGACCACCGGCATGCTGAGCGGTGTGCTGGCCGCCGCGAGCCCCTGGGCGCTCATGGCGCCAACGCGCGTCTGGGCCGTCGAGCTGCGTGCCTTGAGCAGCGCCGAAGGAGCCGCGCTCATGGCCATGACACGCACGATCGCGCCCCACGACAAGCTCGAGGACGCGGCCTATGCGCTCGTGGTGCAGTCGATCGATGCGGACGCCGCGCACGACCCCGCAACGCTTGGCATGCTGAAGGAAGGCATCCGCCGTCTGGGTCCTGCCTTCGCATCGGCTCCGGAGCGGCAGCGCGTGCAGGCGCTGCAGGCGCTCGAGTCTTCGCCCTTCTTCCAAAGCGTGCGCGTCAAGACGCTCGGCACGCTGTACGCAACGCCGCTTGCGTATGCGTACTTCGGCTATCAAGGCGAAGCCTTCTCGAAAGGGGGCTACCTGTTCCGCGGCTTCAACGATCTGCATTGGCTGCCCGATGTCCCGCTGGCCGACAGCGGACCGGCGCCCGAACAAACGTCCAGCTGAGCCGCGCCCGGCGCGGAGAGGTCTGTCTCGATGGCTCATATTGCAAACGACGATGGCTCGGCCGTCGTCATCATCGGCTCGGGCGCGGGCGGTGGTACGCTCGCACACGAGCTCACACGCCGCGGCATCAAGGTAGTGCTGCTGGAGGCGGGTAAGCGCCAGTCGCTGCAATCCTTCTCACAGGTTCCCGGCGAGGCCTTCGCACAGCTCACATGGCTCGACCCGCGAACGCAGTCCGGCAACTGGACGGTGGCGCAGGATTACCCCACGTTGCCGTCGTGGACTTGCAAGACCCTGGGCGGTACCACAGTGCACTGGACAGGCGCCACGCCACGCATGCGGCCCTGGGAAGTCAAGCCGCGCACGACGTACGGTGCGCTGCCCGACACCTCATTGATCGATTGGCCGATTGACTACGAGGAGCTCAAGGCCTACTACCAGCTCGCGGAGCGTCGCATGGTCGTCACGCGCCGCAACGGCGTTCCCGGCCTGCCGGCCTCCAACAACTTCAAGGTGATGTACGCCGGTGCGCGCAAGCTCGGCTACAAGCGCGTGCACACCAACTACATGGCCATCAACTCACGCCCGGCCGACGAGCGCGCGTTCTGCATTCAGCAGGGCTTTTGCGTGCAGGGCTGCAAGACGGGCGCCAAGTGGAGCACGTTGTATACGGAGATTCCGCGCGCCGAGGCGACCGGCAATCTCGATCTGCGCATCGAGAGCATGGCGACGCGCATCGAGCACGGTGCCGTCGGACGCGTGAATGCTGTCGTGTACCGTGACGCCAAGGGCACGGAGCAGCGCCAGCAAGCGCGTGTCGTCTGCGTTGCCTGCAATTCCGTGGAGACGGCGCGCCTGCTGCTGCTGTCCGAATCGGCGCACTTCCCGCACGGACTCGCCAACTCCTCAGACCAGGTCGGTCGCAACTTCTGCCATCACGTCGGCGGCTTCGTGTGGGGCTTCTTCGACAAGCCCGTCTACTCGTGGCGCGGCGCGACACTCGCCGGCATAGTCGAGGACGAGATGATCAACGAGCCGCGTCGCGGCTTCGTCGGCGGCTATCACCTGGAGCTGATCACTCTCGACCTGCCGACGTTTCCGCTGGTGGGTCTGCCCTACGGGTGGGGCCGAGGCTTCGCCGCGATCATCGAGGACTATCGCAACATGGCCGGGACCTTCGTCTGCGGTGAGGACATGCCGCGCGCGACAAACCGCGTCACGCTCGATCCCAAGGTGAAGGATGCGTTCGGCTTGCCCGTCGCGCACATTCACGTCGACGATCATCCGAACGATGTCGCCATGCGCTCCCACGCGCAGTCGCAGGCGAGCAAGATGTACGAGGCGATCGGCGCCCGCCGCATCGTGCGCTCGCGCGCCACGCCGGCCACGCACAATATGGGAACGGCCCGCATGAGCGCCGATCCGGAGCACGGAGTGACGAACGCCTACGGGCAGAGTCACGACATCAAGAATCTGTTCGTCTCCGACGGGAGTCAGTTCTGCTCGCCCGGCTCGGCGAACCCGACCTTGACGATCGTGGCACTCACCCTGCGCCAGAGTGAGTACATCGCCAAGCAGATGAGCGCACACGCTATCTAGGCGCGCCGACACTGAGGGGGCCGACTTGTCGATGCGTTGCGGGAGGGTCGTGCTCGCGTTGGCCGTGGGGCTCAGTAGCGTGGGCGGCGTGCGCGCGGCAGAGAATGGCCCCAATGCGCGCTTCGCGGATGAGACTGAAGCTGTCGAGCATGTGCTCGCCCTCGCCGATGAGCGCCTGGCGCTCATGCCGGCCGTGGCGGCGTGGAAGTGGCGCCACGATGCTCCCGTGAGCGATCCCGCTCGCGAGCGTGCCGTCATCGACAACGCTGCGAGTGCGGCCGCCCGGCTCGGACTTGCCGCCGAACCCGTGCAACGGGTGTTCGAGGTGCAGATGTCGACCGCGCGCGCCGTGGAGGAGGAGCTCCAGCGCAGATGGCGCGCACGCGGCTTCGACTTTGCCCAGCCGATCCCGAGCCTGCAGAACGAGCTGCGACCCCGTCTCGATCGCATCACGCAACAGATGCTACGTGCGCTCTATGGCGCCGCGCCCGCCTGCACCCGCGCGGACTTCGTGGCGCGCTTCGCGGCATCCGCCGCATCCGCGCTGCACAGCGCCGGCTGGTCGCAACAGACGCGGCAGCAGTTACTCGAGGCACTCGGCTCGATACGCCTCGCGCCGGCGCCGACGCTCGCGCGCATCCAGGCCGCGGGCGTGCTGCGCATCGGCACCACGGGAGACTATGCGCCCTTCAGCGTGGATTCAGCGGCGGGTCTCACGGGAGTCGACATCGAGCTTGCGCGCCGACTCGCTCAACAATTGCATGTGATGCCGCTCTTCGTGCGCACCTCATGGCCGGCGCTGCTGTCCGATTTCGATCGCGGTGCGTTCGATGTCGCGCTGAGCGGCATCTCTTCCACGCCGGCGCGTGCGGCCGTCGCGGCGCTTTCCGACCCCTACCTGTGGAGTGGCAAGACCCTGATCGCACGCTGCACGGATGTGCGCCGCTTCTCGAGCCTTGCGGCGCTCGATCATCCGCAGGTGCGGGTGATCGTCAATCCAGGGGGCACGAACGAAAGCTACGTGCGCAACCATCTCAAACATGCGAGCGTGCGGGTCTATGCGGACAATCGCAGCATCTTCGATGAGATCCGCGCGGCACGCGCCGACGTCATGATCACTGACGATGCTGAAGTGGAGCTGCAGGTGCACGCGCACCCCGATCTGTGCAGGCCGCTCGCTGGCACGCTGACGCACGATGCCAAGGTGGTTCTCATGGCTCGCGATGCCGCGCTCGTGGGTGCCGTGAACGCGTGGTTGCGCGCCGAGCTGCGTGCCGGAGTTCCTAGCCGGTTGCTGCGCCAGATGCAGCAGCGGCCATGTTCACGAGGATCTTCGTGCCCTCCTGGCGATGCAGACGCTCGAAGCCCTGCTCAATGAGCCCCTCGAGCGCAATCGACTCCACCCAGCCGGCCTGCGGGTAGGCGCCCGCGGCCATCTCTGCGATCACGGATGGGAATGCGTTGCATGAGAGCGCGACGCCCGTGATGCGCGCCTCGGACATCAGAATGTCCATCGGTGCGATCTCGAGCGCTCGTGTATGAATCGCCACGACGACGACCGTGCCGTCGACCGCAGTGCCGCCCAATGCAGCCTGGAATGCCTTGGGCACGCCCGCGGCATCGACGGAGGCGTCGGCACCCTCCCCACCGGTCAGCTCCTTGATGGCCGCGACAACGTTGCAGCTCGTCGGGTCGAGCACGCAATCTACCCCCAGGGTGGAGAGCACGGCGCGGCGCGCTGGCGACGGATCGGACATGATGACCCGCACGCCACGGCGGCGCAGGGTGAAGTACACCCCGATGCCGATCGGACCGGCACCGTGAATCACGGCGGTATCGCCCGGCGCCACTGCACTGCGCTCTGCGGTGCGCCATGCGATCGCCATCGGCTCGATGAGCGCACCCTGCACACCGCTCATCCCCTCGGGCAAACGGTGCGCCATGGAGCGGCGCACGACGGTGTAATCCGAGAGACCACCGCCAGAGCGGTTGTAGCCGTGAAAGGCGAGCAGGCCACAGTGGTTGTAGCGACCCGACAGGCACTGGAGGCAGCCGCCGCACGTCTGCACCGGCTCCACGGCCACCAGATCGCCGATCGACAGATCCTTCACGCCGGTGCCGAGCTCGACCACTTCACCGCTCAACTCATGGCCGAGAATGACGGGATTCTTGACCCCCGTAAGGGGATGCGGCGTGTTGCGCGTTGTGATCGGGCCCTCGTAGTACTCGTGCAGGTCGCTGCCGCAGATGCCGTTGTAGAGCACGCGCAACTTGACTTCGCCGAGGCCAGGATTGGGCTCGGGCACCTGCTCCAGTCGCAGGTCTCGTCGCCCATGGTAAACGGCTGCGCGCATTTGCAAACAGCCTAAGAGGCTGCTGGGAGTGTGAAAAAACGCCTCAATATGCCGCAGCGTGGCGATTCCCGGCAAGCACCGGCCGGCGGCCCGGCAGGGTGGCGGGGCGAGCGGAGGCGCCCGGTGGCCGCCGGCACTAGGAACATCGCTTGCTCAGACCATAAGCGAGGACCCGCAGTGACCCGGAACATGGACTCGCATCCCTCGCAACAGAAGCGTATTCCCGAGGACCTCGCCAGATATCTCAACGAGCTGCGTCTGCGCGTGCATCGCTATCGCCGCTACGGATTGCTCCCGGACGGTCGCAACACGCTGCGGCTGAAGGCGCGCCGCGGCTCGGGCCTCACCTGTCTCGTGTGCGGCGAGCCCGTGCTGCCGAGCGAGCCGGAGATCATCATCGAGTACGAGCCCGATCCGGAGCTGCTAACGGAGGGCCCAACGTATCGATTGCATCACCTGTGTCATGTGATCTGGTTGACCGAGAGCAGGCCCTACAGGCGGGTGCGCAGCAGAAAGTGACACTCGCGCAGCCGCGGACGTCACTCGTGCGACTCGGCGCCGGCGGCCACCCAGGCGAGGTCGCGGTTCGAGACCGAGGCGAGATCGAACTTCTGCGCCGCTGCGTGCATGCGCGTCAGCGCCTGTGCGATCGGCATGGCCGGCGTGGTGACGCCTTTCTTCGCCTTGTGAAAGCGCACGGGATTGATGCGGGCAACGAGGTAGTTGCGCAGATACGGTGAGCGAAAGCCGCGAGCCTGCAATGCCTCAACGAGCTGCTTGACGCGCGCATCGATGGCGCGCAGTCGCGCGGCATACCCCTGGCGCTCGCGCAAGCTAACGGCGAGCGGGCGCTCGCTGAAGCGATCGACCTTCTTGAGAAAGGCGCTGTAGGCGCCGCCGCCGAAGCGCGGTAACTCCTCGTACACGAGACCCAGCGTCAGCAGCTCTGGCGCCTCGAACTCCGCGGCGTGGGCGGATTCGCGCGTGCTCGGGTCGCGTTTGGCGAGGTTATGGGCCATGCGCACCACTTCCAGGCTCTTGTCCTTGAGGTTGTGAGCCTTCTCGGTATTGAGCGCGAGGATGCGGTAGGCGAGGGCTTCATCGGCCGCTACGAGGGCGGCGATCTGCCTGAGTCCGAGAAACTTCGCCGCGGCAAGACGATGACGGCCATTCGGCGTCCACAACCCGCCGTCCTGACCGCGCACCACGATCAGCGGATCGAGGAAGGCTCCGGCTTCATCCATCTTCTCGGCCAATCGCCGTGCGTGGGTGGGTGATAGATCGCGCTGGAAGGGCGTGGGCTGCACCGCACCGAGCGGCAGCGAGGCGAGGAGCAGCGGGCGCCCGTTCAAAGGCTCTCGGTAAGCCCCGACGGGCACCCCCCCGAGCGAACGGACATGCGCCGCGAGCTCCTGGATCGCAGGGTCCTCCAGGGCGAGTGCTACCTCAGCGGCACCGATACCCCGCGCTTGCGCGCGCGGCGCGAGCTTGCCGCGCTTGACGGCCTTGCGAACCTTGGGCGTCCTGGCAGACGGGCGCGGCGAGCTGCGAGCAACCATGCGGTCAGATATAGCACAACCTCAGCGCGCCAAGCCCATCCATTGCTCGAGCGGCTCGACGCGATTGCGGCTGACGGACAGGCGCGCGCCGCTGCGCAGCTGCACGGCGTAGTCACCGCCCGGCTCGCGCAGCAAGGAGTCGATGCGATCGAGACGCACGATGACGGAGCGGTGGATGCGGAAGAATTGCTGGGGGTCCAGACGTTCTTCCAGCGTCTGCATGCGCTCGCGGATGATGTACGTTTTGTCGGCGACGTGGATCTCCGCATAGGGTCCGCTTGCGGTGATGTATTCGATCGTCTGCACGGGCACCACGCGCACCTGACCGCGCATCTCGACGGCGATGCGCTCAAGATACGCAGGGCGCGCCGGCGCGGCGGAAGCGGCTGCGACCGACGCTTGCTCTTCGCGCGTCAGCACGGCGCGCAGCTGCTCCGAAAGCCGGCCCAGATCGGCAAGCTCGATCATGCGCCGCGCACGCCGGAAGGCCTGCTCGAAGCGCTCGTCGTCGAAGGGCTTCACGAGATAGTCGATCGCGGCGAGCTCGAAGGCATCGAGCGCGTAGCGGTCGTAGGCTGTGACGAAGATGGTGGCCGGCATATGGTCGGGCCCGACCTCGCGCAGCACATCGAGTCCCGTGCACCCGGGCATCTGCACATCGAGGAATACGAGGTCCGGCTTGAGCGAGGCGATCGCCTCGATCGCGGCGTGGCCGTTATCGGCCGTGCCGACGATCTCGACTGCCTCCTCGCGGCGTAGCAAGTCCTCCAGGCGCTGGCGGGCGAGCGCCTCGTCATCCACGATGAGCACGCGAAGCGGTCGCGCGGCCGGCACCTGCGGCTCCTAGGCCTCGACGGCCATGGCCGAGGTGCGCAGGTCGGCGTGTGTGTGGTAGGGCAGGGACACTTCGGCCACGAGTCCGCCGTCGGCGCCGGGACGCAGCGCGAGATGCTGGTCGGGCCCGTAGAGCTGCATCAGACGCAAGCGCGTATTGCGGAGCCCGACCCCTTCGGTCGCGGGAGGCCGTCCACTCGCCAGCCCCGGTCCGTTGTCGCGCACGCTGAGCAGTACGCGCTCCGCCGCGCGTTGCGCTCTGATCTCGATGTGACCGGCACCCACCAGCTTGCTGACGCCGTGCTTCACCGCGTTCTCCACCAGAGGTTGCAGAATGAGATTGGGCACCAGCGCCTCGCGCACGTCGGGCGCGATGTGCATTTGCACCTGCAGATGGCCCTGGAATCTGATCTGCATCACCTCGAGATAGCGCTCGATGAAGGCGAGCTCGCGCTGCAATGGCACCTCCGGCTCGTCGGCCTCGTCCAGGGTCGTGCGCAGCAGCTCGCTCAAGCGCGCGACCATGCGGCGCACGCCGCGCGGATCACGCTCGACCAGAGCGGAGACCGCGTGCAGCGTGTTGAAGAGAAAATGCGGATTGAGCTGCGTGCGCAGCGCAGCCAGACGCGCGTCCGCGAGCTGTGCAGCTAGCTGCGCCGCCTGCGCTTTGAGGTTCACCGTCTCTTCACGTCGCACGCGATAGCGCAGGAAGTAGTTGCGTGCGAAGCCGGCCGCGAGCACCGCCACGTAGACGATGAACTCGTTCATGAACCACAGGCGGCGCAGCCGTGCGACGGCCTCGAGCTCCGGAGACAGCGGCGCCGGAGCATAGAAGAGCTGCGAGCGCAGGTAACTCGTCACCATGTCGACACCGATGGCGAGCACCAATCCCAGGACGACGAACATGATCCGCGACGGCCAGCCGGAGCGCTCCATGGTGTAGCGGCCCGCGAGCCTCAGGATCGGCAGGGTCAGCAGAGCCCACAGGTAGGAGTTGGCGAACGCGATGAGGACCGGTGCGCCGGGCACCACGGGCTGCCACGGACCCCGCGCACGTGGCTCGATCAAAGAATTTGCCGAAGTCAGCACGGCAATCAACGTCCAGAACCCGAGGACGAGCAGCACCTCCGTGCGGGTGAACGGCGCGCGCTCGGGATAGGCGTCGCTGGCAGGGGAGGCCGCTGGGGGGGTGTGCTCGATCACGAGATAAGCATAGGCGTGCGTAGCCCTGCCCTGCAAAGCCGGCGTTCCGAGCGGCTACGCCGACGGCACGAGATGCCGCGGCTGCGTGATGACGGGTTGTATCACCCGCGTCAGTCGCCGGCGGGTACCGCCTTCGGCGTCACACCGGCGGGATCGTAGACGCGGGTTACCTCGAGCTTGGGAACCCGCCCCTCCTGATCGACACGGATGGTCTGTATGAGCTGCCCGCCCTTGTCCGAGAGCGAGTACGTCGCGCGTGCGTGCGGACCTACCTGCGGGCGGATCTCGATCACGTACTGCTTCCCCTTCCAACCCGAGATCTGATCGGCGACGCCGCCGGGCACCGACACCACGCTCTTTTCTCCAGGCGTATAAGCATGCGTCGTGTCTCCGTTTGAGATGACGAACGCGCTCGCGCTCTGCTGAATCTGCAGCCAATCGCCGCCCCGCAGCAGCTCCGATTGCAACGACAGATCGACGGGATACGGTTCGCTCGGCTGCAGCTCGGAAAGAATGTCCGCGCCACCATTGTGCCCGCCGTGCTGTCGAGACTGTCCCTGCTGCATCACGGATGTATTCTCGCTGTCCGGATGGCGCATGGCATGAGCACGCAATTGCTGCAGCGCCTGATGGGCATCGGTGCTGTGTGCAGGATCGAGCTTCCAGCTGCCGGCGAGGCTATAGCCCGGAGGTGGACTCTCTGCAAGGCGCGAGCTCACACATCCCATGAGCGCGGTGGCGAGCAGCCCAGCGGCCAGCGCTCTGGCGCGCCGCCCATCCACTGCCGACGACCTCGTTGCGCGCGCGGGCGATGACATCGAGCGTGATTTTACCCTCTGTGCGGCTCTCGATGCCGCTCCGATGCGCGCCCTTTCGCGATGCTGTCACGAGGAGCGGTTGGCGCGGGGCAGCAACCAACGCTCGATGCCGTCAAAGCTCCACTGGACCAGCAGGGCGAGCAGTGCCGCGGGCACCGCCCCCTCGAGGATCATGCCCACGTCGTTGAGCCGGATGCCGGTCAGGATGGGCTGCCCGTACCCGCCCGCGCCGATCAGCGCACCAAGGGTGGCCGTGCCGATGTTGATCACGGCCGCGGTTTTGATGCCGGCGAGCACCGGACGCGTTGCGAGCGGCAGTTCGATGAGACGTAATCGGGCCCAGCTGTCGAGACCGAGCGCAATGGCCGACTCGTTGAGAGGACGGGGGATGTCGAGCAACCCGGTACAGGTATTGCGGATGATCGGCAGCAGGCTATAGAGAAAGAGCGCGACAGCCGCCGGCGTGAAGCCGATGCCGAGCAGAGGGATCATGAAGACGAGCAGCGCCAGGGACGGTACCGTCTGCACGATACCGGCCACACCGAGCACCAGCCGACCGAAGCGCTGGCGCCGCGCGGCCACAATGCCGAGCGGCAGCCCGAGCAGGACGGCTGCCGCGAGCGAGGCGCCGCTCAGCAGCAGATGCTCGGCAGTAAACTGGGCGATCTCGGTGACTCGCGACGGGCGCGCGGCCGCGGTGCGCTCGCCGAACAGCCGATCCACGAAGGCGTGCGCGACCTCCGTCTCGGAGCGGCCATCAAGCGTTACGGCCGCATTCATGCGACTCATCTGCTCCGTGCTGATGCGCCCGCCGAGTCGTGCGAGCACCGCACGCGCACGGGCCGGCAGGGCCGCGCGCGTGAGCAGCACGGCATCGTAGCCGGGAAAGAAGTGCCGATCGTCGGCCAGCACGCGCAACCGATAGCGCGTGATCTCGGGATCGGTGGAGTAGAAGTCCGTCACATCGAGGTCGCCACTCAGGACGGCCCGGTATGCGAGCTGATGATCCAGCCCGCGCACATTGCTCTGGGGCAGTCCATAGAAGCGTTTGAGGGCGGGCCAGCCATCGGCACGATTCATGAATTCATTCGAGAAGCCGAGGCGCACCTGCGGGCGCGTACGCAGGTCGCTGATGCCATTGAGTCCCGTGCTGGCAGCGAAGTTGTCACGCGTGCCGAGCACGTAGGTGTCCGAGAAGCCGAGCGACACCGCGATGTCCACGCCGAGGGCGCGCAACTGCGCCGCGCGCGCGGCTTCGTCCTGCACAGGGCGCAGCAGCTCCTGATACAACGTGCCGGTGTACTCGGCATAGACATCGACTTGCCCGTGGCGCAGCGCATCAAACACCACGCGCGTGCCGCCGAGCTCGCGGCGATGCACGGCAGGTACACCGGATCGCTCGAGCGTTTGTTTGATGATCTCGCCCAGGATCACCGACTCGGTGAAGACCTTGGAGCCGACGACGACCGGTGCGTCGCTCGCGGCGCGCGGCGTCGGTCCCGCAAGCAGTGCCCCCGCGACCAGCGTCGCGATCGCGAGCGCTCGCACGCGAGCCGCGACTGTCACGACTGCAGTGCACCGCGCGCCGCGAGGATTTCGCGCGCCCCACGCTGAGCTTCCACGAAATCCCGCACGAACGGCGCGGCAGGCTGCTCGATGAGATCGGCGAGCGAGCCCTGCTGCACGATGCGACCGCCGCGCAGCAGCACCAGCGAATCCGCGAACAGCCCCGCCTCCGCGATATCGTGGGTGACGAGCACGACCGTGCGGCCGAGCCGCGAAAAGAGCTCGACCAGGTCCTGCTGCAGGTCGCGCCGGATCATGGGGTCGAGCGCGCCGAGCGGCTCATCGAGCAGCAGTATCTGCGGATCGAGCATGAGTGCACGCATCAGGCTTACGCGCTGCCGCTGTCCACCCGAGAGCTCATCAGGCAACCGGCTGCTCGCGCTCGAGGGCAGCTTCACGAGCTCGCGCAGCTCGCGGTAGCGCTGCTCGATGCGCGCAGGATCCCAGTGCAAGTACTGGGCTGCCAAGATGACGTTCGAACGCACATCGAGATGCGGGAACAGCCCTCCCTCCTGAATGACATAGCCGATGCGCCGCCGCCACTCGATGATGTTCCTCGCGTCGACGTGCTCATCGTCGATGCTGACGGCGCCGGAGTCGGGCCACACGAGACCCACGGCGAGGCGCAGCAGCGTCGACTTGCCGCAGCCACTTGGACCGAGCAGCGCGGTCGTGCGGTGGCTTGCGCAGGTCAGCGTGACGGAGTCGAGAGCGAGAATCGTGCCGAAGCGCTTGGTGACGCCTTCATATACGAGCATGTGCGTCGAACCACGGTCGTCCGTCCGTGAGCATTAGAGGACTATGACACAGGATGAGCATGCGCAGAGCGGATCTGGCAGCGTCAAGCGTATCTGTCCTGCGCCTCCGGCCGCGCTGACGCGCCGGATGCGCTTCTCAGGCCGGCGGCTCCCCGATTGCCTGAGACTGAGCATCCCTCTGCTTACGCTCATGAACCTCCTCACGATCCACGACGATGTGACGTGGGGCATCGATGCCGAAGCGTACTTTGTTGCCTTCCACGCCCAATACCGTGATCGTGACTTGATCACCGACGCGGATGGTCTCCTGGGGACGGCGAGTTAGGATGAGCATGTCGTCACGGCCCTTATTTTCCGTTATTGAGGCAGGCGCGCGAGCCTTTGGTTAGCTTGACTATAGTCGGTGAAACACCTGCCAGGCAAGCCGCGAGCGGACGTTGAAAGGGTGCAAAGAACGCAACCGCTTCAACTTGCGCCGGTGGACGGGGTCGCACGGCCCGGAGTGCCGTCCTGCTCCGCAGGCCGTACGCGCACGGCGGGCGATTCAGAGCCACGAAACCAAATGAGCGCCTCCCCGGAGACGAGCGGGCCCGCCGGGGTTTGCGGCGGC
>Ga0335077_10001614_pt1 | contig 26850 bp, 23 predicted proteins | sample Lox_Sample_31_FD_207151 | JGI IMG/M metagenome (GOLD analysis project Ga0335077, IMG submission 207151) | Soil microbial communities from Loxahatchee National Wildlife Refuge, Florida, United States - Lox_Sample_3.1 | ecosystem: Environmental > Terrestrial > Soil > Wetlands | place: USA... | reverse complement strand
ACCGAGACGCCCAGCGTTACCGCATGACCGCCAATCGTCGTATTGCGGGTAAACCTGACATCGGCGTTGTCCCATGCGATCGCATCCGCATTGGGATCGTAGGTGACTTGAATCATAGCCCCCGAGTCAACCAGTTGAGAGGTGAAGATTTTGCCGGCGTAAAAAAAGCTCAACTGGTCCGCAGACAAGCTATTGTTCTTGCCGAAAGGCGGGGTGGGGCTCGGCACGTCCCTGTCGGCATGGGTAAACGAGGGAGCCACGAGCATGCTGCTCAAGGGGGGGAATTGCCAGTCACCCAGTGTGTAGCCCGTGAGTTTGAAGTTGCGGCCGAAGGAATTGAGCTGGGGGCCGAAGGCATTGATATGACATTGGGCGCATGCCATACCCGTCTGACGGGAGAAACTAGGCATTGCATGACTTGGAGTTATTCTAAAAAGGATCAGACAAAGCAGCAACAATGATGTCCAGCATTTAACGACATTGATTCGGCTAATCATGGTCCCCCCCGTTTCTGGACGAGACTACTTACCACCAACGCGATTCCTTACGAAAAAGTTAGTTCAATAGTTGATGTCAAATGATATTTATTCCTCCGTACGGCCTTGTAAGGGCGGGAGTAGAAGTATTCACGGCGCGAGGACGAAACGACCCGGGGCGTCGTAGAGCGGCGGCAGATCGGCCTCGGGCGCGCCCATTGCCGGCGGCGCCACCGGTGCGCTGGAAAGTCTTTTGAGCCATGACAGCCACGATGGCCACCACGAACCCTCGCGCCACTGGGCCCGCTCGAACCACAGATCGGGATCGGTGTATTTATCCCGGGGTGCATGGGTCGCGATGCGATGGCCGCGTCCGGCGGCATTCACGCCCGGCGGGTTGACGATGCCCACGTTATGGCCGCCGGTGGTCAGCGCGAACGTCACCTCGGTGTCGGTCAGCAGGTGCACCTTGAACACGGAACGCCATGGCGATACGTGGTCGCGTTCGGTGGCCACCACGAACAGCGGCAGGCGGATGTCGGTCAGCGCCACCGGCCGGCCGTCAACCTCGTAGCGTCCCTCGGCGAGTTCATTGCTTAGATAGAGCTTGCGCAGATATTCATTGTGCATGCGGTAGGGCAGGCGCGTCGCATCGGCGTTCCACGCCATCAGATCGGACAGCGGCTCACGGGCGCCCATCAGGTAGTTGTGGGTCATTTTTGACCACACCAGGTCCTTGGAATTGAGCAGGGCGAACGCCCCGCTCATCTCCTTGCCGTCGAGATAGCCGCGCGTCCACATGATGTCATCGAGAAAGGAAATCTGGCTTTCGTCGATGAACAGTCCGAGTTCGCCGGGTTCGGAGAAATCGAGCTCCGAGGCGAGCAGCGAGAGGCTGGCCAGCCGGCGATCGTTTTCACGCGCCAGCACCGCCGCGGAGGTGGCCAGCATGGTGCCGCCCAGGCAATAACCCGTCGCGTGGATCCGCCGCCCGGGCATCACCTTGGCGACTGCGTCGATGGCGGCATGGATGCCTTGTACGAGGTAGTTCTCCAGGCCGAGGTCGCGATCCTCGGCGACCGGGTTTCTCCAGGAAATCATGAACACCGTATGGCCGTTGTCCACGAGGTGGCGGACCAGTGAATTGGACGGCGAGAGATCGAGTATGTAGTACTTCATGATCCAGGACGGCACGAGGAGCACGGGCTCCGGATGGACGGTCGCCGTCTGCGGCTCGTACTGAATCAGTTCGATCAAGCGGTTGCGGTAGATGACCTTGCCGGGCGTGACGGCGATATTTTTGCCGACCTTGAACGCCTCGGACCCGACGGGCGGCCGGTTGGCGGCCAGCCGCAGCATGTCCTCCCACAGATTCTGTCCGCCGCGGACCAGGTTCATGCCGCCGGTACGGACGGTCTCGTGCAGAACCTGCGGGTTCGTGAACAGGAAGTTGGACGGGGAAAACATGTCCAGCCACTGGCGCGCCATGAAGGCGACCATGTATTCATGATGCCGGGTCACCCCGCGCACCTCCGTGGTGGCGTTCCACCACCACTGCTGGGTGAGCAGGAACGACTGGTAAATCACGTTGAAGGGCCAGTTCCGCCAATCGGGATGATCGAAGCGCCGATCCTGCGGCAATGGCTCGATGCAGTTCGGACAATGACCGGCGGCGGAACCCACGTACAAGGCCAGGCGCGTGAGCTTGCGAACGGCCTTCTGCAGCAGTTCCATTTGCTTGCCGGGCGACGTGCCTAAATGCGTGAACCAGTCCAGCCATGCCAGCATCGCGGCATGAGGTGAAATGCCCTGCGTCAAACGCGCCAGCGCGGCATGCAACAGCGCGTCGCGCTGCCGCGCCTCTTCATTGACGGGTTCCGGAATCGCCTCGAAGGCGGCTAAGATATTGTCTTTCTGATCTTTCTGTCCCGCATCGACGCTTTGCGATACGGGCGCCGGCTGCATGGAGAGAACCTTTGCCTTCTGGGCATCAGACACGGGGGATTACGCCGCTTTGTGCCTGCTGCGTCTGGCGTTTGTGCTTTCTTCAGGGACGACCAGGGTTGCAAGCCCCATCTGGTCCGTGGCCAGGCGCGTGGCGTCCGCCGTCGCCCGGGAAGTCATGGCACAGGCGTTGCAATAGGCATCGAACATCGATTTCCACATTGATGTCACCGACTCCATCCCCATGGGGGACAGCCCCAACATCTCCCGGAATCCATCGCTCATCTGCGATATTCTGGCCTGCAGTTGTTCCATGTCTTCCATGGGATTCCAGTTTGCCGCTTCGCCGAGGCCGCGCCAACAAAGCATCGCCTCTTTGATCAGGGAACGCCCCAGTTCGGTTTGTATCCCGACCAGGTCTTCAACCGTGGTGGCCGCCGCCGTCTGTTTCGCCTTTTCCTCGTTGTCCGACAAAGCCTCCGTGATGGCCTTCAATTGGCGGGTCTGGAAACGTTTGGCGTCCTCGAGCGAGAATTTCATCATTTCCAGCGTGGTTCGCAGACCGCTGCGGTAAAAATTGAACAATGGATGGCTGGTTTTCATCGTGGTGACTCCTGGGCGTTACATTTAAGATTGCGCCAAATCATTCGCACTTTTGACGGTTATAATCCATCCCTTCCGGGTGTCAAGGGTAATATCGTATTTATTGTATTCAGTTAACTACCGGGCCGGGTCAGCCACATTGATCCAGATCAAGTGCCGGTTACATATAGGGGATTATTCTTATCCGTGGAAGTTCCTGACATTCTTAGAATGCATGGTTAAGATGATGTGGGCGGCCACATGACAGCTTTATGACACGACAGCAGACCACCTGGATAGTGATGGCGGACGGCGCATACGCCCGCATCGTCAAACGAAAAACGGAGAATCACGGCTTTGAGGTAATCTCGGAGCTGGGCTCGCCGGAGGCGCATTTGTTGTCGCGCGACCTGGGGTCGGATCGGCCGGGACGCGCGCAGGAGAGCGGAGACGCCACCCGCCATGCCATCGAACCACGCCATGATCCCCATCGCAAGAACATGGATGCCTTTCTCCGGCGCGTTGCGACTCATCTGAACGAGGCGGACACTCAAAAATCATACGATGCCTTGATCCTTTTCGCGCCGCCGCATGCGCTGGGTGAATTGCGCCGGCATCTGAGCGCCGCGGCGGGCAAAAAAGTGAAGGCGGCAATCGCCAAGGATCTGAACAAACTGCCGCTCGATGAACTGGCGGGGCATCTTCCCGCCTTGAAATAAGTCAAGCCGCCGCCCATTTCTTGATCGGGATCAAAATGTCCCCCTCGGCAATGGGCGATTCTTCAACCATGAAACCCGGCGGAGATTGGCAATGTCTGAAGATTTGAAACTGCAGCAGCGGGTCATCGACGAACTGGAATTTGATCCGAGCGTGGATGCCGCGCACATCGGCGTGAGTGTCACTGGCGGTGTCGTCACTCTGACAGGCCACGTCGAGAGTTTTGCCGAGAAGTGCGCATCCGAGCAAATCGTGCGCCGGGTCAAGGGAGTGAAGGCCCTGGCGCAGGAACTCGAGGTACGGCTGCCGCCCCATAAGAAGACGGCGGACGATGAGATTGCGGCGCGAGCGGTCAAAATCATGGGTTGGGACGTCTCGCTTTCGCAGACCGCCATGCCGGCCGTCAAGGTGGAGCATGGCGTCGTCACGCTGACGGGTGAAGTCGAATATGAGTACCAGCGCGCCGCGGCTGAAAACGACGTACGCAAGCTCGGTGGCGTCAAGGCAGTGGTCGACAATATCCGGATCCGGCCGCGCGTCAATGTCACCGACGTGCGCGACAAGATTCGGGCCGCCTTCGAGCGCGCCGCCGATCTTGAGGCCGGCGCCATCACCATCGACGTGACCGACGGCAGGGTAACTCTGCGCGGCCGGGTGCGCAGCTGGCCTGAACGCGAGGCCGCCAGGCGGGCGGCGTGGTCGATACCCGGCGTCGTGTCGGTCGAGGATCATATCAGCGTTTCATAAATGATCGGGGTGCGAGAACCCGCAGAGAAAGAATCCATGCAATGCAATGTCGGGCAAACGGAGAAAATCATCCGTATCGTCATTGGTGTCGCGCTGATCATCGCGGGCGTCATGTATGGAAACTGGTGGGGGACCGTCAGGCTGATCCCCCTCGTCACCGGTCTCATCGGCTGGTGTCCCGCCTACAAGGCACTGGGGCTCAATACCCGCGGGGCCGGCGGGACGTAAGTCAATCCCATCATGAAAATCGTCATTGTCGGTGGTGTCGCCGCCGGCATGTCCGCCGCGGCGCGGGCGCGGCGCCTGAGCGAACGAGCGGAGATTGTCGTGCTCGAACGCAGCCATTACGTTTCCTTCGCCAACTGCGGATTGCCCTATCACATCGGCGGGACGATTCGCGAGCGCGGGGATTTGCTGTTGCAAACGCCGCAAACCCTGGCCGGGACCCTGAACCTGGATGTCCGCACCGGCCATGAAGTGACGGCGATCGATCGCACAGCCCGCTGCCTGGAGGTCAAGGAACTGGCGACCGGACAACAGTACCGAGAAACCTACGAACGGCTGGTGTTGTGCCCCGGCGCGAATCCCATCCGGCCTGGCATTCCGGGGATCAATCATCCGGGGATTTTCGTGCTTCGCAACATCGAGGACATGGATGCAATCAAGGCGGTGGTGGATGCGGGGGCCCGGTCCGCGATCGTGATCGGCGGCGGCTACATCGGGATCGAGATCGCCGAGAATCTCCGCCAGCGCAACCTCGACGTCGACCTGATCGAAATGCTGGAGCAGATCATGCCGCCGTTCGACCCGGAGATGGCGCGCGATCTCCAGTATCACCTGGAGTACCACGGCGTGCGGATGCATCTGGGGTCGCCGTCGATCGAATTCGTCGATCGCAACGGCCGCGTGGGGGTGACGCTCAGCACCAATGAACGGCTTGACGCCGATTTCGTCGTTCTGGCCGTGGGCGTGCGGCCGGACACGCAGCTTGCGCGGGCGGCGGGCTTGAGCATCGGGCCGCGCGGTGGCATCCGTGTCAATGAGCGCATGCAGACCTCCGATCCGCTGATCTACGCCGCCGGCGACGCTGTCGAAGTCGTCGACGCGGTGACCGGCGAAGCGGCGCTGGTGCCGCTGGCCGGACCCGGCAACCGGCAGGGCCGGGTCGCGGCCGATTGCATCTTCGGACGGGCCAGCGCCTTTGGACGCACACAGGGGACCGCGATCCTCAAGGTCTTTGAGATGACCGGCGGCGTTACCGGCGCCAATGAAAAAACCCTGCGCCGCCTGGGCCGGCCCTTCCGGAAAATCTACATTCACCCATCGGGTCACGCCAGTTATTATCCCGGCACCGCGCCGATGCAACTGAAACTGCTGTTCACGCCCGGTGACGGCCGCCTCCTCGGCGCGCAAGTGGTGGGTTACGACGGCGTCGACAAACGCATCGATGTGCTGGCCACCGCGATCCACGCCGGCATGACGGTGTTCGATCTGGAACACCTGGAGCTGGCCTATGCGCCGCCCTACGGGGCCGCCAGGGACCCGATCAATATGGCGGGATTCGTGGGCGCGAACCTGCTGCGGGGCGATATCGACCTCTGGTACGCGGAGGATTATCCGGCGATCGCCGATCGCGCCGTTATCATCGACGTGCGCAGCGCGCTGGAATACAACGCCTGGCACATTCCAGACGCCATCAACGTGCCGCTCGACGAGTTGCGCAAACGGCTTGACGAACTGCCGCGCCCGAAGCCGCTGCTGCTTTACTGCCGCGTCGGATTCCGCAGTTATCTGGCGTACCGCATCCTGGTCCAGTCCGGCTTCAAACGGGTGAAGACGCTGGCGGGCGGCTCCAAGACGTTTTGCAGCCATCATCGAACGCCGTTGTGCACGGGCCGGCCGGGCGTGCCGTTCATTCCGCACGCCGAGGAGCGGATGGCGGAACAGGCGGTCAGTTCCTGCGCTGCATGATGATTGACTGGAATCACTTTACTCCATGGTCATCGCTGGCCGGCGGGATGCTGATTGGTCTGGCGGCGGGCATGCTGATTCTTGTCAATGGCAGGATTGCAGGCATCAGCGGCATCGTCGGCGGATTGATTCATCCGCGGGCGGGCGACACCGCCTGGCGTGTCCTGTTTGTCGCGGGATTGCTGCTCGCCCCGTGGGCGCATCGGCTGCTCCTGGCCGCGGCGACTCCGCAAATAAATGCGGGCGGATTCACCCTGGTCATCGCCGGGCTGCTGGTCGGTTTCGGCAGCCGGCTGGGTTCGGGCTGCACCAGCGGCCACGGCGTTTGCGGCCTCGCGCGATTGTCGCCCCGGTCATTCGCCGCCACCGCGACATTCACGATCACAGGCATGGCCACGGTGTTCGTCACCAGACACCTGTTTGGATAAGGGGGCGGATGGAACTGTGCGTCGCGTTTTTGACCGCGCTCGTTTTCGGCGTGGGCCTGGTGGTGTCGGGCATGACCGATCCCACCAAAGTCATCGGCTTTCTCGATCCGGCCGGACGCTGGGATCCTTCGCTGGCCTTCGTCATGGCCGGGGCGATTCTGACGTCGTTTTTTGCCTTTCGCCTGTCGAACCATCACAACGTGAGCTTGATCGGCGCGAAGATGAGGTTGAGCACCGCCGGAAAAATCGATCGGCGTTTGATCTGGGGAAGCTTTCTATTCGGCGTGGGATGGGGGTTGGCCGGGTTCTGTCCCGGCCCGGCCCTGGTGTCGCTGGGCCGGCTTCAGGGCAAGGCGCTGATTTTCGTCCTGGCGATGCTGGCGGGCATGCATCTTTACGAAGTCTTGAACGCCAGACGCGCGGGGCGCTGACGGTCACGCCACCGGGAGGGGAGGCGTCTGATCGGGGTTGCGCTGGTGCAATGTCGGCATCAGCCGGAAATAAGGCCGGATGATGGCCGAGTCGGCCCGCTGTTCGAATTGTTCGAACGGTCCGTCAAAATAGATTTTGCCTTCGTGCAGCATCACCGTGCGCGGCCGCAGGCGCTTCAGCAAGTCCTTGTCGTGAGTGATGATCACCGTCGTGCGGTGTCTGCCGTCCGCGTCCCGTGCCTCATGCGTTTTATAGATGAGGTCGTGGATCTGGCTCGAACTGGTGGGATCGAGTCCGGTGGTGGGTTCGTCGTAAAACATGATCGTGGGGCTCATCGACACCGCCCGCGCCACCGCGAGGCGCTTGGCCATGCCGCCGGAAAGCGCTTCCTGACTGCTCGCCAGGAACTCGTCGTCACTGGGCAACCCCACCGCCTTCAGCGATTGCCGTGCGATCCGGCGGATGTCCTCCTCCGGCATTTCACGGATCTCGCGCAACCAGAGGGCGATGTTGTCCAGCACCGATCCGGAAAAAAGCGCATTGCGCTGAAAGACCATGCCCCACCGACGGTGGATGCGATCGACGCCCTCCGGCGAGATCTTCGCCAGATCGCAAAGCGGTTCGCCCGGCGCGTCGTGATCCGTTACCAGGACGCGGCCCCGATCCGGCGCCAGCAGGCCGAGGATATGATTGAGCAACACCGTCTTGCCGCATCCCGATCCACCGATGATGGCGAGAATGTCGCCGCGGTGGATGTCGAGGTTTATTCCCTGCAGCACCGTGTGCTCGCCGAATGCCTTGTACAGATTTTCAACGCGGATTTCGGTATTGCCGCCGGCGGGCGGTATGCTGGGGTCCTTCTTTTGACGGCGGTTCATGCGGTTTTTGTCGTGATTGGGGGGAGGGGTTGCGACAGGGTGCGGTTTTGCGCTGCCCCGCATTTTCGCCTGTGACTGCGGACAGCGGCACATTATATATTATGCTGAAAGCACGGCCTCACGGTATCTGAGCTGGTCAACCGATGAAATACAAAGATTACTACGCCATCATGGGCGTCGAACGGGACGCAAGCGCCGAGGCAATCAAAAAGGCCTACCGCAAACTCGCGCGTAAATATCATCCGGATGTCTCCAAGGAAGCCGGCGCCGAGGAGAAATTCAAGGAGGTCTCCGAGGCCTATGAAACCCTCAAGGACCCGGAAAAGCGCGCTGCCTATGATCAACTGGGCCGCCACCGTGCGGGCGAGGACTTTCGTCCGCCGCCGGACTGGGGAGGCCGGTTTGGCGATTCGCATTTCGTTTTCGAAGACATCGACCTGGCGGATTTGCTGGCCGGACTCGCCGGCGGGGGACATCGTGCCGGCCGCGGCGGCGCCGGGATGCCGGGGCAGGACTATGAAATCACCGCGCACATCACGCTGGAGGAGGCCTACCGCGGCACCGAGGTGCCGGTGAACCTGACGGTGCCGGAGTATGACGAGCAGGGGCGCATGCACCGCGAACAGCGTTCATTCACGATCCGCGTTCCCAGGGGCGCGACGGACGGGACGCGCATGCGGCTTGCGGGCAGGGGCGGCAAGGGTTTCAAGGGTGGGCGCGACGGCGACTTGTATCTCAACATCGTGCTGCGCCCGCATCCCCTGTTTCGCGTCAGCGGCCACGATATTTATCTGGATCTGCCGCTGGCGCCATGGGAGGCGGTGCTGGGAACGGCCGTGCGGGTTCCCACGCCCGGCGGTCCGGTGCGCCTCAAGGTGCCGCCGGCAACGCGCGCCGGCCAGCACTTGCGGCTCGGCGGACTGGGACTGCCCACCCCCGACGGGGGCGCGGGCGATTTCTACGCCAACATACAAATCGTGGTGCCGGGCGCGATCAGCGAGCAGGAACGCGCGTTGTTCAAATCACTTGCCGACGTTTCCACTTTCAATCCCCGCGGGCATTTTGGACAGGAGAAGGCGCCTTGAAGATCGAAAATACCCGGGTATTGTGGCTGGGTGAGCACGGTGAATTCTCGCTGCAGGACCTGTGCGAACTGTCCGGATGCACCGAGCCGGAAATACGCGAGTTCATCGAATGCGGCGTGCTGACGCCGGCCCGCGCGGAAACGTCCGCCGCGACTTTCAGCTGCCTTCACCTGGTGGCCGCCCGGGAGGCGCGCCGTCTGGGCAGGGAATTGGAATTGGACCCCCACGGCGTGGCCCTGATGATCAAACTGCTCGACCGCATCCGGGAGCTGGAGTCGCAGGTTCGCGAGCTCCACGCCCGCCTGCCGGATCTCACCTGAGGCCGAATCCGCCTCTCATTGCGAACCCACTCCCGGAGCGCGCCGATGCCATTCTCTCCGTTGTATCTGGTGTTGTTTATCGCCGCGCTCGGCATGCTCATGGTGCTGGTGCAGTTGGGGTTGGTGACCATGACGTTCGAGAAACTGGGGCTGTCGCAGGATTCCGCCTTCATGCTGCTGTTTTTGTCCCTGTTCGGCAGCGCCATCAATCTGCCGCTCTTCAGCGTCCGCGCGCGGCCGCCGTCGCCGGAGATGCAGACCGTGTTTTACGGGCTGCTGCGCGGGCCGCGGCCGGCGTGGTCCGGCAGGACGATCGTCACCGTCAATGTCGGCGGCGGTCTCATCCCCGTGCTGTTTTCATTATATCTGTTCCGCAATACGCCGATCGACGTGACCGGGACGGCGCTCGCCACCCTCATCGTGGCGGCGGTGAGCCACCGCTTGAGCCGGCCGCTGCCGGGACTGGGCATCGCCATGCCCCTGTTCGTGGCGCCCTTGACCGCCGCGCTGGCCGCGTTGCTGCTGGGCGGGGAATACCGCGCTCCATTGGCCTACATCTGCGGTTCGCTGGGCGTGCTGATCGGCGCCGATTTGCTGCGGTTGCGCGACATACCGAGTCTCGGCGTGCCGGTCGCCTCGATCGGCGGCGCCGGCACCTTCGACGGCATTTTTCTCACCGGCCTGGTGGCCGTGATGTTGACGTAGCGGCGGTTCAGGCGGCCTCGTGGCCTGCCAAAGTGACAGCGCCTGTGCAATAATCTGCCCGCCCTGAAACCGGCGTGCGCAATAACTATAGTCTGGCCGCGAAACGGGCAGTAAAACCGGATTTTGCCAAGGACATACCAATGGAAGAAAACCGCAAGAAGGCATTGTCAGTCGCACTGAGCCAGATTGAGAAACAGTTCGGCACCGGCTCGGTGATGCGCATGGGCGACGTCAGCACGGAGCGCAATATCAGCGTCATCTCCTCCGGCTCGCTTGGCCTCGATATCGCGCTCGGCGTCGGCGGCCTGCCGCGCGGGCGCATCGTTGAGATTTACGGCCCGGAATCCTCCGGCAAGACCACGCTGGCGCTGCAGGTCGTGGCCGAGGCGCAGAAGGCGGGCGGCACCGCCGCCTTCGTCGACGCGGAAAACGCGCTTGACGTGCAATATGCCGAGAAACTCGGCGTGAACGTCGGTGAGCTGCTGGTGTCGCAGCCGGATACCGGTGAGCAGGCGCTGGAGATCACCGACATGCTGGTGCGCTCCGGCGCCATCGACGTCCTGGTCATTGATTCGGTCGCGGCATTGACGCCGAAGGCCGAGATCGAGGGCGAGATGGGCGATTCCCACATGGGCTTGCACGCCCGGCTCATGTCACAGGCGTTGCGCAAATTGACGTCGAACATCAAGCGCTCGAACACGCTGGTGATTTTCATCAACCAGATCCGCATGAAGATCGGCGTCATGTTCGGCAACCCGGAGACCACCACCGGCGGCAACGCGCTCAAGTTTTACGCCTCCGTGCGCCTCGACATCCGCCGTGTCGGCGCGATCAAGCGCGGTGAGGAGGTCATCGGCTCGGAGACCAAGGTCAAGGTGGTCAAGAACAAGGTGGCGCCGCCGTTCCGCCAGGCGCTGTTCGATATTCTGTACGGCGAGGGCGTTTCGCGCGAAGGCGAGATCATCGAACTCGGCGCGCAGCACGGCATCATCGAGAAGACCGGCGCCTGGTACAGCTACAAGGGCGAGCGCATCGGCCAGGGCAAGGACAACGCCCGCCAGTATCTGAAGGACAATCCCGCCAAGGCCAGGGAGATCGAGGCGCAGATCCGCGCCAAGGCGGTGGTGGCTGTCAGCGCCGCCGGCGGCGCCGACGAGGACAGCACGGAGGATGACGACTGAGCGATGATGCGCGGAACCTGCGCCGCCGGGCGGTTGAATTGCTGGCGCGGCGCGAACACAGCCGGCGGGAACTCGCCGCCAAGCTGAAGCGTCTCAACCCGGACGCCGCGTTGATTGAACAGGTGCTGTCGGGATTGGAAGCGGAACACGCGCAGAGCGATGATCGGTTCACCAGTGAATACATCAGGCAGCGGTCGGGAAAGGGTTATGGACCGTTGCGCATCCAGCAGGAACTCCGGCAACGCGGCATCACCCCTCCGGAATCAGTGCGCACGGCGATGGAGGGCGTCGATTGGCTCGAACTCGCTGCCAAGGTCCGTCACAAGAAATTCGGCCGCGCCATTCCGCGCGCAGTCGCGGAGCGGGCCCGGCAGATGCGATTCCTCGAATATCGCGGGTTCTCGGCGGATCATATCCGGCATGCGCTGCAGTGTGCGGACATAGAGTAAGGGCAAGAGCATGAAAAGCAGTACTGAATTGCGAACGGCGTTTCTCGATTATTTTATCCGGCAGGGACACAAGGCGTTGCCCAGCGGCCCGCTGGTGCCGCCCAATGATCCGACGCTGCTTTTTACCAATGCCGGAATGGTGCAGTTCAAGGACGTGTTCCTGGGCCGCGAGCCGGCGCCGTATCCGCGCGTGGTCACCTCACAGTGCTGCGTGCGCGCGGGCGGCAAGCACAATGATCTGGAGAACGTCGGCTACACCGCGCGGCATCACACCTTCTTCGAGATGCTGGGCAACTTCAGCTTTGGCGATTATTTCAAACGCGAGGCGATCCGCTATGCCTGGGAATTCCTGACGGGTACGTTGAAAATTCCCGCAGGACGGCTGTGGGTTACGGTATATACGGACGACGATGAAGCCGCGGACATCTGGCTCAAGGAAATGAAGGTCGATCCCGGGCGCTTCTCGCGTTGCGGGGATGAGGACAATTTCTGGGCCATGGGCGACACCGGCCCCTGCGGCCCGTGTTCCGAGATCTTCTACGATCACGGGGAAGGCATTCCCGGCGGGCCGCCGGGCAGCAAGGATGCCGACGGCGATCGCTACGTCGAAATCTGGAATCTGGTCTTCACGCAATACGACCGCACCGCGGATGGCGTACTGCATCCGATCCCGCATCCCTCGGTGGATACGGGCATGGGGCTGGAGCGGCTGGCCGCCGTCATGCAGGGCGTGCACAGCAATTACGACATCGACCTGTTCAAGCACCTGATCACGGCGGTGCGCAAGCTGGCGGGCAGGGATGCCGATAAAAATTCCATGCAGGTCATCGCCGATCATATTCGCTCGTGCGCGTTTCTGATCGCCGAGGGTGTGACGCCTTCCAACGAAGGGCGCGGCTACGTGCTCCGCCGCATCATCCGCCGGGCGCTCCGCCATGGCCACAAGCTGGGCTTGAAGGGTCCATTTTTTTACACGTTGGTGCCGGTGCTGGAACGTGATATGGGCGCCGCCTATCCCGGACTCAGCAAGGCCGGGGAGCGGGTGATGCGTACCATCAAGGATGAAGAGGAGCGTTTCGACGAGACCCTGGATCAGGGCATGAAGCATCTGGAGCAGGCGCTCTCCCGCCTCGTGGGCAAGGAAATACCCGGCAGGGATGTGTTCGTGCTCTACGACACCTATGGCTTCCCAGTCGATCTCACTGCGGACTTCGCGCGTGAACGCGGGCTCACCATCGATCACGCCGGCTTCGAGCGCGAGATGCAGACACAGCGTGAGCGCGCCCGTGCCGCCAGCCAGTTCAGCATGGCGGGCACCGAGACCGCCATTCCCGCGGACTTGCTGGTACCGCTGGCGCCGGGATTCCAGTTTACGGGCCATGACACCTTGAACGACAAGGCCGTGATCCGCGCGCTGTTCGCCGGCGGCAAGCAGGTTCATACATTGGCGGCGGGCGCGACCGGGGTCGTGGTGCTGGATCGCACGCCGTTCTATGCCGAATCCGGCGGTCAGGTCGGCGACGTGGGCCGCCTGCGTGCCGCCGATGCAGTCTTCGAAGTGGCGGACACACGCAAACAGTCTGGCGTACATCTGCACTTGGGCCAGCTCAAACTCGGCCGGTTGAAGGTTGGCGACCCGGTGGAGGCCCAAGTCGATGCGCAACATCGCCAGCCGACGCGACTCAATCATTCCGCGACACACCTGCTGCACGCCGCCCTGCGCCAGGTGCTGGGCAAGCACGTGACGCAAAAGGGCTCGTTGGTGGCCCCCGATCGCCTGCGCTTCGATTTTTCCCATTCCGAGCCGGTGAGTGCGGAGCAGTGCCGCGAGATCGAACGGCTGGTCAACGCCGAGATCCGCGCCAACCGCGAGGTGCGGACGCGCGTCATGCCCATACAGAAGGCGATGGAGAGCGGTGCCATGGCGCTGTTCGGTGAAAAATACGACGACGACGTGCGCGTGCTCAACATGGGCGAGTTTTCGGTGGAGTTGTGCGGCGGCACGCACGTCGCCCGCACCGGCGACATCGGCCTGTTCAAGATCATCGCCGAGGGCGGCGTGGCGGCGGGGGTGCGGCGCATCGAGGCGCTGACGGGCGAGGCGGCGCTCAGCTGGGTCACGGAGACCGAGGCGCGGTTGAAGGCCGTCGCCGATCAGCTCAAGGCCAACCGCGATACCGTCACCGAGCGCGTTGCACAATTGCTCGAACGCAGCCGGCAGCAGGACAAGGACATGCAGGCGCTGAAGGGCAAACTCGCCAGCGGCACCGGCACCGATCTCACCACGCAGGCCGTGGCCGTCGGTGGGGCGAGGGTGCTGGCGGCGCGCCTCGATGGCGCCGATGCCGCCGCCCTGCGCGACGCCGTGGATCAATTGAAAAACAAACTCGGTTCCGCCGCCGTTGTGCTGGCGGCGGTGGAAGAGGGCAGGGTGCGCCTGATTGCCGGCGTCACCAAGGACCTGACCGGCAAGGTGCCGGCGGGTGAACTGGTCAATCAGGTCGCGCAACAAGTCGGGGGCAAGGGTGGCGGGCGCCCCGACATGGCCCAGGCCGGCGGCACCGATCCCTCCCATCTTGATGCCGCGCTTGAGTCGGTGGTGCCGTGGGTCAAATCGCGACTGGGCGGTTGAATATTATTAATGGTCACAGTCGACTTAACTTTTTTCTGATTTCCGGTAGACTGGCGCGCTTTTAAGTTCAAGGATTGGTCATGTTGATTGTACAAAAATACGGCGGTACCTCGGTCGGCAACGTGGAACGCATCGACGCCGTGGCGCGGCGCGTCATCCGCGCCCGCAAAGAGGGCCACGATCTGGTGGTGGTGGTTTCGGCCATGAGCGGCGAGACCGACCGGCTGATCGCGCTGGCCAGGACCGTCGCCGATCGCCCCGCGCCCCGGGAACTGGATGTGCTGCTCGCGACCGGTGAACAGGTGAGCATTGCGCTGACCGCGATAGCGCTGGAGAAGCACGGTTGTCCGGCGGCATCCTATACCGGCCATCAGGTGCGCATCCTGACCGACAGCGTCCACAACAAGGCCCGCATCACGAAGATCGACGCCGCCGTCCTGCGCCGCGATCTCAAGGCTGGCAAGGTGGTGGTGGTCGCCGGCTTCCAGGGCGTGGACGAGCATGGCAATATCACCACGCTGGGGCGAGGCGGATCAGACACCACCGCAGTGGCCCTGGCCGCTGCGCTCAAGGCCGATGAATGCCAGATTTACACCGATGTGGACGGCGTGTACACCTCCGACCCGCGCATCGTGCCCGCCGCCCATCGCCTCGACAAGGTGACGTTCGAGGAGATGCTGGAGATGGCGGGCCTGGGCGCCAAGGTGTTGCAGATCCGTTCCGTCGAATTCGCCCGCAAGTACAACGTGCGTTTGCGCGTGCTGTCCTCATTCGAGGATGGACCCGGAACGCTCATCACCTCCGAGGAGGAAAGTATGGAAGAGCCGCTTATATCCGGCGTGACCGCCAACAAGAACGAGGCCAAGCTGACCGTGCTCGGCGTGCCGGACAAACCGGGCATCGCCAGCCGCATCCTCGGCCCCATCGCCGCTGCCAACATCGAAGTGGATATGATCGTGCAGAACGTCGGCGCGGACGGCACCACCGACTTCACCTTCACCGTCAACCGGACGGATTACGATCACGCGCTGGACCTCCTCAAGAAGGCGGCCGGCGAGATGAAGGCCCGCGCGGTCGAGGGCGACAACAAGATCGCCAAGCTGTCGGTGGTGGGCGTGGGCATGCGCTCGCACGCCGGCATCGCCAGCAAGATGTTCCAGACGCTGGCGGCGGAGAACATCAACATCCGCATGATCTCAACCTCCGAAATCAAGATTTCGGTGGTGGTGGACGAGAAATACATCGAACTGGGCGCCCGCGCCCTGCATACGGCCTTTGGCCTTGACCGCGCCGTGGATTGAACCTCAACCGATTGTATCAACTCCAACCACTTGGGCCCGTGCGGGTGTAAACTAGCCGGGTGAAAGGATGGGGAAGCGGAAGGGAGGTACGCGTAGGACAGGAGCAGGAGGATTCGTAATGTTGATATTGACCAGGCGGGTCGGCGAATCGCTGATGATCGGTGACAGCATCAATGTCACGGTGCTGGGAGTCAAGGGCAATCAGGTGCGGATCGGTGTGAACGCGCCCAAGGACATTTCGGTGCACCGCGAGGAAATCTATCAGCGGATTCAGCAGGAAAAGGCGGAAGGCAAGCCGCACGCCAGCCCGGCGCAGGCGGGCGAAGACGACAAATAACGATAATATTCTTTCACCCGCCCATGGCGGCGGGTTATCCTTAACGTGCCGGTAGTGGAGAGGTGGCCGAGAGGCTGAAGGCACTCCCCTGCTAAGGGAGTATAGGGTCAAAAACTCTATCGAGGGTTCGAATCCCTCCCTCTCCGCCAATTCCTTATATGATCCAAGACGCGCTGCTCGCCATCTTTCATCATCTGACGGTATTCACGCTGCTGGCGTTGCTGGCGGCGGAATGCGCGTTGATTATCGCTCCCATGACCGCACTCAAGATTCACCTGCTTGGCCGTCTCGATCTGGCCTATGGACTGTGTGCGGTGCTCTTACTGCTGGCGGGTTTCCTGCGGGTTTTTTATGGCGCCAAGGGATCGGCGTTTTACCTGCACAATCCGTTATTCATGCTCAAGATCATACTTTTCGCCGGTGTTGCCATACTCTCAATGCTTCCGACGATACGTTTCCTGCAATGGCGCCGGCGGTTGCGGAAAGAACCGGCATGGTTGCCGGCGGAAATGGAAGTGCGCAGCGTGGCGGGATGGATAAAGGCGGAACTGCTGGTATTCTCCGGCATCCCCGTGCTGGCCGCGCTGATGGCCAGAGGCATCGGTTATACTTCCTGACCGTTCAATCAAAGGTGGGAATTCTTTATAATAATGCCCGCCCTTGCTGCATCGATAGCGACACGCGCCCGTAGCTCAGTTGGGCGGGGCGGCAAGCGGCGGACATCCAGTGAATGTCCGCCCCGCCGAGCGCCGAGACATGGAAGTCGAGGCCCGGTCGCCGCTCCAGGGAGGGATGAGATCGCAGAAGTTGCCAGTGCAAAAACGCGCCCGTAGCTCAGTTGGATAGAGTACCTGGCTACGAACCAGGGGGTCGGGAGTTCGAATCTCTCCGGGCGCGCCATTATCAAATCCCTCGACAGGAAACGTCAGTGTCCTCCTTCCTGTGTCGTCACGCTGCCCGCCGGCCGCGCATCTATCCAGTGGAAGTATTTGATAAATTGTTCGATCTCATCAACTGACAGGTTCTGATTCGGCATTGGAATGTTGTTGGCTTCCTTCAGCAGGGCCTTCGCATCGGCATCCGTCTGCAGCATATTCTCCGGCGACTTCAACCATTTTGTAATCCATTCGTCGGAACGGCGTTTGGTCACCCCGGCAAGGTCGGGTCCGAGTTTCCTCCCCTGGCCGATGGAATGGCAGGCGAGACATTTGCTCTCAAAGGCCAGTTTGCCCTTGACGGCCATGGGGTCAGTGGGTGTGTTGCTGGCCGCTATGTTGTGATGCTCGAGGTCGCTCGGCGCGCCCTTGCCGGTGGCATCGATCAGTCCGATCGCGCCCTGTGATGCATTCGCAAAATGATGGTCCACCATGATATACGAGCCGGCCTCCGGAATGACAAATTCGACAATTGCGCTGCTGCTTGAGCCCAACAGCACGGTCTGCATGCCGCGGAACTGATTGTCCGGATTACCGTCCATCCACACGCGGTCTAAAATTGTGCCAACCACGTGAAAGCTCGAAGTTTTACTCGGGCCCACGTTGAGCACGAACAGACGCACCCGCTCGCCCGGTTTGGCCGTCAACGGATTTCTTACCATGCCGTTGTGCTCGCCGTTGAACACCGTGTATGTCGGCGTTGCCGCGCGCAGCCGTTCACCGTCAAGCACGTAGAGCGGCGTGCCATCCACCTCGCGTTTTTCCGGGTCGAGTTTTGTGTAAAACTCACTTTGGACAATCATGTACTCGCGGTCCGCCTTGGTGGGATAACCCTCGCGCGGTTCGACAATAACAGCGCCATACATACCCGAGGCTATATGTTCCAATATCATCGGCGTACCGCAGTGATACATGAATACGCCCGGGTAGTTGGGTGTAAATTCGAAGCTGATGGTCTGGCCCGGGGCGATGGAGCGGTACTTGTCCTGGGGGGATACCATGGCGGCATGAAAATCCATGGAATGCATCATCGGTGCGGACATGAGTTTAACACCCGGCATCGCCTCATCGCTGCGGTTGGTCATGGAAAATCGGATCCTGTCGCCGACTTTGACGCGCACGGTGGGTCCCGGTACTTGGCCGCCAAAGGTCCAGGCGCTGAATTTCACACCAGGTGCGATTTCTATAACCTTATGTACGGTGTCGAGGCGGATTTCTTTGACCGGTGACGGATCGAGCGGTTTGAGAACGGCGGTCAGGCTCAACGCATTGCCGGAGGAGTAGGGGCCGGTATGACGCGCCGTGGAAATTTGGGCCGGAACCGGTTTCAGATCCATATGGGAGACATCATATGGATCCGACAGGGCCATTAATTTGCAAAGCGCATAGGCGGCAAAAAGCAAAACCGGGAGTAGAATAATGAAGGAAGTGCGCATCAGTCGTTTCATGAGCAGTGCTCTCCGGCTTGCAAAAGTCCGCTCCAATAAGAAGACTCCATTGTTCCGCCTTAAGGTTTACGGAATCACCCCGGACCCATCCGCGCTGTTTCTAAACTACACCAAGTAGGGTGCCCAGACCAGGGAAACACGGAATTTTCATTGTGCCAGTAGGGGTTGTACGGTGGCCACTTCGCAATTACTTCGCAAGTCTCCTTAAGTCACCGCCGCCGCGGCCGGTGTGGCGGTCGCGGTCCGGGTGGCGGCAAGTTCGGTGAGAAAGCCGGCGGCCCAGCGGTAGACGTTGTGCTCGTCCACCACGCGGCGCATCCGCTCCATCCGCGTGCGCCGTTCCGCGGGATCCATCTCGATGGCATCGCGGATCGCATCGGCAAACTGCTCGATATCGTAGGGATTGATAATCTGTGCGTCCGACAGCTCCCGGGCGGCGCCGGCGAATTCCGACAGAATCAGCGCGCCGTCGTTGTCATCCTTGGCGACCACATATTCCTTGGCCACCAGATTCATGCCGTCATGCAGGGAGCTGACGATGCAGATCGAGGCCATGCGCATGAAGGCGTACACCGTCGCCGCATCGTGGTGGCCGATCAGGAAATGTATGGGCTTCCATGTGTCGGTTTGGTACTTCCAGTTGATCTCGTCGGCCAGTGCCTCGAGTCCGGCGAGGTGTTCGCGGTAACGGCGGATATGCGTGCGGCTGGGCGCACCGAGTTGCACGAAGGTGAATCGCTCACGATGCTGCGGATATTTTTCCAGGAATCTCGCCACGGCGCGGAACCGTTCCGGTATGCCCTTGGTGTAATCGAGGCGATCCACGCCCACGGCGATTCGCTCGCCGTTGATCTTGTTCTGCTGCTTGAGTTCCGAGATCATCTGTGAAAGTTTATCGTTGCCGGGGACGCGGCGCTCGGTCCACCGCTGCACGCTGATGGGGAATGGACGCACGTGGGAGGTGTGCCCGCGCAATTCCACGGCGAAATGGTCCCAGTCGAGCCGCGCCTCGAGCATACGGTCAACGGTGTCGAGGAAATTGTTGCAGTATTGTTGAAGATGAAATCCGATCAGATCGGCCCCGAGCATGCCTTGCAGGATTTCAGATCGCCACGGACAGATGCGGAACGCCTCGGGGTTCGGCCACGGGATGTGCCAGAAGAGGCCGACGCGCAGGTCCGGACGGGCGGCCTTGAGAATCCCCGGCAGCAACGCCAGCTGGTAATCCTGGACCAGCACCACCGCCCCGCCATCGCCGATCTCCTGCAATACAGCCGCGGCGAAACGCTGGTTGGCCTTCACATAATGCTCCCAATCGGAGGCACGGAAGACCGGCCGCTCGTGGGCAAGATGGCACAGTGGCCACAGGCCCTCGTTGGAAAAGCCGTAGTAATATCCCTGTTCCTCCTCGCGCGACAGCCACACCCGCCGCAGCGTGTAACGCGCGTCATCCGGCGGCACGGTGAGCCGGCCGTGCTTGTCGGCGGTCTGTCGATCCGCGTCGCCGCCGCCGTGCGCCACCCACAGGCCGCCGCAGGCCCGCAGCACCGGGTCAAGGGCGGTGACCAGACCGCCCGCCGGGATGATCATCCGCGGCTGGTTGCCGTCCAACTGGTGCATGTAGGGCTCGCGATTGCTGACGACCACAAGCTGGCGGTTCTCGCCGAGGCAATCGATGGCGTGGGCCCGAAGGCGGGCCCGGGTCCATACGCGGTCGGCGCGAACTTCCGCCCGCGACCGCGCCCGCCCCGTCGAACGCGCCGCGCGGAAAGTGGCCGCCAGCCGGTCGCTTTCACTTTCGAGCAACTCATGGGAGAGGCCGCGCGGAGGTGCTTCCGGAACATTCTCCAGCCGCAGGCGCCGCATCCATTGCGCCAGATTGTGCAGCGGGCGTTCGTAGGCAATCCACATGGCGCCGACCACCACCGTCATCACCAGCAGCAGGACCAGCAGGATCCAGAAGCCGAATTGAATCAGGCGGGCGCTCGAGCGCTCATCGATGTAGCCGATGTCGTGAATGGAGACGATAACGCCGACAATCAATCCGTCCTTCCTTTTGATGGGGCTGGCGAGAATATGCAGCAGCGGCCCGTTGGCTCGTGAAATTTCAGTGACCTCGGATTCGCTCTGCAGGGCACGCTGCACGATGCCCTGCAACAACTTGCTGTATTCGGACACGGCCTTGGCCGACGTCACAAACTCGCCGTTGCCCCGGTACACGGCAAACCCGATCAAGCGGCCATATCCCTCCAGGCGGGAGCCGAGCAACTTCTCGATTTCCGCATTGGACTTCTGCATGACATCGAACATGTTGAAGGAAAGCTGGTGGATCAACGCATGCGCCCGCTTGTCGACGTCATAGAGGTCGATGTCGCGTTCGCGCTGCACCTGGTTCCAGGCCAGGAGGCCGGTCGCCAGGCAGACGACGCCAGCGATCAGGACGCCAATGCGCAACGATTTTGACAGGCGTGATATCGGCTTCATCACGTGGCCTCCTCCCAACTCCGGCTGAGGCGGATTGCCGAGTTGATCAGGCCGACCATGCTGTAGGTCTGCGGGAAATTCCCCCACAAACCACGGGTCACGGGATGGACGTCCTCCGACAACAGACCGAGGGGATTGCGAATGGCGAGCAGCGTCTCGAACAACGCACGGGCTTCCTCCCTGCGGCCCAGCGCGGCCAGCGCGTCGATGTACCAGAAGGTGCAGACGGTGAAGGCCGTCTCCGGTTTGCCGAAATCATCCTTCTGTGTGTAGCGGAAGATGAAATCGCCTTTTTTGAGATTGTGCTCAACGGCATTCACCGTGGACGCAAATCGGGGATCATCCGCGGCCAGGAATCCCAGTTCATAGAGCAGCAGCAGGCTGGCGTCGAGTTCGTGCCCGCCGAAGCTTTCGACGAAGGCGTTCTGATTCGTGTCCCAGGCGCGATTGCAGATCACCGTGTGCATGGCATCGGCGTGCCCCTGCCAGTAGGCGGCGCGATTGTCGAGCCGGAGATGCCGCGCTATCTTCGCCAGCCGGTCGCAGGCGACCCAGCACATGACGCTGGAGAAGGTGTGTATCCGCGCTTCGTTGCGCAATTCCCAGATGCCCGCATCCGGCTGTTCGAAAACGCGGCGCGCCATTTCGCCCTGCGTCTCCAGACGCGTGAACAACGCCTCGTCGCCCGGCCGATCCAGCCTGTGGTCGAAGAAGGTGTGGGTCGCGGCCAGGACGACCGAACCGTAGACGTCATTCTGCAATTGCCGATAGGCGGCATTGCCGATCCGCACCGGTCCCATGCCGCCAAATCCCTCCAGGGCTGAAACGACGGTTTCATCCATGTCGGGCCGGCCGCTGATTCTGTACACCGGCTGCAGCCGCCCTTCCTCGGCGTTCGCGGCAACGTTGATTATGTAATGCAGGTAGCGCTCCATCGAGCGTGTGGCGCCCAGCCGATTCAGCGCACAAACGGAGAAATAGCTGTCGCGCAACCAGCAATAACGGTAATCCCAATTGCGCCCGCTGTCGGGCGCCTCGGGCAGGGAGGTGGTCATGGCCGCGACGATGGCGCCGGTATCGTCGAAGGCGCTGAGCTTCAGGGTGATCGCGGCGCGAATCACCGCTTCCTGCCACTCGAAGGGAATGCCCAGAAAGCGCACCCACTCCTGCCAGTAGCTGCGGGTCTCGCCGAACCACCGCAGGCCCAATTCGCCGACCGTGTCCGGCACCGATTCATCCGGCCCGAGTATGAGCGTCACGTCCCGGTCGACGAGGAATGATCTCTGTTCCAGGATGGTGGTGATGGACTGGTCGGTGGTCAGCCTCAGGACCAGTTCGGGCGCGATGTAGCGGATGTGGTGGCTGCCGAAGGTGAGCGTGGGTTTGCTTGCGCCGTAATCAAAGGTCGGCGCCAGCCGCACCGTAACCATTGGGCTGCCGGCGAGGCGCCGGATCCGCCGTACCAGCATCATGGGGCGGTACATGCGCCCGAGATCCCGGAATCGCGGCGCGAAATCGGTGACCTCGACGATGCCGCCCCGATCATCGTACATCGTGGTGACGAGAATGGCGGTGTTGCGCAGGTAGCGTTGCTCGGTGCGGGCGATGTTTTGCAGATCGATGGCAAACGCCCCGTGATTCTCCCGCGCGTTTTTGCGAAGCAGGGCGCAAAACACCGGATCGCCATCGAAACGGGGCATGCAGGACCACACAATCCGCGCCTGTGAATCAACCAGCGCGGAGATGTTGCAGTTGCCGATCAGGCCGAGCTTCAGTTGTTCCATATCATTCCGCTAGTCCGTTGCGCGGCGGCTATGATTTTTCCGCGCCGCCGCAGATTTGCACCCACTGTGCGAGAAAGGCGCGCACCCCTTGCGGAGGGCGGAGCCAAACATCCGCGGCCGTGCGGTGTGGGGCATCGGACACCAGCACGCCAAGACCGCGCCCCTGCAAGGCCGTGAGGGCGTCCTCGTCGGTCAGATCGTCGCCCAGATACGCCGCCACCGTGCCGGGCCCGGACTCCGAAAGTATCGTGTTCACCGCCGTGGCCTTGGAGCAGCCGCGTACCACGAGTTCCATCCCGCCGTCGAAACTGCGAAGGTCGAGGTCGCCCCGCGGTTCGATTTTCTCCCACATCTCCAGGACGTGATCGCGAATCTGATCTACCCGCGCGGCGGAGATGCCCCGCCAGTGAATGGCGAGGCTGGCGGGCTTACGCTCCACGCGCCCGCCCAACAGCCTGACCTGCGTCTCCCACGCGTCCGCCTCCAGCAGCGCGAGGTGGGATTCACGCGGTATTTCCGCGAATTCGTACCGCCCGTCCGGCCACAATCTTTCGCGCCCATGCGTGCCCCACAATTCGGGTCTGCGTTTCAGCTCCAGCATCGGAATCAGATCGCGAATCCACCGGCCGCTGATGATCGCCAGCCGCGTGCCACTGTCCGCAATGACCCGATCAAGCAGTTCGCACACACCCGGATAGGGCAACGCCTTGTGCGGCTCCAGCCGGAAGGGCGCCAGGGTGCCGTCATAATCCAGCATGAGTACGCGCCTCGGCGCCTCGCGCAGCGCCTCGAAGAAGGCGTCGAGCCTGCGCCTGCCGGTATGGCCGGATTCTTCAATCATCGCGGATAACACCTCTGGGTTTCGCATTGATCGAGTCTCATACGTGCGTTATCCATTCGGAAGCGGAACGCCGGTGGCAATGGAGAAAAAAACACGCTGTGTTAAACAGTTATTGCTGACCGGACCGCTCTGACAACAATACTTCTTGAAGTTTTTTAACGACTATTTGTTACGAACCACAGGGTCAGAACCCCGAATCTAGCCGGGTACGCCGACTATTTCAACCTCTGATTTCACCGCGGCCAAACCGGCGTGTTGATTGAAGGAGCGAGAACTCTTTGAGGGGTTTGCCGCATTGAGATTAAAAAAATCGCAGCATGTTCTCAATTGTTCTCGATATTCGTCATCTCTCGATAATGGACATGGTGTTTTCCGCAGAGCTATCCTTGGGCAGATAAATCTTGAAGCTGGTGCCATGCCCCAGCTCGGTGTGGATATCAATGTGACCTCCTGACTGCTTCACAAAACCATAGACCATGCTCATGCCCAATCCCGTGCCCTTGCCTTTTGCCTTGGTGGTGAAGAATGGCTCGAAAATGCGCTGTTTGACCTCCTCAGTCATGCCCGTCCCGGTGTCGCTGACGGTAAGCAGGATGAAATCGCCGCTGATTTCCTTGCCGTGGATAAGTGAATAGGTGTCTTTCAACGCCGTGTTGGCGGTCTCAATAATCAATTTGCCACCTTTGGGCATGGCGTCGCGGGCATTTACACCGAGATTGATCAGCACATTTTCAAGCAGGCTGCGATCAGTCCTGACCGACCACAGGTCCGGGCCCGGATGCACCTCAACCTTCACCATCTCTCCCAGCGTCCGCTGCAGCATGTCGCGCAAGTTCACGACCAGTTCGTTGACATTGACCACGGTCGTCTCCATAGCTTGGCGGCGGGAGAAGGCCAGAAGTTGACGCGTAAGGTCGGCCGCGCCTTCCGCGGCGGACAGTATCGACTTAAGCTGATTTGCGGCCGCCTGATCGTTTCCCAGCCGGCGTTGCAGGAGTTCCAGGTTGCCCATGATCACCGTCAGCCGGTTGTTGAAATCGTGCGCAATGCCGCCGGTCATCTGGCCGACGGCTTCCATCTTCTGCGACTGCACCAGTTGTTCCTCGACTTGCCGCGAGGCCGTGATGTCGGTCCATGAGCCCACCACCTCGAAAGGCACCTTGTTTGCGTCCCATATGACACGGAAACTGTCCCTGACCCAGATATATTCACCATTTTTCTTGCGGAAACGGTATTCAAGTTGTCCGCCCCCCTCTTTTATATGACGTTCCAGTTCGGATTTAATGCGCTGAAAATCATCCGGCTGCACATTGTCGAACCAGAACTTGGGATCATCCAGCACCGCCTGCGGCTCATGCCCCGTCAGGCGGATGATGGTTTCGCTGATGTAGGTGCATTTTCTGGATTCCAGTGTGGTTGCGTAGATTGCGCTGGGGCTGGAATTGAGCAGATGACGGAAGCGCGCCTCGGTCCCGGCGAGTTTCTCATTGGCCAGTTTTTTCTCGGTGATGTCCGAACCGATGCTTAATATTTCCTTCACCTGCCCGGTATCATCGAAGACGATTTTATTGGTCCAGGCGATCCATACCCGCTCGCCGGAGCGGCGCACGTTCTCGTTGACGTTGCTTTCGAATTCCTTGGGGTTGCGGCATATCTCGCGCATCAGTGGACGCAGGTCGCGGCCGGTGGACTCCGTCTCCGGGACGATGGTGCCTACTACGTGGCGCCCGACCAGCTCATCTTCGGCGTAGCCGAAGAATTTCTGGCCGAATTCATTGATGAATGTGATGTGTCCGTTGCATCTCCACCGCATGATGATGCTGTTGGCGTTTTCAACCAGTTCGCGGTATTTACGCTCATTCTCCTGCAGGGTCTTCTCCGCCTGCTTGCGCCCGGTGATATCCTGGATTTGTGCAATAAAATAAAGTGGTTTTTCCAGGTTATCGCGCACCAGTGCAACGGTGAGCAGAATCCACACGATGTGACCATCTTTGTGGATATAACGTTTTTCCATCTGGTTGGTAACAGTTTCTCCTCTCAACATCCGATGCATCTGGGATATTTCGGTATCGAGATCTTCAGGATGGGTGATGATTTGAAAATTAATGGCCAGCAATTCTTCCCGGGAATAGCCGGTTATCTGGCATACAGCGCGATTGACTTCCAGCCACTTTCCGTCAGGCGCAACCAGCGCCATTCCGATCGCTGAATATTCCATGGCGGAACGAAATAATTTTTCACTCTGGCGTAGCGCTTCCTCCTTGCGCTGGGTGCCGATGGCGATGGCGGCGATATGCGTGGCCGTTTCGATCAGTTGCATGTGATGCTGCGTTGGCCGGGCGGGCGAATGGAAGTAAAAGGCGAAAGTGCCGAGCACCCGCCGCTGCGCATCGAAGATGGGTGTGGACCAGCAGGCGCGCAGCCCGTGCTTCGCCGCAAGATCACGGTAATCCTCCCACAGCGGATCGGTCATGATGTCTTCGACGATGACTTGTTCGCGCCGGAACGCCGCCGTGCCGCACGAACCGGCGCGTGGGCCGATGGCTGAACCGTCGATTGCGTGTATATAACCTTCCGGAAGACTCGGCGCTGCCCCGTGTCGCACGTGCACGCCGTCATCATCGAGCAGCAGAATGGAACAGGGCATTCCTGGAGACTCTGCTTCGATGACGCGAAGCAGCGCATCGAGTGTTTCGCCGAGCGGCCGGCCCTCGGCGATCATTTCGAGCACCCGCTTCTGGCCGGTCAGCAGGGTCTCGCTTTGCTTGGGTTGCGCGATGTTCAATTGGAAAATCCGTTTTTCAACAACCCCATTAAATTTTTATGGATTGGCCCCAATCCCATAAAGTATAGATGTTATTTTTCGATCAACGGGCAGGATGGAACTGAGGGTGGCACCGGCAAAGGCCGAAGCGGCGGAACAACCCCTATGAACCAACTGTCCCCGAGATACCCCTTGGTTTACAGTAAGTTAAAAGGTTGACGCACTACCAGATTGACATGTCTTGGCAGGATTTATTAGTTCGACCGATTTGCCAAGTGCAAATCTAACTGACCATGCTGTTGGAGGGCACGTCTTCAGAAAGAATTGTGATACGTCCCCGTATAGCTTTTTTCACTGCAAACACCTGGTTATCTCCAAGTGTGGTATTCCATAAATTTGCGATTTATAA
>Ga0335077_10001613_pt1 | contig 26867 bp, 17 predicted proteins | sample Lox_Sample_31_FD_207151 | JGI IMG/M metagenome (GOLD analysis project Ga0335077, IMG submission 207151) | Soil microbial communities from Loxahatchee National Wildlife Refuge, Florida, United States - Lox_Sample_3.1 | ecosystem: Environmental > Terrestrial > Soil > Wetlands | place: USA... | reverse complement strand
ACACCGTGTGATCTGAGCCGCTGCCGATGCGCGTATCGGCGAGGTCAGCATCGACTACGGCGCCTGGTTCTTTGTCTTCGTGCTTTCTCCGGGCAGTGGACTCCCTCCAGGCCTCGTACAGCGATTTTCCCGAAGGGTCCTGCAGAGAATGGCTGGTCTCGACCAGCATGGGGGCAAGGGAAGCTACGGCGCTCCCCTGGAAATATGGGCCGGAGGTGGAGGAATCCACGTTGAGGTACGCCACGGCATTCTTGCGCAGCTCGTCGGCAAACTGCTCGCCCCATTCGGTCGATCCGGTGAGGCCGACTTCCTCGCCGTCCCAGCTGCAGACCACCAGTGTGCGCCGCGGCCGCATGCCCAGCTTGCGCAACTGCGCGAAGGCGCGGGTCATTTCCATCATGGAAGCCGTGCCGCTGCTGGGGTCCACGCCGCCAAACACCCAGGCATCGCGGTGGTTGCCCAGCACCACCAGTTCATCGGGAAACTCCGAGCCGCGAATGCGCCCTTCGACTACGTAGTTGGGCTTGATGGAGTTGTCCATTTCGATCTTGAGATGCACCTGCACCTTCTGGCCGCCCAGGTGGTAGCGAATCGGAAGCCCGCCCTGCCAATCCTCGGGAGCGGTAGGCCCGTCCATGTTTTCCAGCAGCGGCTTGGCGTCATGCCAGGACAGCGGGAGAGCCATGATCTTGGGGGCAGAAACAGCTTCGCTCACGGGAATGTGCTTCGCGCCGGGAACGGAAGGCCATCCCGGTGTGGTGGGATCGCCCGGCACCATGAAGTCATAGGTGATGGCGCCGCGCTGGATGTGGGTTTCCGGTCCCCAGGGGCCGTTGGGAAACACTTGGCCCCGCTTGTAGCCGTCTTCCGCGGGATCGCTGTATACCAGCATAGCGGCCGCGCCTTCGCGCTGAGCGGTGAGGGCCTTGAAGCCGCGGTAACTGTAGGGATTGGAGTACCGCACCAGCACGATCTTGCCCTTCACATCAATGCCGTGTTTGCGCAACAACTCGTAGTCCTCGGGATTTCCGCTATGCGCGTACACCAGCGGGGCCGTCACCTCACCGGAGATTGACATTCCTGTCCAGGCGCCGGTCACGCGAGGGTTCCTCGTGTCCGGGTCAACGCGGTAGGGCGCTTCACGCAGCGTGGCTTGATAGTGCGAGGGCGCAACCATTTCCAGAGAGGCGCTTTTCGGGAAGGTGGTGTAGACGTCGTACTCGTGGATCACGACGTCCTCCAGGCCCTGCTTCTTCCACTCGGCGGCGATGTAGCGCGCCAGTTCATTGTTGCGTTCCGAGCCGGCAATGTGGGGTTCAGCGGTAAAGATTCGATGCTGGCGCCGCTCTTCTTTAGGTGAGGGAATGAGCTTGAACTTCTGTTCGAGCTTCTGCTCGCGCAGCGACGAACCGGGGGTAAATCCGCGGATGCCGCTCTGCGACCGGCAGAGTGTTGCGGTCAGTAATATGAAAGGGACGAGAATTCGGGTGAGTGATTCATGCGCGCGGTAAAAGGCCATAGGTATCCGAGGGGTGTGCGGCGCGCGAAATTATAGCAGTCTCCCATCCACCTGCGGCTGGGTGAGGATGATTGGCGTTTCTCGGAGGCAATTCTCAGCGATCTCGGCGCCTCAAGACTCTGTAGGTTCGGAGGCATATCTGGAAGCGGGCGCGCCCATGGAACGCTGAAGTCACGGAGAACTCACGCCGGGGGCCCGGACATGCTGCATCGGGTGCGGGGTCAGGGCCGCTGTTACACTGATGCATCTGTGCTCCATATGCAGTCCTTCACCTTAGCCGTGAAAGGTTCCCATGCCAGAGAGCCGCATCCCGCTGGAAATCTGCCTTGATTCGGTTGAATCCGCAGTCGCGGCGGCGCAAGGCGGCGCCGACCGCGTAGAACTCTGCGCCGATCTCATGGAAGGCGGCATTACTCCCAGTGCGGGCCTGATTGCCGCGGTTCGCCAGAAAATATCCATAGGGTTGCAGGTGATGATCCGGCCCCGAGGCGGCGACTTCTGCTATACCGCCTACGAATTCGAGATCATGCGCAAAGACACCCGTATGGCCAAGCAGCTCGGGGCGAATGGCGTGGTCTTCGGAATTCTGGATGAAGATGGCAAGGTGGACGTCAACAGAACTCGCGAACTGGTGGAACTCGCCCGCCCGCTCAATGTCACACACCACCGTGCCTTCGACATGACGAACGACCTGTTTCGAGCGCTGGAAGATATTATCAGCACCGGCGCGGACCGCATTCTGACCTCGGGTGGGGAAGCGACGGTATCTGCGGGCTTGGCTACTATTCAGCGGCTGATAAAGGCAGCAGGGAGCCGCATTGCTATCATGCCTGGAGGCGGAATCACGGTACAAGATGTCCGCCAGATCGTGGAACAGAGCGGCGCCCGCGAAATTCATGTCGGTCTGGCGACAGAACTCCCCAGTCCCATGCGGTTTCACAATCCGAAGGTCGCGATGGGTTCTGTCGAAGGGTATGAGTACAAACGCACAGTCGTACGGCAGCAGGAGGTGGAGAAACTGCTCGAAGCGATGAAGGGCGTGGTTCCTGATCCGGCCTGAAACTCAGGTTTTCTTCGTCAAGGACGCAAAGAAATCACTACTCCAGAATGGGCAGATGCAAGCACGGCTGCACCAGGAAGTCGAGCTTGGAAATCTGGTGAAGCGCTTCCTCGACAAGCGAGGCCTTGCATGTCTCCAGTGTGATCACAAAAGGCAGGGCCGTTTTCGGAAACCCCGGCTTCTGCAGCACCGAATCCAGATTGATGCCGCAGTGGGAGAGAATCGTGGCGATGGCAGCGATGATCCCCGGCCGGTCCATCACGGTGAATCGCAGATAGTGCCGCGTAGTGAAATCAGAGGAGATCGGGGGCGAGGTCTCCCGTATGTGGGCAAAGCCGTTCATGCCGCCCTCGGGCGCGCGGGCGATGGCGATGATGTCTGAAACGACCGCCACCGCTGTCGGATGGCCGCCCGCGCCGTGACCGCCGAATACAGTCTCCCCGCCAAACTTGCCCGTGGCCATCACCAAGTTCTGACCGCCGTCCACTCCCGCCAGGGGCGAGTCGAGTCTTACCAATGCCGGCTGGACGGCTGCGAACAGATGGCCCTCTTCGAGCTGTGCCCAGGAAATCTGGCGGATCGTGCAATCGAGCAACCGGGCGTAGTTAAAATCCACGGCATCCACCGGAGTGATGGAGCGGCACGCGATGTTGCCGGGCGTGATGTCACTGTGCAGCGCGCCCCGGGAAAGGATCGCCAGCTTGGCGCGCGCGTCCAGGCCGTCGACATCTTCGGTGGGATCCGCTTCGGCGAAGCCTAACTTCTGAGCTTCAGCCAGCGCCGTTTGAAAAGAGACACCGGCATTTTCCATTCGGGTGAGGATGTAATTGCAGGTCCCATTGAGGATGCCGTAGATCTTGAAGAGTTCGTCGCCCGCGAGACCTTCGTGGAGGCCGGAAATCACCGGCACTCCGCCGGCGACCGAGGCGCCGAAATAGAGATGCCGTTTGTTGGCGCGCGCGAGATGCAGCAGCTCGGGGCCGTGGTGGGCAATCAGTTGCTTATTCGCCGTAACTACGGACTTCCCGGATCCAAGAGCGCTGCGGATCCAGTCTCCGGCAGGCTGCAGGCCGCCGACGAGTTCGGCGACTACATCAACGTCGGAAGAGAGTATGTCCTGGATATCGCTCGTCCACCGCACCCCCGGCGGCAGCCAGTCTACCTTCTTGCGCTCGACGTTGCGATTGTAAATATGGGTGAGGTGCAGGCCGGTGGAACGCCGCTCAGAGAGAATGCGGGCGACGGAGCTGCCGACCGTGCCGAAGCCCAAAATGGCTACGCGACATTCCTTCTTGCCGCCGGCAACGCGCCGGCCGCGCAGATCAGCCTCAGTGGCCGCGATGGTGGGAGCCGTGTGCGAGGAGGACTTCATGCGCATGGACTGACTATTCTAGCGAACATCAACGTGACGCCGATCGCGCCTTCGCAGCCAGGGGCGATGCTGAGCGAGTTGCAGTGTTACGCGCAGCCCGCGTCGTTCGCGCCTTCCTTCCGTTCGATTTGGAAAATCCGTTCACTTTGGCTCGAAGGCTGGCAGCCTTGGGATCTCTCGAAACGGCAGAGCCCTTTCCGAAGAAGCGGGCATGCAGATGGCGCACCGCCTGGGGGACATCACTCTCCTTCACCACAAAGCTGATGTTAATTTCCGAAGCGCCCTGCGAAATCATGCGGATGTTGACACCGGCAGCAGCCACAGTTGAGAACACGCTGGCGGCAATGCCCGGGCGGCCGTGAATGTCTTCTCCAACCAGGCACACGATCGCCTGCTGGGCATCGCAGGTCACATCGGCAAGCTTTTCGAGGTCGGCGATCAGCGCCGCGGGCAGTCGCTTGGTCTCGATGGTAAATGACATGCTCACTTCGGAGATAGCGACGATATCGACTGAAGCGCTGTGGCGGTCGAGGGCCTCGAAAACCGACTTCAAGAAGCCGTGCACCATGATCCCGCGCGAAGCTACGACGTTCACGATGCTGATTCCCGTTTTCGCAGTGATGGCACGGAACATCTCTTTTCCCGCCGGAGCGTGCTCCGTGATCTTCGTGCCTTTGCTCTTGGGGTTTCGTGAATTGAGCACATAAACCGGGATATTCTTCTGGATCGCCGGCAGAAGCGTCGCTGGATGCAGCACTTTCGCACCAAAATAAGCCAGTTCGGCCGCTTCGTTGAAACTGATGTGCTGGATGGTCCGTGCCTCTGGGCACAGGCGCGGATCCGTCGTCATCATGCCCTCGACGTCGGTCCAGATTTCGATGCGCGACGCATCGAGAACCGCCCCGACGACCGCGGCGGAAAAATCAGAGCCGCCCCGGCCCAACGTGCTGGGAGTGCCTTCGCGAGTAGCCGCGATGAAGCCGCCCATCACCGGGACCTGACCTTTGCTGAGAATTGGTCCGATGACAGACTGCGATTTTTCCCGTGTGACGTCGAGCAGAGGCAGGGCGCGAGTGTGATTGCCATCGGTGACCACGCACTTACGGGAGTCCACCCAGACCGCATCCAGGCCGCGGGCAATGAAGGCCGCGGTCACGATCTCGCTGGAGATTAATTCGCCAAAAGAAAGCAGATAATCGCTGCTGCGAGGTGAGAGTTCTCTCACGGCCGCCACGCCGTTGAGAAATTCCTTAAGTTGGTCGAAGGTATCTTCAATTTTGCCGGCAAGCTTGGGCGAGCGAATGGTAAGTAGCTGGTCGGCGGTCTGCAAATGGCGTTCGCGCAGCATCTGCACCAGTTGCACGATGGATTCGGTGTCGCCGGTGGAGGCTTTTTGGCCCATGAGCACCAACTGGTCGGTGACTTTCGCCAGCGCGCTTACCACGACGACCCGCCGCTGCCGCCCGCGGCTCTCGACAATCCGCGCCACGCGATCAATAGCGGTTGCATCCTCCACCGAGGTTCCGCCGAATTTCATTACGACTAGAGAGGAGCCGTTCTGTCGTCGCATAAAGAAGCTTCTAGTGTCCTGGCTTCCAGCTTGAACTGGTCCTTAGCCAGAAGCCAGGAGCCAGCAGCCGGGAGCTCAAAACAAAACCCACTCGCCATTGTACGTTCTGGCGGTGGGTCGGCTTGAGCAAGTCTGGATTTCGGTTTAGCTCAACGGTCCCGTGCCAGAAGCGCAGTAATTCGTGTGCCGGATGTGGATGTCCCCAGCCCGACCCACGCCGCCTTCTGGCTCATTCGGATCATTCCGCCAAATACTATAGCGAAGGGCAGGGAGGTGTCGCAGTTGAGTTTTCGATTTGACCTATCGGAAAAACAGTGCTTGCCGCCAGGGTCACTGGGCGATTCCCGAGGACCGGCGATGGAGATGGCGGAGGGTCGAAAATCTGCGCAATGTGCACTTCCACAAAGCGGAAGCGTCCCAAAACAGACTTGTCCTGCAGAGCGGCTGGCGTTTTGAAATATCCATCAGCGCTATCGAAATTCTGAATTGTACTTGAGGTGCCTCCAGGCATTACCAAAGAAGATATAGAAGGTTGGTTTTCGGCCGGGCCGTGACCGCGAGATGGGGAAAATCACGCGGCAGGGTTATTTTTCGTCTTTGAGCGCCCGCCCGCGAACCTTCCCCGGAGCGCCAAGGATGAAGCGATGTTCCACGATGAACGGCCTGCCTCCTGCCCAAGGGCTCTACGATCCCGCCTATGAGCACGACGCCTGTGGTATGGGCTTCGTCGCCAGCATTCGCGGCCACAAGAGCCACGACATCATCCAGAAGGGAATTCAGGTCCTCATCAACTTGACGCACCGCGGCGCCTGCGGCTGCGACCCTGAAACCGGCGATGGCGCCGGCATTCTGATTCAGATTCCGCACAGGTTCTTCGAGAAGGAATGTGCCTCGCTGCGCATCAAACTGCCCAAGCCCGGCCAGTATGCCGTTGGCATGACTTTCCTTCCGGTGGAAAAACACCAGCGGCTGCAGTGCGAAGGCATTCTGGAGAGCGTGGTCAAGGAAGAAGGCCTGAAAGTTCTGGGATGGCGGGATACGCCGGTCAACGGCGACGCGATTGGCCGCGTGGCGCGACAGTCGCAGCCCTACATCCAGCAGATTTTCATCGGTTTGCCGAAGGGCGTCCAGATGGACGAAGACGCATTTGAGCGCAAGCTATATGTGGTGCGCAAACGGGCCGAGCGCGAAGTGCGCGAGTCTGAGATCGAAGATCGCGAGATGTTCTACATTCCGTCGCTCTCGGCACGGACGATAGTGTACAAAGGCCTGCTGCTGGCGCCGCAGATCGCCAATTTCTACGGCGAGCTTTCCGATCCTGACGTGACCAGCGCGCTGTGCCTGGTGCACCAGCGTTTTTCGACCAACACTTTTCCCAGCTGGCAGCTGGCGCATCCCTACCGCTACGTGGCGCACAATGGCGAGATCAACACGCTAAAGGGAAACGTCGCCTGGATGCACGCGCGGCAATCGATTCTGTCGTCGCCGCTGTTTGGCGATGACATCAAGAAGCTGTTCCCGATCATCGCCCCCGGCGGCAGCGACTCGGCGAACTTCGACAACGCCGTCGAGCTTCTCTTCCAGGCGGGGCGTTCCATTCCGCACGTAATGGCCATGCTCATCCCGGAAGCGTGGTCGGGCAATCCGCACATGAAGACGAGCAAGCGGGCTTTCTATGAGTACCACTGCTCGCTGATGGAACCCTGGGATGGCCCGGCAGCCATCGCTTTTACGGACGGACGCGTGATCGGCGCGACCCTCGACCGCAACGGCTTGCGGCCGGGGCGATACGTGGTTACCCATGACGGCCTGGTCGTGGCCGCATCCGAAGTCGGCGTGCTGGACGTTCCGCCGGAAAAGGTGAAGAGCAAAGGCCGCCTGCAGCCGGGAAAGATGTTCCTGGTGGACACCGTTGCCGGCCGCATTATCTCCGACAAGGAAATCAAGCAGCAGCTGGCGTCGCGGCAGCCTTATGCGCAATGGCTGAAGGAAAAACAGATCAAGATCGAGAAGCTGCCCGAGCCGGCGCGTGTGCACGGCGGCGACCACGCCACGATTCTCATCCGCCAGCGGGCTTTCGGCTATACGGATGAGGACATCCGCATGATCCTCGAGCCGATGGCCAAGCAGGGAGAAGAGCCGGTGGGCTCCATGGGCACCGACACGCCGCTGGCCTGCCTCTCCGACAAGCCGCAGCCGCTGTTCAATTACTTCAAACAGCTTTTCGCGCAGGTGACCAATCCCCCGATCGATCCGATTCGCGAGGAGATGGTGATGTCGCTGATCAGCTATATCGGCACCGAGCGCAACATCCTGGAAGAGACGGCGGACAACTGCCACACGCTGCGGCTAGAGCACCCGATCCTCACCAACCGCGATCTGGAAAAATTGCGGCGCATCTCCACCGGCGATCTCCTGGCCACCACGCTGCCCGCGCTGTTTCGCGCGGCTGACGGCGAGGCAGGCCTGAAGCGCGCTCTGGATGAGCTTTGCCGGCAGGCCTCGCTGGCGGTGAAATCCGGTTATACGCTGCTGATTCTGTCGGATCGCGGCGTGGACAAGGATTACGCGCCCATCCCCAGCCTGTTGGCGTTGGCGGCGGTCCACAACCTGCTGGTGCGGGAAGAAACCCGCACCCAGGTGGCGCTGATCATCGAATCCGGCGAACCGCGCGAAGTGATGCATTTCGCGCTACTGATCGGTTATGGCGCGAGTTCGATCAATCCCTATCTGGCGATTGAAACCTTTGAGGATTTGGCCGCGCGCGGTTATCTGCCGGACGGAATCTCCGCCGAAGTGGCGATCAAGAAGTTCATCAAGGCCATCAACAAGGGGCTGCTGAAGACCTTCTCGAAGATGGGTATTTCCACCCTGCAAAGCTATCGCGGGGCGCAAGTGTTCGAGGCCATTGGGCTGAACCAAGATCTGGTGGAGGCATATTTCGCCGGCACCACGTCACGCCTCGAAGGCGTCGGGCTCGACGTGCTGGCACGCGAAGCGCAGATGAAGCACGAACACGCCTTCCGCCCGGTCTCGGAATTCGATACGGAACTTTCGGTGGGCGGGCAATACCACTTCCGCGTGGACGGCGAATTTCACCTGCTGAATCCGCTGACTATCAGCAAGCTGCAGCATTCCGTGCGGGAAGGCAGTTTCAAGACCTTCCAGGAATACGCCGATCTCATCGACGACCAGAGCCGCAACCTGGCTACGTTGCGCAGCCTGATGAAGATCCAGAAGAGCGATGAGCCGGTGCCTATCGAAGAAGTGGAGCCGGCGAAGGAAATCGTGAAGCGTTTCAACACCGGCGCCATGTCCTTCGGTTCGATCAGCAAGGAAGCGCACGAGACGCTGGCGATCGCCATGAACCGCATCGGCGGCAAATCGAACACGGGTGAGGGCGGGGAAGACGAAGATCGGTACAAACCCGACGCGAACGGCGACTGGCGGCGCAGCGCGGTGAAGCAGGTGGCCTCGGCGCGTTTCGGTGTGACCGCCAACTACCTGGTCAACGCGGAGGAGCTGCAGATCAAGATGGCGCAGGGCGCAAAGCCTGGCGAGGGCGGCCAGCTTCCCGGCCACAAGGTGGACGAGGTCATCGCCCGGCTGCGGCATTCCACGCCCGGAGTCGGCCTGATTTCTCCGCCGCCGCATCACGACATCTACTCCATCGAAGATCTGGCACAGTTGATCTACGACCTGAAGAACGTGAATCCGCAGGCGCGAATCGCGGTCAAACTGGTGTCGGAGATTGGTGTGGGCACGGTTGCGGCCGGGGTTTCCAAAGCGCATGCCGATGTGGTGCTCATCAGCGGCGATTCCGGCGGAACCGGTGCGTCACCACTGAGTTCGATCAAGCATGCAGGAATCCCCTGGGAACTGGGACTCGCGGAGACGCAGCAGGTACTGCTGCTGAACGACCTCCGCAGCCGCATCAAGGTGCAGACCGACGGCAAGCTGATGACCGGACGCGACGTGGCCATTGCGGCACTGCTGGGCGCTGAAGAATTCGGCTTTGCCACTGTGCCGCTCGTCACCATGGGCTGCATCATGTTGCGCAAATGCCACCTGAACACGTGCTCGGTCGGCATCGCCACCCAGGATCCCGAACTGCGGGCCAAGTTCGCCGGCACCCCGGAGCACGTCATCAATTTCTTTTTCTTCATCGCCGAGCAGGTGCGGCAGTACATGGCGCAGATGGGCTTCCGCACGGTGGATGAAATGGTTGGGCGCGTGGACATGCTCGATGTGCAGCCGGCGGTGGACCACTGGAAGGCACGCGGCATCGACCTTTCTGCGATTCTCTACAACCCGCCGGTTCCCAGCCGCGTGGCACGCTGCTGCGTGCAGGCGCAGGACCATGGGCTGCAGAATGCACTCGATCACCGGCTGATTCAGTACGCATATCCAGCGCTGGAAAACCGCGAGCCGGTGGAGATGAGCTTCCAGATTCGCAACGTGCACCGCACCGTAGGCGCAATGCTCAGCGGCGAAATTGCGCGCCGCTATGGCTCGGAAGGATTACCCGACGATACGATTCGCGTCCACTTGAAGGGTTCGGCCGGGCAGAGCTTTGGCGCCTTTCTCGCCAAGGGCGTCACCCTGGCGCTTGAAGGCGACGCGAACGACTATGCCGGAAAAGGCCTGTCTGGCGGGCGTTTGGTGATATCCGTTCCCAAGAAAGCAGGATTCGCGCCGGAAGAAAACATCATTGTCGGCAACGTCGTTCTCTACGGCGCGACCAGCGGCGAGGCCTTCTTCAATGGAGTCGCCGGCGAGCGCTTCGCCGTCCGGAACTCCGGCGCTACCGCAGTGGTTGAGGGTGTTGGCGATCACGGCTGCGAATACATGACCAAGGGCGTGGTTGTCGTGCTCGGCTCCTGCGGACGGAACTTCGCCGCCGGCATGAGCGGCGGCATCGCCTACGTCTTCGACGAGCGCCGCGAATTCACCGAGGAGCGTTGCAATCTGGCGTCGGTCGATCTCGAGCCGGTGATCGAGGCGGAGGATGTTGAACTGGTGAAGGGTTTGGTCGCTCGCCACCACGAACTCACGGGTAGCAAGCGGGCCAAGGCAGTCCTCGATAACTGGCAGGAAATGCTGCCCAGTTTCATCAAGGTGTTCCCGCACGAGTTCAAGCGCGTGCTGGGTGTTCCGCGCGCGACACACGCCTACATTCCCGGCCAGCCCCTCCCCCACGTGGCCGAATTGGAGCAGGTTACTCATGGGTAAGACCACCGGCTTCATGGAATTTTCGCGCGAGATGCCGTCGCGGCGCCCGGTAACCGAACGGGTGAACGACTGGTTCGAAATTTACCAGGACTTTCCGGAGGAGAAACTCCGCGCCCAGGGCGCCCGCTGCATGGATTGCGGCGTGCCTTTTTGCCATAGCGGCTGTCCCGTGAACAACATCATCCCTGACTGGAATGATCTGGTGTACCGCGGACGCTGGAAAGAAGCGGTTCGCCAGTTGCACGCCACCAACAACTTTCCTGAGTTCACCGGACGTATCTGCCCGGCACCCTGCGAAGCGGCGTGCGTGCTGGGCATCAACCAGCCGGCGGTGACCATCAAGAACATCGAGAAAACCATCGTGGAGCGGGGGTTTGCCGAAGGCTGGATCAAGCCTGAGCCTCCAAAGTTCCGGACGGGGAAAAAGGTAGCGGTTGTCGGCTCAGGCCCGGCGGGCCTCGCCGCTGCGCAGCAGCTTTGCCGCGCCGGGCATTGGGTAACGGTGTACGAGAAGGCCGATCGCATCGGAGGACTGCTGCGCTACGGCATTCCGCAGTTCAAGCTGGAAAAGCGCATCCTTGACCGCCGCCTGGAGCAGATGGAAGGCGAAGGCGTGAAGTTCGTCAGCAAAGCGCACGTAGGCCACAGCCTGCCGGTCAGCGATTTGCAGGAGCAATTTGACGCCATCGTTCTGGCCGGCGGCTCCGAGCAGCCGCGCGATTTGAAAATCCCCGGGCGCGAGTTGAAAGGCATTCATTTCGCCATGGAGTATTTGCCGCAGCAAAACAAGCGCTGCCTGGGCGACACGCTCGATCCTGCGGGAGACATTCTGGCGAACGGCAAGCACGTGGTGATCATCGGCGGGGGGCGATACCGGTGCCGACTGCCTGGGGACTGCCCACCGCCAAAAGCCGGCATCGGTGCACCAGTTCGAAATCATGCCCATGCCGCCGGAGGAGCGCTCACCGCAGACTCCCTGGCCGCTGTGGCCGATGCAGTTGCGCATTGAAGGCGCGCACGAAGAAGGCGGCATTCGCGATTGGAGCATCGCCACCACCAAATTCACCGGCGACAAAGATGGCAACGTAAAACAGCTTCACGCGGTGCGAGTCGGCCCTCCCCCGAAGTTCGAGCCCATCCCCGGCACGGAATTCAGCATGGATGCCGACCTGGTGCTGATCGCGATGGGCTTCCTCGGCCCAGTGCGAAACGGGATGATTGAGCAACTGGGCGTGGCCCTCGATCAGCGCGGCAACGTGGCTACCAGCGGAGACTACATGTCGTCAGTGCCGGGGATTTTCGCCGCCGGCGACATGCGCCGCGGGCAGTCGCTGGTGGTGTGGGCGATTTCTGAAGGACGCAAGGCGGCGGCAGCGGTGGATCGGTATCTCAAGCAACCGGCGGCAGTCGTGACGAGTCCGCCGACGGGCGTTCATGCAGCGCTATAGCCCCTGCCTCTCATTCCCCAGTTTTTTCTCAGTGTCCTCTGCGACAGTTCTTCGCGGCCTCCGTGTCTTAGAATTTTGGCAGCATGATCAAACACCGAGAACGCCGAGAACGTGAAGAACTGCCGCAGCGGACGCTGAGAACTGGGACGGATTTCTTGCTCCCTCGTATGGGTTTGGGCTACAGCCTCCTCATCAGTTAAGATACCCGCTTCCGTATGGTCGATCTCGCTAGCATCCAGGCGGCGCTGGGCCGCATACGCGATTCTGTCTACCTTTCTCCCTGTGCGCGCTCGGAGACCTTCTCGCAACTTACCGGCAATACCATCTACCTGAAACTCGACAACCTGCAGCGCACCGGCGCCTACAAGGAGCGAGGCGCGCTGAACAAGCTGCTCACGATGAGCGCCGAGGAACGCGCTCACGGCGTCATTGCGGCTTCTGCCGGCAACCATGCCCAGGGAGTGGCTTATCACGCTGGAAGACACGGAATCCGGGCGCAGATCGTGATGCCGCTGACCACGCCGCTGACCAAGGTCTCAGCCACCAAGAGCTACGGCGCGGATGTAATCCTGCACGGCGCGAATTACGATGAGGCCTACGACGAGGCGAAAGAGCGCAGCCGCCGCGAGCATTTGACCTTTGTCCATGCCTTCGATGACGAATCGGTGATTGCGGGGCAGGGAACGCTGGGTTTGGAGATCCTGAAGCAGCATCCCGATATTGAAGCCATTGTTGCGCCAATTGGCGGGGGAGGCCTGATCGGGGGCATCGCCTGTGCGGTTAAGGAAAGCAAGTCGAAAGCGCAAGTCTTGGGAGTTCAGCCGGCGCGCCTGCCTTCCATGCAGGTGGCGATTGCCGAGGGCAAGCCGGTGACCCTCAATCCGGCGCCTACCATCGCGGATGGAATCGCCGTGCGGCGCGCCGGAGAACGCACCTTGCCCCTGGTGCAGAAGTATGTGGACCAGATCGTCACCGTGGATGAAGAGGAGATCGCCAACGCGATCCTGCTTCTTCTGGAGCGCGAAAAAACGCTGGCGGAGGGCGCGGGCGCTGCTGCCATTGCGGCCATGTTGAACCACAAGTTCGCGCTGAGCGGGAAAAAAGTGGCTGTGGTCGTGACCGGCGGCAACATTGACGTAACGCTGCTCTCGCGCATTATTGAGCGCGGCCTTGTGAAAGACGGCCGGCTGGTACGCTTGCGAGTACATCTCCCCGACTATCCTGGCGCACTGCACCGGCTCACCGGAATACTGGCCCAGCATCGCGCCAACATTGTGGAGACCTCTTACGACCGCGCTTATTACGGCGTGAATCTTGGCGACACCGCAATCGATATCACCATGGAGACTCGCGGTCCCGATCATATTGCAGAACTGCTATCGGCACTCGGCGCCGGCGGATACACTCACGAGCGGGTGCTCTAGGGGGTCGTAGCGAAGGGTGCACACGGCACGTGCAGTCACGCGATGTGGTCCGCACCTACTGCCACCGCTTGCAGGATCGGCGTCCCGACCGGCCCGTTTGGAGAAACCACACCGACGGGACGCCGCCCTACCGAAAGAGCTCACGCGTCCCAGGGAATCGTAGCGAGGGCTGTGCCCTCTGCTTCCAGTTCGGCTCCGTGGGGTGGAAGCGGCTCCTGCAAGGCCCGCAGCAGCGCATCGAGAATTGATCGCAGGGAATGCGGGCTGTCACTGAGCACGCGCTTCATGCTTTCGCGATCCACCGCCAATTCGCCAATTGGCCTGGTTCTGCACCCCGAGATGGGGGGGCTCGCCCGGCCTGGGCCGGTGGCACGGCGTAATGGCGGCTTGGCTGATTTCGGCAGGGCAAATGGATAGTTGAGGCTTCCGGTCGTCATCCAGTGCACCACGAGTTCCTGCACGTGAGCGGCGCTGCAGGCGGAGTGAATACCGACCCTCCCGGCAAGGCGATCGTTCCAGTGCAGGATTAGCAGCTTGTCTTCCAGGCAGTTCTCGCTGATGAGAAACCAGTCCCTGGCGTCTGGCTCCTCATCTCCACAGATGGAACAGGCGTGAGTTTTCGGGTTGTTCATACGGTAGCCCTCTCAGTGGTGCGCCGCCAAGGTGGGCAGTGCGGCGTCGCGCGCAGCGAGAGGAAATTCCCGGAGCCTGACAGTTTGCGCAGTCTTCTCCCTGACACTGGGCAGGCGCACAGCGACTACGCCCCGCCCCCTTTCGAACATCAGGGTGAATGTCAAGGAACACTGATCGCACAGCCAGAAACGCTCGACGTGACGCAGCGGCCTGCTTTTCCGCGCAAATGTATTCCGACCCGACAGAGCGGTGGGAGAGGGCTCAATCTCCACCTGGAAAAGCTTGCCGGCATCCAGGCGGCGGAATGGTACGGTGCAATCCGGGTTGGCACACTTATGCAGCATCGGCTGTCCTCATACAAGAAATCAGCCGCGTGAAGCGGCGCAGTGATAGCTGTGATTGCACGTGCGCGGCCAGAGTTGTGGAAGGCGACGCGCCCTTAAAACTCGCGAAAAAGGGGCATTTCCCCCTGTGCTACACTGCCAACTTTTGCAGGGCGTGCCGAACCGTAGTCAGGCGTGCCGGAGTTTCGGCAGTCGTGCTGCTTTTGCGCTACGGAAGTTGCACTCGGAGGAAAACATGAGCGCTGACGAAATTCAGGAACTGCAGGAACATGCTGAGCATGCCAAGCACGATCCGGCCCTCGCCCGGGTCACGCTTACCATGGCGGTACTGGCGGTGGTCGTGGCCACGGTGTCTCTGCTCGGGCACCGCGCCCATACTGAGGAAGTGGTTCTGCAGAACCGCGTGAGCGACGAATGGGCTTACTACCAGGCCAAGAGCATCCGCCGGCACAGCGACGAACAATTCATGGATATGGCAGGGATCATCACCGCAAAGAACAGCGAACAGGCGGCCAAGGTCGAGGAAAAATATCATGCCGAAGCGGAGCGCTACCGCGATGAGCAGAAAGATCTTGATGCTGAAGCTCACAAGCTCGAGCAGGAAACCGCGCAGGAGCGCAAGCGGGCGGATCGTTATGACCTGGCGGAGGTGTTCCTCGAGGTTGCTCTTGTGATCACTTCGATTACTCTGCTCTCCGGCCGCCGCAGTTTCTGGTACGCGGGAATCGTGATGGGGATTGCCGGAATAGGTATCACCGTAACCGGATTGCTCATTCGGTGACCGGCGGACCCGGGGACGGATTTTCGTATTGTCATGCTGACGTTCACTCTCCCATCACTTTTACGATCAGCCGCTTGTCGCGCTGGCCGTCGAACTCTGCGTAGAAGATTCGCTGCCAGGGCCCGAGATCGAGCCTGCCGGCAGTAATGGGAACGATCACCTCGTGATGGATGAGCAGCGACTTCAGGTGCGAGTCGCCATTGCTTTCGCCGGTTTCGTGGTGCCTGTAATCCTTGCGAAAAGGCGCGAGCTTTTCCAGCCACTCGTCAATGTCTTCGATCAGTCCGGGCTCGTTGTCGTTGACATATACCGCCGCGGTAATGTGCATTGCCGAGACCAGCGCCATGCCTTCCTGGACCCCGCTCTTCCTTACGATGCTTTCAACTTGCGGCGTAAGATGAATGTATTCGCGGTGATTCTTCGTGTGAAACTTCAGGTATTCGGTGTGGAACTTCATCGGTCCTCCGTCAATGGTTGGATTGCAGGTCTTCGGAGTTGAGGCGCTCCATCAAGATTGTCATTCCGGGCGAAGCGAGCAATCTGCAGTTTGCGTGTGCGCGTGCGCGTCGCCATCGCGAGAATCGCTGCAGATTCCTTGCTTGGCTCGAATGACAGTCCTTCGTGGATATCCTCATCTCCTGGCCGCTTTCTCACGCCGCTGCTGCTCATCCTGCATTTCGCCGACCGCCTCGACCACGACCGGTGAATACAGCGCCTTGACCCAGCGCGGGTCTTTCCACTCCGGCCGCTTACTGGTTCCAGTGGAGAAGTTGGCCATGGCCGCAGTGCGCTCGTGGGCCAGCCATTGCGCAACCGCGCGGGCCATGGTGGTGTCCGGGGTGACGGAATCAGATCCGTACACTGAATCCAGGCCCTGCAGCGCGTCGGCCAGGGTCCGATTCTGAATCTGCACCCAGGCGCGAACGGTGGAAATGCGAGGATCGCCGGGACGCTGCTGCAGGGCATCGTTCAACAATTCCAACGCCGTGGCATAGTCGCCAGCCATGTAGTACCAGGCTCCCAATTCCCCGAGCCACTGCGGCGCCCACTCCTCACCGATGCGTGCCCGGGCGAGAGCTGCCGCGTTGCGGGCGTCGGTTGTGTCCCCCGCCAGCAATGCCAAACCAGCGATCGGGACCTTTAGCTGGTCGGAGCCTCCGTCTTTGAGAGATTCCATCCAACGATGGAATTCCGCCGCCGCGCCCTTTCGGTCGGCCGCTGCCAGGGCGAGGGCATACTCGCGGATGAGCTGAGCATCCGGAGAGTCAATCGCAAGGGCTTTGCGCAACGAAGCTGCAGCATCGCCGAAATCTGCCTGAGCAAACTGCGCCCGCCCCAGGATCCACAGGGCCCGCTGCTGGTCCGGCCGCATCTGCAGAGAGCGGAGGGCGATCTGCTGGGCCTGCGCGTAGCGGTGCGACGTGAACGCCTCTTCAGCGCGCGATGTCCAGAAAATGAACCCGACGGCGAGGTCGCGCTCGGCGTGGACGCTCCACCCCTCGCTGGCCATCATTTGCTGTATTTGGGCGATACGCTCCTTGGGCAGCGGATGCGAGCGAAAATAACCGCTGAGGATCTGTTGGGCGAGGTTCGAGAGCTCTTCCTCAGGCGTGCGAGCATGAGATTCATATTCCTCATAGAGGCGCTGGAAGGTCTCGAACATCCGGATCGCACCGCTGGCCGAGTAGCCCGTTTGGACCGCCAGCCGCGTGCCCTCGCGGTCAGCCTCCAGTTCCTGGTCCTTGCTGTAACCGGCCTCGAAGATCTCGATGGGCAGCGCAACCAGCTCACCCAGGGGGATCTTTCGCAGGGCCTGCTCCTGCTGGACACGCTCGGCACAGTGGTAGTGGTCAATGTGCTCGATTTCGTGACCGATGACCGAGGCCAATTCGTCTTCGCTGTCCATCAGCGCGAGCAGACCCTCCCCCACGAACACGTGCCCGCCCGGCACGGCGAAGGCGTTCACGAAGTACTTCTCCGGGATGTAGTGAAAGCGATAGGGCAGCTTGCGATGGGCGTGCGCAGCCAGTTGTGCTCCCACGCGAGCGAGGTAGCCCTCGATCAGAGCGTATTCCTGGCTTTTCTGTCGTGGCTGAGAGGTCAGATATTGGCGCGCAATTTCGTCGCCCGCCTGAATTTCCTCCGCGTCCGACATGCGGGTGAAACGCACCGGCATACGCGTGAGTTCGTGCTCGGTGTCGGCAATAAGGTAAAGCACTGCAGCGGGGCTGGCCTCCGTATCCACCTTGCGACGCTCGCTGACGACGATGGCAACGACGCCCAACAGCACAATTCCCGCCAATGCAATCCAGTGCTTCATAGGTATTGCCGTATCGCCTCGCGATGGCGCGTGTAGAGGAACGAGACCAGCAGTAACGCTCCCCCCAATACGATCAACGTCAGGTAGCGGTCACTGGGCTGCAGGCGCCACACGTCCACTACGAGAATCTTGCCGACGCACAGCAGCAGCAGACCCAGGCCGGTGAGCCGGAAGCTGCGCTCGCCTACCCACAAGGCAAACAGGAAGATGGCCAGGGCCTCCACACCCCACGAGAGCGTCACCATGCCGTGGCGCATTTCCAGGGCAAGCAGCACGGTCAGGAGCATGGCGGAAATGAAGAAAAATAGTTGCTCGGGGCGACGCGCCACGGCGCGGCAAGACCTGACCCAGATGCTCGCGGACCCTGTGTGCCCTGACTTACGAACTCGCAATTGAAACAACATTGGTTGGGCTGCGATAAGCAGTGCAATCGTGACGCCCACGCAGACCCAGCGGCTCTGCCAGGCCGGAGCGGGGAAGTAGCTGCGTTCGTAGAAATTGTGCAGGATTGTACGGAACATTACCCCAACACTAACCAGCAGGGCCTGATGCAGGAAGATCCTACGCGTGCTGCGCCAGGCGATGGCCACCAGGGCGAAGGCGAGTGCTGCCCAGGCTGCGCCCACCCAATCGGCGGGTAATTCGAAACGCATCAGCGAGGCGATAGTAATCATGCCCATCCAGCAGCAAAGTTCTGCCGGCCTGCATTTGCGCTCGAAGGAGTGAAGACTCTCGCCGGCCTCTCCCAGCCGCCAGTACACATAGAAGAGGCCCAGCGCAATGGGAACTACAGTGTAAAAGCGCGGGCTGATCTCTCCGGGAACACCTGCGGCATTCAGGTTCACGAAAAAAAGTCTGAGGAAAGCCGCAATCAGTGCGGCATATGCCTGCAGGCGCAGCGCGGGAGAATTGCGGGCCACCCCGGTTTCCAGCAGCAGCAGAGCACCTACCGCCCACACCACGGCGACGCTCACCGGTCGAAGCTCATACCATGCCAGCAACCCGACCAGGAATGATGCCGACCCGCTGTACATGCCGCTGACGATGAGCGATGTGGAAGTGACTGCGACGGGCGTACCTGCGCCACTTTCCCGAGGCCAACTCCACCGCGAGGCGGCGTACAACAGAATCGCCGCTAAGGAGACCGTGATCAGCCTTTGCGTCAGGCCGTGGTAGGGGACGGTGGCATCGAGGTTCACGGCGAGCACGCGCAACATTGCCAGTGCTGCAATGGTGTTTCCCTGGTAGCCAATTTCCGAGAGCTTGGGCCTTCGCGCGCAGATCGCCAGTGCCAGGCTCAGTGCACACCACGCCACTGCTGTCCAGGCTTCCGGAAAGGCAATCCATGCGCCGATGAATGCCATGATCGCAGCTGCATAGGAAAGCCGCTGCATCAGGCGCCGGTCGAAGTCCGCAGCAAAGAGTTCCCGCCAGCGGGGAAAGAGCCAGTGCGCGTTCGCGTAGAAGACGGCGGCAGCGACGGCGAAGAGAATCGCCACCGGCCACTTGCTGCTGACGTCGGCGGCGTCCATGCGGATGCCGCAGATTCGCGCCGCGTCCACGCTGATCATCTGGCCGGCGACGAGCACCTGTGCAATTGCCCCGATACGGCGGAAGACCACCTCCCGCGTCCACACGCCAACCAGCAGGAGGGCCTCGGCTTCCAGCAGCCAAAGCACAGACAAACGCATTTCGGAATAGCGAAAGGGGAATGCGGCGATCAGCAGAACCGCGCCCAGCGTGCTGAGCACAATCACGGCGGTCCTGCGGCGCCGGGTGGCCGGCAGCTGCCCCAGCGCGGTTTCAATGCCCCCAATCGCCAGCAGGGCCCAGAATGCCCACTCCGGGTGCGTCGACTGGTACTTGAACAGTGCCAGCAGCAGCGCCGTATTCAACAGCGCCGCCGCGCTCGATACGCGCTCCTGCGGCGTGCTCTTCGGCAGGCGGAACACGTAGGACAGCCGGAAGATCAGCCAGTACAAAACCAGAATTCCCGCGCTGGCGGCAAACTCCGGGAAAGGATGCCTGTGGCCCTGCATCGGTTCGATGATTGGCCGTAGCCACAGGTAGTGATTCAAGTAGCTGGCCAGAATCCCGACAATTTCCAGCTCGAACCACTGCATGCGGCCGACGATGATCACCAACCCGAGAGCCAACACCCCGCCCGCCGACAGGCTGTAAACATTGGAGTGGCTGATGGTGACAGTCAGGAAGGCGAGCAGGAAGGCCAAGCCGGTCACGACCTGAGAGCGGTAGTGAAGCGTGTGCCAGACCATCACGGCGGCCACTGCCAGCATGAGCACCAGATCGACAGCCTGCGACTGCAGTACCTGCGCAGCCTGCACGTGGTACATCGCATACGTGGTGAAGAAAAGCAGCGCCCATCCGCCACCTACGCCGGCACGCGCCAGAATGCGGTAGCGGTCGCTGCGTTCCAGCCAGATGCCGGTACCGAGCAGCGCGACGCTGACCACATATCCGACCAGGACTTTGCCTGCCGGGCCGAGGTTCTTGATTTCGTAGGCGAGGAAGAATGCAACCCCCATCACCAGCAGAGCAATGCCGACTTTGTTGAGCCAATTTGTGCCTAATATTTCTTCTATATCGAGAGCAGACTTAAAGCGGTCGCTTAGCGGCGCAGAAGGCTTAGCGGAAGCAAAGCGCGGTGGCGGGATCGGGGGCAGCGGAGGTACGGAGGCGGGTGAGATTTGGGGCGCCACAACAGGCTGCGAAATCTGCGGAGGAATTTTGCGGCCTTCGGGCAGCGGCGCAACTGGCTCCAGGACCTGCACGGAAGCCGGCGGTGCTGCGCGTGGAACGGGCGGGGGCGGGGGCGGGGGCGGGGGCGGTACTGACTCCTGCGGCTTAGCCGTTACAGATGCAGGCGCGCCGCCTGGTTCGGCAGCGCTCAGTTTCCGCTCCAGCAGATAGACGCGGCTGGTCAGGTCGTGCCAGCGCTGCTGATCCTCCTGCCGTTCGCGCCTGCGCCGAATACTGCTGCGCCACAGCAATATCCACGGGCCGAAAAGGATGAACAGCAACAGGCCGCCGAAAAACAGAACTGAGAAAAACTCGTCCATGCTGTGAACCGCCCCGAAGCCCGAGGACGATTCGCGGGATTCTACACCAGCGCCAGAAGAAGACGATGGGGAGAAGCGTCAATGGAATCAGCGAGATAAGCGGAGCCGCCATTAACCTCTGGAAGACTTCTTCCCGTACGCACTCGGTTACCGAAGGGCGATTCCCTCGTGAACGCTTGATCGCAGGACAAGGACATCGTTCAGGTGCCCAAGTGCATCCACAACAGGGAATGATCAGAGGGGCAACAGACGTGCAGAGGCCACCCTGCTCTCCACGCCACCTAGCGGCTCGAAAGGCCCCGAGGTCATCGTAAGAAATCATTAACCAGGAGTAGCAGAGAGCAATGAAGAAAAGACCGGCAGTCCTCCCCATCGTTTTCTTCGCGTTGTTTCTGGCAACTGCGGCGCGGGCGCAGAAGGCAGAGATTTTCGCTGGATATCAATACTCCCACCTGGACCCGAGCTTTAATGCCAACGGCTGGAACGGATCGGCTACTGGGAACATCGGTGAAATTCTCGGCGTAACCGCCGATGTCAGCGGCGTGTACAAGTCTGGCACCAAGTTCTACACCTATACCTTCGGACCGGAGTTCCACGCACCTCTGCCGCTGGTAAAACCCTTTGTGCACGCGCTGTTTGGTGGCGCCACGGCCTCCGGCGGCGGCGGCAGCACAAACGGTTTCGCCATGTACGTAGGGGGCGGGTTGGATGCCGGTCATGGACTGATCGGCTGGCGGCTAATCCAGGTGGATTGGCTGCACACCCGGTTCGAGGGCGTAAACGATAACAAGAACACGCGTATTTCTACCGGGTTGTTGTTGCGCTTCTAGCTGCTCCTGAAGGCGGAACACAGCAGACCCATCATTCCATCGGAGCTGGGCTAATACTGCAACCGTCCGGCTGCGCCCTTCGACATCCGGGACTAGCGCAGCCGATGCAATGTGACCGTCGGCTCCACATCGGCTATCGGGCGAAGGAAAACAAAGTCCAGATAAGTGTTCGTGGATCGCAGGGTTGACTTGTTGCCAATGCTTATGGCGTTAGGGTGAACCGCTGTGCCCTGGGCAAATGGCTGAAGTGCAGTCTGGCCCAGAACTTGCCCGAACAAATCAAGCACCTGGCCTTGTTGGAGGCCCTGGGCTTCATCCACGATGGAACGGATTCGATAACTCTCACCGTACACAAACGAGTTCATCGCGGGAACGAAAGTTCCATCTGCTATGAATCCCGACTGCGCCGCCGGATCAGCCGAGTGCGCCGAGGGCAGTTCCCATCTCACCAGGTCGGTCGCGGCATCTCCTGCCGAGGAACTGAGGCTGAGCGCGAACTGACTTCCCGACGGGCTGGGCAGGGAGTGAAAGCGGAAATCCAGCGAGTAGTGTCCGGTAGAAATGTTCACCGGCCGGGTTGCCTGGGCTGAGACAAACTGGGTAACCAAATGCAGGGAATCAATATGAGTCCTGCGTGGTCTCAGTACCTGCAAAACCAGCGACTTGATGTCGGGACGCTCCAGGCCGTGGGAATCAGCATAGTAGACGACAAAAAGCCGGTCGCCCGGCAGAGGCAGGGACCAGCTATAGCCACCGTCGATGAACAATCCCGTGTAGGTGTCGAGCACGGTTCCGTAACGAAATGTCTTACCGTCATCGTATGACACAAACGCGACCAGTTGATTGGGGTACCCGTGGCCGGGTATCGCCAGTGTCTCCCTCCCAAAGAGAATCCATGTCCTTCCTACATGCGCCAGCTGCGGTAGGTTCAACGCTCCCACTTGCGACGTGTAGGACAAAAGCGGGCCCCAGGTTGATCCCAGATCATCGGAGAACCGGCCCAAGGTGTCGAGCATGTCGTCAGTGCGGCTCATCGACAGTAATCGTTGCGCGCCGATGTGTGCGATTGCTGTCTCATTCATTCCGGGCTCGCCGGGGCGTCGGATTTCGGATAGTTTGGTCCACGTGAAGCCATCATCCGCCGAGGACCAGAGCGACGGTGTATATAGGGTGTCTCCCGGGAGATAGCCATAACCCGAGGCATACAGGGCGCCGTCAATCGTAATGAAGGTCGTGGAAAACAGATGAATGTTGCTGGCTGGATTGTCGAAGAACGTGGGCGAACTCCACGTGGCCCCGTCATCCTCAGAGCGGGAGTAGGCGCCGTAGTTGATTCCATTTGTGTCCGGCTTGGTCGTGGCAGCCGCCAGTTGTCCGGAGGGAGTACGCCCCATAGCCGCGATGCCCATGGTGGGGATCTCCGGGCCCCAGGTCCGTCCTTGATCATGGCTATGGCGAAGGACCCAGACTGGAACATTCACGTGAGTCGTGCCCTTGCCATAGGCGAGCACCCAATCGTCGCTACTGCGGGCGGCGAGAGTGGGGAAACCGTTGTATAGACCGTCACTTTCTACGATCTGCCGCGAGCTAATGAGGAGTGGTCCGACTGTCTCCGTATCGGTGAGACGCAGCGATCTGTCTTCCCTCCGCCAATTGCGTGCATCGTGAGAATCACTGAAAAAAGGGAAGACGGCATATCCGCTGCCGCTGCGGATAGAGCAGTTGGCGTTGCCGCCGAACGTGAGCCAGATCGTGGCAGAAGCACCGGGACTCACAGTGGGGACCTTTACCCACACCAGGCCCTTACCGACAACAGGGTCGAAGGACTCCAGCCAGTGAGGCAAGACCCTCCCCGAGGTCGGGTCCCAGGCCAGCAAATCACGCCGACCTTCTGACAGCGCGCTGAAATCAACGGTAGATTCGTCGAAAGCCACAGCAACCGGATAGTCCTCCAGCGCCGCGCTGTCGGGATTGGTTACGGTTACGGTTATGACTTGGGAAGCCCGGCGCGGGTTACAGGCCGCCGCTGGCGATGGCATCGCGACCCTACCGAAACCCATCCCGACGAAGGCCAGACTGCCTAGGAGAAGCAGCGAATTGCGCAACGAAACGAATACGAAAGGATGACTCGGAGTTACATGCCACAGCATGACAGAGGGGAATTATATAGCAGCATGCTGTTCACTATGGGGACTCCTCAGATGCTCTTCAGGAGTGCTCCCCATGGCTCCGAGAAGAAGAGCACTCATCACCACGAGCGCCCAGATCTGATGAGGCATGACGATGACATTCCACCACAGGGTGTGAATCACGTTGCCGGGGATGCGGTTCTGCGCGAGCATCGTTTCGAGAAACGAGCCTCCCGGAACGAAGAACGGTACGAGGCATGTGAGCACGCCGATTGCAATTCTCTTGTTCGCCTGGGAGGTCACAGCTGTGACCGCCCACCACAGCGGCAGAATCAACACGGCCGCGTCATAGAACCGATGATAGGCAGGAAGCAGGCTGATCGTCAGCAGCGTACCTGCCGCCAACACGTCTGCGACAGATTTGCGGCGCCACGCGAAATATAGCCAGCACACAAACAGCGCAGCCCCGAGCAGAAGGGAAAGAATGCCCGCCACCTCACGATTTTCCGTCAGGGCATAGAAAAGCACGTGAGCATTGATCAGACCGAAGCGCAGCGGATTGCGTTCTGTAAAGTCACTTAGAACGCCGGACTTGAGCAGAATGTAGCTATCCGTCCGGTAACTCTGCACCCACGGAGTGCCGGCGATCCCAAGTCGCACAACCGAGATCGCCAGGAACGAGGCCACCAATCCGATGCTGACGAGACACAAACGCCAGCGGCGTTGCAGGACATAGCACAGCAATAGAGGCAGGGCGAGTTGTGGCTTCAGGGAAATGGCGATTGCCAGTAGCGCGCCGGCTTCGACATTATGCTGCCGCTGCGCGGCCCACATGGCAATCATAGCCAGCTCAACCGAGAGGATCGCCGGATTGCCGGTCCCGATGCCGGTTTGAAACGGGGCAAAGGCCAAGCTTAACGCCAGCAGCAAATGGGTCCGCCAGCTCCGCCACGGCAGTTTTGCCAGAGAGACCAGGCACACCAGCATGCAGAAAAACAGCGCCACATTCAGCGACACCCAGAGGAGATTGGCCACGGGCCAGGGAAACAGGTCGAAAATCGAAAGCAGAAACAGGCAGTTCAGCGGATACGCGGTGGGGATACCCCTTCTGACCGTCAGCACGCCTTCCGCTTTTTCGCGAGCCAGGAAGTTGAAGTGGCCAACGCTCGCGGGCCAAAGCTGAATAAGCGTATCGGGACTGTACGGGTCCCGTCCCTCGACCCACGCCTTAGCCTGCACGTAGGGAGAAATGAAGTCGTTGAGGGTGGTCGAGGTCTCAATGCCCCTGACGGGGCCGCGAAAGATGAACTCCGTGCCTGCCGCGAGTAGAAAGATTACCAGCAGAATCCGCCCAGCAGAGACTTGTTTGGAATGAGAAGCTGGCTTATCGGCCACATCATGATTCTGGACTAGAGGCGACATTCCCGGATAGAGACTCTCCTGATGCACGCGGATGCCCTTCGGCCGGAGTTGCCGGCATCCTCAGGCGGTAAAGATATTCGTGTTCAGAAACTCGTTGCGCAGTTTCCCCTGTGGATCGTAGCGCCTGGCCAACTGGATGAAGTCAGGCAGCTTTTCGTAGATTGCCCGCAGCTGCGACGGCGGAGTGGTAAACAGCTTTCCCCAGTGCGGCCGGGCCTGGAACGGAGCGAGTTCTCTTTCGATGACGGGCAGAAGTTTCCGTACTGCGGCCCAATCTTGTTTCCAAGTGAAGTGAATGGTAACGCAGGGCTGTTTGTAACAGGGACTCATCCAAAGATCGTCGGCGGCGATGGCCCGGATTTCGGTAATCAGAAGATGAGGGGTGATCTGATCGCGCAGGCGCTCGACCGCCAGGATCGCTTCGACGGCATGCGGGCGCGGTACAAAGTATTCCGACTGCAGCTCTTTGCCTGCGCTGGGAGTGAAGCCCATGCGGAAGTGCGGCAGACGCTCGTACCACGGACCGGGGACGCCCATCTGCTCGGTGCAATTTTCGGCGGAGAGTGCCGCTATGGGATGCAGATTCTTGGTGGCGGCTGTGGCACCGAAGAATTCCGGGGATGGTTCGAAGGCGTGGCCTTCCTCCGTACGACTCTTGAGCCAAACCTCGCCGAAGCGTTTGTTTTGCCAGTCGGTGAACAGGCTTACGCTGTAGGCGCTGGCCTGGATGACGTCGAAGTGATCCTGCATTTGGCTGAAAGGAAGGTTTTCGTAAACGTACTGCCGCATCATGAACGTGGGTTGAACGTCGAGCGTGATCTTGGTAATGACTCCCAGTGCCCCCAGGCCCACGACAGCTCCCTGGAAGGCATCGCCATCCGCCTGGCGTGAGAGCTTCACCACATCACCTGCGACGGTGACCATTTCGAGGGCTGAAACCGCGGTGGAGAGGTTTCCGTTCTTCTCGCCTGAGCCGTGAGTGGCGGTGCTGCACGCTCCGGCCACGGAGATATGAGGCAAGGAAGCCAGGTTGTGCAGGGCGAAGCCCAACTCGTGAAGATGCGGGCAGAACTGACCGTAGCTCATTCCGGCGGCGACGGTCACCGTGGGGGCCTCGCGATCGAGCGAGACAACCTCCTCCATGGTCTTCAAAGACAGGAACTGGTGTTTGCTGTCGGCGATCCGGTTGAAGCAGTGGCGAGAGCCGAGCACCTTGAAGCTTTTCTGCTGCTTCACAAAATCGCGCACCTGGTCCAGCGTATGCGCAGCGAACAGGTGCTGCGTGCTGTACTGGATATTTCCCGCCCAGTTTTTCAGCTTGTCGCTCGCGGCCCAGGCCAGCAGCGGCGTTATTGCAGGCGAGGCGAGTAATCCAGAAAGAAGTTTGAGGAAGGTTCTCTTGTCCATTGCCAAGTTGTTCCGCGAAGCGAGCTGCGACCGGCCCCCGAATTCGTCTTTCAATTCAGCAAGCGGAAGTCATTGTACACGGCTGGCGATGCGTCGGATTCCGCGGTGAGCACCTGGCGCAGAATGACATCGCCGCTTCACTGGGTCGGACGAACCATCAACGAGTTCGTCAAGCATTCACGGGCACTGCTGCTGCAGGCGCGAAACTGAAGGTTCTTGTCGAGGCAAACCTCCACGCCCACCAGTTCGCCGGAATGGCAGGAAGCGCGGAATGACTGCGGAGGAGCGTGATTCTC
>Ga0335077_10001612_pt1 | contig 26867 bp, 27 predicted proteins | sample Lox_Sample_31_FD_207151 | JGI IMG/M metagenome (GOLD analysis project Ga0335077, IMG submission 207151) | Soil microbial communities from Loxahatchee National Wildlife Refuge, Florida, United States - Lox_Sample_3.1 | ecosystem: Environmental > Terrestrial > Soil > Wetlands | place: USA... | reverse complement strand
TCGCAGGCCCGCTCGACGCGCTCGCGGGTCGGCTCGAGGCGCTGCAGGGACGCCGGCCCGCAGAAGACGAGCTGCTCGTGACGAGCGGCGGGATGGAGGCGCTCGAGCTCGTCGGCAAGTCGTTCCTCGACCGCGGCGACGTCGTCGTCGTCGAGGCGCCGACGTACCTCGGCGCGATCATGTCCTTCCGCAGCTTCGAGGCGGAGGTCGTGGGCGTCCCGGTCGACGAGCACGGGCTCGAGGTGGACGAGCTCGAGCGGCGCCTTGTCGCCGGGCTGCGCCCGAAGCTCCTCTACGCCATCCCGGATCACCAGAACCCCGCCGGCGTCAGCCTCACCGGGGAGCGGCGGGCGCGGCTCGTCGAGCTCGCGCGGCGCTACGGCTTCCTCGTCGTCGAGGACGTCGCGTACCGCGAGCTCGGCTTCGACGACGATCCGCCGGCGAGCCTCTGGAGCCTCGCGCCGGACGCGGTCGTGCAGGCGGGCACGACGTCGAAGACGTTCTTCCCCGGCCTCCGGCTCGGCTGGGCCGTCGGCCCGGCGGAGGTGTCCGCGCAGCTCGTCGCCGCGAAGCAGAACACCGACCAGTGCGCGGCGCCGCTCGGCCAGCGGCTGTTCGAGGAGTACGTCCGCCGCGGCTGGATCGACGAGCAGCTGACGCGCTCGCGCGCGCTCTACCGGAGCAAGTGCGGGCGCATGCTCGACGCGCTCGCGCGCGCGATGCCCGAGGGCGCGTCGTGGACGTCGCCGCAGGGCGGGTTCTTCTCGTGGCTGACGCTGCCGGCCGGTGTCGACTCCGTCGCGCTCGCGGGACGCGCCGCGGAGCGCGGCGTCGGCGTCGTCCCCGGCACACCGTTCTATCCGGACGGCCGCGGCGGGGACAGCGTGCGGCTCTCCTTCAGCATGGTGGCCGACGAGCAGATCGAGGTCGGGATCGACCGGCTCGCGTCACTCGTGCGCTAGTCGGAGGGACAATCCGTGCATGGGCGCGACGCGGTTGCCGGCCGTCGCCGTCGCGGCAGTCGCTCTCCTCGGAGGGGCGGCGCCTCCTGCGCCCGCCGCCGCCTCGTGCCCGCCGCCGACCGCGTCCCCCGCGTACACGCGCGAGGTCACGCGCGCGCTGACGGCGCGGACGGACGTATGGGGCGACGCGCTGCTCGCCGCGCCGGGCGGGCCGACGTACGCCGGCGCCGCCCGCTACCTGCAGCCCCTCCTCTACGCGCGCGGGCCCGGCGGCGCGCCGCTGACGGCGTCCGGCGTCTACTACCTCCCGTTCGGGCTGCCGGACGGCCCCGCTGGGACGAGCGCCGTCTTCCTCCACGTCGCCGACGGCAGCCAGGTCGTCGCACGCCACGCCGGAGGGAAGGCGCTCACCGTGACCGTCGGCGCCGGGGAGCGCTACGGCCGGTGTCTCGCGCGGCTGACACCGGCGACGCTCGCCGACGGGTATCTCCCGATCCTCGAGACGGCGTACACGGATGCGGCCGGCGACCGCTACACGCAGGAGTCGTTCGCGGGGCGCCTGCACGGGAAGCTCGCCGCCTTCGTCAGGCTGACCGCGGACGCGCGCGCGGCGGCGGCGACCGTCCGCTTCACGCCGTCGCCGGTCGCCGTCACGGTCCCGCGCGGGGAGACCCGCACCGTGGCGGTCGCGTGGTCGCCCTCCGCCGCCGCGACCACCGTCGACGCCGATACGTACGACGCTGCGCGGAAGTCCGTCGTCGAGTACTGGAGCCGCCGCCTGGCGGAGGGGATGACCATCTCCGTCCCGGAGACGCGCGTCGAGGACGCGTGGCGCGCGCTTCTCGTCCAGGACCTCGTCCTCACCTGGCGCTACAGCATCGGCAACCCCTACGAGGAGTTCTCGTTCCCCGAGGGCGTCGACGTCGGGCAGGTGCTCGGCGAGCAGGGCTTCCAGCAGGTCGCGCGCGCGATCCTGAAGACGTCGCTGACGCGGCCGACCGACCGCTACCCGAACTGGAAGCGCGGCGAGCGGCTGCTCGCCTTCGCGACGCACTACCGCCTCTACCGCGACACGAGCACCGTCGACGCGGCGACGCCCGCGCTCGAGCGCTACGTCGCCGACCTCGGGAAGCAGATCGACGCGTCGAGCACGGGCCTGCTCGGCCGCGAGCGCTACTCGTCCGACATCGCCGACTCGGTGCTCGGGCTCCACACGCAGACGGTCGCGTGGGCGGGGCTGCGGGGCATGGCGGACGTCTGGGCCGAGACGGGCCACGCCTCGCTCGCCGCGACGTCGCGGCGGCTCGCGGCGAGGCTCGAGGCCGGGCTGCGCAAGGCGGTGCCGGCCTCGGAGCAGCGGCTCACCGACGGCTCGCTCTTTCTGGCGGCGCGGCTGCTCGACGGCGAGAAGCCGTACGGCTCCCTCGTCGAGGCGCGCTCCGGCAGCTACTGGAACCTCGTCGTCCCGTACGCGCTCGCGTCGGGCTTCTTCGCGCCGGGCGGCGCCGAGGCGACCGGCGCGTGGCGCTACATGACGCTGCACGGCTCGCGCCTGCTCGGTCTCGTCCGCGCCGGCGCGTACGCGCTCTACGGCCGCTCGGCCCCGTTCCCCGTCTCCGGCACGGACGAGGTCTACGGGATCAACGTCGCGCGGTTCCTCGCCGACAACGACCTCGCCGACCAGCTCGTGCTCTCGCTCTACGGCGAGCTCGCGGCGGCGATGACGCCGGGGACCTTCGTCGCCGGCGAGGGCGCGAGCATCGCGCCGCTGCACGGCCTGGCGTACCGCTCGATGTACCTGCCGCCGAACGGCGCGAGCAACGGCGCGTTCCTCGAGACGCTGCGCCAGATGCTCGTGCACGAGACGCGCAATGCGGCGGGCGAGCCGCACGGCCTTCAGCTCGCCTACGCGACCCCGCGCGCGTGGCTCGAGCCGGGGAAGCGGATCGCCGTCGGCGGCGCGCCGACGAGCTTCGGCCCGGTCTCGTTCTCGGTCGACGCAGGCGACCGCTCGGCCCACGTGACGGTGGACGTGCCGCATCGCAGCGCGCCGGCCTCGCTCTCGATCCGCCTGCGGCTGCCGCACGGCGAGCGGCTGACGGCGGTGACGCTCGGCGGCCGCCCGTGGACGCGGTTCGACGCGACCAGCGGCACGGTCGACCTGAGCGGCCGCACCGGCACGCTCAGGCTCGAGGCGTCGTACCGCTAGCAGGACGAAGGGCGTCGAACGGCCGCCCGGGGAGAGGGTGAGGGCCGTTCGACGCCCGACGACCGGGCCGGAAGGTCAGTGCGCGGTCGTGCCGGTCGCATGCGGCGCGCGGCCGCCGCGGAGGCCGACGATCGCGCCGCCGGCGAGCGCGACCACGAAGACGGCAAAGGCGGCGCCGACGCCTGCGTCGCGGTAGTCGAATCCGCCGGGACGCACGATCCGGACGAGGGCGACGGTGTGGGTCGCGGTCGGCGCCGGCGTGTACTTCGCGTCGCGGAGGTAGTTGACCGGCCCGGTGCTCGTGGCGCCGGAGAGGTCGGTCCCGCCCATGGGCCCGTTCACCGCGAAGGCCGTGCACGGAAGGGCGAGGAGGACGATCAGACTGGAGACTGCGGCGAGGCTGCGGAGCATCTGTCCGACTCCTTCGTGCGAGGCCGCCCGGTGCGGCCCGTCGCGCTGACCCTCGCCTCCGCCCCTCAACAGGGCCTCGACCGGCCCTCAACGACGACTCAATCGGGGCTTTTCGTCTGCGCAACCAGCTCTGGGTGCATTGACGCCGGGCGGAGCGTGCGGACTCCGCCCGGCGTGCCGTCATCCCCCTTCCCCCCAGGGGGATCCTGTGTCGCCGCGCTAGACCATCGGGGAGGGATGGAGGGGCGACCGCACGGCCCACGCTACGACGGGGCGGGGCGGCCGTCGCTCACCGCGGCGACACCGCATCTGTAAGCGCTGTGACATACCCTCCCCGTGGTGGAGTGGAGGCTGCTGGTCGGGATTCCCGACGACGAGGTGCGCGACCTGCTGCGCGTCGCCCGTCGCCGTCACTTCGCGCGCAACGAGGTCGTCTTCCACCGCCACGACCCGGGCGACTCGCTGCACCTGATCCAGAAGGGCCGCTTCTCGCTGCGCGTGATGACGCCGCTCGGCGAGGTGGCGACGATCGCCGTGCGCGGGCCGGGCGACAGCTTCGGCGAGATGGCGCTGCTCGGGGAGGAGCCGGTGCGGTCGGCGACGGTGACGGCGCTCGAGGACGCGGAGACGTTCGCAGTCCACCGCGCCGAGTTCGAGCGGCTGCGCAGCCGTCATCCGGACGTCGACCGGATCCTGCTGCGCTTCCTCGCCGGCGAGCTGCGCAGCATGAACGAGCGGATGCTCGAGGCCCTGTACGTGTCCGCGGAGAAGCGGACGCTGCGGCGGCTGGTCGAGCTGGCGGAGCTCTACCGCTCGGCCGACGGCGAGATCGTGATCGCCCTGACGCAGGAGTCGATCGCCGAGCTCGCCGGCGTCGCCCGCCCGACGGTGAACCACGTGCTGCGCGACGAGGAGAAGCGGGGCACGATCACGCTCGAGCGCGGCCGCACGCGCGTCGCCGACCTCGACGAGCTCGCGAGACGGGCGCGGTGAGTCCCACCGAGATCGAGCTCGAGCCGGGCCACGGCGGCGGCTGCGTCGAGCTGTCCGACGCGCTGGGGATCGAGGTCCTGTGCTGCGCCGCGTGCCACCGCCGCTCGGGCAGGCCGGACACCGGGTTCGACGAGATCCTCCACGACCGGAGGAGCTACTTCGTCTGCTGCGAGGTCGCCCACCGGTTCTGGGGGAAGCCGGCGATCCACCCCTGACCGAGAGGCGGGGGCGTGAGCGCCCGGCGCGCTCCGAGCGGCGTTGCTCGCGCACGGAGCCCGGTGCCACACTCCGCGCTATCCAGCGATCGCTTTCAACCTCCGCCGTCGAGGCGGGCGCCGTCGCCGACCGTGCAGCGCCGGGGTGGCGGGCCGTGCTTCGCGTCAACGACCCCGACCTGCTGTTGCTCCGGAGCGCAGCGCGCGCGGCGATCGTCATGCCCTCGGTGTTCGCGGTCGCCGACCAGGTCATCGGCGACCCGCAGCTGGCGACGTTCGCCGCGTTCGGGTCGTTCGCGCTGCTCGTCCTCGTCGAGTTCGGCGGTCCGTTTCGCAGCCGGCTGATCGCCTACGCGTCGCTCGCGTGCGTCGGCGCGGTGAACATCGCGATCGGAACGCTCTGCTCGCAGACCGTCTGGCTTGCCTCGGTGGTGATGGCCGTCGTCGGGTTCGTGCTCATCTTCTCGGGAATCATCAACAGCTACTTCGCCGCGGCGACGACGTCGGCGCTGCTGACGTTCATCCTCGCGGTGATGGTGCCCGGGCCGGCGTCCGTGGTGGGGGCGCGGCTCGAGGGATGGGCGCTCGCGGTCGGAGCATGCACGGCGGCGCAGCTCTTCCTGTGGCCCGCCCGGACGCAGGCCTCGCTTCGGAGCGACACGGCCCGCGCGGCGAAGGCGCTCGCCGAGCTCGCGGCTTCCGAGCTCGAGGGCGACAGGCAGGCGCTCGCCGACCGGGTGCGGGACGCAGGCACCGCGCTCCGTGACCTCCGCAGGCGCTTTCTCGTGGCGCCGCACAAGCCCACCGGGCCGGCCGGGCCGCAGGCGGCGCTGAACTCCCTCGTCGACGAGCTCGACTGGGTGTTCGCCCTGCTCGCGCCGCCCGCGCAGGTCCCCGCGCTCGCAGTCACGCCGCGCGCGAACGCCGACGCGGTCGCCGCCGTCGTCGACGCTCTGCGCGCGACGGCGGCCACGCTCGACGGCCGAGACGAGCGCCCCGACCTCGACAGCCTTCGCCGCACGCGGGACGCGCTCGCCCACGCCGTCGCCGACCGCATCGTCGCGCTCTCCCAGTCCACCGACGAGGAGGAGGTCGCGGAGACCCTCGAGTCGGCCTTCCGCGTCCGGGCCCTCTCCGGCGCGACCGAGCAGGCCGCGACGTACGCGCTGATCGGGACCGGCGTCACCGTCCCGGATGTCGACGAGTCGCGGCCCGTGCGCGACGCCCTCCAGGCGGGCGAGCAGGCTGCGGTCGAGCACACGAACCCGCGTGACGTCTGGTTCCGCAACAGCCTTCGGGGAGCCGTCGCGCTCGCCGTCGCCGTCTACATCGCCCAGCGCTCCGGAGTCCAGCACGGCTTCTGGGTCGTCCTCGGGACGCTGTCCGTCCTGCGCTCGAACGCGCTCGGCACCGGCTGGTCGATCCTCTCGGCCCTCGCGGGCACCGCCGTCGGGCTCGTCGTCGGCGCGGCGCTCGTGATCGCCATCGGCTCCCACTCCACCGTGCTCTGGATCGCCCTGCCCCTGGCGGTTCTCCTCGGCTCGTACGCGCCGCGCGCGATCTCGTTCGCAGCCGGCCAGGCCGGCTTCACGGTCGTCCTCTTCGTCCTGTTCAACCTGATCCAGCCGGTCGGCTGGCGCGTCGGGCTCGTGCGGATCGAGGATGTCGCGATCGGCTTCGCGATCAGTCTCGGCGTCGGACTGCTGTTCTGGCCGCGCGGCGCCTCCGCGCTCCTCCGCGAGAACCTTGCCGCCGCGTATGCGCGCAACGCCGACTACGTCGTCGCGGCCGAGCGCGAGCTCGCCGAGGGTGGAGGCACCGCGGCGGGTGAAGCGTCCGCGGCAGCGGCGGCGGCGCACCGGCTCGACGACGCCTATCGCCAGGCGCTCGTTGAGCGGGCGCTCCGGAACGAGGGCGCGGAGAGCATCGTCCCGCTCGTCGCCGGAGCCGCGCGCGTCCGCCGCGCCGCGCAGTCGCTCTCGAGGCTCGCCGGGATGACCGACTCTCGATCGAAGCTGACGGAGTGCGCAGCGAACCTCGACGCGGAGGTTCACGCACTGCGCTCGTGGTACGTGACGCTCGGCGACGCGATCGTCCACGGCACGACCGTTCCGGCGCCGCACCTCCGCGACGCCGAGGGAGAGCGCCGGCTGATCGGCTGCGTCCGCGCGGCGCTTGCGAGCGGCGACAAGACGAAGATGCGACCGGCGATCGACCTGATCTGGGCGAACGAGCACCTCGACGCGTTGAGGCAGCTCGAAGAGCACCTGGCCCGGCACGCGGCGCGCGTGCGCTCGGCCTAGGCGGGGGGGCGCGGTGGGCTCGGGGGCAGCGATGACGACCACGCAGAAGGCTGCGTTTGCCGCGATCGTGGCGTTGACTGCGGCAGCAGGCGCCGCACACTACCTCGCCGCTCCGGCCGTCCTCTCGTTCGTCCTCGCCACGTTCGCCCTCGCAGGGCTCGCCTGGGTCGTCAGCTTTGCGACGGAGCAGGTCGGCTCCCGCAAGGGCCCGGCTGTCACCGGGCTCCTCCAGTCGACGCTCGGGAACCTCCCCGAGTTCTTCGTCGTCGTCTTCGCCCTCCGTGCCGGACAGACCGTCGTCGCCGAGACGTCGATCGTCGGCTCCTTCTTCGCGAACGCCCTGCTCGTCCTAGGACTCGTGGTCATTGTCGGCGCCCGCCGCGAGACCGACGGAGTCATGCGCTTCTCGCCGAAGCTACCCAGGGACACGGTGACGTTGCTCCTGCCGGCGGTGATGCTCGTGGTGCTGATCGGGATCTCGATCGCGAGCTCGGACAAGGCGTCCCATCACGTCACCGGTCTCTCCGTCGTCGGAGCGTTGGCGCTACTCGCGGTCTACACGCGCTGGCTTCCCGGCTATCTGCGCGGCGAGGGGCGGGTGACCGACGAGGCCGCAACCGAGCTCGGCGTCCATCATCTCGGCTACGCACTCTCGATCGCGCTGCTCGTGCTCGGCGCCGTCGGCGCCGCCTTCGTCTCCGACTGGTTCGTCGCCGCCCTGCAGCCGGCGATCGACAAGCTGCACATCTCCGAGACGTTCGCCGGCCTGATCGTCGTGGCGATCGCAGGGAATGCCGTCGAGAACACTGCCGGGATCACTCTCGCCGCGAAGGGGAAGGCAGACCTCGCGATCTCCGTCGTCAAGAACTCGGTCTCGCAGGTGATCGTCTTCCTCTACCCGGCGCTGATCCTCGTCTCCCTTCTCTTCCGGCATCAGCTGACGTTCGCGCTCAGCCCGACGCTGATCGGGGCACTCGTCTTGACGACACTCGCGCTCTGGCAGATCACGGGCGACGGCGAAGCGGCCGAGTTCGAAGGCTGGGCTCTCGTCGCACTCTTCGTGGTGCTCGCGACGCTCGCGCTCTACGAGTAGCGGCCGCGGAGGAACGCCACGGGGCGCGAGACGCGCGCGCATGCCGGCTACTTCATCAGATCGTCTTGAACTGCTCGAACGGCTGGCGGCACGACTCGCAGTAGCGGAGGCTGCGGCAGGGGGTCGGGCCGAAGATGTTCTCCAGGCGCGTGTCCGTCGAGCCGCAGTACGGGCAGCGGAAGACGGCGGTCTGGAGCTGCACGAGCCTCGGCGCCGACGCCTCGCGCGGGGCGGGCGGGGCGAAGCCGGCGGATCGCAGCTTCTCGCGGCCCGCCGCGGTGATGCGGTCGGTCGACCACGAGTCGTCGGCGATCACCTGCACCTCGGGCTCCGCGCCGAGCGACGCGACCGCGTCCTCGAGCGCCCGCGTCATCGCCTCGAGCGCGGGGCAGCCGAGGAACGTCGGCGTGAACTCCACGCGGACATGTCCGTCGTGGACGTCGACCGAGCGGATGACACCGAGGTCGACGAGCGAGACGACCGGGATCTCCGGGTCCGGGATCTCCGCGAACGCGGCCCAGACCTGCGGCGCCGTCACCATTGCGCGCCCGCGGGCGCCGAGCGGCGCACCGACGTCATCTCCTCCCACAGTTCCGCGAGCTCGTCCGTGTGCGCGCCGCGCTCGACGGCGGGAACCTCGTCGCGGCCGACGTGCGCCGCCAGCTCCGCGCGCTGCTCCGGCGGGAGCACGCCGAGCGCGTACGGCCACAGCTCCTCGACCGCCTCGCGGAAGCGCGGCTCGTCGCGCAGCCGCCCGTGCCACAGCTCCGCGTGCATGCGGTGGTACGCCTCCTCGCGGTCGATCTTCGCGGCGAGTCCGGCGACGGCGGGATCGGCGTCGCGCATCAGCGCCTCGATCCGGATCCGGTCTGCCTCCTCGTAGAGCCAACGCCGCGCGATCGTGTGTGCCCAGTCGAGCAGCCGCAGCTCGACGAGCGGCGCGCAGCGGTACTCGTCGAGCGCGCGATCGAATGCGAGCACGTCGGAGTCGTCCGTCAGCAGCCGGTAGACGGCGCGGGCGTGGCCGATCTCGTTCTGCGCGATCGACGAGAACGCGACGTCCTCCTCGAGCAGCGGCGCGATCCCGGTCCATTCCGAGTCGCGCCAGCCGATCACGAGCTCATCGTCAGCCAGTCCGAGCAGCAGCTCGTTCACGCGCCTCCTTCAGCCTCGCCTTGATCGAGTAGCCGTCGACGCGCCGGTACTTCAGGTCGAACTCGTCCGCCCAGCTCTCGACGTCGCGGATCGCGTCGCGCGGGACGAGCCACAGCGCGGCCGACTCGCCGCGCCGTCCGTACTGCTCGCGCGCCCACGCCTCCGCGAAGTCGGCGTCCGGCGCGACGACCGAGCCGGCGTGCTCGAACGGCTGCCCTTTGCGCTCGCAGCGGAAGACCTCCCAGATCACGCCACTGGCCGCCTTTCGCTCCCGCCCGGCGGAGCCGGGCTCCGCGAAAGGCTGACGACGCTGACGCCACGCTCCGAGGTCCGGCGAACCGCGTCCGTACCAGCACGTACTGTCCGCGGCTCGCCGGACGATGGATCGCGGCGCCAGCGCCGCCCCAGAGACGTGATCGAGATCATGCGCCGAGCACCACGTCGCGCACCCAGCGCTCCTGCTCGATGAACCGCGAGCGGAACGCGAGCCGCTCGTCCGTCATCGGCCCGTGACCGGTCACGACCGAGCGCAGCTCGTCCCAGTCGGGCTCGGTGTACTCCCAGACGCCGTCGTCGCGGCGGCGCAGCTTCGGGTCGGGAACCGTCAGCCCGAGCTCCAGGATCTGCGGCACGTACCCCTCGAGGAACTGCTGGCGCGCCTCCTCGTTCCCCTGCGACTTGATCCGCCAGTGCCACATCGGATCCTCGTCGCGCGGGATCGGGTTGCCGTGGAACTGCATCAGCGGCGCCCACCAGCGGTCGAGCGCCTCCTGCACGAGCTCGAACTGCGCGGGCGTGCCGGTCACCATCGCGAGGATCACGTCGCGGCCGTGGAGGATGTGGAACGACTCCTCCCAGCAGATCTTCTTCATGATCCGTGCGTACGGCGCGTACGAGCACTTGAGCAGCGCCTTCTGGCTGATGATCGCCGCCGCGTCGACGAGCCACGCGATCACGCCGACGTCGCCCCACGAGCGCGTCGGGTAATGGAAGACGTTGTGGAACTTCGACCTGCCGGAGACGAGGTCGGCGAGGCACTGCTCGCGCGGCTTGCCGAGGTCCTCGACGATGCGGTAGATCAGCTGCGCGTGGCCGACCTCGTCCTGGACCTTCGCGGTGAGCGCCAGCTTGCGCTGGAGGGTCGGAGCACGCAGGATCCATTCACGCTCGGGCAGGACGCCCATCAACTCGGAGTTCGCATGCATCTCGATGAACTTCACGAGCTTCGCCCGGTACTCGTCCGGCAGCCGGTCGGTGGCCTCCACCTGGCCGCCGCCCTGGACGTAGTCGAGGAACGCCTGCTCGTCCCGCGGGACTTCCACCGCCGCCATCCGGCACCACCTTCCGAACGATCGTTAGCCTCCGGATTGTAGATGTCCACGCGGAAGATCGAGCTGACCCGGGCCGCGGCGCGGCTGTTCGCCGAGAAGGGCTACCACGGCACCTCGGTCGGCGACCTCGCCGACGCGCTCGGCGTTCAGAAGGGGTCGCTCTACTCGCACATCGAGGCGAAGTCCGACCTGCTCTGGGAGGTCGCCCGCGAGGGCGCCGAGGCGTTCCACGCCGCGCTCGACGCCGTTCCCGAGGACGGGCCGGCGGTCGAGCGGATCCGCGCGGCGCTGCGAGCGCACCTGCGCGTCGTCGCGGAGCAGCTCGACATCGCCACCGTCTTCGTCCGCGAGTGGCGCTACCTCGACGGCGAGCGGAAGGAGCAGTTCGTGCAGGAGCGGCGCCGCTACGAGGAGCGGTTCCGCGCGCTCTTCCGCGAGGGGCGAGAGCACGGCGAGCTGCGCGCAGACCTCGACGACGAGGCGGCCGCGCTGCTCGTCCTCTCCGCCGCGAACTGGGCGTACACGTGGCTCTGGCCGGGGTCCGACACCGACGCGCTCGCCGACCGCTTCACCGCGGTGATCGTCGACGGCATCCGCGGCTACGCCAGCTGGTGAGCGTGCGCTCGCTCGTCCTCGTCGTGAACCCCTTCGCGACGCGCGTCACGCAGGCGAAGCTCATCGCCGTGCAGGAGACGCTCGCGCGGGTGGCCGAGCCGAGGATCCTGCTGACGGAGCGGCCGGGACACGCGACAGAGCTCGTCACCGGCGCCGTCCGCGCCGGCGCCGACGCGATCATCGTCTTCTCGGGCGACGGCGGCTTCAACGAGGCGCTGAACGGGCTCGACCGCGACGTCCCGATCGGGTTTCTTCCCGGCGGCGGGACGAGCGTGCTCTCGCGGGCGCTCGGGCTGCCGCTCGACGCGGTGCGCGCGGCGGCGCAGGTCGCGGACGCGATGGAGCACGAGCGGACGCGGCGGATCACGGTCGGTCGCGTGAACGGGCGCCGCTTCGCCTTCTCCACCGGGATCGGGCTCGACGCCGAGGCCGTGCGGCTCGTCGACCGGATGGGCCGCACCGACGAGGGCAAGCGCCCCGGCGACCTCGCGTTCGCGTTCGCGATCCTGCGCTCGCTCGCGGCCACGCGCGGGCACATGGAGCCGCAGCTCGAGGTGACGGGCTTCGGGCGCGCGGCGTTCGCGGTCGTCGCCAACGGCTCCCCGTACACGTATGCGAAGCGGATCCCGCTGCCGATCGCGCCGGAGGCGCAGTTCGAGCTCGGGCTCGACCTCGTCGCCCCGGTCCGCGTGCGGCGCCGCTCGCTCGTCCACACGGCGGCGTCGGTGCTCACCGGCCACGTGCAGAACCGGGGCGAGATGCTGTACGGGCACGACCTCGACCGGCTCGAGATCCTCTGCGACGCGCCGATGCCGCTGCACGCCGACGGCGAGGACCTCGGCGACGTGCAGGAGGTGACGATCGAGGCGGAGCGCGGGGTCGTCTCGGTTCTCGTCTGAACCGAACAACTACGCTTCGACCCATGACCCAGGTCGCTCCCGGCGAGCACGAGCTCCGCCGCGTCATCGACGAGGACCGCGAGGTCGACGGGGTCGGCGAGCAGGAGCTGCTCGACCTCTACCGCTCGATGACGCTGCTGCGGACGTACGACGAGCGCTCGCTCGTCTACCACCGCCAGGGGCGGATCGGGACGTACGCGATGTTCTGGAACCACGAGGCGATGCAGGCCGGATCGGCGCACGCGCTCGCCCCGGGCGACTGGATCTTCCCGAGCTACCGCGAGTCCGCGATCGGGCTGCTGCGCGGGATCCGCGCCTCGACGATCCTCCACTGGTGGCGCGGCCATCCGGACGGCTGGTGGAACCCCGCCGACCACAACGTCGCGTCGATCTGCGTGCCGATCGGGACGCACGTGCCGCATGCGGCCGGGTTCGCCTGGGGGACGAAGCTGAAGGGCGAGAAGACCGTCTCGATCGTCTACTTCGGCGACGGCGCGACGAGCGAGGGCTCGTTTCACGAGGGCGCGAACCTCGCCGCGGTCATGCAGGCGCCGCTCGTCCTCTTCTGCAACAACAACCAGTGGGCGATCTCGACGCCGCTGTCCGCGCAGACGCGAGCCGAGGCGCTCGTCGACAAGGCGGCGGGCTACGGGATCCCGGGGATCCGCGTCGACGGCGGCGACGTTCTCGCGGTGTTCGAGGCGACGCGCGAGGCGGTCGAGCGGGCGCGCGGCGGCGGCGGGCCGACGTTCGTCGAGGCGGTCAGCTACCGCGCCGCGCCGCACGGGACCGCCGACGACCCGCGTGCGTACATCGATCTCGAGCGCGTCGAGCAGGAGAAGCGGAACGAGTGTCTCGGCCGCTACGAGCGGTACCTGCGCAAGCTCGGCGTCCTCGGCGACGAGCTCGACGCCGCGATCAAGGCGGAGGCGCTCGAGGTGATGCGCGCCGGCATCGCGGAGGCGGAGGCGGCGCCCGACCCGGACGTCGGGCTCGTGTTCGAGCACGCGTACGCGAATCCACCTGCGTCGTTCGCCGCGGAGCTCGATGAGCTGCGCCGCATCCTCGGAGGCGAGGTCGGATGACGGAGCTGTTCATGGTCGAGGCGGTGAACGACGCGCTCCACGTCGAGCTCGGGCGCGACGCCACGGTGATGGTGCTGGGCGAGGACGTCGGCCGTGCCGGCGGCGTCTTCCGCGCGACCGCCGGGCTGCGCGACCGGTTCGGGCCGGACCGCTGCGTCGACACGCCGCTCGCCGAGGCGGGGCTCCTCGGCGGCGCCATTGGCCTGTGCATGGCCGGCTGGCGTCCGGTCTGCGAGATGCAGTACGACGCCTTCTCGTATCCGTGCCTCGACCAGCTGATCACGCACGTCGGCCGCTACCACTGGCGCACCGGCGGGAGGATGGAGTTCCCGCTCGTCGTGCGCATGCCGTACGGCGGCGGCGTGCGCGCGCCGGAGCTGCACGACGACTCGCCGGAGACGTACTACGTCCACACGCCCGGTGTGAAGGTGGCGGTGCCGTCGACGCCTGCGGACGCGAAGGGTCTGCTCGCCGCTGCGATCCGCGACCCGGATCCCGTCGTCGTGCTCGAGCCGAAGCTGATCTACCGGAACGAGCGGGCCGAGGTGCCGGAGGGGGAGTACGTCGTGCCGCTCGGCAAGGCGAGGCTCGCGCGCGACGGGTCCGACGTGACGCTCGTCGCCTACGGCGCGATGGTGCCGCTGTGCGAGCGCGTCGCCGACGAGCTCGAGGGCGAGGCGTCGGTCGAGGTGCTCGACGTGCGGACGCTGAAGCCGCTCGACGAGGAGGCGCTGCTCGAATCCGCCGCGAAGACGGGCCGCGTCGTCATCGTCCAGGAGGCGCCGCGCACCGCCGGCTTCGGCGCCGAGCTCGCGGCGATCCTCGCCGAGAAGGCGATTCTCGACCTGCACGGCCCGGTGCTCCGCGTCACCGGCTTCGACGTCCCGTACCCGTACTGGAAGATCGAGGACGCGTACATGCCGTCGCTCGCGCGGATCCTCGACGCGGTGCGGAAGCTGCTCGCGTTTTGAGCCCCGGGTCATGAGCGCGACTCACGTGCTGCCGCTCGAGCGGCGGACGGTGCACGGGCACTTCTCGCGCGACCTCGCGCCGGCGCTGTCGGTGGAGCCGGGGGACACTGTCGTGTTCTCGTCGCTCAGCTCGGGCTGGCGGCTCGAGCCGGACCACGAGCACTTCGGCGACCGCGACCCCGAGCGCGACGCCGGTCATGCGCTCTGCGGGCCGGTCGAAGTGCGCGGCGCGCGCGCCGGCGGGACGCTCGCCGTCCACGTCGACGAGCTGCGCGTCGGCCCGTGGGGCGTCACCTTCGGCGGCGGCTTCTCGACGCCGCTGAACGAGCGGCTCGGCCTCGCCGGCGGGGAGACGCGGGTCCTCGACTGGACGCTCGACGCGGACGCCGGCGTCGGCCGCGACCAGGCCGGCCGCGAGGTCGAGCTTCGTCCGTTCCTCGGCGTGATCGGGATGCCGCCGCCGGAGCCGGGGATCCACCCGACTGCGCCGCCGCGGCGCTGGGGCGGGAACATCGACTGCACCGAGCTCGTCGAGGGCGCGACGCTCTACCTGCCGGTCCCGGTCGACGGCGCGCTCCTCTCGTTCGGCGACGGCCACGCCCGCCAGGGCGACGGCGAGGTGTCGCAGCTCGCGATCGAGGCGCCGGTGGAGCGCGGGCGGCTGACGCTGGCGCTCGCCGACCTCGAGCTGCGGAACCCGATCGCGCGCATCGACGGCGCCTGGCTCACGTTCGGCTTCGACGAGGACCTCGACGAGGCCGCGGCGCAGGCGGTCGAGGGGATGCTCGACCTGATGCGGCGCGACCGCGGTCTCGAGCGGCGCGACGCGCTCGCGCTGGCGAGCGTCGTCGTCGACCTGCGCGTGACGCAGCTCGTGAACGGCACGAAGGGCGTGCACGCGGTGCTGCGCGACGACGCCCTCCGTTAGGGTCCGCGCGCGATGGCCTACGAGTTCAAGCTGCCGGATCTCGGCGAGGGGCTGACCGAGGGCGAGGTCGCGCGCTGGCTCGTCGAGGTCGGGCAGGAGATCGGCGAGGACGACCCGCTCGTCGAGATCTCCACCGACAAGGCGACGGTCGAGATCCCGTCGCCGGCGGCCGGTGTCGTCTCGAGCATCCTCGTCGCCGAGGGCGAGGTCGTCCCGGTCGGAACGGTGCTCGTCGTCATCGGCGGTGACGCGCAGGCCGGGGAAATCCCTGCAAAGAAGCCGGAAGCCGCCCGGGAGGAGAAGGTCCGGGCCACGCCGCTCGTGCGCAAGCTCGCGGCCGAGCTCGGCGTCGACCTCGCGGCGGTGACGGGCACCGGCCCGCAGGGGCGGATCACCGACGCGGACGTCCGCGCGGCCGCGCCCGCGGCCGCGGAGGGCCGCCGCGAGCCGCTGCGCGGGATCAAGCGGCAGATGTTCGAGCACCTGACGCGCGCGCACCGGGAGATCCCGGCGGTCACCTGGGTCGAGGAGTGCGACTTCAGCCACGTCGACCTGGCGCTGCTCGTGCCCCTCGTGCTCAAGGCGGTCGCCGAGTCCCTGCGCGAGTTTCCCGAGCTGAACGCACGCGTCGAGGACGGCGAGCTCGTGCTGCTCGACCGCTACGACGTCGGCGTCGCCGTGCAGACGGACCAGGGGCTCGTCGTCCCAGTCGTGCGCGACTGCGGCAGCCGCCCGCTCGACGAGCTCGACGCCGAGGTGCGCCGGCTCGCCGAGGCCGCGCACGCGGGCACGCTCGCCCCGGAGGAGCTGCGCGGAGGCACCTTCACGGTGACGAGCGCGGGCCGTGCGGGCGGGCTGCTCGTCACGCCGCTCGTCAACCACCCCGAGGTGGCGATCCTCGGCGTGCACCGGATCGACGACCGTCCCGTCGTCCGGGACGGCGAGGTCGTCGTCCGCAGGATGGGGAACGTCTCGGTCACGTTCGACCACCGGGTCGTCGACGGCAAGCGCGCCGCGGAGTTCGGGCTCGCCGTCATCGCCCAGCTTCAGAAGAGCTGACGCCCCCTCTACACTGGATGCGATGGGTGGGTGGTACTGGATCGGCGTCTGCGTCGGTCTCGGCACCGCAGCCGGCGTCCTGATCGCCGGGGTGCTGAGCGGGGCGTTCGGCGCCGCCCGCGCCGCGCTGCTCGCCGCCGCCACGCTCGCCGGCGTCGCCGGCGCGGCGATCGGGTTCGGCATCGACAGCGCCGAGCTCGGCGGCTTCGCCGACGTGCTCGGCGGCATCGTCGGCGCGGTCGTCGGCACGCTCGGAGCGACGCAGGTCGTCACCGGCGCGCTCCGCCGCGGCGGTACCCGCGGCGGCGTCGCCGCGCTCGTCGCCGGCGGCGCGCTCGGCCTCGGTGCGCTCGCGCTCATCCCGGTCGTCGGCTACCTCGAGGCGCTGGCGCTGCCGACGCTCGGTGCACGCCTGCGGCGGCGCATGCCCGACAAGCACGAGGGCCTGCGGACGCTGGCCCGCGACTAGAAGCAGGGGACCATGCCGAAGAAGCTCGTCCTGATCGTCGTCGACGGGATGACGCCCGCCGCCTTCGAGCGCGCCGTCGAGAGCGGCCGCGCGCCGGCGCTCGCGTATCTCGCGGAGCACGGCGCCTACCGGCGCGCGACCTCCGTGTTCCCCTCGCTCACCCCGGTCTGCCTCTCGTCGATCGTCACCGGCGCGGGCCCCGACGTCCACCGCATCCCGCACCTCGTCTGGTGGAACCGCGGCGAGCGGCGCATCGTCGAGTACGGCTCGTCGTTCGCCGCGCTGCGCGCGGCCGGGATGGCGCAGTCGATCACGGACACGATCTTCAACATGAACGAGCGCCATCTCGGCGGCGAGGCGGTGACCGCGTTCGAGGCGCTCGAGGATGCGGGGCTCGTCACCGCCGCCGTGAACATCACGTGCTACCGCGGGCGGACGCGTCACTCGCCGACGCTGCCGTGGATGACGAAGCCCGCGTTCGGGCCGAAGCGGTTCTTCTACTACAACCTGTTCGAGTCGGATCTGACCGGCGCGCCGCTCGCGGTTCGCAACCGCGCCGCCGGCTCGATCGACGTGTACGCCGCCGCCGTCGGCCGCTGGCTCGTCACGCGCGACGGCTTCGACTTCTTCGCGTACTACCTCTGCGACTTCGACTTCGCGTCGCACGCACACGGGCCGACCGGCGCGGAGGACGTCGCGCTCGAGCGCACGGACGCGGCGATCGCGGCGCTGCTCGACGCGGCGGGCGGGCCGGACGCGTTCCTCGAGCGCTACGCCGTCGTGCTGCACTCCGACCACGGCCAGACGCACGTCTCCGGCGCAGGGAAGCTGCACGCGCCGTTCCGCGGGCTCGACGACGAGGTCGTCGTCACGGCGTCGAACCGCGCCGGCCAGGTCTATCTCCTTCCGGGCGCCCGCGTCGAGGCGCCAGAGCTGGCGCGACGGCTCGACGGCGTCGCATTCGTGGAGACGACCCTGCGCCGCGAGGACGGCGAGGCGGTCGCGCGGCGTGACGGCGAGGAGCTCCGCTTCCGTCCGTCCGCCGAGGGCTGGGAGACGAGCGGCGACACGTCGATCCTCGACCATCCCGACGCGCTGCGCCGGGTCTGGTCGGCTCTCGCGAACCCGAACGCCGGCGAGCTGCTCGTCTCCGCCGCCGGCGGGTGGGAGCTCGCCGACCTCGGCGGCCGCCACCATGCCGGCGGCGGCAGCCACGGATCGCTGACGGAGGGCGACTCCGTCGTCCCGCTCCTGACCGTCGGGATCGACGCCGCGCCGGCGCGGATCACCGATGTCGTTCCTGCGGTGCTCGAGCACTTCGGGGTCGAGCCGCCGCCGTACGCGCGGGCGCCCGCCTATGCGGCCTGAGCTCGAGACGACGCGGTGGCGGATGGTCGCCGACCAGCTGCGCGCGCGCGGGATCGACGACGAGCGCGTGCTCGAGGCGATGGCGGTCGTCCCCCGCGAGGTCTTCGTCCCCGCCACGCTCGAGCGGCGCGCCTACGACGACGCGGCGCTGCCGATCGGCGCGGGGCAGACGATCTCGCAGCCGTACATGGTCGCGCGGATCTGCAGCGAGCTCGAGCTGCGCGGACCGGAGCGCGTCCTCGACGTCGGCACCGGCTCCGGCTACCAGGCGGCCGTCCTCGCCGAGCTGGCGGAGGAGGTGCACTCGATCGAGCGGATCCCGGAGCTGGCGCAGCGGGCGCGGGCCGCGCTCGAGACGACCGGCTACGGCGACCGCGTCCACGTCCACGTCGGGGACGGGACGCGCGGGCTGCCGGAGCACGCGCCGTTCGACGCGATCGCCGTCGCCGCCGCGGCGCCGGGGCCGCCGCCGTCGCTCTACGAGCAGCTCGCCCCGTTGGGGCGGCTCGTCGTCCCGGTCGGGGACTCGTGGGGGCAGCTGCTCGAGGTGATCGTGCGGACGCCGGGCGGCCCGGCCGTCGCACGCAGCGTCCCGTGCCGCTTCGTCCCGCTCGTCGGCGCCGAGGGGTTTGCCGCCGACGTCGCCGGCGCCGTGCTCGCGCGGGCCCGGGTGCGGGTGCACGGGCGCGTGCAGGGCGTCGGCTTCCGGCTCTCCACGCGGGAGCGCGCCCGCTCGCTCGGCCTCGGCGGGTCCGTCCGGAACCTCCCGGACGGCGCGGTCGAGGCCGTCTTCGAGGGCCCCCGCGACCGGGTGGAGTCGATGCTCGACTGGTGCGCCCAGGGGCCGCGCGGGGCCTGGGTCGAAGACGTCGAGATCGCCTGGGAGGCGCCCGAGGGCGAACGGGGGTTCGAGGCGTGGTGAATTTGCGAAGCATCCGGCCGGTCCGGTAAGGATGGGGCGATGGGGTCTCTCTCCGCGGTCGCGGCTCTCCAGCTCCCCGTCCGCCTGCACGGTGACAAGCTCGGGCAGCCGGTCGACGTCCTGCTCGACACGCACGCATGGCGGGCGCTCGGCTTCGTCGTCCTCTGCAACGACGAGGCGCTGCGGTTCCTCCCGATCGCGGCCTCGCAGCCGGGCGACGACGAGATCGCGGTCGCGTCGGCGCTCCTTCTGCTCGACGACGTCGGCTTCTACCGCTCGCGCACCTCGTCGCTCCGGGAGCTGCTCGGCGGCCGCGTCGAGCGATCCGGCCGCACCGTCGGCGTCCTGCGCGACCTCGTCCTCGGCCGGTCCGGCGCCGTGACCGAGCTCGAGCTCGGCCGCGGAGGCTCGCTCCTGCGCGTTCCCGCCGCCGGCTCGGTCGTCGGTTCGCGGCGCGCCGACGCTGCGTAGCGAGCTACCCTCGAGTTCCGATGGAGCGTCCCGCCGCAAGGCTCCCGGCGCCGCGTGGGCGCATGTCCGCAGCCCTCGGCTCCCGGCGGAACTGGGTGCAGCTGGCGAAGTTCTGCACCGTCGGCGCCGTCGGCTACCTCGTCAACCTCGCCGTCTACGACACGCTCCTCCATGCCGGCGTGCACTACCTCGCGGCGGCGACCTGCTCCTTTTTCGTAGCGGTGACGAGCAACTACACGTGGAACCGGCTCTGGACGTTCCGCGACCGGCGCGGCGGCGTCGCCGCGCAGGGGATGCGCTTCTTCCTCGTCTCCGTCGCGTCCCTCGTCGCGAACCTCGTCGTGCTCGACGTGCTGATCGCGCTCGGCGCGGGGAAGCTGCTCGGACAGGCGATCGCGATCGTCCTCGTCATGCCGCTGAACTTCCTCGGCAACAAGCTCTGGTCGTTCCGCCGACCGGGGTAGTGCACCCACCAGCAATGCATGTCCGCTTCTGGCCCGCGATCACGCGGCGCGCTGCCGCGTCCTCGGTCGCGCCCGTAGCTTCGGCTACGAGCGCTCCCTGCGTCCTTGCATCGCTTGGTGCTCGCGACCCAGAAGCTAGACGGCATTGCTGGAGGGTGCACTAGGGTGCAGCGGTGGCGCGCCGCTCGTTCGTCGTTGTCGTCCTCGCCCTCGTCCTCGCGCCGGCCGCTGCCGCGGCGACCGGGACGACGGCGACGGCGCCCGTCTACGACGGGAAGGGCCGCCTCGTCCAGACCCCGTTCGTCCCCACCGCGACCGCGCCCCGCCTGTCGAAGGAGCGCGTGCTCGCGCTCTTCGAGGCGGACCACAAGGTCGCCGCCTGGCTCTCGCGCTACCCGCGGTCGGGCCGCTCCGACGAGGAGACGTTCAGCGCGAAGGACGGCAGCTGGACGGTGAAGGTGTGGTGGGGCGGCGCCGGCGAGGTCGCCGAAGGCCGTGTCGACGACGCGAGCGGCGTCGTCCTCGAGGCGTGGACCGGCCCGCAGGTCGCGTGGAAGATGGCGCGCGGCTACTCGGGCGCGTTCGGGGGCACGCGGATCAACGACCCGTGGATCTGGGGGACGTTCTGCCTGGTCTTCCTCATCGGCCTCGCCGACTGGCGGCGTCCGCTCTCGATCCGGAACCTCGACCTGATCATGCTGCTGTCGCCGACCGCGTCGCTCTGGTTCTTCAACCGCGGCGACATCTTCACGGCGGTGCCGCTGTTCTATCCCGCCCTCGCCTGGGTGGTGATCCGCGGCGTCTGGATCGGCGCGACCGACCGCGGCTCGACGACGCGCGCCGTCTGGCCGGCGTGGCTCCTGCTCGCCGCCGCGGTCTTCCTCGCCGGCTTCCGCGTCGGCCTCAACGTCGAGTCCTCGAACGTGATCGACGTCGGCTACTCCGGCGTCATCGGCGCCGAGCGCATCGTCCACGGCCAGGCGCCGTGGGGGCACTTCCCGGTCGAGGACAGCCTGAAGCCGTGCGGGCCCGCCGACGCGTCGGGCGAGATCCGCGAGCGGATCCAGGCGAACGGGCGCTGCGAGTCGGCGAACCCGGAGGGCGACACGTACGGGCCGGTCGCGTACGAGGCGTACATCCCGGGCGAGCTGATCCGTCCCTGGCGCGGGCTCTGGGACACGCTTCCGGCGTCGCACATCACTGCGATCGCGTTCGACCTGCTCTGCATGCTCGGGCTCTTCCTCGTCGGGCGACGCTACGGCGGCTTCCGCCTCGCCGCGACGCTTGTGTTCGCGTGGGCCGCGTACCCGTTCACGCAGTACGTGTCGATGTCGAACACGAACGACGCGATCATGCCGTGCTTCCTCATCTTCGGGTTCTGGCTCGCGTCGTCGGGGCTCGGCCGGGGGATCTTCGCCGCGCTCGGCGGCTGGACGAAGTTCGCGGGGCTGATCGTCGCGCCGATGTGGCTGACGTATCCGGGCCGGCGCGTCAGCCGTCGCTTCCTCGTCGGCTTCGGGATCGCGACGCTCGCCGCGTTCTCGGTGGTGCTGCTCGAGCCGAGCCCGCTGCACGAGCTGCGCGTCTTCTGGGACCGGTCGATCAGGTGGCAGGCGGGCCGCGAGTCGCCGTTCTCGCTCTGGGACTGGCGGCAGTATCACGCCGGGCTGCCGAACCTCCACCTCGTCCAGCGGTTCCTCGAGGTCGTCCTCGTCGCCGGCGCGCTCGCCGCGGCGTGGTGGCCCCGCTTCAAGACCCCGCTCCAGCTGGCGGCGCTGACGGCCGCGCTGCTCGCCGGGTTCGAGCTCGTGCTCACGTACTGGCTCTACACGTTCATCCCCTGGTTCTATGCTTTCGCCGCGATTGCGCTGCTGATGCCCGCCGTCGTTCGCATCGATGTCGAGTCGTCGCCACAGCCGGATGAGCCGGAGCCAGTCGCCGTCGCCTGACGGTCGCCGACTGCTCGGGCCGCTGCTCGCGGGGAGTGCGCTCTTCGCCGCGTCGTGGTCGGCGGTCTCGTTCATCCCCGTGTACCGCCAGTGGCTGTTCGGTGACGCGCGCTTCTACGCGAACTGGGGCTACTTCATCGCGAGCCACCAGACGCCGTACCGCGACTTTCACATCGAGTACCCGCCGGGATCGCTGCCCGTGTTCGTCGCGCCGGTCTACCTCCGGAAGCTGTTCGGCTACCACGGCACGTACTTCTTCTGGCTGCGCTTCGAGCTCCTCGTGTTCGGGCTGCTCGCGCTCGTCGCGATGGCGGTCGCGCTGCACTACCTCGACGCGTCGAAACGGCGAGCGTACGCCGCGCTCGCGATCGCCGGCGCGACGCCCGTCGTGCTCGGGCCGATCGCGGTGTTCCACTACGACTACTGGGCGGCGATGTTCGCGGCGGCGGCGGTGGCGGCGCTCGTCGCGCGCCGCGGCGTCCTCGCCTGTGCGTTCGGCGCGGCCGGGGCGGCGGCGAAGATCTTCCCGGTGCTGATCATCCCGTTCGCGCTGTACGAGCTCTGGCGGGGCGGACGCTGGCGCGGCCTCGGGATGGGCGCCGGCGCCGCGGGGCTCGTGCTCGCGGCCGCGGTCGGACCGTTCCTCGTGCTCGCCCCGCACGGGCTCTGGTGGGCAGTGCACGTCGAGCTCGCCCGGCCGCTCGAGGTCGAGAGCACCGCGGCCAGCCTGTTCGGGATGGCTCACGTGCTCGGCGGCCTGCACCTCCACGTCGTCGCGAGCAGCGGCGGCTCGCACGGGCTCGCCGGGTCGGCGCCGAAGATCGTCTCGGACATCTTCGGCCTGGCGATGATCGCCGTGATCGTCGCCGTCTACGTGCGCTATGCGCGCGGGAGCCGCACCTCGGAGGAGCTCGTCGCGGCGTGCGCCGCCGTGGTCACGGCCTATGTCGTCTTCTCGAAGGTGTTCTCGCCGCAGTACCTCGTCTGGCTCTCCGTGCTCGTCCCGCTCGTCGGCGGCCGCCGGGGCGTCGTGGCGTCGGCGCTCCTCGTCGTCATCCTCGCCGTCACGCAGCTGTGGGAGCCGTACCGCTACGCCGAGTACTTCCACATGTCGTCGACGTACCTGATCTCGCTCGCGTTCGTGCGCAACATGCTCGTGCTGGCGCTGCTCGGCGTGCTCGCGCTGCCCGTGCCGCTAGAGCGGCACGCGGAGAAGCTCGATCCCGCTCGCGCGACCGCCGTCTGAGCAGTCGACGACGACGCCCTCGATCCGCACGCCGCCCTCGGCCGGCTCGAAGCGCACGGGCATGCGCGTCCGCATGCGCGCGATGGCGAGCTCCGCGCGCACGCCGATCACCGAGTCGTGCGGGCCCGTCATGCCGGCGTCCGTGACGGCCGCCGTTCCGCCGGGGAGCACGCGTGCGTCGTTCGTCTGCACGTGCGTGTGCGTGCCGATCACCGCGGTGACGCGGCCGTCGAGCCACGTCGCCATCGCCACCTTCTCGCTCGTCGCCTCCGCGTGGAAGTCGACGACGACGACCGGCGCCGCCGCGCGCGCCTCGTCGACGAGCGCGTCGACGATCTCCCATGGGCTCACCGGCGGCTCGAGGAAGAGCGAGCCGAGCAGGTTGACGACCGCGACCTTCACGCCGTTGCGCGCCTCGACGACGGCGAGGCCGCGCCCCGGCGTCCACGCGCCCGCGTTCGCCGGGCGGATCACGCGCTCGCTCGCGGCGAGATACGCGCCGATCCCCTCGCGGCGGTACGTGTGGTTCCCGAGGGTGACGACGTCGGCGCCGGCGGCGAGCAGCCTGTCGGCGAGCTTGGCCGTGATCCCGGCGCCGTCGGCGGCGTTCTCGCCGTTGACGATGCAGACGTCGGCGCCGAGCTCCTCGCGGAGCGCGGGCAGGCGCTCGTCGACGGCGCGCCGTCCGGGCACGCCGAAGACGTCGGCGAGGAAGAGGACTCTCAGTGCAGGACCAGCGTCGCCGCGGGCCGGAGCTCGACCGTGACGTGGTTGCCGGCGTCGTTCGTGTAGCGCGCGAGCGCCTGCTTCTCGACCCGGGCGAGGTCGACGACGCTGCCGAGCCTCGTCGCGCCGCCGACGACGCTGAGGCCGACGTAGAGCGACGGGTCCGCGCGCAGCTGCGTCAGCGAGACGACGAGCGACGGCGCGTTCTGCGGCTGGATGTCGATCCGCGCGCCGTAGTGGTGGCCGCCGACGACGTACGGCGAGATCCCGACGACCGTGCCGTCGACCGGCGAGTAGACGCCGGTGCCGGGCGCGGCGCCGACGTCGAGCGCCGAGGTCGTGCCGCCGCCGACCTGGAACCACGTCGGGTGGCCGCCGCCGCCGCCGAAGATCGTGTGGAACACGCGGGCGACGAGTCCCTCGTTCCCCTGGTGGCCGACCGGGGAGAGCGTCATCGCGCCGTCGTCGGCGGCGTGGTAGCCGATCGCCGTGACGGCGTTCTGCGCGACCGGCATCTGCAGGCGGACGGGGCCGCGAACCGCGATCACCTGCGGGACCGGCCTCGTCTGGGCGTCCGCGGTGGCGACCCCGGTCGCCGCGAGGGGCGTCAGCCGGCGCGCGCCGCCGCCGCCGAAGGCGGTGAGGAGCAATGCGACAACGAGCACGATCGCCAGGACGACGAGGAGCGCGAAGTTCCGCGTGCGCCGCGCCGCACGCACCTCCCGGCGTTCGACCCGCCGCCTCCGAGTGGGGCGAGAGGGCGGCATGTCTCGCCGCACCGTATCGAACGGGTCCACGCCTTTCAACCGCCGAGGCGCCGAACTTTGTGACACCCGCAACGCGCTCTCCGACTCGGGTTCCTCCCAGAGTTCGTGACGGTCGAGCGCGAGGCTCCCGTCCTCGAAGAAGTTCCAGTCCCACGCGTCCTCGCGCGCCCGGCGGGAGCGGATCCGTTCGGAGACGCCGCTACCATCGCTCGCATGGCGGGCGCGCCCACGCCGACGAGAATCGTGGTGCCCCGGTGGGTGCAGCTCGTCGGGTTGCCGCTCTTCCTGCTGCTCGTCTGGGTGGTGGCGGGAACGCTGCGTCACGTGGTGTTCCTCTTCCTCGTGGCGGCGCTCATCGCCCTCCTCCTCAACCCGATCGTGCGCGGATTGGGGAAGGCGTGGATCCCGCGCGGGCTCGCGGTCGCGATCGTCTACCTGGCGTTTGCCGCGATCGTCGCACTCGTCGTCCTCGCTCTCGCGACCGTCGTCGTGCAGCAGACCCGCACGGCGTCCCACAGGGTCGATCGCTACTTTACGGTCGATTCCGGACGCCCCCCGCAGACCGGGGCGGAGCAGGATCTCGCCCGCTTCCAGCACTGGCTCAACACGCACCATCTCCGTCGCGTCCGGGTCCAGAGGCAGGGGACGAAGTTCCTCACCTCGATCGGGACGAAGGACGTCGAGAAGTACACGACGCGGGCGCTGAACTGGGCGGAGGGCGCCGGCGTCGCGGCCGTAAGCCTCGTCTTCAGCGTCTTCCTCGTGATCGTCGTCTCCATCTACATGCTCCTCGACATGGACCGGTTGACCGCGAGGGTGGACCGACGCTTCCCGCCGACGCCGACGAGCGGGTCGCTGATCGTGCGGATGGAGCAGGCGATCGCCAGCTACGTGCGCGGCCAGCTCATGCTCTCGCTGATCATCGGCTTCAGCGTCGGCATCGGCCTCTGGATCCTCAGCGTGGTCGGACTGTTCCCGAACGGCGGGAAGTACGCGGCCGCGTTCGGCGTCTGGGCCGGGTTCACCGAGCTGATCCCGTACATCGGTCCCTGGCTCGGCGCGATCCCGCCCTTGCTGTACGCGCTCGTCCAGCATCCGCTCTCGGCGCTGTGGGTGGCGCTCCTCTTCCTCGGCATCCAGCAGCTCGAGGGGCACATCATCGTCCCGAAGGTGATGGGCCACTCGCTGCGGCTCCATCCGCTGCTCGTCATCTTCGGCCTGCTCGCCGGCGGCGAGATCTACGGCTTCCTCGGGATCCTCGTCGCGCTGCCGCTGCTCGCCGCGGCGCGCGCCGCGTGGGAGTTCTTCTCCGAGCGCGTCGAGCTCGCGCCGTGGCCGGTGGAGGCCGTTCCGCAGGGAACCGGGGTCGAGGTGGACACGGAGCAAGAGCAGAAGCCTGCGGCTCGCGCCGTGCGGTGACCGAGCCGCTCGTCCGCGCGCTCCAGGTGGCGCGCCGCTACGGCGAGATCGAGGCGCTCGCCCCGACCGATCTCGAGCTGAGCGGGGGCGAGGCGGTCGCGCTCGTCGGCCCGAACGGCGCCGGGAAGTCGACGCTGCTCGCGATCGTCGCGGGCGCGCTCGAGCCGACGCAGGGGACCGTCGAGTCGCGCGCGCGGATCGGCTGGGTGCCCCAGCGGCCCGCACACTACGCGCGCCTGTCGGCGCGGGAGAACCTCGAGCTGTTCGCGCGCCTCGAGGGCGTCGGCGATCCGGCCGACGCGGCGACGCGGCTGATCGAGCGCTTCTCGCTGCCCCCGGAGGCGCGGCCGAGCGGCGAGCTCTCCGTCGGGAACCGGCAGCGTCTGAACGTCGCGCTGTCGCTGCTCGGCGAGCCGCGCGTCCTGCTCCTCGACGAGCCGACGGCGTCGCTCGATCCGGGGCAGCGGCGCCGCGTCTGGGACGTCGTCGACGCGCTGCGCGGCGAGGGCGGCGCGATCTGCTTCGCGACGCAGAACGTCGAGGAGGTCGGCGAGCGGGCCGACCGCGTCGTCGTGCTGCAGGACGGCCGCGTCGTCTTCGCGGGACCCGCGTCCGGCTTCGCCGCGGTCGAACAGGACGTGTTCGGATGAGAAGCGTCGGGATCGTCCTGGGCAAGGATCTGCGTGTGCTCGGGCGCTCGCCGCTCCTGCTCGGCGCGCTGCTCGCGTATCCGATCGTGATCGCGCTGCTCGTCGGGCTGATCGCCGGCTACGCGAGCTCGAAGCCGCGGGTCGCGTTCGTCGACGAGGACCACCTGCCGCCCGTCGTCTCCGTCGG
>Ga0335077_10001611_pt1 | contig 26876 bp, 32 predicted proteins | sample Lox_Sample_31_FD_207151 | JGI IMG/M metagenome (GOLD analysis project Ga0335077, IMG submission 207151) | Soil microbial communities from Loxahatchee National Wildlife Refuge, Florida, United States - Lox_Sample_3.1 | ecosystem: Environmental > Terrestrial > Soil > Wetlands | place: USA... | reverse complement strand
AGACCGTTGAAGTACTCATGGCCGAGCCCGAGACCTGAAAGACGTACACGGGCAGCGCGATGAAGAGCAGCCAATCGCCTGTCTCTGAGATTGCGACCGCCGACCACAGCCTGCGGTAGAAAGGTGTGCGGCGGAGACTCACCACGATCGGCGGAGACTCACGGCGATTGCGGATGCCGGAAGGCGATGATTCGCATGTACGCAACCTCGGCGCCCTCGGGTGGGGCGCCGCGCGTCAGGCCGATGTAGGGACGCACCAGCCGGTCGATGTCACCGACGAGCTTCTTCAGCTCGGAGGCGGTGATCCGCAGCCCGTAGCTGTGGTTGGTCTCGGCCGTTCGCCACTCGGGCGGTTGGTCGTCGCGGCCCGCCAGGGCTTGTCGCGTGAGCTCCTCCTCGCGTGCGAGCGTCAACTCGTCAACGGCCCGGGCCGCAGCCGCGGACGCCGTCGAGGGCTCGACATCGCTCGGGCCGAACTCGAGGCCCGTCGAGCTGCTCCGCCAAGGTCGCTCGCGTCCGTCGGCTGATTCGCCCGGCTCGATGAGCCCGACGCGGGCGAGGGCCCGCAGGTGATAGCTGCAGTTCGACGTCGTCGAGCCGACGGCTTCGGCGCACTGGGCCGCCGTCTGCTCGCCGAACGCCATCAGGCGCTCGAGCAACGCCAGCCGGAGCGGGTGGGCCAAGGCCCGCAACGCCCGTGGATCACTGATCCGGGTGCGTCGCTCTTCGTCAGGTATGAAAGACATGCTTCGCATCTTCTCACGGATCGGGAAAATGCGCAAGACTCCTTTCGTACTTGTCGATGGCGCCGGCTCTGTAGCGTTTCCGCAGTGCTCACGCTCACGCTGGTCGGCGGTCCGACGGCCGTGTTGGAGTACGGAGGCTTGCGCTGGCTGACCGATCCGGCCTTCTCTCCGCCGGGTGAGTACGCGGGTGGGCTCGTCAAGACGACGGGGCCGGCGCTTTCGCCGGACCAGGTTGAGCCGATCGACGTCGTACTCGTCTCGCACGACCAGCACAGCGACAACCTCGACCCCGCGGGCCGAGAATTTCTCTCCCGCGCGGGCCAGGTGCTGACGACGGTTGACGGCGCCGGGCGGCTCGGCGGCAATTCGACGGGGCTCGAGCCCTGGTCATCGACCAAGATCGGTGGGACCGACGGTGCGGCGGTGACCGTGACCGCGGTGCCGGCGCTGCATGGGCCCCCTGGGGGCGAGCGCATGTCAGGGCCCGTGATCGGCTTCGTCCTGTCGGCCCCCGCCTCGGAGGCGGTATATGTCTCGGGCGACAACGCCTCGCTCGACGTCGTCCGTGCGATCGCTGCCATTTGCGGACCCATCGGCGTCGCGGTTCTGTTCGCCGGGGCGGTCCAGTTGCCGCAGAGGTTCGACGGCACCTACCTCACGCTCTCGAGCGACCGTGCGGCGGAGGCGTCGATCATCCTCGGTGCGCGGACCGTGGTACCGCTGCACTTCGAGGGCTGGACGCATTTCACGCAGGGTGCCGACGAGCTGCGAGCCGCTTTCGCCGGCAACGGCGTCACCGATCGTCTCGTCATACCGAGTCGCGGTGACCCTGTGTCGGTGCCCTGAACCGTTTGCTGTTCACCGCGGGTCTAATCGAGCGTGAACAGAGATGGAAAGGACATCGGAATGATTTTCAGAGACGGGCAGTCGGAGACTGTGAGCCCGGAGCTCGAGGGGACGCAGAGCGCGACCTTCGCGGCCGGATGCTTCTGGGGCGTGGAGGCGGCCTTCCGCGAGATCGAAGGGGTCGTCGCCACGCGCGTCGGCTACACCGGCGGCAGGACGACCGACCCGACCTACGAAGAGGTCTGCTCGGATAAGACCGGCCACGCCGAAGCCGTGCAGGTGTGGTTTGACCCGGACGTCGTGAGCTACGGCGAGGTGCTGGACACGTTCTGGTCGGTCCACGATCCCACCCAGCGCAACCGGCAGGGTTGGGACTTCGGCAGCCAGTACCGCTCGGCGATCTTCTTCCACGACGCAGAACAGGAGCAGCAGGCGATCGCGTCGCGGGACAAGTTGCAGGGCAATCGCTCAAAGCCGATCGCGACCGAGATCGTCCCGGCGTCGCCGTTCTACGACGCCGAGGAATACCACCAGCGCTACCACGAGAAGCACGGCGGCGCGTTCTGCGCGACCACCGTCCGCTAGGCGGCTCAACCCTCCTCGAGCTGCAGATATGGCTCGAGGAGGGCCCTTAGCTGCATCCGCCCGCGATGAAGGCGGCTCTTGAACGCCGCCTCGCGGATGCCGGCGATTTCGGCGGCGTCACGGGTCGACAGTCCCTCGACGTCGCGTAGTACTACGGCCGCTCGCAAGTCGACGGGCAGCTCGTCGAGCGCCCGTTCGAGCGTTCGCTCGAACTCACGGTCGAGCGCTTGAGCGTCGGGCTCCAGCTCCGTGGACTCCGGCAACGACAGAACGGGATCGTCGTCGCGGTCGGGGTCCGGTTCGGCGCGCGACGACGGGCGACGTGACAGACGCCGCTGGGCCTCATTGAAAGCAATGCGGTAGAGCCACGTCGAAAATCGGGATCGCTCCTCGAACCGCGCGAGACCGCGCCAGGCACGCACGAACACCTCCTGTGCGACCTCGTCGGCCTCGTCCGCGTCCAGCCCGAAGCGCCGTAGCGCGCCATACACGCCATCGGCGTGCATCATGACCAGCTCGGCGAACGCGTCCTGGTCGCCGGCGCGCGCTCTCCGGATCAGCTCATGCTCGGAGCTCGCGCCGCCGGTCACCCGGCGGTTATACCGCGTGGCCGGCGGGCGACACGCGAACGTGCCGCCCGCAGCCGGTGATTCGGGTTAGTGCTCGTCGAGCTCGAGCGAGCAGGAATTGATGCAGTAGCGCTCGCCGGTCTTGCCCGGACCGTCGGGGAAGACGTGACCGAGGTGGCCGCCGCAGGCGGCGCAGTTGACCTCGATCCGGCGCATGCCGTAGCTGAAGTCGTCGACCAGCTCGACGTTGGCCCGGTCAGCCGGCTCGGTAAAGCTCGGCCAGCCGGTGCCGGAGTCGAACTTCGTGTCGGACGAGAACAGCTCGGCGCCACAGCCGGCGCAGCGATATGTGCCGCCGCGCTTCTCGTCGAAGTACTTGCCGGTGAACGCGCGCTCGGTTCCGTGGCCGCGAAGCACGTCGAACTGCGTGGGCGTCAGCTGCTCGCGCCACTCGCTCTCGGTCTTCTCGACCCGCGGGCGGTCATTCTGGTTCTGGGTGTGAGTCTCGTTGTTCATGTCTGTTTGACCCGAAGGAGCCCAGAAACGGTTCAGTCCCTCTCATCCAGGCGGCTGCGCACCGACGTCACGATTGCGAGCGTGTCGACGGCGTCGTCAGGTGCAGCGAGTCGATGGAGCGCCGCCACGGTCTGGCGCAGACCGGCGAGCAGCCGGCGGCAACCGGCGCATTCGCCCAGGTGGTGTTCCATCCGCGCGCGCTGGGCGGGAGCGAGTTCGCCATCGAGGTAGTCGGACATGCGCCCCGGTGCCCACCGGTGGTCTCGCCTGAAGCGCTCTCGATCCAGCAACGTGCTCATTAACCGTCCGACCCGTTCCGCCTCAGAAAAGGTTCTCACAGCCCTTCGTCGAGCAGCTGCTGCAGGCTCACGCCGCTCTGGACTGACTCTGGCCGCTCGGCGGCGATGTCCGACCCGGGCTGCGCGTACTCATCGCGCCGTTTGATCAGCAACCACTGCGGCTTGTCGCCGCCGCGCGTCCTTTGAAGCGCGAAGCCGCCCTGGAGCTTCTCGCCGTGCAGCACGAACACGGCGTGTCCTCGCTCGAGCGCCTCGGGCCACGGCACGCGCCCACCCTGTTCGTACTGACCGCGATCCCAGATGATCACGCCGCCGCGGCCGCTTCGCCCTTCGAAATCGTTGTGGGCCAGGGTGTGATCCTCCACCTGCACGGCGAACCGTTTGACGGTCGGATCTAGCGAGGGGCCCTTGGGCACGGCCCAGGAGCGCATTACGCCGTCGACCTCGAGGCGGACGTCGAAATGGTGTGCGGTCGCCTGATGCTCCTGGACCACGAACACGCCGGCCGGGACCCCGCGAATCGCGAACTGCTCGTGGCCCTCGGCCTTGACCTTTCGCTCCGAGACGGATTCGACGCCCGGCAGCGAGCGTAGGCTCGCGATCAGTTCCTCGATCGCGGCGCGGTCGCCCTCGGCGTGCACGCACAGACTCCCGTCCGGCTCGAGTCGAACCCACCCGAGCAGCCCGAGGTCGCGGGCTCGGGAGCGGACGTCCTCGCGCAGGGACATGCTGGCGACCGCGCCGGCGATCTTGATCCGGCTGCCGGCCTGGTCACTCACGCGCGTGAGTCAGAGGCGCGCCAGCACAGGGCCGCGGTGCCGGCCGCGGTCACCAGTACGGCGGGCCACGCCCCGATGACCAGCCCCAGGACGTGCGAGAGAGCGAACGCGACCAGCGCGGCGAGCGTGAGCACGATCGCGGTCTGACGTCCGTCACGCCGAAGCCAAATCGCGATGCACGCGACACCGAAGATCACGAGCACCACGCCGCCGAGTGCACGGGATCCGCTGATCACGGCGACGGCGAAGCCCCCGATGAACCCAGCTGCGGCAAGTAGCGCGGTCGGCGGGCGGTTCGGGCGGCTCACGCGCTCATTGTCGCGGTTCCGCGGAACACCCGGTTCTCACGAGCGCCGAAGTGTCCGCTCCCGCGCCAGGTGACGAGCCCGACGCGAGCTCCGCAGCTCACGAACTCCGCGAATTGCCGGCGCGAGTTTCTCGCTATGCGGGTATGCGACCTGTTACTTGTCGTCCCGGTGGGCGCGAAAGCGGGTCCAGATGTCGCCGAGGGCGATCAAGTCGGTGGCAGTGAGGTGGTCGATGAAGCACCGCCGGATGCCCTCGCGGTGGGTGACGCGGGCCGCGCTGATTTTCTCGAGGCCGGCGTCGGTGAGCTGGGCGTAGAGACCGCGGCCGTCGCTGCCAGCCGCGCAGCGGGTGACGTAGCCCTGGCCGACGAGCCGGTCGACGAGACGCGTGCAGCCACTCCGACTGAGGAGGACGTTGTCGGCGATGTCCGACATCCGCATGCGGTGCTCGGGCGCGTCCGCTAGGAACATGAGGACCTCGTAAGCCGAGACCGAGAGGCCGTGCTCGGCATGCATCTGCGCGTCGAGTTCCTGGGTGACGCGGGCATGGGCCTCAAGCATGCCGCGCCAGGCGGCGAGCTCGTGATCTGTGAGAGACGGCGTTTGCGAGCGTGTGGCGGCCATTGCGTGGTGGGGGGAGGCGTTGCGGCCGGCGCCCCGGGAGGTGCCGGCCGCAAAGGTACGGGGTGGTTAGGCGGACTGCTTGACGGCGGAGATGTCGAGGGCGAGGTTGACCCTGTCGGCAACCAGCATGTTGCCGCTGCCGAGCGCCTGGTTGAACTTCATGCCGTAGTCGCCGCGGGAGAGCTGGCCGGTGACCTCGAGGCCGACGCGCTCGTTGCCCCACGGGTCGACGTCGGTGCCCTCCAGGTCGGCGTGCAGGACGACGTCGTTGGTCACGCCGTGAATCGTGAGCTTGCCGGTGATCCGGAACTCTTCGTCATCAAGCGCCTCGACGCTCGTCGACTCGAAGCGGAGCTCGGGGAACTGGGCGGCATCGAAGAAGTCGGGCGAACGGAGGTGGTCGTCGCGCTGGGGCTCGTTGGTGTCGACCGACTGAGCCTTGACGGTGCCGTACGCCTTCGCGCTCGAGAGATCGTCTGCGATCTCCAGCGTGCCCTCGAACTCGGTGAACTCACCACGGACGGTGGCGATGCCCATGTGCTTGACGGCAAAGCCGACCTTTGAATGGGCGGGGTCGACGGTCCAGGTGCCGGTCGGTACGGCGGTGGCGGTGGTGGTGCTCATTGATCTGGTCCTTGTCTTCGTGATCTGGCCGTCCTCTGAGGGCGGCGGAAGTAGATTGTGCCCTCAACTATAGCACGAAGTGATTGCACGTGCAATCACTCGACGACCGAGGCCCGCTCGCGGGGTTGCGTCGCCCGTCGCGCGTAGTTGTCGACCCGCGCAGGTGGTTGCCGGTGCAACCACATTGGTGATATAGTTGTACCCGCAACTACCCGCGAGGAGGAGAACATGAAGCTCGATGGCATGCACCACATCACGATGATCACCGGGGACGCGCAGCGGAACGTCGAGTTCTATGCCGACGTTCTCGGGCTGCGGCTGGTCAAGAAGACGGTCAACTTCGATGCGCCCGAGGCGTATCACCTGTACTTCGGCGACGAGCAGGGCTCGCCCGGGTCGATCCTGACCTGGTTCGAGTTCGCCGGGGCGCGGCCCGGCCGCGCCGGCGCGGGGATGATCCACACGATCCAGCTCGGGGTTGCCTCCGAGGAGTCGCTGGACTTCTGGGCGGGGCGGCTCGAGAGCAAGGGGTATCCGAGCGAGCGAGGCGAGCGGTCCCTGTCATTCGAGGACTACGACGGATTGCGGTTCGAGCTCGTGGTCGCCGATGGCGGCAACCCGGCGCTGCGGGCCGTTCACCCCGAGGTGCCGGCCGAGCACGCGATCCTGGGCGTCGAGGGCGCGCGCGCCTACATCGCCCGTGGCACCGACGCCGACCGCGGCCTGCTCACCGAGACGCTCGGTTTCACCGAGCTCGCCGACGGCGAGTACCGCCTCGACGGCGACATCAAGCACTTCCAGTGGGCGTACGACGTGACCACGGAGCGCGGGGTCGCGGGTGCGGGGACCGTCCACCACGTCGCCTGGCACTCGAGCGACGAGGACCACCCGAGCTGGCAGCAGCGCGTCGCCGACGCGGGGATGCACGTCACGCCGGTGATCGACCGTGACTATTTCCTCTCTATCTACTTCCGCCAGCCCCAGGGCGTCCTGTTCGAGATCGCGACCACTTCGCCGGGGTTTGCCGTCGATGAGGACCCTGCGCATCTCGGCGAGGAGCTGCGGCTCCCCAAGCAGCATGAGCACCTACGCCCGCTGCTGGAGCGCCGCCTGACCCCGCTCGCCAACCCGCGGATCGCCGTGCGTCAGGAGGCATAGAGCGATCAGTGCCAAATGAGTTACGGCCGCTCGCCGGGCGAAATGCACAGGGATTGTTGACTTTGGGATAAGTCACGGAGTACGGTCGCTCTGACAGTCCACGGCTATAGGGCCGGTGTGCCGTGGGGAACGTCGGGGAAAGCGGGGAGTCAGATGAGCGCGTTCTGGGTTGGGCGCCGGCACGTAGCGGCGTGGCTTGGTGGGGCAGCGGTGGCGGTCGCGGTCGCGCTGTGGCTCCCGGGTTCGGGGTTGGCCGCCAGCGTCTGGACCGGCCCGACCGCGATCGACAAATCGAACCCGCCGCAGAACATCTCGTGTCCCACGGTCACCTTCTGCGCCGCGGTTGGCGTGGGCGGCTACGGCCAGACGTTCAACGGCAGCTCGTGGGGTACGCCGACCAACATCGACCCGAGCACCAATCCGAGTGGTCATACGCTGACAGGTGTGTCTTGTCCGTCCGCGTCGTTCTGCATGGCGGTGGACCAGGCCGGGAACGCGATTTCGTTCAATGGCTCGACATGGGGAGCGCCGGTCGCCGTCGACACCACACGCAATTCGTTCACGGCGGTGTCGTGCACGTCGGCGTCGTTCTGCGTGGCGGGCGACGGCGGGGGCAACGGGTTCACTTACAACGGCGGCGGATGGTCGGCTCCCGTCACGATCAACAACGTCTCCAATCACGAGGGCGTCTACGGGATCGCTTGCCCGCTGACGTCGTTCTGTGTCGCCGTCGGCGAGCGGGGAGACGTCGAAACGTCAACCAACGGTGGCGCCTCGTGGAGCACGCCGGTGGATATCGCCGCCGACAACCTGAACTCGGTGTCATGCCCGTCGACGACGTTCTGCGTCGCGATCGACGCCGGCGGCAACGCCTACACCTTCAACGGCACCTCGTGGAGTGCGCCCGACCCGATCGACACCGCCAACGGCCAGCTCGACGGGGGCGAGTTCAGGGCGGTGTCGTGCCCGTCATCGACATTCTGTGTCGCGATCGATGCTCACGAAACCGTGCTGACATTCGACGGCGGCTCGTGGAGCGCTCCGCAGCAGTTGGAACCCGCGGCCCTGGGCTCCGGGGTGTCATGCGCATCGTCATCGTTCTGCATGGCGGTGGACGGTGGGGGTAACGCGTTCGTCTATGGCGCCGCCGCGTCGAGCCCCCAAACACCGGCCGCGCCGATCATCGGCAAGACCGCGAACGCGACTCCGGTATCGGGCGTCGTGTTCGTCAAGCCGCCCCTTGGGAAGTCGGTGGACGGAGGCGCGGCCGCCGGACAGGGATTCGTGCGCCTGACCGCGGCCACGCAGATCCCGATCGGCTCCGAGATCAATTCGCTGCACGGCTCGTTACGGCTCGTAACCGCCGCGGCCAAGAAAGGCCAGACGCAGAGCGGCACGTTCCGCGGTGCGATCTTCAGGCTAACCCAGGCGTCGGGCGGAGCGAGCAAAGGACTCGCGACGCTCTCGCTGGTCGAAAGCGCATTCAAGGGCGCGCCGACGTATGGCGCGTGCACTAACAAGCACACGGCAGCGGACGTCTCGGCCACGGCCGCCGGCAGTCGAACCCTGCAGCTGTTGCGGGCGAGTGCCCACGGCAAGTTCCGGACCCGCGGGCGGTACAGCGCCGCCACCGTCCTAGGCACGATCTGGACGGTTGCAGACCGGTGCGACGGAACACTCACTCACGACATCACCGACCGCGTCAGCGTCACTGACTTCGTACGCCATAAGACGATCGTGCTTCACGCCGGCCAGAGCTATCTCGCCAAGGCACCGCCCGCTCGAAAGTGACGGCGACTGTCGGCGGGGGTCAGCGGATCGTGAGCGTCACCGCGCTGGCCGGAGGGACCCGCACGGTGTAGTCGCCATCCTGGGGCTGAAGCAGCGTGACATCCCGCGACCCGGCGAGCCGACCAGTGGTCGTCTGGCGGGAAAAGCTCTGTCCTGAAAGTGTGACTCCCTTGCGAGCGTGGGCGCTCGGCGCCTCGAGGCGCTCGAGCGTCGCCCGCCGGCTCGGCGCCGGCGGTCGCACGAGGACCCACCGGGTGTGTTTGAGGCCGTCATTGATCAGGACCACGCGGATGCTGTGGTCCGGCGCTTCCACGGCCCACGAGCGCAACGGACCGGCGGACGCGCCCTTCGTCGTCAACAGCCGGGAGCCGGGCGGAGCTGCCTGGACGAACATCAGCAGGCCGTAGTACTCGGGCTGGACCGACCCCACCCATCGCCCGTGCCGGTAATGCATATCGAACAACTTGCCGGCGGAGCCTCTCCAGGTGTGGATATTCACGCCGTCGACGCCGGCGCGGACCAGGCGGAACAGTTCGTCGAGCACCCACAGGGCGGACGCTGCCGTGTTGCTGACGCCCGGCGCGCCTGCGCAGGTGATCGCATTCATCTCGTCTATGCGGAACGGGATGCCGTGGCTGTGCGCGATCGCGATGTACGGCAGCGCGCCCCGCACGAGGTTCTGCGAGGCGTACGAGTCGAGCAACGCGCCGATGCTTGGATGAGCCGGCTCGCCGATTGCCGTCGAGCAGTCATGACCACGGAACGCATTGCCCTTCGGATCGAGCGCGTAGGCGTGGAACGTCGCGAGTCGCAGCGACGGGTTTGCTGCGAGTAGGGGTGCCAGGCCCGCGATCCATGCGTCAGCGCCCGTGGAGGGCCCGGCGAGCGGTACTGGCGGGAGCGCGCCGGCGATCTTGGCGAACTCCTTCATGTACTCCGCGAGGTTGTAAGTCAGCGGCCGCCCGAACCCCTTCTGTCCGGCGCGCGTCACGTACCAGGGAATCCCCGCGTACAGCTCGGGTTCGTTACCGATCTCGAGCGCCGCGATGTTCCGGCGCCCGACCCCCGCGACCAAATGGCGTGCCTCGATCGAGGCGATCGCCGTGCTGTTGGCCTCGAGGTTGATCCCGAGGATCAGACGGGCGTGCGCTGACCGCGCGAGCGCCCGGGCATCGGCCAGCCACGCCGGCGTCAGGGCGAAGTTGATGCCGCGCGGACGGGGCATGCCGGCAATCGGCCACCACGTCTTATCCCCGCTGTCGCCCCCGATGCGGATGATCGGCGAGTAGCCCGGCGACAGGTTCCGGATCAGCTGCGCCAGCACCCGGTCGGCGCCACCCGGCCCGGGAAGCTCGGCGCTGAACACGGACCCATACTCGAGCGAGATGCCGACGAATGCCCCGGGGACGGGGTTGCCGAGTGGCGTCGAGGAGATCGTCACCACGTCCGTGTGGGCCAGGTCCGTGCGGGCGATCGCCCGATCCCCGGTCGCGAGACCGCCACCAGATCCGCCTACCGCCACGACCACGGCCAGCAACGCGAGCGGGGCCCGGCGTCGGCGCCGAGCCCCATGTTCCGAACGCGAGTCCGCCCCAGTGCGCCGCCTCATGGTGCGCGCAGGCTATCCGCTGAGGTGGAGCGTTACAGCGGTTCGCCGGCGGTCGCGATCGTGCGAGAAACGGCTGGGACCCGATCGGCCTCTGGGTCAGGCGCGAAGGCCTCGTCCCCGCGGGGCTGGGCGGGCAGCGCGAAGCTCAGCAGCAGGAGCGCCGGCATCGTCGCCAGCTCGACGAGCAGGCAGTGGCTGATAGCGGTCACGAACCCATCGTGGCTGAGCGTGCTGAAGAAGATCGTGCCCAGCCCGGCCACGCCCACCGCGCCCGCGAGCTGCTGCATCGCGTTGAGGACGCCCGAGGCAGATCCGACTTCGTTGTCGCGCACCGATGCGAGGACGAAATTGAACAGCGGCGAGACGATCATCCCGACCCCGATCCCGACCACGAGCTCGGGAGCGACGATCGCGAGCGAGGACGTGTCGAGGCCGTGAGTCAGGATCACCTGCCGCAGCCACCAGACGCCGGCAGCGCCGATCACGGTTGCAATCTGCAACGTGAGGCGTCCGATTCTGGGAACGAGCAGGGCTCCGCCGAGTCCCGCGCCCACCGCGGTGCCGGCGGCGAACGGCGCCAGGGTGAGGCCGGCATGGATCGCGGAGAAGTGCATGCCGAACTGCATGAACAGCGTGAGCACCAGCATCGTGCCGATCATCCCCGCGAAGAACACGACGATCATCGAGAGGCCCGCGGTGTAGCTGCGATGGCTGAAGATGCTCGCCTCGACGAGCGGGTCGCCACCGCGGCGGTTCAGCCACTTGGTCCACGCGACCAGCGCGGCAAACGACAGCGCACTCGCGCCGACCATCAGGTACGTCCACGCGGGCCAGCCCGCCTCGCGGCCCTGGATCAGGGGATAGATCAGCAGACCCATCCCGACCGCGGCCAAGGCGGTGCCGACGAGATCAAGGCGTGGCGCGCCGGGCGTCCGCGACTCGGGGAACAGCCGGGCCGCCCCGATCGCCGCGATCAGGCCGAGTGGAAGGTTCACGAAGAAGATCAACCGCCAGCCGCTTCCGAACAGGTTGGCGTCGACGAGCGCGCCGCCGATGATCGGGCCGAGCACCGCTGAAAGCCCGATCACGGGTCCGAAGATCGCGAACGCCGAACCCTGCTCGTCCGGCGCGAAGGCGTCGCGGATGATCCCGAAGCCCTGTGGGATGAGGAGCGCGGAGGCGGCGCCCTGCGCGAGCCGGGTGGCGATCAGCATCTCCGGCGACACCGCGAACGCGCAGGCCGTCGAAGCGACCACGAACCCGATCGCGCCCAGCACGAACATGCGCTTGCGCCCGTAGATGTCACCGAGCCGCCCGCCGGTCATCAGCCCGACCGCGAAGGCGAGGGCATACCCACCGATCACCCACTGCAGCGCCGACGCGCTGCTGTGCAAATCGCTGTGGATCGTGGGGGCGGCGACGTTGACGATCGTGCCGTCGAGCAGATCCATGCATTCAGCGACGAGGACGAGCGCGAGGATCGCCCACTTGTGGGGGAGGCTGGTTCTGGTTTCGGTTGCCATTCGATTCCGCTCCTTCCGCGCCTTTGGTTCCGCGTACTACGCTCGAAACATCATTCGGAACAGTGTTCGTTCAACGAACAGTGTTATACGCTATAGACATGAGCGCGTCAAGAGGCAGTGCGGAATCTCGTTCGTCCACCCCCAAGCCGCCCGGCCCATCGCCGACCGAAGCGGCCGGCGCCGCCAGCGCCGCGCTGCCGCCCCCACCGCGGTTCCCGAGGGCGACCAAGCGCCCGACGCGCCGGACCGCGCTGACCGTGGGAGCGATCGTGACCGCGGCGATCGAGGTCCTCGACGAGGCCGGCGTCGCCGGCCTGTCCATGCGACGAGTCGCGGATCAGTTGGGAACCGGGGCCGCGTCGCTGTACGCGCATGTGTCGGGCAAGGACGAGCTTCTCGAGCTCGTGTTCGACGAGCTCGTCGGGCAGGTGCCACTCCCCGAGCCCGACCCGAAGATCTGGCGCGAGCAGGTGCGCCAGATGGCCAGGGCCCTGCGAGCTGTGCTGGTGTCCCACCGCGACGCGGCGCTGGCGGGTCTTGGACGCATCCCCACTACTCCGAAGTCGCTGGTGGCCGCGGAGACGCTCGCCGCGACGCTGCGGGCGGGGGGTATGTCCGATCGCGTTATCGCGCTCGGCCTCGATCAGCTCACGCTGTATGTGTCGGCGGAGGCGTTCGAGACGGGCCTGATGGAGTACGGCCGAGACCCCCAGGACGTGGAGCGCTACTACGAGGACGTCCACGCCTTCTACGAGAGGCTGCCCGCTGATCGGTTCCCGGTGCTGGCTTCAGCCGTCGATGACATCACCGGTCCTGACGGCGACGAGCGGTTCGAGTTCGGTCTCGATGTGCTCATCGCCGGCCTCGAGGCCCTGAACGCCGGTAAGAGCTGATGCCGTCGGCGCTCGGAGGGCTCAAGGTCCTCGACTTCTCGCGCGTCCTCGCCGGGCCGCTCGCGACGATGGTGCTGGGCGATCTGGGGGCGGAGGTGACCAAGGTCGAGGCGCCCGCGGGCGACGACACGCGTCAGTGGGGACCGCCGTACGACGAGGCCGGCGACGCGACGTATTTCCAGGCGGTCAACCGCAACAAGGACAGCCTGGTCCTCGATCTCACGGACGCGGCCGATCTGGAGCGGGCGCAGCAGCTTGCTGGTGAAGCCGACGTGCTCGTGGAGAACTTCCGCCCCGGGGTAACAGCGCGCTTTGCGCTCGACTACGAAACGCTCCGGGAGCGCAATCCGCGGCTGATCTACTGCTCGATCACCGGCTTCGGCGCCGGCAAGGGTGCGTCGCTCCCGGGTTACGACCTGCTGGTGCAGGCCCTGGGTGGCCTGATGAGCATCACCGGGGCGCCGGACGGCGAGCCCCAGAAGGTCGGGGTCGCGCTCGTGGACGTGCTCGCCGGGCTGTTCGCGACGGTGGGAATCCTGGCCGCGCTCGAATACCGCGCGCGGTCGGGTGAGGGGCAGCGCGTCGAGGTCGACCTGCTCTCGTCGCTGCTCGCCGGGCTCGTGAATCAGGCCTCGGCGTACACCGTCGCCGGCGAGGTTCCGCAGCGGATGGGCAACGCGCATCCGAGCATCACGCCGTACGAGCCGCTGCGCTGTGCCGACGGCGAGGTGGTTGTGGCCGTCGGGAACGACCGACAGTTCGGAGCGCTGTGCGACGTGGTCGGCGCGCCCGCGCTTGCACGCGATCCGCGGTTCACCGGCAATCGCGCGCGCGTCACCAATCGCGAAGCGCTCCGTGCCGCGCTCGAGGACAAGCTTGCCGCCCGCCCCGCGCAGGAATGGGCCGAGGCCCTCACCGCCGCCGCTGTTCCCGCCGGAGTGGTCAACGACATCGCGGCGGCATTCGAGTTGGCGCGGACGCTCGGTCTGTCGCCGGTGGTGAGCATCGAGCGCGACGACGGCACCACGATCGACCTGGTGCGGAACCCGATCCAGCTGTCCCTCACGCCCCCGACCTACCGCGCCGCCCCGCCGCGCTTTCCCTCAGGCGATTAAGCGGTGTGGGGCCGTAGTACTGGTCCGACCACGCCTGGAGGTTCGGCGTCCCGGTCGGGTTGCTCGCCGACTCCGGCGGGACCACCGTGTCGAGCGACTCGCCGCCGGTTCCGATGATGAATTCGCGGATCCCGTGACGCGGGTCGTAGTTGCCGGAGGGACCCAACGGCGCGAACCGCGAATACACATGGTCGTGGCCATTCAGGATCAGCGTGGCGCGGTGGGCGTAGAGCAGCTTCCACCACACGTCCGCGGCCCGTCCCTCGGCGCTGTCGGTCATCCACGTCGCCGGCGGGGTAGCCGTCGGATCTGTCCCGGAGGTCGAGCTGAACGTCGGCTGGTGCCAGTAGGCGAGCGTGCACCTGCTGTGGTCCTCGTTCAGATCCTGGGCCAGCCACCTGGTCTCGTTCGCGAACCACGACCCGGCTGTTGGCGTGGACCCCGGCGCGGGGCACCCACCCGGCTCATCCGCGCACTCGACGTTCAGCGAGATCAGGTGCCAGCCGCGCAGCGACGATCGCCAGGACCGTCGCGAGACCCGCGATGATCGCGAGACGCCGGGACACGCCCGGCCTTCCCCCGAGTTTCCGCACCTGCTCTCCTTGAGTGGGGAACGAAACTGCGCGAGCCTATGAGCGGGACCCGGGGGCAGACGTGTCCATCGCGAGACCGACCTGTAACTAGCCTGTAAACCGTATGTGAGAGCGGTGTTAGAAGGGTGCACCGCAACTTAGCTTGGTACGAGTGGTTACGACCAGGAAGCCCGGGGGTATTGCTCTCAGCGCAAGGACAAGCGCGATATCAGAAGGAGTCACGTGCCACGTTCAGTTCGTCGTTTCTCTCTGCTGTCGGGGGTAGCACTGTGTGCGATTCTCGGTGGCCCCATCGCCGGCGCGCAGGCGAGCGATAACTCGATCCGCGCCACGCTCAATAGCTTCGCCCCGAAGATCGTCAAGGACGAGAACGCGGTACGGAATGGCTTGACCGAATACCCGAAGGGCAAGTCCAAGCCACTCATCAAGGCTCTGGGTCACGAGGTCGGAGACCTGCACTCGCTCAAGTCGAAGCTCGCGCACGAGTCGGCTTCGTCGGCGGCCGGGGCCAAGGGAAAGACCGACATCGTCAAGGGGCTGGGGCTCATCGCGAAGGCTTACAGCACACTGCGTAAGGACGTACTCGCCGTCCACGGCGGTCCGGTGCCGAAGGCCCAGGTCAATTCAGCCGTAAAGACAGACAAGAAGGGTCGCTCGAAGCTCCTCGCCGGGCTGCACCTCCTCGGCGGTTGATCTGACAAGCGTCCGGGCTGGCCGTGCTCGGCCGGCCCGGGTCGCGCCCTGGCCGTGGTAGACATGCCGCGAGATGCCGGCGCAGTTCCGCCCACCCGTGTTGGATGACGCACCCGCGGTGCTGGACCTGCTCGTGGCTCGCGACGTCGCCGATCTCGGGATACCCGACATCACGCTCGAGGACCTGCTCGACGAATGGCGAGGCGGCGACGTCGAGCTTGAGGCCGACGCCCGCGTGGTGGAGGCTGGCGACGGCCAGATCATCGGCTACTGCATCGCTCGCCGCCCGGGGATCCAGGCGATCGTCCATCCCGATCACGAGGGCGAGGGGATCGGCACGCGCCTGCGCGAGTGGGGGGAGGGCCGCGACCGAGAGCGCGGCCGCGACCGCCACCGCCAGTGGATCGTGTCAGGCAACGTCAGGGCCAAGACGCTGCTCACTGAAGCCGGCTACGCGCTGACCGGTAGGTATTGGCGCATGGTGTGCGCGCTGGACCGGATCGGCGGCCGCCTGGAGACGGCGCCGGCTGGCTTCGCGCTCCGGGCCGTCGACGCCGAGCGCGACGCCGGCGCGCTGCACGCCGTCGACGCCGCCAGTTTCGCCAGCCGCCCCGATTACGTCCCGGAGTCGCTGGATGAGTTCCGCGGGGAGCATTTGGGGGCCCACGACTTCGAGCCCGACCTCAGCCGTGTCGCCGAGTACGACGGTCGGATCGCCGGGTTCCTGCTAGCCCGCCGCTGGGCGGACGAGGGGGTGGGGTATGTCGACATCCTCGCGGTCGCTCCCGCCTATCAGCGGCGTGGCCTCGGGACGGCGCTTCTGAGGAACGCGTTCGCGGTGTTCGCGGCGGCCGGACTGCGAGAGGCGCAGCTCGGCGTCGACTCGGACAATCCCGGGGCGCTGCACGTATACGAGCGCGCCGGCATGCGCGTTCGCTTTCGGACCGACGTGTACGAACGCTCGGTCGCCTGAGGGACAATGGTCCCGATGTCCGATACCGCCGAGCACGACACGAGCGCCCAACAGACGGGGTCATGGTTTCCGGTTCCCGGCGAGGCTGACCTCCCGCCCGGGCTCAGTGGGCTGTTTGCCAAGGCGCGCGAACGGCTCGGGTTCGTCCCGAACGTGTTTCGCGTGTACGCGTTCCGGCCGGAGCGCCTGAGCGCCTGGTTCACCTATTTCCGCCAACTTCACGAGCCCAGCGAACATCTGAGCGCGGCCGACCGCGAGATGATCGCAGTGGTCGTGAGCTCGGCCAACGGCTGCCTTTACTGCCTGGTCGCGCACGGCGCGGCCCTCCGGCAGGAGCTCGGCGATCCCGTCCTCGGCGAGCGGATCTCGTACGACTGGCGCCGCGCCGATCTCGATCCACGCCGGAGCGCGATCTGCGCGTATGCGGAGAAGCTGACGCTGCAGCCGCGCGAGGTCACCCGCGACGATCTTCAGACGTTGCTCGACGTGGGTCTGACGCTCGAGGAGGCGTGGGACGTCGCCGAGATCAGCGCGATGTACAACCTCACCAACCGGATGGCGATGGCGACGAACATGCTTCCGAACGAGGAGTACAGCGGCCAGGCGCGCCCTTAGCTAAGTCCCGTCGTCTGCGCGCTGAGGTCGTGCCGCGGGAGACCATCCGCCGGGAGCTCGTAGTAGTCGCCGGCTTGGGACACGTACCAGTGCGCGGTTACGCGGAGACCCGTGGGCCCATCCAGCGTCCCGGCGGCGATGCTGATCGTTTCGCGGTCGGGAGGATCCCAGAACAGGCTTGTGCCGCACTCGGCGCAGAAGCCGCGTCGAGCGCGGGCGTCGCTGCGCGGGCTGTCGATCCATTTGAGACCGGCCTGTTCGATCAGCACGAGATCGTCACGATGGGCCGCGGTGCTGGCCGAGAAGTGCCCGTGCCACCGGCGGCACTCCTCGCAATGGCAGATCAGCACGTCGCGCAGCGGTCCGTCGACCTCATACCGAACCGCTCCGCAGAGGCATCGTCCCGTGGCCATCGTTCACCTCCGAGGTCGCAATAATCCGCTCGTGGCCTACGACGAGGATCTCGCCGATCGCATCCGCGTCCTTCTCGCGACGGATCATGACGTCGTCGAGAAGAAGATGTTCGGGGGACTCGCGTTCCTGATCGGCGGGAACATGTCGGTGAGCGCCAGCGGACAGGGCGGCATTCTGCTCCGGTGCGATCCGGCGGAGACCGCGGTTCTCGTGCACGAACAGCATGTGGAACGGTTCGTCATGCGGGGCAAGGCCATGGACGGCTGGCTGCGGATCGATCCCGATGGCGTGCAGACCGACGACGAGCTCAGGCGCTGGGTCGCGATCGGAGTCGACTACGCCCGGGGTCTCCCGCCGAAGTCCTAGAGGAAGAGGCTTGCACGATGCTCGTGACTCGTCGCCGCGGAGAGTTGTGGTTGATCACCCACCCCGAACATGGGCGCGTCGCGGGTGAGCTCTGCGCCCACTGGGGCAACGACCGGTTCCAGACGCCGGCGCAGCACGCGCCGTTGCTGCTCGCAGCGACCCATCACGATGACGGCTGGTACGAGCTCGACGGCCGCCCGTCGTTCAATGCTGAGGAGGCGCGGCCGGCCCACTTCCTCGAGCTCCCGCTCGAGGTCACTGTTGGTCCGTACGGGCGCGGCGTCGACAGCGTCTACGCGCGGGATCGCCACGCCGGCGCGCTGGTGAGCATGCACTGGGCCGGCCTCTATCACACCCGTTTCGGCCTGCACGGAGGCACGCCCGTCGGCCACCCGCTCGCGGTCGAGGTGGTCGCCGAGCAAGATCACCGTCGGGCCGCAGCGTTGCGCGAGGCCTGGGGTGGGCGCGGCCTGCGCAGCGAGTTCGAACATCAGACGTGGTACGCCTACGAACTGCTTCAGGCGCTCGACCTGATGTCGCTCGCGCTCGGGCTGGTCGATCCGGCCGAGCCGGCGACCGACCATCCCGTGCCCGTACCGTCGACATTGGCGCGTATCGATCAACCGCAGGGCGCGCGTTCGATCCCGGCAGTTCCCGTGGCGCCCGGCGGGCCGTATGTTGAGCTGACGCTACGGATCCCGTCGCCGGGTGTGGTGTCGCTCGATCCGTATCCGTTCTCGCAGCCGAGCTTCGAACTCGAGCTATCCGCCCGCCGTGTCGAAGATCGCCGGTATGCCACTGCGGAGGACATGGCCCGCGCCTATCGCGACGCGGATCCCCAGGCGCTCAGGATTCAGATCGGCCCGGCCTAGACACGCTTGTAGTCAAGCCGTCGTGCGCTGGCGCGCATGTCGGCGGGCTCGCGATCCGGGAATATGATCGCTGTCGATGGTCGCCGGCCCTGAGACTGTGCTCACCGCGCGTGTGTCGCGGGCGGAGCTCGTGGCGCGGGAGCTCGAGCGCGAGATCGTCGACCGCCGGGAGGCCGGCGAGCGGCTCGGAACCAAGGATGACCTGCGCAAGCGGTTCGGCGTCGCCGTCGCGACCGTGAACGAGGCGGTGCGCCTGCTCGAGACGCGCGGACTGATCGAAGCTCGGCCCGGGCCAGGCGGCGGAGTGTTCGTGTCCGGGCCTGCGACGCGCGTCGCGATGAGCCACGTCGTCCTCGGTTTCAAGAGCGGAAGCACGAGCTACGAGGAGTGCCTCGAGGTGCGTGACGCGCTCGAGCCTCTGATCGAGAGTCACGCCGCGCGCTACCACCGAGTGGGCGACATCCGCGAGCTCAACCGGATCGTCAAGCGCATGGACGCAGCGCGCGATGACCCGGCGGCGTTCTTCAAGGCCAACTGGGCATTGCACCGGCGCATCGCCCAGCTCTGCCGTAACGGCCCGCTGCGCGTGATGTACATGGCGCTGATCGACTTCCTCGAAACGAGCATCGATCACGCCGAGTTCTCCGGCTTCGACGGCGAGGCGATGGTTGCCGTGCACCGCGATCTCGTCAAGGCGATCGATGCCGGCGAGGGGCCGCAGCTCGACGCCGCGATACAAGCGCACCAGCCGACGACGACCCAGACCCGGCTCTCGGTCAAGCGAGCGCCTCGCGGCTGAACGGCCTGCGGCAAGGGAATGTCTCCCGGTCGGTCGGGGTAGGGCAGTCTCGAAGGCAACGAGCAAGGAGAGACATGACTGCGCCGATCGAAGACGTCAGCACACTGCCCGGGAAGAAGCTCAGCGATCAGATGGCAAATCCGATCGGCAAGGTCACGAACATCTACGCGACGGACGACGGTTACCCGATGTGGGTCGGCGTCGACGCCTCTCCCGGGATGGGCAGCAAGCGGGAAATACTCGTTCCGCTGGCACGGCTGAAGGACGAGAACGGCGAGCTCCGTGTTCCCTACAGCAAGCAGCGCATCATCGAGTCTCCTGAGGTCGACGCTGACGCCGGCATTTCCGCCGAATGCGATCGCCAGCTTCGCGACTTCTACGGCATCGACGCGGGCGACCAGGAGATGCGCGACGACAACAAGTCGTATGCCGCGCGTGTCCCCGAGAACGGGGGTGCGGCTGAACGCGTCGAAGATCCCGACCAGCTCGAGACGCCCGATGCCGATAAGCGGACCGAGGAGAGCAAGGAGCGGCTCCACAATCCGGGCAGCGCCGAGACACGTGACGTGACGGCCGGGGACGTGGCCCACGACGACCAGCAGGTCAAAAAAGACTCCGAGTCGGACGAGTGAGGCGGGCTACGTCGTCGCGGGCTCGGCGCTGGCGTCGCTGAGCTCGCGCAGCTCTTCGGGATCGAGCTCGAGTTCGGACGCGGGCAGGATCTCGGCGAGCTGCTCGGGGTTGCGCGCGCTCGCGATCGGTGCCGCGACCGAGGGCTGCCCGAGAACCCAGGCAAGTGCCACCGCCGGCACTGTCGTGTCTCGCGCGGTCGCGACCCGGTCGAGGGCCGCGAGGACGCGGATCCCGCGGTCGTCGAGGTACTGGGCGGCTTGGTCCGCGCGAGGGCTATCGACCGTGGGCCCGTCGGGGCGGTACTTGCCGGTGAGGAACCCACGGGCAAGCGCCCAATATGGGACGCACGCGAGGTCCTCACGCTCGCACAACTCGGCCAGCGGACCCTCGTACTGATCGCGCTCGACGAGGCTGTACTGCGGCTGGAGCGCGACATAGCGCGCGAGCCCGTGGCGGTCCGACGTCTCGAGCGCCTGCTCGAGCCGCGACGCTGTGTAGTTGGAGGCGGCGATGTGGCGAACCTTGCCCTCTTTGATCAGCTCGTCGAACGTCGAGAGCGTCTCATCGAGAGGCGTGTCGGGATCATCGGCGTGCGCGTAGTAGAGGTCTATGTAGTCGGTCTGCAAGCGCGCGAGCGACTCCTCGACGGCGACCCGGATGTTCGCCCGCGAGAGTCCCTTGCGATCAGGCTTGCGCCCCACCTTGGTCGCGATCACCACCGAAGCCCGGTTGCCGCGGGCCGCGACCCACTGGCCGATCACCGTCTCGGATTCGCCGCCGACGTTCCCCGGCGCGAACGCCGAGTACGAGTCGGAGGTATCGATGAAGTTGCCTCCCGCCTGGACGTAGGCGTCCAGCACCGCGAACGACTGCCGCTCGTCGGCGGTCCAGCCGAAGACGTTTCCCCCGAGGCACATGGGGAACACGTCGAGGTCGCTCCGTCCCAGTCGGACCATGGCGCGCCAACCTACCAAACCGGTTGATACGGCCATGAGGGCGGGGCGGCGACCGGGTTTCGAAGAACATGTTCATGTGACAACTCGAGTTCGCACCGGGCCGGGGCTGCGACTGACGCTGATTCTCGGCGCGCTGTCGGCGTTCGGCCCGCTCTCCATGGACATGTACCTCCCCGGGCTGCCCTCGCTGACCCGCGAGCTCGGCGCGTCGGCCTCGACGGGTCAGCTGACACTGACGGGGTGCATGCTTGGAATCGCCGCCGGCCAGCTGTTCACCGGCCCGCTGAGCGACTCGCTCGGGCGGCGCCGGCCGCTGCTGGCCGGGCTGGTCGGGTACATCGTGGCGTCGCTGGCCTGCGCGGGCGCGCCGTCGATCACGACGCTGATCGTGCTGCGCTTCATCCAGGGCACCCTGGGCGGGGCGGGCGTGGTCATCGCGCGAGCGGTCGTGCGCGACCTGTTCGACGGCGCGGTCGCCGCGCGCGTGTTCGCGCTGCTGATGGCGGTGACCGGAGTCGCGCCGGTGTTCGCGCCGTTGGTTGGTGGGCAGGTGTTGGCGATCACCTCGTGGCGCGGCGTGTTCGTCCTGTTGGCCGTGATCGGCGTTCCCCTCCTGCTGACGACCGCGCTGTGGCTCCCGGAGACGCTCCCCCCGGCGCGACGGCATGGCGGCGGGCTGGGCCCGATCGTGCACACCTTCTGGCGCCTGCTCGGCGACCGCAGCTTCCTGCCGCCCGCATCCTCGCTCGCGCTCGGCTTCGGCGCGATGTTCTCCTACATTGCCGGCGCGTCGTTCGTGCTCGAGAACATCTACGGCGTTTCGCCCCAGCTTTTCAGCGTGGTGTTCGCGGTCAACTCAGCCGGGCTCATCGCGATGTCGCAAATCGGCGGACACCTTGTCGGGCGTGTGGGCGCGCCGGCGCTCGTCCGGCATGGAGCGTTCGGTGTCGCGTTCGGGTCCGTAGGCGTGCTCGTGGTCACGCTTGCGAACGTCGGCATAGTGCCGCTGCTCGTCTTCCTGTTCGTGATCCTGTCGGCGAACGGTCTGCTGTTTCCGAACGCCACGGCCTGTGCGCTCGCCGATCAGGAAGGCTCGCTGGGAAGCGCATCCGCGCTGCTGGGGGTGGCGCAGTTCGGCACCGGCGCGCTCGTCGCTCCGATCGTGGGTGTCGGCGGGTCGCACGACGCGCTGCCGATGGCGATCCTGATCGGCGTGTGCGGCGTTTCCGCGCTGGGAGTGAACCTCGCGTTCGGGCCACAGGTGAGGGCGCGAGTGCGGGTCACGGCCGGCGAATAGGCTGGACGTCGCCTGCCAGCGCTAGCGGGGGCTACGCGCCGAGACCGCGGTCGCGGATCTCTTTCTGCGCGGCCTCGGATTTGTTCAGACCCTCGAGGTTCATTGCGCGCAGGACCGCGGGCGTCTTTGTGAACTGGATGTCGCGGTAGTCCACGACCTGGACGTGGTTACCCCACGGGTCGTCGAAGTCGAGCGAGCCAGATCCCTGCACCGCGACGCCGGCTTCCTGGAGCGCCTCGCGCACGGCCTCCTTACCGTCGACGACGAGACCGAAGTGGCGATCGTCGTCGGGCGACTGCGTCCGTCCCGCCGCCACCGCGATGAACTGGTCGCCCATGTCGATGAACGCCATCCGCCTGCCCGCGCGTCCGCGTAGCTCGAACTCGAAGAAGCGCCCGTACCAGGCGAGGGCATCGTCGACATCCCCGACCTCGAGCGCGATGTGGTTGATGCCGACGAGGCGTGCCATGCCGCCGGCCATGCCGGACTAGACCCCGACCTCCGAGCCGGCGCCGGCCTTCATCTTCATCCACTCGGCCTTGTGCGCGCGCTTGGCGGTCTGGTACTCGAGCAGCGCCTGGCTCGAGTCGACATCTCCGAGCGTGGGGTGGGGCGGGACTAGATCGTTCGCCGCCTCAACCCGGAATCGCTTGGCCAGCACCGCGCCGAGTGCCTTGATCTTCATCTCGCCGAATCCCGGCAGCGCAGCCAGATTGGCCCGGAGCGTCGCGGAGTCGGCGGCGTCAGTCCACACCCGGCCGGCGTCACCGTCGTAGCGATCGCGGATGTGAGCCGCGAGGTCGTGGACACGGCGTGCCATCGATCCGGGGAAGCGGTGAATCGCGGGCCGCTCGCGGAAGATCGGCTCGAGGTCGGCGCCGGCGAGGGCGGCCGCGTCGAGCGTGCCGAGCCGTTCGCGGATCACCAGGGGGCCTGCGAACGCCTTCTGGACGGACACTTGCTGGTCGAGGGCGAAGCCAATGAGAAGGGCCATCGGGTCGGAGGCGATGAGCTCGTTGGCCTCGTCGGAATCGGTGAAGTACAGGCGATCGGGCATGGACCGATCATACGGGGTGCGCGGGGGCGGGAAATGGCCTGCCAGGCCCATTGCCACGGGCGCTCGCAAGGGTTCGCGCTCGTGGCCTTTGGGTAGCTGAAGGGCATGACAACTGTCACCGGTACCACACCCACGCGTCGCATCGAGACCAGGCGCCTCCCCCGCACGACCGGGGCGCTGAGCGGCCTGCTCGTGATCCTGCTCGGTATTTGGGGCGGGCTGATCCCCTTCGTCGGGCCCTACTTCCACTATGCCTTCGGTAGCTACCGGACCTGGCACTACACCACCGAAAGGCTCTGGCTCTGCATCGTGCCCGGTGCCGTGGCGGTAATCGGCGGACTGATGCTGCTGCGTAGCTCACACCGGTCGAGCGGCCTGCTGGGCGGCTGGCTGGGTATTGCGGCTGGCGCGTGGTTTGCGATCGGGCCGTCGATCAGCCTGCTGTGGCATGCCGCCGGCAACCCGATCGGCGCGCCGATGGGCGGTCACACCCGCCAGGCGATCGAGTGGCTGGGCTACTTCTCGGGGCTCGGCGTCGCCATTGCCGCACTGTCGGCGTTCGCGATGGGGCGGTACTTCTCCCGTCCCCGGCTGATTGAGGAAGCTGCGGTGGCAGCGGATGAGGCAGTGGAACACGAGCGGATGGCGCACGAGCCGGTCGCGGACCGCCCCGTTGCAGAGCGTCCGATCGCGGACCACGAGGCTCCGGTGGCGGCGACCGCCGCCGGCGAGCCCGTGGCGGCACACGAGGCCGAGCCGATTGCAGCTCGTGACAGGGAGCCCCTCGCGGAGCGCGAGACCATGCGTGACGAACCGTTGGCGGCCCGCGAGGAGGACCCCGCGACCCGGGTCAACGAACCCGTCGCACCCGCGGATGAGCCCGTCGCACCCGCGAATGAACCCGTTGCCGGCGCGGATGAGCCCGCCGCACCGGCCAACGAGCCCGTCGCACCCGCCAACGAGCCCGGCGCGACGGGTGACGGCGCTGCCGCGGGACCCGCTACGACCACCGGACCGGGGGACGTCACCTACCGCCGGCGACCGGGGTTGTCTCGCTTCCGCCGCCGCTAGCCACCCCGACGGACCACTAACCGAGCATTTGTACATCCGCGGGGGCGGGATCCTTGTCCCGATGGCCAATGCGGCGGGACGCGCGCTGCCGCAGGATTTCGACCCCGTGAGCTCGGAACTGATCGTCTCCTACGACGGCACCCCTAATGACGACGACGCGCTGGCGCTCGGGCGGCTGCTGGCCAAGAGTGGAGCCCGGTTGGCGCTTGCGTACATCCGCCACTCGCGCGAGTTCGATCCGCGCCGCGAGGAACTCGCGCAGCACGACGCCCAGCGCCGGCTCGACCAGGGCGTGGCATGGCTGGGTGACCCTCAGATCCCCACGCACGTCGTATTCAGCGGCTCGACCGGAGAGGGCCTCGAGCAGCTGGCCGAGGCCGAGCAGGCGTCGGTGATCGTGTTCGGATCGGACTACCGCACGCCGCCCGGCCGGGCCGAGCCAGGCACGAGCGCGCAGAGGCTGCTCGAGGGCGGATCGGTCGCGATCGCGGTCGCGGCGGCTGGCTTGAGGACCGAGACGGACGCCGAGATCCACTCGATCGCGGTGGCCGGGGCCGACGGCGACACCGCTGCCCAGCAGACCGCGGACGCGCTCGCAGGCAAGCTCGCCGCCTCAGTCCTCGATCTCGGACCCGATACCGACCTGATCGTGGTTGGATCGTCGCCGAATCCCTCCCGTCGGATCACGCTGAGTGGGTCGAGCCGAAGCCTGCTGAACACCTCGAGGGGTTCGGTGCTGATCGTGCCGTCTGGCGGTCCCGTCCGCCTCTGAGCATCGCGTCCGGACGTCCGCGCTGCGACGCGGGGTGCATCGTGCTGCGGGACAGTGAGGCACACTGTTCTCGTGGCTGATACGCGCCGACAGACGCAGCGCGCCCACAACCTGGGCCCAGGTCAGGTCGTGCTCCTCCCGGCCGAACCCATTGCGGAGCCCATCGAGGACCGTCCGAGCTCCTACCGCTTCACAGACCCTCGCCTTTCGGAGCTGTCCATCGAGCAGTTGCTGGTCGAGCTCCTGAACCGCGTCCAGGAGGCTCTCGAGGTCGACACGGTCGCGATCCTGCTGCTCGACGTCGATTCGCAGCAGCTCGTCGCGCGCGCGGCCATCGGGATCGAGGAGGAGGTCGAGCGCGGCGTCCGGATCCCTCTCGGTCGCGGCTTCGCCGGCCGGATCGCAGCCGAACGCGTCCCAATCTTCATCGCGGATGTCGACCACGCCGACGTCCTCAATCCGATCCTGCGCGAAAAGGGCATCGTGTCGCTGCTCGGCGTGCCCCTGATCGTCGAGGGCGAGCTGATCGGGGTGCTCCATGTGGGCTCGCTGCGGCCACGGGAGTTCGGGCAGGCGGAGCTCGGCGTGCTCCAACTGGCGTCGGCACGTGCGGCCCCAGCGATCGAGCACGCCCGGCTTTCAGCTGCGCTCCAGCACGAGCACGACGTGTCGGTGGCGCTCCAGCGGAGCCTTTTGCCCAAGCGACTCGCCGAGATGGTCGGGGTCAAGGTCGCCACGCGCTACCTCCCGGCCCGCGAGGAGGTAGGCGGGGACTGGTACGACGTGTTCGAGCTTCCGCGCGGGCGCGTCGGCGTCGTGATAGGTGACGTGGTTGGTCACGGGATCTCGGCTGCGGCGCTGATGGGCCGGTTACGGACCGCGCTTCACTCCTATGCGATCGAGGGTCACGGCCCGGGGCGTACGCTCGAACTCGTCGATCGTTTCGTGCAATCGCTCGACGAATCCGCGATGGCGACGGCCGCCTACGCCGTGTTCGACACCTACACCTCCGTGCTCCATTACGCCACCGCCGGGCACCTTCCGCCGGTCGTTGTATCGCGATCGGAGACGCGGGTGCTCGATGTGACCCCGGCGCCTCCGCTCGGGGCGTTCCCATACGGCCGATGCCCTGAGCACGAGCTGTCCCTGGAGAGCGGCGAGATCTTGGTGCTGTACACCGATGGGCTCGTGGAGCGTCGCGGCATCCCGTTGAGCACTGGAATCGAGGCGCTGGCCGCGGCCGTCCGGGGCGCAGCGACGCCCGAGGACGCCTGCGCCTCCGCGTTCGCGGACCTCGTTCCGTTGGTCGGTCTGAGCGACGACGTTGCGCTCGTGGCGCTCCAGAGCGCGATCGTCCCGAGCGAACTGCACCTCACGCTTCCCGCCGAACCAAAAACCTTGTCCCACGTGCGGCGCGTGCTGCGCCGGTGGCTGAACGAGCGCGGCGCCGGCGAAGGAGACATCGCAGAGATCACGATCGCGGTTAGCGAGGCGTGCGCCAATGCGATCGAGCACGCCTACGCCCCCACGCCGGCGACCTTCGAGCTGCACGGGTGGGCGAACGACGGAGAGATCACGGTGACCGTGCGGGATGACGGTCAATGGCGCCCGCCCCGAGGTCACAATCGCGGGCGCGGCCTGTCGATCATCGTCGCGGCGATGGACGACGTGCAAATCGATCGAACTGCCGATGGAACGGAGGTTGTGATGCGGCGGTACCTCGCCCGGAAATGAGCATCGCCGACGTTCAGCTAACGCTGGCCCCGAACGCGCTGATCGC
>Ga0335077_10001610_pt1 | contig 26889 bp, 25 predicted proteins | sample Lox_Sample_31_FD_207151 | JGI IMG/M metagenome (GOLD analysis project Ga0335077, IMG submission 207151) | Soil microbial communities from Loxahatchee National Wildlife Refuge, Florida, United States - Lox_Sample_3.1 | ecosystem: Environmental > Terrestrial > Soil > Wetlands | place: USA... | reverse complement strand
GGCCTCGTCACCCCCCACGTGGCCGCCACCGTGAAGGGGGGATGGGGCGAGGTGGTGAGCACCCCCGGGATCGGCGGCTCAGTCTGGCTCGCCAACGTGGAGCTCGACTACGTCACCCTGGGGAGCCTCGACGCCCGGGTGGGCTGGAACCACGACTTTTCCGCTGACGTCGGGACCCAGTACGCCGTCTACGAGTACCACCGCGTCTACGTCGACATCCACTGGATGGTGGGCCGGGCCACCCTGAAGCTCAGCGGGAACTGGCAGTACGTGGACTACATCCAGGAGGGAGTCACCGGTCCCATCTGGCAGGTGAACCCCGGCGTGGACTACGGCCTCGCCTCGTGGTGCACGGTGGGCGCTAACTACATCTTCACCAACCGATCCTCGAACGTGACCGACGTCCCGGCGTTCAACTTCACGCGCCACCAGGTCTTCGGCTACATCCGCGCTACCTTCTAGGCGCCGCCCGAACCCTCCGCTCCGCACTTCCTCCCAAAGGGTCCCGCCGATGCGACGCGCCGCACCGCTCGCTCTCCTCCTGGCCCTCGCCGCCTGCGCCGGCCGCCAGGTGTCCGAGGGGAGCGAGAGGGCGCTCGCTCCCGCCGCCCCCGCCGCTGAAGGGGTGGACGCGTCCGCGCTCGGCCCGGGAGACGTCTTCGAGGTGCGGGTGTACGGGGAGCCGGACCTCTCCGGCGGCTACCGGGTCGGCCCCAAGGGCGACATCGTCTTCCCCCTCTGCCGCAGGGTGAGCGTCTCCGGGCTCACCGCCAACGAGGTGGCAGAGAAGCTCCGGGCCTGCCTGGCGGACGGCTACATCCGAAACGCCCAGGTCTCGGTGATCGTGAAGGAGTACAACTCGAAGAAGGTCTTCGTCTTCGGAGAGGTGCAGAAACCCGGCACCTTCGTCTACGAGGACGGGATGACCATCGTGCAGGCGGTGACGCTCGCCGGGGGCTTCACCAAGACCGCGGCCCCGAACAGTACCTCGGTGACCCGCCTCGTCGACGGGCAGGAGGTGAAGATCCGGATCCCGGTACAGGACATCGCCGTCGGGAAGGCCGCGAACGTGAATCTCCACCCCGGGGACATCGTCTTCGTCCCGGAGAGCCTCTTCTAGCGGCAACGCGTCACTCGGCGCCGACAGGATGACTCCCACCCCCGAGCGCGAGCCGGAACCCGGAGGGGGAGGCGGGGTCCTCCTCGAGCCTCTCGCCGACGGCGAGCTGGGCGGCCCGGGTGAAGCGGGCCGGCTCTCCGCTCGCGAGGGTGCAGCGGAGCACCCCGTCCCGGCCCACCCGGAGCGTCCGGGGGTCGAGGGGTTCCCGGCTCCCGTCCGAGAGCCACAAAGTGATGCCTCCCGGGACGGCGACGGCGCTCCGCACCGCCCATGGCGTTTCGCCCACGCGGACGAAGGCGGACTCCCCCCCGACGCTCACCTGCCAGTCGCCGTCCGGGAGCCGGACGAGGGATCGCCACAGGACCTCCAGCGTCCGGCCGTGGGTCACCGGCTCGCCGTGGACGAGGAAGCGCCCCTCCTCGTCGATGGAGAGGCCGCCGGACCGGCGCAAGGCGAGGAGGGCATTGGCCTCCGGAATCCCCGGGGGGACCACCCCCCGACCATAGCGCCCCGCGGCGCCTTGCGCCGCGCCGCCCGCCGCGGCAAGGAGGAGGGGTGGAGAGCCGGGAGCCGCTGGTGCGGGTCCGCTGTGCTGGGCCCGAGGACGAGATCCGTTGCCGGAGCGCGCTCGAGAAGGCGGGCTTCGCGCCGGAGCGCCAGCTCACCTGGCTCGTGGTGCGGGACGCTCACCCGGACGCGGTGAACGAGGCCTTGGCCGTCGGCGGGGCCCTCGGCCGCGCTGTGGTGCGAGAGGAGATCGGGAAGCTCATCGGCTTCGTCCTCGACCACGGCGGCGACCTCGCCCCGCGGGCCGCGAGCCTGGAGAGCACCGTGCGCCGGGCCCTCTCGGCCTCGGGCCTGGAGCGTCGCTGGGTCGCCCGGCCACCCGCCGAGCTCGCCCGCGGCGCCTCCGAGCTCCACGAGTACCTCATGGCCACCGGGGGCGGGTTCGTGTCCTTCGACCGCTTCCTCGACCTCTTCTGCCGGCCGGCGGCGGCACCCGGTCCGGCGCCCGCGCACGCTTAGCTCACGCCGCCCCGGAAGACGAGCGCTCCCCAGGCGTTGACTGCCACCCCGGCGAGCCCGAGCGCGAGGAAGGCGGCGCCCATGCGGCGTCCGCCGACGGCGAGCAGCAGGAAGAGGTAGGGCGCGAAGTCCAGGCTGAACCGGTAGCCGAACTGGACGAACCCGGTGTTCATGTAGAGGAGAGCGGGGAGCGCCACCGAGAGGGCGGCCACCCACAGGGCGGGCGCGAGCGCCGCCCGCCTCCGGGGCGCGAAGAGCAGGAGGAAGAGGGGGGTGGTGACGAAAAGCGACATCCCCCGGGGGTCGTAGCTCGGGCCCCGTGCGCCGAGGTGCGGGAGGAGGAGAAAGGCGGCCTCGAGGTTCCGGGGCAGGTAGCGCAGGGAGAAGAGTCCGAATCGCTTCACGTCCGGGTTCACGCGGTTGTTCCAGAGGTGGGCGTGGCCGAAGTCGAGCGGCGACCCGAAGCGCGCGGCGTTCATCCAGGCGGCGGCGAGGAGGACCGGCGCGGCGCCGAGCGCGAAGAGGGCGAGCTTCCGGCGCAGGGCCCGGTCGCGCCAGGAGCCCGTCCCGAGGAGCCGCTCCCGGAGCGAGCCCCCGGCCCTCACCGCCTCGAGGAGGAAGAAGGCCGCGGAGAAGAGGAGCGAGGTCCGGGTGGTCGCCGCCAGGCCGAGGAAGAGGCCGGCCAGGAGCGGCCGCGCGGCCCCGAGGGCGCAGAGGAGGTAGAGGCAGGTGCAGGTGACCCCCAGCACCTCGGCCGTGAACCACACCTCGCCCCGGATCGAGGCCGCGAGGGCCACGGTGCCGAACGCGAAGAGGAGGGCGAGGGCGGCGTTCTCCGCCCGGCTGCGCTCGCTCTCGCCGCGGGCGCTCACCCGCTCGAGAACCGCGAAGAGGAGCGGCACGTTCGCGGCGGCGAGGAGCAGGGTGAGGAGGACGTCGTTCGCCTGGAAGCCCGTCGCGGCGACGAGGGGGAGGAAGAGCAGCACCGGCCCGGGCGGGAAGGATACGTAGAAGCGGTCGCCGACCCGCGCCCAGTCGTTGTCGTCCGGGGGCGTCACCCGCAGGTGGAGCTCCCCGTGCAGCCAGGCGTCGGCCTGGTAGACGAAGTGGGGGGCGTGCGACTGGTGGAGGAGCCTCGGGCCGGAGAAGGCGGCGAGGGCGGCGAGGGAGAAGGCGAAGAGGCCGAGCTCCGGCGCCTGCCGGCGGAGCGCGGCCCCCAGGCGCCGGAATCGGGTCTCCCCCATCGTTGCGAGTGAATCCCAGCCGAGCGCCGGGCGCAACGACCTACCGCATGGCGAGGCGGAGGAGGTTCAGGGCCTCGAAGGCCGCCTGGCGGCGAACTCGCTCCCGGTCCCCCCGGTAGAACCTGGCGACGGCCTGGGTGCCCCGCGGCCCGGCGAGCGCCAGGTGCACGGTGCCGACCGGCTTGTCCGGGGTCCCTCCGTCCGGGCCCGCAATCCCGGTGACGCCGATGCCCCACGTCGCCGCCGCCGCCCGGCGCACGCCCTCGGCGAGGCCGCGGGCCACCGGCTCCGAGACCGCGCCGTGGGCGGCGAGGAGCTCCGGCGCCACCGCCACGAAGCGGGACTTCATCTCGTTCGCGTAGGCCACGATGCCGAGCTCGAACACGGCCGAGGACCCCGGCACGGTGGTGAGGGTCTCGGAGATGAGCCCGCCGGTGCAGCTCTCCGCCACCGCCACCCGCTCCCGGCGGGCGTTGAGCTGGTCCACCACGATTCCGGCGAGCTCCGCCTTGCCCTCCGCGAAGACCGACTCCCCGAAGAGCTCCCGCACCCGAGCGAGGATGGCGTCGGCCCGCGCCGGAGCGTCGAGGCCCGGCACCGCCCATTTCACGTGGATCTCGGGCCAGTGCGCGCGGTAGCCGAAGCGCACGTCCCGATTCGATGGGTCGTCCATCACCGGCCGCATCCGCTGGTCGGCGTGGGACTCGGGCACGCCGAAGAGCTTCACCTGCCGGAAGGCGGGGACGGCGCCGAGGCGCCCCGCCACGGCCGGGAGCACGAACTCCTCCGAGAGGCCCCGGTACTCGACCGGCACGCCCGGGAGGGCCACGACCTCGCACTTCCCGAGCCGGACCGAGAAGCCCGGGGCCGTTCCTTGGCGGTTGGGCAGGACCGTGGCTCCGCGCGGGAAGCGGGCCTGCTTCTCGTTGTTCGGGGTCATCTCCCGCCCGAGCTTGGCGAAGCGGGCGCGGATGGCTTCCAGGGACGGGGCGTGGACCTCGAGCGGGACCCCCACGGCGGTCGACACCACCTCGGCGGTGAGGTCGTCCTCGGTTGGGCCGAGTCCGCCGCTCATCACCAGGAGGTCGGCGCGCTCGCTGATCTCGCGCAGGGCGGCGAGGAGGTCCGCCCGGTCGTCCCCGACGAGCGTCTTTCGCCTGGCCATCACTCCCAGGTCCCAGAGCCGGTCCAGCAGCCAGGGCGAGTTCGTGTCCACCACCTGGCCGGTGAGGAGTTCGTCGCCTGTGGCGAGCAGCTCGACCTCGAAGCTCACTGGAAGAACTCCGCGCACCAGAAGTGGGGCCCGCCGCCGCACCCGAGGAAGTGGCGGAGCCCGAGCCGCAGCACCTCGAACGCCAGGTAGGCGTAGACGCCGGCCGCCACGTCGTCGAGGACCACGCCGAAGCCGTTCTTCACCCGGTCGAAGGCCGAGGCCGGCCAGGGCTTCACCACGTCCATGACCCGGAAGAGGAGGAAGGCCGCGATGGCCGCTGGCCAAGACCAGGGGACGAGGGCCACGGTGACGAGGTAGCCGACCACCTCGTCGATGACGATGGGCGAGGCGTCGGCCACCTGCCAGTAGGCGCCGGCCCGGTCGGCCGCGTAGACGCCGATGGCGAAGAGGCCGAGGAGGGTGACGAGGTAGAGGGGGAGCGGGAGCCCCCGCAACAGCCAGAAGAGAGGGATGGCCCCCAGGGTCCCTGCCGTCCCCGGGGCGAGCGGGGCGTAGCCGCACGGACCCCAGGCGGCGACGATCACCCAGGGCCCGGGGCGGCCCAGCGGGAGCCCGCTCCTCGACCGGCCGAGCCGCTCCAGGAGGGAGGGGGAGGCGCCGGGCGTAGTCTCAGGGGCGGACACGGCCTAGAAATACTCGTCCGCTTCGTCCTTCGTCCCTTCCTCCACGTCGTCGTCGTCGGCCTCGAGCGCCTCGTCGGACTCGATCTCCCTTCGGATGGCCGCCGGGAGCGAGCCGCGGGTGACGCGCTGGTGGAAGAAGATCGACTCGGCGAGGCCCATGACGATGTAGGCCCCCATGTAGACCACGAGGACGAAGGAGGCCCGGGTGGCAATCCCCACTGCCACGCCGGCGACCACGGCGAAGCCGAAGATGGCGAGGCTGCGGGGGGAAAGGTGGACGTCCTTGAAGGTCCGGTAGCGGACCGTGGAGACCATGAGGAAGGAGAGGAGCCCCACCACCGCGGCGATGGGGACCTGCGTGGCGGCGTCGGTGCCCGAGCCGAACTGGCGGAAGTGGGCGATGACGAGCGACACGATGGCCCCGGCAGCGAGCGGGATGGGGAGGCCCACGAAGAAGCGGTGCGAGCTCTTGTCCCCCCGGGCTGCGAGAACGTTGAAGCGCGCCAGGCGCAGCGCCCCGCAGGCAGCGAAGGCGAAGGAGAGGAAGAACCCCAGGAAGCCGAGGGGGGCGAGCGCCCACTTGTAGACGAGGAGTGCGGGAGCGGCGCCGAAGGAGATGACGTCGGCGAGGCTGTCGAGCTGCATCCCGAAGTCCGACTGGGTCTTCGTCATCCGGGCGACTCGCCCGTCGAACATGTCGAAGAAGATGGCGAAAAACACCGCCAGGGCGGAGCGGTAGAGCTGCTCCGGGGTGGCCTCCCCGGCGGAGAGGATCATCGAGTAGAAGCCGAGGAAGATCGAGCTGACCGTGAACAGGTTCGGCAGCACGAACATGGCCTTGCGGAGATTGATCTGCATCCGCGCCGTTCCTCCCCGATCCTTCCGGCAGGGCCGCAGGCTGTCACGCGTGGGGGCGGTTGTCGAGGCTGGCGGCCCGTGTAAGTCGATATCGTACCCGTAGGCGGAACGACCAGAAGTAACCTTTATGGGGCATCTCCTGTGGAGTCTCCGGCGGCCTACTCGGCGACGGGCGAGGCCCCAACGAGCATGGCGAGGGGGTCGCGGGCGCGCCCCTGACGCCACACCTCGAAGTGCAGGTGAGGCCCGGTGGCCCGTCCGGTGGCGCCCACCACGCCGAGGGGCTGTCCGGTCTCGACGGCCTCGCCCGGCGAGCAGAGCACGCGGCCGAGGTGGCTGTAGTGGGTGGTGACGCCCGAGCCGTGCCGGACCTCGACCATGAGCCCGTAGCCGCGGGACCAGCCGGCGCGGATCACCCAGCCCGCCGCGGCGGCCTCCACCACCCGTCCCCTGGGAGCGGCGAGGTCGAGGCCCCAGTGCATTCTCCACGCGTGGTCGATGGGGTCGCGGCGCAGGCCGAAGAGGGAGGTGACGCCCGCTCGCTCCACGGGCCAGTGGAGAGCCGGAGGGGGCGGGGGCCGCGGGGCCGCAGCCAGGGCGGGAAGACCGGTGCGGGACCGATCCGGCGCTGGCGGCTCCGGAGCCGCGGGGGGCGTCGGGGCCTCCGCCGACTCGTCGGCGTCGTCGGTCAGCCCCGCCTGGGCGAAGGTCATGGTCGGGGGTGCGTGGGCGCACCCCGCCGCGAGCGCGGCGACCGAGAAGGAGATCGCGAGGGTGGGCAGGGAGCGCATCGGCCGGTCTCCACCGATGGTATCGGCGCCGGGACGGGCCATCTGTCCCGGGATCCGGGTCGTGGGCCGGGGTGGGACGCCTGCCCTCCCTGCGCTCCGGTGTGCGCCCCCGTTCGAGGCGCCTCCGCTCGTTTCCCCGGGGGCGGCGGGGAGCGGATCCGCCGCCCACCCTGGAGGCGATCGAAGAAGCCGGCCGGGGTCGCGCCGCGACGTCCCCCGTTCCAGGAGCCGGTGCTAGCATGCGACCCGTGGTGGAACGGAGGCGAACAGGGGGAAACCGGAAGGGGAACCGGCGCGGCGGGGTCCGGCCGGCCCCCGAGCCCGGCGAGCGGCGGAGGGCGCGCCGCGCCATCGACCTCCTGGAGCGGGCCATGCCCGGAGTCCGGATCGCGCTCCACTACGGCAGCGACGTCGAGCTCCTCGTCTCGGTGATCCTCTCCGCTCAGTGCACGGACGTGCGCGTGAACGAGGCGACCCCCGCCCTTTTCACGGCCTTTCCGGACGCCCAAAGCTACGCGAGCGCCACGCCCGAGGCGCTCTGGCCCTACATCCGAAGCCTGGGCCTCTACCGGAACAAGGCGAAGGCCATCGTGGCCGCCATGCAGGTCGTGGCCGGCGGTCACGGAGGACGGGTGCCGCGCACCCGAGAGGAACTCGAGGCCCTCCCCGGGGTGGGGCGCAAGACGGCCGGTGTGGTTCTCGTCCACCTGGGCGCGGACGAGGCCTTCCCCGTGGACACCCACGTCGGAAGGGTGGCCCGGAGGCTCGGGTTCTCCGCGGAGACCCATCCCGACAAGGTGGAGCAGGACCTCATGGCGCTCCTGCCGCGGGATCGCTGGGGCCTCGCGCACCAGCTCATGGTCTGGCACGGGCGGCGGGTCTGCAGCGCTCGCAACCCCCGATGCGACGGGTGCCCTCTCGCCCGGCTCTGTCCCCGCATCGGCGTTGCCTGAAGGGCGGCGCCTGCTACAGAGCGGAGCGGTGCGCCGGGGCCCTGCGGATCTCCTCGGGGGACTCGGTCTGGCGCTCCGCCTTCAGCCTCTTCATGTGGCGGCGGATGATCTCCCGCTTCAGGCTGGAGATGTGGTCGACGAAGAGGGTGCCCTCGAGGTGGTCGAGCTCGTGCTGGACGGCGATGGCGAGGAGCCCGTCGCACTCGATCTCGAAGGGCTTGCCGGCGTAGTCGAGCGCCTGCACCCACACCTTGGCCGCGCGATCGACGTCTTCGGCCTCGCCGGGGATGGAGAGGCAGCCCTCCGTGTAGGTGGTGGTTCCCTCGGCCCGCACGATCTGCGGGTTCACGAAGTGAATGAGCTTCTGCCCCTCCTGCCGCGGCGAGGTGTCGATGACGACGCAGCGGCGCAGCTCGCCGATCTGGGGAGCGGCGAGCCCGACGCCGTCGGCGGCGTACATCGTCTCCGACATGTCGTCGAGGAGGCGGCGCACGGTGTCGTCCACCCGATCCGCGGGACGGGAGACCTTCTTCAGCACGGGGTCGGGCCAGATGAGGATTTCGCGAATCATAGCGAGGAGATGATAACCCGCGCCGGCTCTCGTCGCATCTCCGGGGGCCGGACGCTACCCCACGCCGAGCGCCTCCACGTACTCGGCACGGAGCACCTCGTCGGAGAGGACGTCTCTCGCCTCGGCGACCACTCGGCGGACCTCCTCGAGCTTCTCCTTGAGCCCGGGCTCGCGTAGCCCGTGGAAGCGTCCCGGGTCGAACTCGCCGAGCAGACGGTCGGCCGCCTCCCGGACCTCGTAGGGCGTTCCATCCCGCCCCAGTCCCAGGATGGCGAAGTAGTCCGCCCGCCGGACCTGATCGAGCTTGTCCCGCAGCCGTCCGAGGTCGATGGCGCGGGAGCCCACCTCCTCGCGGCGCCCCCCGCTCAGGAAGCGAGCGCCGAGGGCGCCCACCATCACCAGTCCCGCCAGGACCTGTCGGGTGGAGAGCGGTTCGAGGGGGCTGTCGGCCAGGATCTCGTCCAGCGTCCTCAGGCCGTCGGCGAGGGCCGCGACCCGCGCCTCCGGCTCCGAGAGGCCGAGGTCGCTCGCACGCGGGGCGCGAGGTGCCGGGGCGAAGAGGGTCGAGGGACCTCCGAGAGCCGAGCTGAGTCGCGGTTCGACCCACTTGCGTCGCACTCCCTCCAGGGCGAGCGGGAGGGGCCCGCGCCCGAGCGCGGTGCGCTCCTCCGGGGGCACGCGGGCCGCTGCGTACCGGAACGGCGCGGCCACCTCGGCGAAGAGAGCGAAGACGACTTCCTCGGTGCGGCGCCGCACGAGAGGCGTCAGCTCCTCGGGTTTCAAGAACCCCCGCTCGAGGAGCAGAAGAGCGGCGCGGCGCGTGGAGAGGCCGGAAGTGGCCCCTACCTGCCTGTGCTGCTCGCGCGTGAGGAGCCCGAGCCTGAGCGCCACGTCCTCCACCCGCTCCTGGGGCGCGCCGCTCGTCGCGCCCACCACACGGCCTTCCTCGAAGTAGACCGACCGCGGCGCGGCGCTGCCGAAGTCGAGGCGGCCAGTGAGCCGGGTGCGCGACGCGAGGGCGATTAGCCGCGGCATGGGGGCCTCGGCTAGGGTCCCGGCCGCGAGCTCCGCAGGCGGCGGCGGCAACTCGGGCTCCGAGGGAGAAGGAGCCGGCTGCGGCTCCCCCGCCGGCTCGGCCGCCTCGGACTCGCCAAACTCGCGCGGGGGCGCGAGGGGTTCGGGCACGGAGAAGGGCGGGGTTCCTCGTGCTGAGGGGCCGGACTGGGCTCTCCGGAGCACCTCTGCCTCGGCGCGCGCGCTCGAGGAGGCTTCCAGCTCCGAAGCGCCCTCGGCCAATGCTCGGGGGGCGAGATCCCCGAGTGCCTCCTCGGGCGCGAGTCCCTCTGGGAGGGCAGGCTCGGGCACCCGTCTGCTCCTCCCGAAGCGCCCGTCGATCTGCATCGCGACCTCCCCGAGGAGGTTCTCCAGTGCCTCGCCGAGAAGGACCTCCTCGGACGCCTTGTGGGGCGCGAGCTCATCGTCCAGCTGAGTTGGGCCTTCCGCTGAAGGGGTTTCGATCGGGGTCCCTTCCTGCGCCTGTCGAGCCTCTTCAGCCTGTCGAGCCTCTTCAGCCTGTCGAGCCTCTTCAGCCTGTCGAGCCTCTTCAGCCTGTCGGGCCTCTTCAGCCTGTCGGGCCTCTTCAGCCTGTCGGGCCTCTTCAGCCTGTCGGGCCTCTTCAGCCTGTCGAGCCTCTTCGGCGTGCCGAGCTTCCTCGGCGTGTCGAGCCTCCTCGGCTCGTCGGGCTGCTGCAGCCCGTCGGGCTGCCTCGGCTCGTCGGATTGCCTCGGCCTGTCGGGCCGCCTCGGTCCGACGGGTTTCCTCGGCTCGGCGGGTTTCCTCGGCTCGGCGGGTTTCCTCGGCTCGGCGGGTTTCCTCGGCTCGGCGGGTTTCCTCGGCCCGGCGGCTTTCCTGGGCCCGATGGGTCTCCTCGGCGCGGCGGGTTTCGTCGGCTCGGCGGGCTTCCTCGGCTCGGCGGGCTTCCTCGGCGCGGCGGGTTTCGTCGGCGCGGCGGGTTTCGTCGGCGCGGCGGGTTTCCTCGGCCCGGCGGGCTTCCTCGGCGCGGCGGGCTTCCTCGGCGCGGCGGGCTTCCTCGGCTTGGCGGGCCTCCTCGGCCTGGCGGGCCTCCTCGGCCTGGCGGGCTTCCTCGGCCTGGCGGGCCTCCTCGGCCTGGCGGGCCTCCTCGGCCTGGCGGGCCTCCTCGGCTTGACGGGCCTCCTCGGCTTGGGGGGCTTCCTCGGCTTGGGGGGCTTCCTCGGCCTGGCGGGTTTCTTCCGCCTGGTGACCTTCCTCCGCCCGGCGCCGCTCGGCTTCCTCCTCGGCTCGACGAGCGATCTCGTTCGCGGCTTGTTCGACGTTGAGTCCTTCGCCTGATTGGCCGCGATCAGTTTCGGCATAGCGACTGAGCCGGTCGAGCTCCGCTTCGATATCGGCCGTCAGGCGCTCCTCACCTCTTGGACGAGGTTGCCGTGCCAGGACGGGTGGCTGCCAGCGTTCCACCGGCGCCCGGACCTTCCTCGGCTCGCCGGAGGGCGCAGACGACGCCTTCGACGGCTCGGTCCGCGCCGCAGCCTCGGCGCGTTCCCTGCGCATCTCGTCGGCCCTTTGGAGAAGAGCGCTGGCGGCCGCGCGCCGGCCAGCCGCCTCGGCGGCCGCGGTCGGGCTTGCCTCGGACGCGCTGCCGCCCGAGAGAGCCTGCAGTGCGATGCGGGCGATGGGCACGCCGGGCGGCTTTCCGACGGCGAGGCCGAGCTCCCTTTCAAGCTGGCCTGGATCGAGCGGCCGCGGGATGTGGACGGCTCCCTCGGGGATCTCCTCCTCGGCTCCGAGCACGAGCACCGGGAAGCGCGGCCGGCTCTTCTCGATAAGACGCCGCGCCACTCCGGTACCGCCGCCGTTTTCACAAGCAGCGGACACTATCGCCGCAGCAGGCCGCTCTTGCTCGGCGAGGGTGATTCCGTCGGCGATGCTCGTCGCCAGGATGGCTTGGTGTCCGCTCCGCGTAAGGACCCGCTTCACCGCGGAGATCTCGGCGATGTCGTCGTCGATGAGGAGGACGCGCGCCACGTGGGCCGATATTGCCACGCCGAGGCTGGGCCACCAAAAGGACGGACGGGGCGCGGGCACCCGGCAAGGGTCCGCTCCCAGGCCACTTAAAGCATGGAGTGCGGATCCACATCGAAGCGGACCTGGGCGCCTCCCGGGGGCCGGGCCGCGGTCGGGGCGAGGGCTCGGTGGACCCGGCGCAGGGTGGCGGCATCGGCCGCCTTGAAGAGGAGGTGCCAGCGAGTCTTGCCGCGGATCCGCTCGATGGCCGCCGGTGCCGGGCCGAGCATGGTGATACCGGGACCGAGGGCGGGGCGAGCGGCCTCCCCGAGCGCTTCCGCGGCCCTTCGCGCCCCACCCTCCGAGCCTTCGACCCGGACGGCTAGAAGACGCCCGAACGGGGGATAGCCGAGGGCGCGCCGGTTCTCGAGCTCGACCTCGGCGAAGCCGGGGTAGTCGTGTCCAACGGCGAAGGCAATGGCCGGTGAGTGTGGGTGAAAGGTCTGCACCAGAACGCGTCCGACGTCGCCTCCGCGTCCGGCGCGCCCCGCCACCTGGGTGAGCAGCTGGAACGTCCGCTCGGCAGCGCGAAAGTCCGGAAGGGACATGGCGGTATCGGCGAGGACGACCCCGACCAGGGTGACGCCCGGGAAGTCGTGGCCCTTCGTCACCATCTGCGTGCCCACGAGCACGTCCACCTCGCGGCGAGCGAAGAGGGCGAGCACCTCGGCGACGTCGGCCGCCCCCCCCACGGCGTCTCGATCGAGGCGAGCCACGCGGGCCCGGGGCAGGAGGTCCCGCACCGCCCGCTCCACCTGCTCCGTCCCGACGCCCACCCCGGCGCGCTCGCCACCACAGGCGGCGCAGACGGGGTCCATCTTCCTGGAGGCGCCGCAGTAGTGGCACACGAGCGCGCCGCGCCGCGCGTGATAGGTGAGGGAGACCGCGCAGTTCTCGCAGCGCTCCTCCTCGCCGCAGTCGCGGCAGACGACGAGCGTCTGGAATCCGCGGCGGTTGAGGAAGAGGATCGCCTGGCGGCCCGCTGCGACGGTCTCGGCGAGCGCCCCCTCGAGTTCGGGGGACAGGAGCCCGGGCAGGGGAGCGTGGCGACGCAGCCGCGACAGGTCCACGAGCCTCACTTCGGGCATGGGACGGTTGTCAATGCGCTGCGGCAGGGCGAGCGCCTCGTAGCGGCCGCGACGGGCGTTCTCCAGTGTCTCCAGGGACGGGGTCGCGGAACCCAGCACGCACACCGCCGACTCCAACCGCGCCCTCACCACCGCCAGGTCGCGCGCGTTGTAGGTGGGCCCGTCCTCCTGCTTGAAGCTCGGATCGTGCTCCTCGTCGACGACGAGGATCCCGAGGTCGGGGACCGGGGCGAACACCGCGCTGCGCACACCGACGCAGATGCCGGCCTCGCCGCGGCGGAGCCTCAGCCATTCGGAGTGGCGCTCGGCGTCGGAGAGGCCGCTGTGGAGGAGCGCCACCTGATCCCCGAAGCGCGCCCGGAAGCGGCCCGCGAGCTGGGGGGTGAGCGCGATCTCCGGAACGAGCACCAGGGCCCCGCGCCCGGCGGCGCGCGTCCGGGAGATGGCCTGGAGGTAGACCTCCGTCTTCCCGGAGCCGGTGACGCCGTGGAGCAGGAAGGTGCAGAAGGTACCGGCGGCCGAGGTGATCCGGGAGAGCGCTTCGCCCTGTGCCGGGGTGAGCAGGAGCGGGGCCTCCGCCGCCGGGAGGACCGTTCCACCTCCGGCAACGGGGGCGACGGTCTCCAGGGAGGCGAGGCCACGCTTCGCGAGGGAGGCGAGCGCAGGACGGCCCCGCGGGAAGGCGGCGCGGAGCTCCTCGACCGGGATGCGCCCACGGGCAAGGAGGTACTCGAGGACCGCTCGCTGGGCCCGCGCGCGGGGGCCGAGCAAGCCCATTCCCTCGGCGGCGGCCGGCGTGGGGCTCGCGTACTCGACCCCGCGCCGGGTCGGGGCCGAGGCGCCGCCGCGGGTGTTGAGTCCCGGCGGCAGGGCGGCGCGCATGAGCTCGCCGCCGGGCGCGAGGTAGTAGTCCTCGGCCCAGCGGATGAGCTTCAGGAGAGGCTCGGTGAAGGGGGGGAACTCGTCGAGGACGTCGGCGAGGTCGCGGAGCTCGACGCCGGGTGGCGGGGCGGAAGGGAAGCCCACCACGTACCCGGTGGCGCGGCGGCTCTTGCCGAAGGGAACGGCGACGCGACTGCCGAGCGCCACCTCCTCGCCGAGGCGATGGGGCACGCGGTAGGTGAAGGTGCCGCGGACCGCAGCGGCGACGGCGACCTCGACGAGCACGGCGTGGGAGTCTAGCAGCACCCTCCAACCGCGCGGGGAGGGCTGCGCTAGGGGAAGAGCGCGTCTGCGATCCTCGGGTTGGCGGCGAGCTTCTCGGCGGTGAGACGCAGGGCGAGCCCGGCCTGGTCCCGGACCTCCACAGCCCTCGGGAAGGCGTCTCCACCGACCGGCGACCCGAAGTCGAGGAAGCGGACGTCGACGAGAGGGCCGGCGAGCATGGCCACGAGCCGGACCGGCTGGAAGCTCTGCTTGTCGATCCAGGCCTGGGGCCGCTTCTCCTGCGGCTGAGCCCCGAGCACGTAGGACACGCGCCCTCCCATCTGGCCCAGGTACTCCTCGGTGAGCGAGACCCCGACCCGGGAGAGTTCGTCCGCGTAGGCCCGTCCCGGATCCGGACCGCCAGCGCGCACCCCGAGGAGCGCGCAGGTCGCCTTGAGCATGGCCACCGCGGCCGGGACCCGCTCGAGGCCGCGCCCTCCGACCACCCGGCCGTGGCCTGTGGCCACGTAGGCGCGCTCGCCCGTCGCCGAGGGCGGGAAGAGCTCCAGGCGGCAGCGCCCCGGCGCCTTGATGGAGAGCACTGCCGGGACGAGGAGCTCGGGGCCGGACGGCGTCAGGCCGGCGCTCGCCGCGACTTGCGTCGAGGCCTCGCCGCTCGCAGAGAGCGTGCCGCGCACTTCGAGCGAAGCGAGGGCGAGCTCCTCTCGCCGCTGCGCCAGCCGCTTCAAGACCACGGCCGTTGGCAGGAAGTAGGCGAGCGCGGGGACGGCCACGGCGAGGGCCCCGGCGAGCGCGGCGGAGCGGAGCGACCGCCTCATCGAGTCACCTGACGCAGGTACTCGAGCAGGGGGGCGCGAAGCTCCGGGCGCTTGAGGCCGTAGGCCACGTTCGCCTTCAGGTAGCCGAATCGGTCGCCGGCGTCGTATCGCTCGCCCTCGAATCGGTAGCCGAGGAGGCCCGGGCCCGCCGCCAGGACCGCGAGCGCGTCGGTGAGCTGGATCTCCCCTCCGACGCCCGGCTTCACCCCCTCCAGGATCTCGAAGATCGAGGGCGGGAGGACGTAGCGGCCGATGACGGCCAGGTTGGAGGGAGGGTCCTTCTTGGGCTTCTCCACGAGCCGCTCGATGCGGACGGTGCGCTCGTCGAGCGCCCGGCCGGCGGCCACTCCGTAGAGGTGAGCCTCGGCGAGCGGCACCTCCATGAGCGCGATGGTGCCGAGGCCGTGGCGCTCGTAGCAGTCGGCGAGCTGCTTCGTGGCCGGCACGGCGGAGTCGATGATGTCGTCGCCGAGCATCACCACGAAGGGCTCGTTCCCCACGAGGTCCCGGGCGCAGAGGACGGCGTGGCCGAGGCCGAGGGGCTCCTGCTGGCGGACGGTCACCACGTTCGCCATCTTGGCGATGGCCCGCATCTGCTCCCGCAGGGCCGTCTTCCCGGACCGCTCGAGGTGGGCCTCGAGCTCGCCGGCGATGTCGAAGTGGTCGACGATCGAGTCCTTCCCGCGGGCACAGATGAGGATCACGTCCCGCACCCCGGCCGCCACCGCCTCCTCCACGATGTACTGGATGGTGGGCTGGTCCACGATGGGCAGCAGCTCCTTCGGGACCGCCTTGGTGGCGGGCAGAAAGCGCGTGCCGAGGCCAGCGGCGGGGATGACGGCCTTCCGGATCGTCGCCATGGCCGGGGACTCTAGCCGCCCGGGCCGGGACCGGGGAAGTACCGAGTGGAGCCATCCCATGTGCGAGCTCGCCCCACGCCCAGTCCGTCCGCGCGCTTGCCCCGAGATCGACCGGTGATATGGTGCCCGGGTGCGCCGCCTCGCCTTCCTCGCCGCGCTCGCGGCGGCCGCTCCCTCGCTCGCCCAGACCGGTCCTTCCCCTCCGTCGCCGACCGACTACGTCTACGCTCGTTCGCTGGCGCTCTCCGCGTACCGCGGCCTCGCTGGCGACAACGACGGCATGTTCTACAACCCCGCCGTCATCGCCGCCCGGCGCCACCTGGAGATCGACGTGCAGGGGCTTCTAGCCCGGGACGGCTCCGACACCGACGGCACCTTCTTCTCCGGATCGGTGGTGGACTCGACCTCCGGCCCGGTGGCCGGGGGAATCGCCTACACGTACCCGAAGACCCTGGGGTACACCCCCGGGGGCTTCCTCGGGGGCCGCACCGATCTGGCGCTCGCCTTCGCGCTCGGGAAGAGCTTCTTCGTGGGCGGCGACGCCTCCTACCTGAACGTAGCCTCCTCGGCGGTGAGCGTGAAGGCGGTGAACGTCACCACCGGCGTCTTCTGGCAGCTCGCCAAGGCGGTTTCGGTCGGCGCCGCTGGCTACAACCTCGTGAACACCCACCACCCCGATCTCACGCCGCTCGGCATCGGCGCCGGCGCTGCCGTGGGCACGGAGCGGGCCTTCCACCTCACCGGCGACTTCTACCGAGAGTGGGGGACCACCGTTCGGGACGTCTGGTCGGTCGGCGGCGAGGTCTTCCTCTTCGACGTGGCCGCGGTGCGCGGAGGCTGGACCTTCGATCCGGGCCGGAGCACGGACTGGTGGGCGGCCGGGCTCGGGTTCTACGCGGGTGGCTTCGGCCTCGACGCGAGCTACCGCCAGTCCCTCGGCGCCACCGGCCGGGTCTTCGCCCTGGGCATGAAGATCGTGCCGAACCTGTAAGGGGGCGCGTCAGCCCTTCGCGTCCCACAGCGGCAGCACCACCGGGGCCCCGCTTGCCGAGTTCTCGCCCCGCCACACCGGAAGCCCCCACACCTCTCGGACGCGCTCGGCGGTGAGCACCGGGCCGGGGGGCCCGTCCGCCACCACCCGGCCGCGCGAGAGCACGAGGAGCCGATCCGCGGCGGCGGCGGCGAGGTTGAGGTCGTGGAGGACGGCCACCACGCACAGGCCGGCGCGGGCCGCCACCCGCGCCATCTCCATGGCGCTCACCTGGTGGGCGAGGTCGAGGAAGGCGGTGGGCTCGTCGAGCAGGAGGACCCGCGGCTCCTGCGCGAGCGCCCGGGCGAAGAAGACGCGCCGGCGTTCGCCCCCGGAGAGCTCGTCCAGGCGGCGGTCGGCGACGGAGGTGAGGTCGCAGGCCGCGAGCGCTCCCTCGACCGCCCCGCGGTCGAGCGGGCCGGGGAGGGCGAGGAGCCCCTGGTGTGGGGCCCGGCCCATCATCACCGCCTCGCGCACCGTGAAGGGCCAGGGTGCGCGGGGCTCCTGGGGGACGAGCGCGCAGACCCGGGCCAGGGCGCGCCGCGGGGCGGTGTGGGCCTCGAGGCCGCCCACGCGGACCGTTCCGGAGCGGGGAGCGAAGAGGCCCGCCGAGAGCCTGAGGAGGGTGCTCTTTCCCGCGCCGTTCGGGCCCACGAGAGCGACGAGCTCCCCGGCGCGGGCGAGGAAGGAGACCTCCTCGACCGCCGGCCTCGAGCCGTAGGAGTAGGAGGCCCCCTGCACCTCGAGGAGCGGGGTCCCCGGAGGCGGGAGCCGCGGCGCCTCCGGCTTCAATCCGGCTCCGGCGGGCCAAAGCCGAAGAGGCGTTCCGCGTTGCCGTGGTAGACGCCTTCCAGGACCTTCCGCGGGAGGCCCAGTCCCTCGAGCGTCCAGGGTCCCTCGACAGGGGACGGGTCGGGGATGCCCTCGTCCGCGGTCTCGAAGAAGCGCCAGGTCGACTCGAAGAAGCGGCGGATCTCGACCACCGACCGCGCCGGGCGACCGGCGCCGAGAACAACGGCCTTTCGACCCTGGGGCCCGTCCAGCCACTCCAGGCCGGTCCCGAAGAGGACGCGGTCGGGGTGGTTCAGTATCGCGGTCCGGACGGCCGGGGCTCGCCTCCCGAGCTCCGGCAGGCAGGCGGCGGTGTCGACGAACAGGTTCGGGAACCGGTCGAGGAGCCGGGAGACCGCCTCCGGGTCGCGGCCGCCGCCCTGGAAGTGGACCGCGAGGAAGGGGAGGCGCGGGTACCTCTCCACCACCCGCGCGAACTCATCGAGGGGGCCTCGGGCCCCGTCGCCGGGCCCGGCTCCGTCGCCGATCTCTACCGAGACGGGGATCGTGAGGCGCCGCGCCATCTCCCAGACCGGCTCGAGCTCCGGCGCGTCGACGGGGACGCGCCGGCCCGAGCGGTCGCGGACCGAGCCGAGCGGGCCCGGAATGGAGAGGCCGCGGGCGCCGCCGGCCCGTCCCTGGACCATGCGCACCACCTCGCGGTTCGACCAATCCTCGCCGCAGCAGCCGGCGAGGTCGAGCTCCATGAAGACCGCCACCCGGCCCGGGTAGCGAGACGCCGCCGCCACCTGCTCCTCGAGGCCGTCCCCCGCGTGCCCGCCAGCGTAGTTCACGAAACCGCGGATCCTCTGCGTGGCGGCGAGGCTCATGGCGAGCGAGAGGGCCTCGGGGCCGGCCCGTTCGTGCGCGTCGATCTTCCAGACATCGAGGAAGCGCACCTCGGGGCGGGGTCTCCGGGCCTCCAGGTAGGTGGAGAGCGCCCAGACCGCGAGGAGGATGCCCAGGGCGAGGGAGACGATGGCGATCCAGGCTCGGCGCGGGTTCATGGGGTCATTCTATGACGCGACGTCTATCCGGTCCGCTCCGACCGGCGGAGGAGCCAAAGGAAGAAGGGGCCGCCCGCGAGCGCGGTGAGCGCGCCCACCGGGGGTTCGGAGCCGAAGGCCACGAAGGCCATGCGAGCCCCGAGGTCGGCGACGAGCAGGAAGGCGGCTCCAAAGAGGGCCGCGGCGGGCACCAGGATCCGGTGGTCTGGGCCGAAGGAGCGCCGGAGGAAGTGGGGGACGATGAGGCCCACGAAGCCGACCATCCCCGCGAGCGCCACGGCGGCACCGGTGGCGATGCTCGCGGCCAGGAACACGGCGCCGCGGGCCTGGCCCACCTCCACGCCGAGGGACGACGCTTCTTCGTCGCCCAGGGAGAGGAGGTTCAGCCGCCCCGAGAGGGCGACGAGCCCGGCCAGGGACGCCGCGACGAGGGTGGCCCCGGCAGAGAGGGCCCCGGCGCTCGCGTACCCGAAGGAGCCGGTGAGCCAGTAGAGCATGCGGGCCGCCTGGTCGGGCGGAGCCATCACCTTGAGGAGGGTCACGACCCCGGCCGCGAAGGCGTTGAAGACCACGCCCACGAGGAGCGCGGCCTCGGGCACGAGCCGTCCGCCGATCCGGCCGAGCGCGAAGACGAGGGCGGTGGAGGCGGTCGCCCCCGCCGCAGCGCCGGCCGCCACGGCGGATCCGGAGGCGGCGAGCGCGCCGAGTCCGGCCGCGGACCCGAGGAGGCCGGAGGCGGCGAGCACCAGGCTTCCCCCGAGCGCGGCGCCCCCCGACACCCCGAGGACGAACGGGTCGGCGAGCGGGTTGCGGAGGAGCGCCTGGAGCGCCACCCCGGAGGCGGCGAGGGCGGCGCCCACCAGGGCTCCAAGGAGCGCGCGCGGGAGCCGGAGCCCGAAGAGGATGGCGCGGTCGGGTTCGACCCCGGCGAGGGCGGCGCCGAGCGACACCGACTTCGGGCCGGTGAGGGCCGCGAGGGCGAAGGCCCCGGCGAGCGTGCCCGCGCCCAGGGCGAGGGCCAGCGCGAGGCGGCCCCGCGCGCTCACTCGGGTCGCGCCTCGGGGTGCACGGCGGCGAGGAGCTCCTCCACGGCGTGGCCGAGCTGCGGGCCGGGGCGGAGCAGCCGGTCGTCGTCGAGCGGGACCACGCGCCCCGCCTTCACCGCCGGGATGGCGGAGAGCCCGGCGAGGCCCGCGGAGCGCTCGTTCACGGCGGCGTCGATGACGAGCTCCGGGTCGTCCGCCACGGCGCGCTCCAGGGGGTAGACGGGGTAGGGCTTGCCTCCCCGTACCACGTTTTCTCCTCCGGCGATGCGCAGCAGCGCGTCCGGGTAGCTCCCGGGCCCGGCGACGACGAGGGGGTCGCGGCCCACGACGAGGAGCACCCGGCGGTGGGGGAGCGAGGCCGCCCGCCTCTCGGCGCGCTCCACGGCGGCAGAGAGCTCCTTCGCGAGGGCCTCGCCGGCGGAGGGCTCCCCGAGCGCCTGGCCGACGAGGCGAGCGGTCCGGAGCACGTCGGCGACTCCCACCACCGGGAGGGCGAGGACCGGGACACCGAGCTCGGCGATGCGGCGCACGGCGGGCCAGGCCCCGGAGTCCGCGAGCCAGAGGACGAGGTCCGGCTTGAGGGCCAGGACCGCCTCCGGGCTCGGGTCCAAGAACCCGCCCACGCGGGGAAGCCCCTTTGCCTCCCGGGCGAAGTCGTAGCGGGTCACCCCCACGAGCCGGGAGGCGAGCCCGAGCGCCACCACCGTGTCGGTGAGGCTCGGGGCGAGCGATACCACGCGCGACGGGTGCGCTGGTGGCCTGGGTCCGAACCACTCCGGCTCGCGCCGCGCCGAGACCTCGCCGGCCCGGGCGAGTCCGCCGGCGAGGAGTGCGGCGGCGAGCGCCGCTGCGCCAAGGCCACCGCGACCGGTCACTCGGCGCATTGTATGTCGGCCAGGCCGACATAGCTGCCGAAGGGGCCCGGATTGCAGAGCGGCACCTGGGAGGCAGTGAGGGACGGGCCCGCCGCGGGGTCGATGCGCAGGACGTAGCCGAACTGCTGGTCTCCGACGTACCCGAGGTTCCCGCAGAAGGCGATGGGGCCGGGAGCGAAGAAGGCCGCGGGCGTGAGGCCAGCGGTCGAGAGGGCGGGCTGAACCACCGGTGCCGGCCCGGAGATGTCGACGGGCACGATGGCCGCCCCCGCGACCGTGCCGGCGGCGGTGAGGAACCCGCAGGTCACGTAGAGGGTGTTCCCGTAGAGCGCGAGTCCGTACGGGTCCTGGCAGGCGGAGCCGAGGTCGATGGGATTCGGGCTCACCCCGGTGGCCAGGGCGTTCGTGGAGGTGTCGATGACGGCGAGGAGCCCGTCCCCCGCGGTTCCCAAGAAGTCGGGCTCGAGATTCAAGAGCGCGGCGTACAGCCGTTCCCCGACCACAAGGAGCTTTCCGGGCTGGCCCGTGCCCGGCGCGCTGCCGAGCTGCGAGAGGTCGATGGTCGTGGTCACCTTCTCCTGGGCGACGTCGAAGACGGCGATCTGGTTCGGGTTCTGGAGGGCGATGTAGCCGCTCCCCCCGGCGAAGGCGATGCCGTAGGGGAACGCGGCCGGCAGCCCCTGGACGTCGCCGACGATGCCGGGCGAGCCCGTGCTGGTGGCGGGGCTCACGACCACGACCGAGTTCGTCTCGTCGTCCGACACGTACAGGAGTCCGCCGTTCGCCGTCACCGCCACGAGGTTCGGAGAATTCCCCGGAGGGATGAGGACCTCAGCCACCTGCGAGACTCCGGTGAGGCCCGTGCCGAGCTCGAACGCGGCGCTCGGGACGTAGTCCGGAACGGCCCAGAGCGTGCCCTGGTTCCAGGCCAGGGCGGCGGCGTTGGGCACGGAGGCGGCCTGCCCGACCGGGGCGATGGGGTTCACGGTGGCGCCCTGCACCTCGCCGCTCGCCGAGCAGGCGACGTAGAGTCCTGCTGGGCAGAGGCCGCCTTGGCAGCAGAGCCCGGCCTGGCAGGTGTCGCCGGCCGGGCAGGCGTGCCCGCAGGCGCTGCAGTTGTTCGCGTCGACGGACAGGTTCACGCAGTGTCCATCGCACGCGGACTCGCCGGTGTTGCAGACGAGGTCCTTCGTGCACCCGGCGGCGAGTACAGAGAGGAGGGTCATCGTCAGGACGCGTCGGAATGCGCTCATGTCAGTTCTCCTGGTGGCGAGAGCCAAGCTGCAGGGTGACGAGGAAGGTGCGGGAGGGCAGGGGGTAGCCGAACCCGTCCTGGAGGGTCCGGTTGTCGAGGAGGTTCTTCACCTCCCCGGTGAGGCGGACCTCCGGTTCGCGGAGGAGCCGCACGAAAGCTCCGCCGTTCAGGACGAAGGCCGCCGGGGCGCTCTGGCTGTTGTAGGTGTCGAGGAACTGGCGCCCGACGTACTGGACCTCGGCGTTGCCGCCGGCGAGTCCCCCGTCCAGGGAGACTCGCGCGTAGAGGCGGTTCCGCGGACGGTGCGGGAGCTCGTTCCCCAGGACGCCCGGGACCCCGAGGAGCTCCTCCGTCGCCATGAAAGTGTAGGCGAGCTGGCCCGCGAGCCCCCACAGCGCCCGGACCGGCGCCGTGGCGAGCTCCACCTCGGCCCCGGCGGCGGAGGCCTTTCCGAAGTTGAAGGGTTTGAAGCTTCCAGGGGCGATTCCGGGCTCGTAGACGATGACGTCCTGGTAGAGAGTGAGGAAGGGGCCTGCACTCGCCCGGCCGAGCGGTCCGTCGTAGACGAGCGCGCCGTCGACGCTCCACGATTGCTCCGGCTCGAGGCCCGGGTTGGGCTGGAAGAAGGCGTACTGGAGGTAGAGCTCCGAAAAGCTCGGGGGTCGGAACGAGTGCCCCCCGCTCGCCCGGACCGACAAGGGTCCGGCGAGGGTGGCGCTCGCGCCGAGCTTCCCGGAGAGGCCCTGGAAGGGGCCGACGGCGTCAACGCGGATCGCCGGCGAGACGCGGACCGCTCCCCCCGCGAACTGAAGGTCGTCGTACGCCCAGACCGCGAAGCTTGGGCGTGAGTGATCGCCGGTGCCGGTGGCATCGAGCGTCTCGACGGAGGCGAGCGCGCCGGTGTGGAGCGAGCTCGGCCCGGCGTCCCAGGTGAGGGTGGCGTCGCCGCCCCCGGCGCCGTCGTGCTCGACGATGGCGCCGGTCCCCGTCGGGGGAGCGAGCCAGAGGTAGAGGTCCTCGAGCCGGCTGGTGGCGCCGAGCTGTAGGACGAGCCCGGGGGAGAGCCAGTGCGTGAAGCGCAGGGCGGTCGTGGCCCGCCCTCCCCGCTGCCAGTCGTCCGGCGTCGGGTTCGCGGGGACGCCGGGGAGCTCCCGCCAGCCCCAGGAGAGCTGTGCCAGGCCGTCCAGGCGGTCCGGGCCCGGCGTCCACCGCGCCTTGATGAGAAGCCCCCCCTGGGCTGAGGCGTCGTTCGCGCGGACCTGCGACAGGAGCGGGCTTCCGGGGACGGCGGCGTCTTGGGGGTAGAGGAACGGGAAGTCGCCGGCTGTCGAGAGGGCATTGGCGGCGGCGAGGAGCGCCCAGCGCTCCCCGCCCACCGCCACGTCGCCCTCCGCCGCGTAGGTCCCGAAGGAGCCGCCGGTGAGCTGCGCTGTCCAGACGCCAGGGACGGCCGGGAGCGTCACCACGTTCACGGCCCCGGCCAGCGCGCCAGCTCCGTAGTAGGCGCCCTCGGCGCCCCGCACCACCTCCACGCGCGAGATCCAGTGCAGGGGGATGGAGGAGAGGTCCACGCCGCCGCCGGCGGCGGAGTCGATGGGGATGCCGTCGAGGAGCACCCGGACGCCGCTCGCGTCCGAGCCGCGGATGGAGACCGTCGAGAGCTGCCCCAGGCCGCCGTAGTCGTGGATGGCGACGCCGGGCGCGGTGGCGGTGAGCTCGGCGACGCCCTTCAGCTCCCCCCCGAAGCGCTTCGCCTCCACCACCGTGGCCGCGGCGGTCGAGTCGGGGGCGGCAGGCGCGGCGCGCGCTACCAGCGCCTCCTCGAGCTCGACAGGGCGGACCTCGTCCCCCTCGGCACGGGCGAGCTGGGATAGCGCGATGGCGAGCGCCGCGGCGCCCTTGCGGGCGGTCGAATGACCCATCGATTCCGCGCGTCTCCTTCGGACGCGAAGAACTAGCGGCCGCGAACCATTCGCGACCTCGCCCGGGGTGAGGTTTCCTGACTTCCGGGGCACGGCGGTCGGCCGTGAGCGCCTGCCACCTTCCCGCCGCCGAACACGCGACAGTGGTGACGAACTGCAGGTGCCTTCGCCCCGGTTACAGTGGCGGGACCGCGCCGGACTCACACCGGCTTCCCTGGTCCCCCGGGCGACTGTCCGAACCTCGTAGCGCTCCGCGGCCCGGGGTGTCAAGGACGACCGGCGGCGGCCGCGCATCCCGGCAGCGGAAGGGTCTTGGCACGGCCTCTCCGGGCGGGAGGTGCCCCTCCGTCCGGGCGCGCCCGTCCGGGCTGCCGGAGGGAGGGGCGAGGGAGCGTTCCCTCAGGGAGCAGCGCCAGCGTCCACTGGCTCCTCCTCCGCGGGCCGGGCGTCGGGGGCGCGGGGTTCCCGCACGAGCAGCCGGTTCGTGCTCCAAGGAAAGGCGTCGAGGATCAAGGTGAGACTCCCGTCCCGGTTGGTAAACGCGGCGCCGAGCTTCATCCAGTACGGCCGGACGCCGTCCCTTCGCTCGATGACCGCATAGACGGAGAGGGGCTTGCGGCCGGGCGGGCCGCCGTTTGCTTCGCTCATGGTCGATCTCCCTGGCAGCGGGTTCGAGTGCGAGGGAGCAAGGGACGTGCCTCGCCGAGCGCGAAGGCTTCCCTGGGGGTCGGGGGGCGCGCTGCGGACGCCGGGGCGACCGAAGGGTCGCGACCCGTCCGCCCTCCGGCGGGCGTTAGTTCGCGCCGGGGTTGGGGAGGAAGGGCTGGGAACTCGCGTCCACGGTGCCGAACATCGACTCGTAGCGGGTGAGGTTCTCCTGAAGGGCAAGGATGAGCCGCTTCAAGTGCTTGGGCGTCACGATGGCACGGGCCCGCACGGTGGCGCGCGGCGCCTCCGGGTGGAGGTAGAGGAGGTCGATGGTGAACTCGCTGTCGGTGTGGTTCACCATGGCGAGGTTCACGAACACCCCGTTCGCCGTGGCCGGATCGATCTCGATCTGGACCTGGACGGGCTGGGAGGCAGGGGATCCAGGGGCGGCGGGCTTGTCGGACATGGCGGGAGACTACCCGGAATCCGCGTTGTTGGGCGAGGAGCCGCATGCTAAGGCACCCCGATGGCCGAGCCCAGCGCCGCAGCCGCCCGACACGGCGACGGACGCGCCTTCGACCTCCCGGGCGGACCGGACGCGGCGCTCTTCCTGCACGGCCTCACCGGCTCCCCCTTCGAGGTCCGCTACCTCGCGGACCGGTTGCACATTGAGTACGGGCTCCGCTGCCTGGGGCCCCTCTTGCCTGGTCACGAGAGCGCCGAGGCCCTGGCCCGGGTGCCCTGGCGGGACTGGCTGGAGTGCGCTCGCGCGGAGCTCGCCCGGCTGCGGGGGGCCCGCCGGATCCTCGTCGTCGGCTGCTCCATGGGCGCGCTCCTCGCCTGCGCGCTCGCCCGCGAGAGCGGCTCGGGCATCGAGAGGCTCGTCCTTCTCGCCCCGGCACTCCGCCTCACCCCCTTCGGCCGGCTGGCGGGCCTGCTCGCGTGGCACACCCCGCTCGCCCGCGTCTTCCCGCTCGTCCACAAGCGATCGGGGTCGGACGTGGGGGATCCGGAGATGCGGGCGGCGAACCCGTGCCTGGACTCGGTGCCGCTCGCCTCGGTGGCCGAGCTCCTGAAGCTCTCCGAGCACGTGGACCCGCTCCTCCCCGAGGTGCGGTCGCCGGCCCTGGTCGTCGGGGGCGGGCGGGACGGCACTGTTTCGCTCGCCGGCGTGCGGCGGATGGCGGACCGGCTCGGCGGCGGCGCGAGGCTCCTCGTCCTCCCGAAGAGCCAGCACCTCGTGGGCATCGACGTGGAGCGGGAGCGACTCTTCGACGAGGTCCGGGCCTTCGTCGGATGGGGAGCGGTGGAGCGGGAAGCCCGAGCGGACGCGAGGTGAGGATGGCTGCCTACGTTTTGGCGATCGACCAGGGCACCACCGGGACCACCGTCCTCGTGCTCGACCGGAAGCTGTCGGTCCGGGCCAAGGTGAACGCGGAGTACCCGCAGCACTTCCCGAGGCCCGGCTGGGTCGAGCACGACTTGGAGGAGATCTGGGGGTCCACCACGGCCATGATCCGGCGCGCTCTCTCCCGCGCCGGGATCCGCGGCAAGGACGTGGCCGCGGTGGGCATCACCAACCAGCGGGAGACGGTGGCGCTCTGGGACCGCTCGCGCGGCCGGCCGGTGCACCGGGCCATCGTCTGGCAGGACCGCCGCACCTCGGACGCCTGTGCCCGGCTCAAGGCTGAGGGGCGGGAGGGCTTCGTCCGGGAGCGGACCGGCCTCGTCCTCGACCCCTACTTCTCGGGGACGAAGCTCGGGTGGCTGCTCGAGAACGTGAAGGGCGCGGCCGCGCGCGCCGAGAAGGGCGAGCTCGCCTTCGGCACCATCGACACCTTCCTGACCTACCGGCTCACCGGGGGCGCCGCGCACGTCACCGATCCGTCGAACGCGAGCCGCACCCTGCTCATGAACCTCCGCACCCTCGCCTGGGACCCGGAGCTCCTCGGCCTCTTCCACGTGCCCGCCGCGGTGCTGCCGACGATCCGGATGAGCTCGGAGGTGTATGGGACCACCCGCGGCGTGAAGGTGCTCCCCGACGGGATCCCGGTCGCGGGCATCGCCGGCGACCAGCAGGCGGCGCTCTTCGGGCAGGCGTGCTTCTCCCCGGGGGAGGCGAAGTGCACCTACGGGACCGGCGCCTTCATCCTCGAGAACACCGGGGTCGAGCCGGTGTTCTCGAACCGGGGCCTCCTCACCACGGTGGCTTGGTCGCTCCCGGGGGAGGTGGCCTACGCGCTCGAGGGGAGCTCCTTCATCGCCGGGGCCGCGGTCCAGTGGCTCCGGGACGGGCTCGGCATCATCGGGAAGGCCGCGGAGGTGGAGGCGCTCGCGCGGAGCGTGCCCGACACCGGCGGGGTGGTGTTCGTGCCGGCCCTCACCGGGCTCGGGGCGCCGCACTGGCGCCCGGAGGCGCGCGGCCTCGTCACCGGCATCGACCGCGGCACGACCGCGGCGCACCTCGCCCGGGCGACGCTCGAGGGGATCGCGCTCCAAATCCACGACCTCGCCGCGGCCATGCAGGCGGACTCGGGAAAGATCTTCCCCGTCTTCAAGGTGGATGGAGGCGCCACTGGGAACGACCTCCTCATGCAGCTCCAGGCCGACCTCCTCGGAGTCCCGGTGGAGCGCCCGAGGATGGTGGAGACCACGGCGCTCGGCGCCGCGTTCCTAGCGGGGCTCGCGGTGGGGTTCTGGCAGTCGCGGGACCAGATCCGACAGGCCTGGAAGAAGGACCGGCGCTTCGTCCCGCGAATGGCGGCCGCCGAGCGGGAGCGCCTCCTCAAGCGCTGGCACGAGGCCGTGGCGAAGGCCTGA
>Ga0335077_10001608_pt1 | contig 26895 bp, 22 predicted proteins | sample Lox_Sample_31_FD_207151 | JGI IMG/M metagenome (GOLD analysis project Ga0335077, IMG submission 207151) | Soil microbial communities from Loxahatchee National Wildlife Refuge, Florida, United States - Lox_Sample_3.1 | ecosystem: Environmental > Terrestrial > Soil > Wetlands | place: USA... | reverse complement strand
GGGGAACGGCGTGCGAAAAACTGGGAGTTCTCTCCCGGCGGCCTCGCGATCGGGATCGCGAAAACGAGCGGCGTCCCGGAGGAGTACGTGAACCCTTGGTGAAGGGCGGCCCGCGCTCCCCCATTGGCCCCCGCCCATCCGGACCCCACCGGGACGATCCCGGCACCGTTGACGGGCGCGGCTCTTCGGCCAAAGGTGGGGCGGTGAAGGCCCTCGTCACCGGCGCCGGCGGCTTCCTGGGCCGGGCACTCGTGCGCCTCCTCGTCGAGCAGGGCCACGGGGTCCGCGCGCTCGTCCGGGAGCGGGGGCCGGCTGCTCTCCGCGGGCTCGACGTCGAGGAGGTTCGGGGGGACGTCGTCGAGGCGGCGTCCCTCGACCCGGCCGTGGCGGGCTGCGACGTCGTCTTCCACCTCGCCGGCGTCCGCAGGGCGTCGCGACGAGAGCAGTTCCTCTCGGTGAATGCGGGGGGGACGCGGAACCTCGTCGACGCCTGCCTCAAGCTGCCCACGCCGCCCTCCCGCTTCGTGCTCGCCGGGTCACTCACCGCCTCGGGGCCCTCCGCCGTCGGCCGGCGCGAGGAGGACCCGCTCCACCCAGTGGAGTGGTACGGAGAGTCGAAGGCGGAGGCCGAGCGGATCGCCTTCGCCCACCCCGGTCGACTCCCGGCGTCGGTGGCCCGGCCCCCGCGCATCACCGGCCCCGGCGACCGGGAGAACGCCTTCCTCTTCCGCCTCGTGGCCGGCCGGGTCCTCCTCGGCCTCTCCGGCCCGCCCCGGCCCCTCTCCTTCGTGGACGTGGACGACTGCGCCCGGGGGATGCTCCTTCTCGCCGAGCGGAGCGAGGCGGTCGGCGAGGCCTTCTTCCTCGCCCACGAGTCGCGCACCGACCTCGAGGGGCTCCAGAGGGAGATCGCCCGCGCCTTGGGGGTGGACCCCGTGCGGATCCCGCTCTCCCCCCGAGTGCTCCGCCTCGCCGCCGCCGCGGCCGACGCCGTGGGCCCCCTCCTCGGCCGACGCCTCCCCCTCAACCGGAAGCTCGCCGAGCAGGTGCTCGCTCCCGGCTGGACCTGCTCGACGGAGAAGGCGGAGCGCCTCCTCGGATTCCGGGCCCGGGTCGGCCTCGCGGACTCCGTTCGCCGCTCGGCGGCCTGGTACCGCGAGCAGGGGTGGATCTAGACGGCGGCTGCCTCGACGGAGACGCGCGAGGGCGCCCGCGCGGCGAGCCTGCGGAGCTCGGGGGTGATGGGCTCGAGGTCCCCGTGGGCGAGGAACCAGCACAGGGTGTCCCGGACCGTCTCCTCGAGCGGGCGGGTGCGGTATCCGAAGTCGCGCTGCGCCTTCCCCGAGGCGAGATAGGTGTAGCGGCGCCCGCCTCGGATGAGCTGACGGGAGATGCGCGGCCTCTCGCCCTTGAGCTTCGCCCACACCTCCTGGAGAAAGGCGGAGGCGAGCATGAGCTGGTAGGGCACGAGCGGCGGGGCCGGCACGCCCGCAAGCCGCGACACGAGCTTCGCGAGCTCGTGCTTCTCCACGTTGTGCCCGCCGACGACGTAGACCTCCCCGGCTCGGCCCCGCTCCAGGGCCTCCGCCTGCGCCTTCGCCACGTCCCGGACATCCGCGTAGGAGGTGCCGCCCTGGAAGAGGGCAGGGATCTCGCCGCGGGCCAGGAGGAGGACGAGCCCGCAGCTCGAGTGGTACACGTCTCCGGGCCCGAGTATCGAGCCCGGCCGGAGGACCACGAGGGGCAGGCCGCGGCGGCCGATCTCGACGGCGGCGCGCTCTCCCTCGAGCTTCGAGACGAAGTAGTCGACCCCGGAGGATTCGGCCGAGCCCGACCACGACTCGTCGAGCGCCACCGGGTCGAGCGTGCCGCCCATGGCACCCACGGACGAGATGTACACGGTACGGCGCACGCCCGCCCGGAGTGCGGCCTCGAGGACGTTCACGGTCCCATCGCGATTCACCGCGAGGAGGCGGGACAGATCCCCGGCCCGGAGCCGGGCGAGCCCGGCGGCGTGCAAGACCGCGTCGCAACCGGAGACGGCCTGCTCCACCGATCTCCGGTCGGTCACGTCCCCCGCGACCCGCTCGGCGGGGACGTCCTCGAGGTTGTCAAGGCGGCTTCCGGGGCGCAGGAGCACCCGGAGATCGTGCCCCCTCTCGCTGAGCTCCCGCGCAGCCCAGCCGCCGATGAGCCCGGTGGCTCCCGTGACGAGGACCTTCACCGGCGACCCCCCGCCCGGCGCGCAAGCATTGGGCCGAGCTCCGCCCGTCAAGGTACATAGCCCCGCGCCACCCCGGGTCGACCCATCCGGGGAGTCCCCGACCGGTATCGCCGAGCGGGGTGCAGGTGGCCCGAGCCCGGCGCGGCTCGCCCGGGCGCCGCGGGTAATCAGAGCTTTGACATTCACCTAGGGCCTCGACTAAACCGGCCCCATCGTGACGGAAAACGGGAAGGCGGCCTTCTTCGACGTGGACGGCACGCTGGTGCGGACGAACATCGTCCACTCCTTCGCCTTCTACGCCATGAACCAGGGGACCATCTTCGGGACCGCGTGGCAGACGGCCCGGACCGTGGCATCCATCCCCTTCCTTTGGGCGGCGGATCAGGCGAACCGGAAGGCCTTCAACGAGTTCTTCTACGGGTTCTATCGGGGCCAGAGCGAGGACCGGCTCCTCACGCTCGCCGACGAGCTCTTCGAGACCGTGCTTCGCCCGGCCGTCTTCCCGGGGGCGGTGCGCCTCCTCGAGGAGGCGCGGCGCGCCGGCTGCCGGGTGGTGCTCTGCACCGGCGCCCTCGACTTCACGGTCCGCCGGCTCGCGGACCACCTCGGGGCCGACGACCTCATCGCGAACCGGATGCACTTCGTCGACGGGGTCGCCACCGGGCGGGTGGTCCCTCCCATCATCGAGGGCGCCCACAAGGCCCTCGCCATCCGCGAATACTGCGTGCGCAACGGACTCGCCCTCGAGCAGAGCTTCGCCTACTCCGACAGCTTCTCGGATTACCCCATGCTGGCGGTGGTGGGCCACCCGGCCGCGGTGAACCCGGACCTCCGGCTGAAGGGAGTGGCGCGCGCCTACCAGTGGCCCGTCCTCTCCACCCAGGAGGCCTAGCGCGTGCACCCCCCGAGCAAGCTCCGCCGGTTCTACGAGGACAGTGATCAGGTGGTGGTCACCGAGAGGGACTCGCCACCCCGCCTGATGTTCTTCGGGGAGAACTTCCTCCTCGAGGACCTGCCCGTCGGGACCAAGGTCGTGTTCCCGAACCCGCCGATCGCAGGCATCCCCAACGTGAAGGCGGCCATCCGCTGGGCCATCAACCACCCCGAGGGCTGCGATCCGCTCCACGCCCAGCTCCGCCCGGGGATGAAGGTCACGATCGCCGTCGACGACATCTCCCTGCCGCTGCCCGCCATGCGAACGCCGGACGTGCGCCAGCAGGTGTTGGAGGTGGTTCTCGAACTCTTGGCCGACGCCGGGGTCGACGACGTCCACATCGTCATCGCCATCGCCCTGCACCGCCGAATGACGTCCGCCGAGGTGCGCCGCATGGTGGGCTCGAGGATCTTCGACGCCTGGTGGCCCGACCGGCTCTACCACCACGACGCCGAGGACCCGGACGGGCTCGTCACCCTGGGTACGACGGAGCACGGCGAGAAGGCCATCCTGAACCGCCGGGCTGCCGAGTCCGACCTCGTGGTCTACGTGAACCTGAACCTCGTGCCCATGGACGGCGGGCACAAGTCGATGGCCACCGGCCTCACGAACTACGAGGGTGTGAAGGCCCACCACCAGCCCCGCACCATCCGCCAGAGCTGGTCCTACATGGACCCCCCGCACTCGGCCCTCCACCACTCCACCGATCGCGTCGGTCGCCTCATCGACGAGCACCTGAACGTCTTCCACATCGAGACCACCGTCAACAACCGGATGTTCCACGGGCCGCTCGGGTTCCTCATGAAGCGGGAGGAGGAGTTCACCGAGTCGGACCGCCTGAAGCTCGAGGCGCTCCGAGCCTCCCTGCGGGTCCTCCCGGGCGCGGCCCGCCGACAGCTCCTGCACTCCATCCCCGCGGCCTACGAGGTCATCGCCGTCCACGCCGGGCGCACCGAGCCCACCCACCGGAGGATCCTCGAGGCGAGCTACCGCCAGTACCTGGTGGACGTCGGTTTCCAAGCCGACGTCCTCATCTACGGCATGCCGTACATCTCGCCGTACAACGTGAATTCGATCCTGAACCCGCTTCTCGTCCAGGTGATGGCCTGCGGCTACTTCTTCAACTTCTACCGGGGCCAGCCGCTCGTGAAGAAGGGGGGCACCCTCATCGTCGCCCACCCCTGCTCCGACGACTTCGACCCCGTCCAGCACCCGAGCTACCTCGAGTTCTTCCACCGGCTGTTGCCGGAGACCCGGGACGCGCTCGTACTCGAGGAGAAGTACGAGCGGGAGTTCGCCGAGAACCCCACCTACGTGCACCTCTACCGCACCGGGAACGCCTACCACGGGGCCCACCCCTTCTTCATGTGGTACTGGGGCGAGAACGGGCGCCAGCACCTCGGACGGGTGATCGCCGTGGGCGCGGACAACGAGCACGTCCCCCGCCTCCTCGGCTGGGAGACGGCCGGCACCCTGGCCGAGGCCATCGACATGGCGCGCTCCGTCCACGGCCGCGGCGCCGAGATCGCGATGCTCCACTTCCCCCCCATCGTCATGACCCAGGGTCCGGGATGAGCGAGCGGAGCCTGGCCGACCCCCCGAAGGCCCGGCGGGATCCGCCACTGCGCCCGGTCCCGTCCCTGGCGCCGCCGCTCGACGTGGGCGAGGCCCTGTCTGGGCGCCGCATCCTCGTCACCGGCACCACCGGTTTCCTCGGCAAGGTCTTCCTCTCCCTCCTCCTCGACCGTTACCCACAGATCGGGCGCGCCTTCCTGCTCGTGCGCGTGGGCAGCGGCGGGAACCCGGAGGCCCGCTTCTGGGACAAGGTGGCCTCGAGCCCTCCCTTCGACCCGCTGCGGGCCCGGCACGGCCCGGCCTTCCAGGCCTTCCTGGCGGAGAAGTGCGTGCCCGTCGCCGGCGACATCACCGACCCCCTCTTCGGCCTCTCGGAGCGAGACCTCGCCCGGATGGAGGGGCTCGACCTCGTGGTGAATTGCGCCGGGCTCGTCGACTTCTGCCCGTCGCTCGACCTCGCCGTCCAGGTGAACGCCCGGGGCCCGGGCCACGCGGTGGGCCTCTGCCGGCGGCTGGGCGCCGCGCTCCTCCACGTCTCCACGAGCTTCGTCGCCGGGAACCGGGACGGGGTGGTGTTCGAGGACGAACCCATCCGCGGCTACTTCCCGCGCCGGGAGGACGTGGTGCCCCGACCCAAGGGCGGGCCCCTCGACCCGGCGGGTTACGACCTCGAGGAGGAGATCGCCGACTGCGAGCGGAGGATCGCCCAGGTCCGGGAGTCCGCCGAGGACCGCACCCTCCTCTCCGCCTTCCGCGAGCGCGCGGGGGAGAGGCTCCGCCAGGAGGGGCGCGACCCCGGCGAGGGCCGGGGCCTTCGGCTCGCGATGGGGCGAGAGAAGAAGCTCTGGATCGGCGAGAAGCTCGTCGAGCTGGGGATGGAGCGGGCCCGCCACTGGGGCTGGCCCAACACCTACACCTACACGAAGTCGCTCGGCGAGCAGGTGATCGCCGCGAGCGACGTGCGCTGGGCCGTGGTCCGCCCCTCCATCGTGGAGAGCGCGCTCCGCTACCCGTTCCCGGGCTGGAACGAGGGATTCACCACCAGCGCACCGCTCGTCTTCCTGGCGCTCAAGGGGCACCGGGCCTACCCCGGCGGGCGCAAGACCATCATGGACGTGGTGCCGGTGGACCTCGTGGCCGCCGGCCTCGTGGCCGCAGGCGCCGACCTCGTGGACCGGGGCCGCCTAAGGCGCGCCTCCCCTCCCGGCGCGGACCCTGCTGCGGGCGGCCGCGTCTACCACCTCGCCTCCGGAGACGTGAACCCGTTCCACGTGCACCGCTGCTTCGAGCTCGTCGGGCTCTACCAGCGGCGCCTCTACGCCGAGCGCGAGGAAGGGAACGCCCTCCTGAACAAGCTCCGCTCCCGGCTCGAGCCCTACCGGGTGGACCGCAATCACTTCGAGCGGTGGAGCACCCCGGCCGCCGAGAAGCTCGCCCGCCGAGCGCGCGACCTCCTGCGGGAGCACACCCCGCGCTGGGGCGCTCCCCGCGTCCAGGCCCTCGCCGCCCGGCTCTCCGACGGAGTGGACGAGTGGCAGACGCAGCTCGAGCGATGTCGCCAGCTGTTCGAGCTCTTCATGCCCTTCCTCTGGGACAACCAGTACGTCTTCCGCTGCGCGGCCATCCGCGAGCTCTACGAGCGGCTTGGTCCAGAGGACCGCTCGCGCATCCCCTGGGATCCGGAGGCCCTCGACTGGCGCACCTACTGGAACGACGTCCACGTGAAGGGGCTCGAGAAGTGGGTGTTCCCGGAGCTGGAGGAGGAGTCGAAGGAGAAGGTACACGGGATCCGGGCCCACCGGGACCTCCTCGAGCTCCTCTTCGCCGCCGCGGAGAACCACGGCCGCCGGGTGGCGTTCCGCATGTCCGGGCAGCGAAAGGAGACTTTCACCTACAGCGAGCTCGCCCGACAGGCGGAGCGGGTGGGCCTCTTCCTCCGCCAGGCCGGCGTGGAGCGCGGCGACCGGGTCCTGCTCGCCAGCGAGAACCGCCCGGAGTGGGCCTCCTCCTACTTCGGCATCCTCCGCGCCGGGGCCACCGCGGTGCCGGTGGACGCGGCGCTCTCGCCGCCCGAGCTCGCGAACCTCGCGCGGAGCGCCGGCGCGAAAGTCCTCCTCCTCTCCGAGCAGGTCCTGGGGCGGGCGGAGGGGCTCGAGGACGCGCTCGCCGCCGCCGGGATCTCCCCCCGGACGGCGCTCCTCCACGAGGCCCTGGCCGGAGGCCCGCCTGCGGAGCTCGCCCGGAGCGCCTCCCCGGACGACGTGGCGAGCCTCCTCTTCACGAGCGGCACCACCGGCGTCCCCAAGGGCGTCATGCTCACCCACCGGAACTTCGCCAGCCTGGTGGCGAGACTCGCCGGCGTGTTCCGGATCGGGCCCGGCGACGGCCTGCTCTCCGTCCTCCCCCTCCACCACACCTTCGAGTTCGCCTGCGGCCTCCTCGTCCCCCTGTCGCGGGGTGCGGAGGTGGAATACCTCGACGAGGTCACCGCCGACCGGATCGGGGACGCGCTCGAGGAGGGACGGGTCACCGCCATGATCGGCGTGCCCGCGCTCTGGTCGCTCGTCCACCGCCGCATCACCCAGGAGGTGGCCGCGGCCCCGCGCATCGTGGAGGAGGCGGCCTCGCTCTTGCGCCGGCTAAACGCCTCGCTCAGGGAGCGGCAAGGCCTGAACCTCGGGAAGCTCCTCTTCTGGCCGGTCCACCGGAAGCTCGGCGGCCGCCTTCGCATCCTGGTCTCCGGGGGGTCCGCCCTTTCGCCGGAGGTGCAGAGGGCCTTCCACGAGTTCGGGTTCGACATCTACGAGGGCTACGGCCTCACCGAGGCGTCGCCGGTCCTCTCGGTGAGCGCCCCGGACGACGCCGTGCGCCTCGGGCATGTGGGGAAGCCCCTCCCCGGGATCGAGATCCGCATCGCGGACCCGGACGAGTCCGGGGTGGGCGAGGTCCTAGCCCGGGGACCGAACGTGATGCTCGGCTACACCCGGGGCGGCGCGGGCGCGCTCGAGGTGGACCGGGAGGGCACCGACGAGGTGCTCCGCGACGGCTGGCTCCACACCGGCGACCTCGGGCGCCTGGACGCGGAGGGGCGGCTCACCATCGTCGGCCGACGCAAGGACCTCATCCTCGAGGCGAGCGGCAGGAACGTGCACCCGGACGAGGTCGAGGAGCTGTACCGGGATCCGTCCCTCATCGCCGAGCTCTCCGCCGTGGGGCTGCCCGACGCCAGCGGGGAGGGCGAGCAGGTGGCCCTCCTCATCGTGCCGGCCGCCGGCGAGGACCGGAACCTCTCCCGGCGCCTGGTGGAGGCGCACCTGAGGCGGGTCGGCGCCTCGCTCCCCTTCCACAAGCGGGCGAAGGTCTGGCACCTCACCTTCGAGCCGCTGCCCCGCACCGCCACCCGCAAGGTGAAGCGCGCCCTCGTGGTGGAAGAGCTGAAGCGGCTCGAGGCGGCGGCCCAGCGGGGCCGGCGCGCGAAGGAGCTCGCGGCGAGTCGGGCCGACACCTGGGTGCTCGACCTCCTCGCCGAGGTCTCCCGGCGGCCGCGCGGCTCGGTGACACCGTCCTCACACCTCTCCGCCGACCTGGGCTTCGACTCGCTCATGATGACCGAGCTCCAGGCCGCGCTCGAGGAGGCCGGGACCCCGGCCGAGCTCGTGGAGCAGGCCCCGAACGCCCAGACCGCCGCCGAGCTCGTGCGCCTCTTCGGGACCTCGGCGGCGCGGACGGAGGGGTCGAGCCGGCGACCGGCGGAAGACGCGGCGGCTCGGCGCGCGGACGGCGTCACCCTTCCCGGCACCGTCCAGGCCGCCGGGCGCATGGCCTTCGGGTTCGCGCAGCGCGCTCTCTACGGCGCCGTCTTCCGGACTCGAGTCTCGGGCCAGTCGAACGTTCCGGTGGACCGCAACGTCCTCGTCGTCGCCAACCACGCGAGCCACCTCGACATGGGGCTCGTGAAGGTCGCGCTCGGCGAGCAGGGCCAGCGGCTCGCCGCCATGGCCGCGGCCGACTACTTCTTCGACACACCACTCAAGCGCACCTACTTCGAGAATTTCACGAACCTCATTCCCATGGAGCGGTCGGGCTCGGTCCGGAAGAGCCTGCGCGCGGCGGTCACTGCCCTCGCGCGCGGCTACAACGTCCTCATCTTCCCCGAGGGGACCCGCTCCCTGGACGGGGGGCTCCAACCCTTCAAGCCCACCGCCGGCTACCTCGCCTTGCGCTGCGGGGTCGACGCGCTGCCGGTGTATCTGTCTGGGACCTACCGGGCGCTCCCCAAGGGAGCACTGCTCCCGCGGAGCGCGGACCTGCGCGTGGTCATCGGGCGGCCCATCGCCGTCGAGGAGCTCCGGCGCCGCACCGCCGACCTCCCGAAGGGCGAGGCCCACAAGGTCGCCACCCTGGTCATGGAGGAGGCGGTGCGCTCGCTCCGCGACGCGCTCCGCTCCGAGGGCGAGCTCGGCTCCGCGCCCGCGCCGGAGGTCCGCGAGGCCGCCGTTGGGGCGCCGGAGGCCGCGCGGGGCGAGGTGCCCGCGCCGGAGGCCTCCCCGGCGGCCCGGACCGCCGAGGAAAAGAAGTGAGAAGGGTCCTCGTCACCGGCGCGAGTGGGTTCCTCGGGCGCGCGCTCCTCCCCCTCCTCGCCGAGGAGGGAGCGGCCCTCCGCGTGCTCGCCCGGGGGCCGGCCGGGGAGGCGACGGCGCTTGGAGCCGAGGTCGCGCCGGGGTCGCTCGAGGACCGGGGGGCAGTGCGGCGGGCACTCTCCGGCGTGGAGGTGCTCTACCACCTCGCGGGACGGGTCGACTTCCATCCGGCCGACGCGGCGGCGCTCTACCGGCTGCACGTCGAGGCCACCCGGACGCTCCTCGAGGACGCCGTCACCGCCGGAGTCTCCCGGGTGGTGCTCGCCTCGAGTTCCGGGACGGTGGCCGTCGCCGCGGAGCCCCGGGAGGGGACCGAGGACGACGACACCCCCGTGGCCTTGCTGGCGGGGTGGCCCTACTACCTCTCCAAGGTCTACCAGGAGAAGACCGCCCTCCGCTTCCACCGCGAGAGCGGCCTCCCGGTGGTGGTCCTGAACCCATCGCTCCTCCTCGGACCCGGAGACGAGCGCCTCACCTCCACCGACCTCGTGTTCAAGTTTCTCGAGCGGCGCATCCCGGCCATGCCCTCCGGCGGGCTCTCCTTCGTGGACGTGCGCGACGCCGCGCGGGCCTTCGCAGCGGCGCTCCACCGGGGCCGGCCCGGCGAGCGCTACCTCCTCGGCGGCGCCAACATGACCTTCGCCGAGCTCTTCGCGCGCCTCTCCCGCCTCTCCGGGGTCCCGGCGCCGCGCCTTAGGCTCCCGAAGGCGACGGGCGTCGCCGCGGCCCGCCTCCTCGAGCGATTCCACGCCTGGCGGGAGAGCGACCCTCCCCTCTCCGCGCACGAGGTGGAGATGGGGGAGCGCTTCTGGTACCTCGACTCGACGAAGGCCCGCCGCGAGCTCGGCTTCGAGACCCGCGACCCCCAGGAGACGATCTTCGAGACCTGGCGCTTCGTGGAGGAACGCTTCCGCGGCGGAGACAGGGGCCGTGCCGCGGCGCTGGGTGGGGAGTAGGCGCGCTTCAGAGGGTGCCGTTCGAGACGTCCCGGAGCTTCCTTACGCCCGCCACGCCGCAGCGCTCGCCGCAGGCCGGACACACCTCGTAGGTCATCTCCTTCACCACCAGGACGTCCGGGTGCGAGTCCGCCGGGGCGATGGCGGCGCCACAGTCGGGGCAGGCGAGGGCCTCGACGAGCTCGTCCCGCGAGAGGACCTGGGACCGCCGCTCGTCCGGCGGACAGCGGTGGCACTCGACGCCGTACAGGTAGCCGCGCTCGGTCCGCGGCAGGCTCCCCTCCAGATCGGCTCCGCAGTACTGGCATTCGGCGGCCACGCCCCCCGAGCTAACGCCGGCGCCGCGAACTGGCAAGGCGCCGCAGGCTACGGCCCGCCGGCGCTTCCCCCGACCTACGTGGTCACGCAGAGCGTGACCTGCCAGGCCACCACGCCGACGAACGACACGCAGAGGACCTTGAGCGACCAGGGCGTGTACCGGACGAGGAACGTGGCGAGGATCATCGACACACCGACCTTGAGGGTCACGAAGGTGGCAATCCCGTTCGCGAGCACCTGCGCCATGACCGGGTTCACCTCGATCGCACCGTGCGTCGTGAGGTAGGCCGTCGTCCAGGCATCGGCGACGTTCAGTGCCACGAAGAGGAGGGCGAGGGCGGCGTCCGGAGTGAGCGTAGCTCGGGTCGGCGTCTCCATGTGGCCTCGGTCGCGCGTCGTTTAGGGAACTCTGTGGTCCAACGACGGGCGAGGTAGACGGCATGGTTACATGTCCTCACCCTTCCGCAGTACCCCACGACATTGGGAGGGTAGGTTTGGCCCCTGCCCGCCCCGACATGTCGGGATGCGCCTCGAGAACGCATCCGACGCGAAAACGAGGGCTTGCTTTACCCACGGAGAGCGGCCCGGTGCGTCGGGGTTTTCCCCGTTGCCCCCGACTGGCAAGGGTTTCCTACCCCAATCAGGGGAGTCTCAGCCCCCCCGGAGCGCGAGCAGGAGGTGCAGCCCGTCGGGGCACATGCCAGGGTGCGCGTCTCGTCGGAACGGAACCGACGCGAAAACGAGGGCTTACTTCACCCACGGAGAGCGCCTCGGCCGTCGAGGCTCCCGGCCGGGCTGGCAGGATTCCCCACCCCGGCCAAGGGGGGTCTTGCGTCTCGGACCGAGAACTCGCGGTGGAGCCCGAGAGGCGCCCCGAGGCGACAGGCTCCGCCTCTACCGCCCGCGCTCCTTCAGGCCGTGAGTCGACCCCGGGGCCGTCGGCCGTCGGGGGCGAATCCTTCTTCGCAGGAGGGGAGTTGGAGGCACCGCCCGGATTCGAACCGGGGAATACGGGTTTTGCAGACCCGGGCCTTACCACTTGGCGACGGTGCCGTCGCGGGCAGACTTCTAACGGAATCGGCGGGGCCGCGTCAATGACGGCGCGGCGGGCCCGCGGTCCCACCTCGAGGCTCGCCGGTCGCAGCGGAGCGTCCGCGCGGGCGAGGACGCGCGCGGCGAGAGCGGGCGGGCCACGCCTCGAAGCTGGGAGCAACTCGCGCGGACCGAGGAGCTCGCGCTCCCTCTCTCGCTCGGCCCTCGAAAACGCCCTGTTTGCTCACCGTACCTCCTCGACGACCCTCCCAAGTAAGACCCCAAAGGGACTGTACGCTGAGCGTCATTTCGGCGTTACACAACACGTATGGATCTGCTCTCCCGGTTCGCTTCGAACGTTCGCCGCCTGCGGGAGAAGAAGAAGCTCTCGCAGAAGGCGCTCGCTGACAAGGTCGGGATCTCGGTCTCCTACGTCTCGATGCTCGAGCGCGGGCAGCGATCGCCGCCGCTCGAGACGATCGAGAAGATGGCGAAGGCACTGGGCGTGCCTCCGCCTTCACTGCTCGGCAAGTAGGCGATCTTCCCGCCGCCCGCTCGAGCTAGCGCCCCAGCGTCTTCGCACCGGGACGCCAGTCTACCGGACATTTCTCTCCCGTCTGCAGGGCCTCCAGGACCCGGAGGACCTCCGACACCGACCTCCCCACCGCGGGGGTGTGGTAGCTCGCGTACTGCACCGTGCCCTGCGGATCGATGACGTAGGTGGCCCGCGTCGCGAAGCCCTTGTCCTCGAGCAGTGCCCCGTAGCTCCGGGCGATCGACTTCGTGAGGTCGGAGATGAGCGGCAGGTTGAGCTCCCCGAGCCCCTTCTCGATCCAGGCCTTGTGCGAGTGCTGGGAGTCGACGCTGCAGCCGAGGACGGCGGCCCCGAGCCCCTCGAACTCACGCGCCCGCTTCGAGAACTCGAGGATCTCGGTGGGGCACACCGCCGTGAAGTCGAGCGGGTAGAAGAACAGGACCACCCACTTCCCCGCGAAGCCGGACAGCGCGACCTCCCGGACCTCGCCCTTGCCGAAGACGGCAGGGGCGCGGAACTCGGGAGCCTTCTGGAGCACGGTGACCATGTCGTCCTTCCTCCTCCGGGCCGGGGCGTTTGCGATATTGCCCACCTCGGTTAGTGTCAAGCGGACCCGGCCCGGGAGAGGCCGGAATGAGGAGCCGGCCGCGCGCGTAGGAGAGGCATGCGGAACCTGAGCCGTCGCGACTTCCTGAAGGGGGCGCTGGCCGTAGCCGGCGCGGGGGCGGTCACGCCCGCCCTCGCCTCCGAGGAGGCGGTCCGCGTGGAGCAGAGGGACGTCCGCGTCCCGGGCCTCCACCCGGCACACGACGGCCTCCGGGTGGCGCACCTCAGCGACCTGCACGTGGGCTCGCTCACCCCCGAGGAGTGCATCCGCAACGCCGTGACCGAGGCGAACCGCCTGCGCGCGGACCTCGTGGTCATGACCGGCGACTACCTGACCCGGGAGCGGAGGGGCGTCGGGCTCATGCGCGAGCTCCTCGCCGGCATCGAGGCCCCGACGCTCGCGACCCTCGGCAACCACGACCGCTGGGTGGACGCGCGTGGGGCGGCTTCAGCGCTCGAGGCGCTCGGCTACGCGGTGCTCGAGAACGAGAACACCAGCCTCACCCTGCGGGGCGAGCCCTTCACGGTAGTGGGGATCGACGACCTGAAGACCCACCACGCCGACCCGGCGCGCGCCGTCTCCGGCGCGGCCGGGGGCTCGCGCCTCTACCTCGCCCACGTCCCCCGGACCGCCGACATCCTCGCCGCCTGGGGCGAGCCCTGCCTCCTTCTCTCCGGCCACACTCACGGCGGCCAGGTGAACATCCCCCTGCTCGTGCCCGCGCTTCGGTGGCTCGCCGGCGAGCCCTACCAGTCGGGACTCTACCGGGTGGGGCGCGTCCGGCTCTACGTGAACCGGGGCGTCGGCAACGTCGGCCTCCCCCTGCGCATCAACGCGCCGCCAGAGGTCGCACTGCTCACGCTGCGCACGGCGCCCGCCGAGGAGCTCTAGGGCGTCGGTCCGGCGGCGCCTCCCTTGGCGCGCGCACCCTCGGGAAGATCGTCGACGAGCTGAAGCGTCCGGACCATGGCGTGGCGCGCGCGCTCCTGGTCCTCGGCGGTGAGCGCGTAGCGGGCCACCATGCGACGGGCGAAGTCGAGGTGCCAGGCCTCGTCGGGGCCGATGACGTCCCGGTAGAGGCGGGCGGTCTCCCCGTCCCCTCGGGCGTCGCAGAAGCTCGCGACGAGCGCGTTCCGGAGCCGGGCAAGCCCCTCCCGAGCGGCGTTGGCGGCGAGCCGCTCCGCGGCCGTCTGGAGCCCCTTCAGGTAGCGGAAGGTATGGCTGTAGCCGCGCGCGCGGGGGTCGACTCCCCCCGGCTCGACCCCGAGCTGGCGGAGCCGGTCGGCGAGGAGCCGGTAGTGCCTCGCCTCGTCCCCCACCTGGCGGGCGAGACCGAGCTTCAGCTCCAGGTCCACTTCCGCCACCATCCACACCGCGGCGATCTCCGAGGCCTCGATCTCGTCCTTCAGCCCCGCGAAGAGGAGGTCCTGGATCTGGGTGTCCTCCCGGGTGGCGACGAGGTCCGGGTGGCCGACGTGTGCGAGCGCCCGCACCAGCTCGTCGTTGAACGCCTCGGCGAATTCCGCGGGCGGGAGGGCCGTGCCCCGCGCCGCCGAGCCCTCCGGATCGAGCGCCGACTCAGGAGGACCCTTGGGCTCACGCATAGCGGGATGAATACAGGGAAGGGGCCCCGGGGCCTCGTCCCCCGTTCATGGCGCCCCGGCGGGCTGCCGCGCCACGAAGAGCGCGAGGTCTGGAGGGAGGCAGGGCCGGAGGCCTCGGGCCTTTCACGGGAGGCTCCTCGGAGGGCGGGCCTCGAGCCGCCGGGCGCGGCGCCGGTGGGCGTCGCGCTCGCGCGCCCTCTCCTCCTCGTCGCGGAGGGCGAGCGGGGGAACCGCGACCGGCTTCCGGTCGGGCCCGAGCGCCACGAAGGTGAGGAAGGCGTCGCAGCAGCGGCGCCTCTCGCCGGTGTCAGGGTCCTCGTCGAGGACCTCGACCTCCACCTCCATGGAGGTCCCGAAGGCCGCGTTCACCTGGGCGCGCAGGAGCGCCACGTCGCCGACCCGCACTGGCGCGAGGAAGGTGAGCTGGTCGATGGCGACGGTGACGACGGGCCTGCGCGCGTGGCGGCGGGCGGCCATGGCGCCGGCGAGGTCCATCCACTGCACGATCCGGCCCCCGAAGGCCGACCCCAGGTTGTTTCCGTCGGTGGGCATCACGAGCTCGGTCATCTCCACCCGGCTCTCCGCAGGGGACTTGGGGGCGAGGTCGGGCATGGCATCGTGTTCGGGGTTGCGGCCGGTCGCCGGCTCCCCGAGTCCTCCTCCGTCGGTGGCGCGCCGAGGGCCCGCCCTCCCTCCGTTCCAGGCGAGGAGAAGGTGGAGCGGCTCCCGGGTCGCTGCGTCCGGGTATAACCGCGCGACGCCGGCTGCGCCCCCGCCTGCCCTCTATTCGGGCGCCCTGGAAGGTGCTAATCGGGCGACATGCCGCTCGAGGTAATTCTCATCGACTGGGCCCGCGACCCCCTCGCCAAGCTCTACGCCGCCTACCGCACCTGCTACAGCCCAAAGACCCCGGCCGAGGTCTGGTCCGAGATCCGCGACGGCACCGTCGCCAAGGACGCCATCCGCGCCTTCATCGCGGAGCGGCTGAAGACCGGGCACGCCTCGCCGCTCGAGCAGGTGGTCTTCTGGTTCGGGATCAGCGGGGTGTCGAGGTCCCTCTCCCACCAGTTCGTGCGCCACCGCATCGGGATCAGCTTCGAGCAGCAGTCGCAGCGCTACGTGAGGTACAAGGAGGACCGGCTCGAGTACGTCCGGCCGAAGACCTGGGAAGGAGCGGGCCTGGGCGGCGAGTACGACCGGCTCATGGGCGAGATCAACCGGGTGTACCGCCAGGCCCTCGACGCCGGCATCCCCGCGGAGGACGCCCGCTTCGTCCTCCCGAACGCCACGCCCACGAACTTCCAGGTGATGGTGAACTTCACCGAGCTCTTGCACATCGCCGACCTCCGCCTGTGCTGGAGGGCCCAGTGGGAGATCCGCCGCATGGTCGCGCTCATGCGCCGGGAGGTCCTGAAGGCGGTCCCCGAGCTCGGAGGCCAGCTGCAGCCGAAGTGCGGCGACCGGCGCATGGGGTACTGCGACGAGCCGCTCAAGGACTGGGAGCAGTGCCCCCTCGGCAAGGTCCGGCCGCACAAGGAGCTCCTCTTCCAGGTCTTCGAGCAGCACCGGAAAGGCGCCATGGCCCCGCTTGTGGAGGCCGACATCCGCACGGCCGAGGACGCCGGTAACGAGTCGGCCTGAGGGAGCCCTCCTCGGACCCGCCCAGACGAAGAGCGTCCATGAAGGTTACCCGGCTCGCGCTGGCCCTCGCCTCGGCGCTCCTCGCCGAGGCGGCGAGCGCCCAGGTCGTGCTCACCTCCGACCTCGCGTCGGGAATCCCGGTGGGTCTGGCGGTGCCGAACACGGTCGCCGGGGCCGACGAGCCTACGGCCGTGTCCGTGAACCCGGGCGGCCTCGGCTTCGTCGGCGGGGCGACCCTGCAGTACTTCTTCGAGGACGGGCAGGGGGGAAGCACCATCGGGAACGGGGTGTACGGAGCCGTCCCGATCGGACCCTTCGTCCCCGCCCTCTCCCTCGAGTGGATGAGCCCGGCAAGCGGGCCGCGCTACCTCAAGACCGAGCTCGCCCTCGCCTTCGACCTCGGCGAGGTCCTCGCCGTGGGCTACGGCTTCGACTTCTACTCCTCCTCGGGCACCTCGCTCGGCGGCCTGTTCGACATGGACCTCGGGTTCACTTTGCGCCCCAACCGCTTCCTCTCCCTGGGAGCGGCCATGCTGGGCTTTGCCGGCCGCGTGGAAGGTCAGCCCGTGACGGTCCGCTACAACTTCGGCGCTGCCGTCCGCCCTTTCGACCTCTTCGCGATCTCGGGCGACCTCTACGCGAACGACGGCGGGCGGGGGGTCTTCGGGCTCGACCAGGGCGCGGCCACCGTCTCGGTCCCCCTGCCCCTCGGGCTCTCGGCGAGGGGCCAGTACCTCTTCCCGCTCCGGTCCGACCTGCCGGCCGCCCGGCGGGCCCAGGCTGTCGAGCTCGCCCTCGCCTTCGACCTCCCGCATTTCGGGGTGACCGCCGCGGGACAGGCCTTCGGCTCGGACCTGCACGACGGGTCCGGGAGCCTCTACGGCATCCGGGTGTCTGCCGAGCGCTACCGGTCCATCGACGTCCCGAAGAAGGTGGAGGTCCTCGACCTCGAGGAGGAGCTCAAGGCCCCCTCCCCCCTGGACTTGCTCCTCGGGAAGGCGCGCGACCGGTACGGGACCCTGCTCCGCAAGCTCCGCCGCATCGAGGAGGACCCCTCGGTGTCGGGCCTCCTCCTCCTGGTGGGCTCGGTCCCGGTCGGCCTGGGGCGGACCGAGGAGCTCCGGCATGCGGTGCGCCACCTCTCGGAGCGAAAGCCGGTGGTGGCGTTCCTGTCGGCGCTAGGCGGGACCAAGGCCTACTGGCTCGGGAGCGGCGCCACTGAGGTCTACGCCGCTCCAGGCTCGGTCGTGGTCGCGAACGGGCTCGCCGCCACGAGCTTCTTCTTGAAGGGGGTTCTCGCGAAGCTCGGGGTCGGCTTCGAGGCCGTGGCGGTGGGCCGCTACAAGAACGCGCCGGACGCGCTCACCCGCTCCGAGCCCACCGAGGCGCAGCGGGAGGTCACGGCCTCCCTTCTCGACGCACAGTTCGGCCTCCTGGCGGCGAGCATCGCCGAGTCCCGGCGGCTCCCCGAGGCGCGGGTCCGCGAGCTGCTCGACGTGGGGGTCTTCAGCTCCGAGGAGGCCCGAAAAGCCTCGCTCCTCGACGGCACGCTGTGGCCCGACGAGGCAGAGGCGCGGGCACGGACGCTCGCCGGGGGAGGCATCGTCGACCGCGGCGTCGACGAGAGCGCCCGGCGCGCCGGCGACCGCTGGGGCCCCGTCCCCTACGTGGCGCTCATCCCCGTGGAGGGCACCATCGCCGCCGGCTCGAGCCGCCGCGAACCCTTCACCGGGAGCCCGATCGCCGGCTCCGACACCGTGGTGGAGCTCATCCGCGGGGCCGCCTCCGACCCGCGGGCACGCGCCATCGTGCTCCGGGTGGACTCGCCGGGGGGAGACGCCTTCGCCTCCGACCTCCTCTGGCACGCGGTGAAGGAGGCGCGACGCGCCGGCAAGCCGGTGGTGGCCTCGATGGCCGACGTGGCGGCGAGCGGCGGGTACCTCGCCTCGGTGGGAGCCGACGCCATCGTGGCGGAGCCGGCGACGCTCACCGGCTCCATCGGCGTCTTCGCGGTGAAGCCGGACCTCTCCGGGCTCCTCGAGAAGCTCGGGGTCGGCCTCTACGCCCAGCAGCGCGGGGAGAACGCCCGCATCGACTCCCCCTTCAAGGCCTGGAGCCCCGAGGAGCGCGCGCTCGTCGAGCGACAGCTGCACACCTTCTACGACGAGTTCCTGGACAAGGTGGCCGAGGGGCGCAAGCTCCCCCGGGACGAAGCGGAGCGGGCGGCCGAGGGTCGGGTATTCACCGGCGCGCAGGCACTCTCCCGCAAACTCGTGGACCGGCTCGGGGGCGAGGACGACGCGGTCCGGCTGGCGAAGGAGCTCGCCGGCCTCGGCCCCGGCGAGGACGTGGAGGTGCGGCGACTGGAGGCCGACACGGGCCTTTTCGGGGCCCTCGCGCGCGGGCTCTCCGCGAGCCCGGACCCCCTGCAGTCGGCGCTCGCCCGGGTGCCCGAGGTCCAGGCGGCGGCCCTGCTCGGGGAGTTGGGGACGGTCCTCGCCCTGCCGACCGCCTGGCTTTCCTCTCCCCCTCCCTGAGGGAGGTCGGCGGCAGATTTGCTTTCACTCAAGCTCGCGTTCTGATAGAAGGGTCTTGTCACTCCTCGCGTCAGCGCCTCGGCGCGGCGAGGGGAGACCCCCGGTCGCTCCCAGCTGGTCGTCGGACAGTGGGTCCGGCGCGCAGGTGAGCTTACCGGGGCGGGGAGCTTGCGAAGATCCTGTTCGGTTCCTTCCGGCCACCCGGTCCAGCACTCGGCGAAGGACGGCCGCGGTGAGCAGTCCCGCGGACGCGCAGGTACCGCATGACGGACAACGAGCAGACCCCGACCTCGGGCGGCGGAGAGAATCCGCCCCCCGCGCAGCCCCCAGCCAACGAGGCCCAGCCTCCGCCCGGTAGCGATCCCGCCCAGGGACCGCAGCAGCCCGGACAGAGCGCCCGTCGAAGGCGGCGCCGCCGCGGGCGGCGCGGCCGCGGCGGCCAGGGGCAGCCCGGAGCGCCCGGCCCCGTGGGCAACGGACAGGGCGCCTCCCCGGCCCCGGGCGCCGCCGCGGCGCCCGCCGCCGCCCCCCAGCCCCAGGGGCAACCGGAGGTCCTCGAGGAGGTCGAGGGAGTGCTCGACTACGAGGGCAAGGGCCAGGGATGGCTCCGCGACTCGAGGCGCAGCTACGTCCCCCAGGCCTTCGACGTGGAGGTCCCGCGCTGGCTCATCGACCGGACCCACCTCCAACCCGGCCACCTGGTGAAGGGACAGGCCGCAGTGCGGGGGATGAAGCGGGTGCTCCAGAAAGTGGAGCAGCTCGAGGGGACCGACCCGCTCGCGGTGGTGCGGCGCACCGCCTTCACGAACCTCACCGCCACCGACCCCTCCGAGAAGCTCGTGATGGAGACGCGCGCCGACGAGATGGTGGGCCGCGTCCTCGACCTCATCGCCCCCATCGGCCTCGGCGCCCGCAGCCTCATCACCTCCCCGCCCAAGGCCGGCAAGACCATCATGCTGCAGCGAATTGCGCAGGCCATTCACGCGAACCGCCCGGACGTGCACCTCATGGTCCTGCTCGTGGACGAGCGGCCCGAGGAGCTCACCGACATGAGGCGCAACGTGAAGGGCGAGGTCGTCGGGTCCTCCAACGACCGCCCGGCGGAGGAGCACATCCACGCCGCCGAGATGGCGCTCGAGAGGGCGAAGCGGCTCGTGGAGGGGGGCAAGGACGTCGTCATCCTCCTCGACTCCATCACCCGCCTCGCCCGCGCCTACAACCGGGAGATCGAGTCCTCCGGCCGCACCCTCACCGGCGGCGTGGACAGCCGTGCCCTGGAGCGACCCAAGCGCCTCTTCGGCGCCGCGCGCAAGGCCGAGGAGGGTGGGTCCCTCACCATCATCGGCACCGCCCTCATCGACACCGGCAGCCGGATGGACGAGGTGATCTTCGAGGAGTTCAAGGGTACCGGCAACATGGAGGTGGTGCTCTCCCGCCAGCTCGCCGAACGGCGCATCTTCCCGGCCATCGACATCGCCGGGTCGGGGACGCGGAAGGAGGAGAAGCTCTTCTCGCCCAAGGAGATCGAGAAGATCCGCAAGCTCCGCGCCGCGCTCGCCTCGCTGAAGCCAGTCGAGGCCATGGAGCGTCTCCTGAAGAAGCTCTCGGAGTTCGAGACCAACGAGGAGTTCCTGAACAGCTTCTAGGGCCGGGCGACGGCCCCACGGGCCGCCGCAGGATGGCGGTCGCCGCGGGCTCGGTTATCATAGACACTCGCGCTATCCGCCTGCTCCCGGAGGTCTGGCATTCCGCCCCTGAGCGCCGAACGAGTCCTCATCGTCGACGACGACGAGCTCATCCTCCGGGCCCTGGGACGCGTCCTCGAAGGCGCAGGGTTCGAGGTCCGCAGCTACGTCTCGCCGGAGGAGGCGCTCGCGAACCTCGACAGCGACCGGCCCACGGTCATCGTCTCCGACTACATGATGCCGGGGATGGACGGGATCACCTTCCTCAAGCAGGCGCGCGCCCGCCTTCCCGCGGCCGCCCGGGTCCTGTGCACCGCAGCCGAGGACTTCAACGTCGCCCTGCAGGCGGTGAACTCCGGGGAGGTCTACCGGATCATCGCCAAGCCCTGGCACCAGCAGGAACTCGTCACCGACATCGCCCAGGCCGCCGAGGCGTCCCGGCTGCGGCGCGAGAACGAGCGACTCACCGGCGAGGTCCAGCGCCAGAACGAGCGGCTGCGGGAGATCAACCTGCGCCTGGAGGAGATGGTGCGGGACCGGACCCAGGCGCTCCTCGAGGGGCTCATCGCCGCGCTCGACTACCGCGACGCCGAGACCCAGTGGCACTCCCGTCGGGTCTCGCTCTACGCCCGGCGCTTGGCGCAGCAGCTCGGTGTCGAGGAGCCGGAGCTCACCACCATCGAGCACGGCGCGCTTCTCCACGACATCGGCAAGATCGGGGTGCGCGACCGGGTGCTCCTGAAGCCCGGGCCCCTCGACGCGAACGAGTGGCTGGAGATGAAGCGCCACCCGGAGCTCGGCTGGCAACTGCTCCAGCGCGTGGACTACCTCCGGCCCGCCTCCCTCATCGTCCTGCAGCACCAGGAGAAGTGGGACGGCACCGGCTACCCCTACGGCCTGCGCGGCGACGCCATCGGCATCGGGGCCCGGGTCTTCCACGTGGTGGACGCCCTCGACGCCATCACCAGCGACCGGCCCTACCGCCGGGCGCGGGCCTACGTCGACGCGCGGGCCGAGGTTCTGCGCTGCCGCGGCACCCAGTTCGACCCCACGGTGGTGGACGGGTTCCTCGACATCTCCGGCGACGAGTGGGACCGCATCCGGCTCGACGTGGAGACCGTGGCGGTGCTTTCCGCGGACCTGGCGGAGCGCCCCCCCGGCTTTCCCGCCGCCGCCGGCACCCACCCGCTCGCCCAGGCGTAGGTCCTCCCGGAGCCCTCCGCCGCTCCGCCCTCACGGAAGCTCGGCCGCCCGTCGCCGCTCCCGCTCCCACTCTTCCGGGAGCGACGCCGAGAGGAAGCGCGCGAGCGAGTGGGCACCGTCCGGATCGGCGAAGGGCGCGAGCGCATCGGCGAGGCTCGCCGCCGACTCGAAGCGGTCGCCGGGGTCCCGCCCCAGCGCCCGGAGCACCACCCGGTCGAGCGGCGGAGGTACCTCGGGGTTCCCGCGGGACGGGGGCGCTACCTCCGCGCTTCGGATCCGGTCCAGCACCTCCAGGTCGGACCCGCCGGAGAAGACCTTCGCCCCGGTGAGCATCTCGTGGAGGACGGCCCCGAGGGCGAAGACGTCGGAGCACGGGCCAAGCGGCTCTCCCCGGGCGTGCTCCGGGCTCATGTAGCTCACCTTGCCGCGGAGCACGCCCACCTCCCCCGGGCGCTCGGCGGCGCAGGCGATCCCGAAGTCAATAAGCTTCACCGCTCCGGCGAAGGCGAGGAGTACGTTCTGCGGGGAGACGTCCCGATGGACGATCCCCAGGGCCCGGCCTCTCCGGTCGTGGCGCCGGTGGACGTGGTCGAGGGCGAGCGCCACCTCCCTCGACACCCAGGAGGCGAGGGCGACCGGCATGCGGAGGCCAGTCTCGCGCCCGCGCCGGAGCACCGCAGCGAGATGAGCCCCGGCCACGTAGTCCATGGCGATGTAGTAGCTCTCGCCGATCCGGCCGAAGTCGCGCACGGCGACGATGCCCGGGTGGTCGAGCTCCGCAGTGATGCGGGCCTCCTCGAGGAACATGGCCGCGAGGGCCGGGTCCTTGCACAGGCCCGGGAGCAGCCGCTTCACCGCACAGGGTCCCCCGTCCGGCCCCCGGGCCACGAACACCTCCGCCATCCCCCCGACGTCGACCCGGTCGAGGAGGAGGTAGCGGCCGAAGCGGAGCGGGTCTTTCATCGGGACGCCCCCCGCGCCATGATACCCGCCATGGCCACCTCCTGCTTCGCCTGCGGCGCGGCCCTCCGCCTGGACGGCCCGGTGGGCCGCCGCACCACCTGCCCGGGGTGCGACGCCGACCTCCACACCTGCCTCAACTGCCGCCACTACGACGAGTCGGCCGCCCACCAGTGCCGGGAGCCACACGCCGACCACGTGGTCGACAAGGACGCCTCGAACGCCTGCGAGCTCTTCCAGCTCGGCGACGGCGCCTCCAGGCGCCGCGCCTCCTCCAAGGCAGCCCGCGACCAACTCGGCGCGCTCTTCGGCGAGGCCCCCACGCCCGCGGACGATCCCCGAGACGCACTCGAGGCGCTGTTCCGGAAGAAGTGACCATGGGTAAATGAGCCGTTCGGGGGGCTCGATATCGTCGAGCGGCCCGGAGCGTGGGGACGGGGCTTGCCCTGGGCGTCGCTCCGCCCCTACGATTCCGAGGTGCGATTCACCTGCAGCCGCTGCGGGAAGCGCTACGCGAGCACCGACGAGCCCGTGTCCGGCCGCATCTACGCCATCGGCTGCAGGTGCGGCCACACCATCGTCGTGAAGGGCCCAGAGGAGGTCGTCGGGGCGCGGGACGGCCCGGCCGCGCCCGTACCGGAGGACCCATTCTATGCCTTTCACCGCGAGCGGAAGCGGTCTCCGGCACAGGCGTCCGCGCCCGCGCCGGAGGCCAGTCGCCCTCGTCCCGCCCCCGCGGCCCCACCGGCGGCGGACCCCGACGTGGACTCGCTCTGGGCCTGGAACGCCGAGCCACCGCCGGCCCCCGCCGAGCCACCGCTGGCCCCCGCCGAGCCGCCGCCCTTCCCGGCCCCGGTGGAGCCCTTGCCGTTCGACGGGCTCGCAGCCGGCCCCGGCCTCCTCGACGTCGACCGCGCCGAGGCGCTCTCGAGCGGGAGCATGGCCACCGAAGCGTCCCCCTTGCCGCCACCCCAGGACGACGACGAGGTATCCGTCACCTTCTCGGACAAGTTCCCCCTGCCGCTCGGTGGGGCTCGGCGCCCCTGGCTCCTCGCCGCCGCCATCGGCCTCGCCGTCCTCGTCGTCGCCGGGGGCGCGGTGGCGGTGCTCTCCCGCCGCCCCAGAGGACTCCCCCCGGAGATGGAGGCGCCCGCGGCGCCGCCCGCCGAAGCGCCGGCGGCGGGAGTGCCACAGGTCCCGGCCCCACAGGCCCCACCTCCACAGCTCCCGGCCGCACCGGGGGCCCTTCCGGCTCAGCCTTCGGACAGCCCGCGCGCGCTCTCCCCCTCGCGTCCGCCGCGGCCCGCGCGCCGTACGCCCGCGCCGCCTGGGGTGACGAGCGAGCCCATTCCGCCGGCCTCGGCGGACGCAGTGAGCCCCGCGCTCCTCGACCTCATGTCCCGCAAGGCGGACGCGCCCGCCTCGCCCCCCAAGCCGGAGTCCCGGGGCGGCGTCTCCCCGGGCCCGTCCGAGGTCCAGGCGGCGGTGGAGCGCGACCGCTCGGCCTTCGACGCCTGCCTCTCCGCACCCGGGACCGAGGAGCCGCCGGGTGGCCGGAAGCTCGTGCTCTCCTTGATCGTGAACCCCTCCGGCATCGTCACCTCGCCCCACCTCGACGACGCCGACCTCGAGGGTTCCCCGGCTGGCGCCTGCCTCATGGCCGCCGCGCGGAAACTCGTGCTGCCTTCCTTCGCCGGCGACGCGGTGCGCCTGCGCGTCCCGCTCTCGCTCGGGCCCTAGGCTGGGAGCGGGGCCCGGGATCGGGCGCGCGCACGCTCTCCTCCACCCAATCGAGGTACGCGGCGAGGCCGTCTGCCACGCGGAGGGCGAGGAGCTCGGGGACCTGGTACGGGTGGAGCCCAGGGAGCCGCGCCTTGAGGGCTCCGAGGAGCCGCCTCTTCGTCTTGAGGACGAGGAGCGCTTCCGGCTCGTCCTGGACCTTGCCCTGCCACCGGTAGACGGAGCGGAGGCCGGGGACCACGTTTCCGCAAGCGACGATCCGCTCCGCGACGAGCGCTCGGGCGATCTCGGCGGCGGCGTCGGGGGTGGGCGTGGTCACGAGGACCACCACCGTGTCGCCGCCTCTCGACCGGGAAGGCACCTAGAGCTCCTGCTCCGGGGCGAAGCGGTAGTGGTCCTCGCTGTGCTCCACGAGGTCGACGGCGTCGCCTCCGGGCTGGCGCACGGTGATGCGGAGCTCCTCGGCGATGTCGAGCCGGTGAGGGATGAGGGTACCGGGCTCGGCGACGAGGTGCGCCTCGACCCGGGCGGCGACCCCCTCCAACTCCGGGGAGGAGCCCCCTTCGTCTCTCGCCTCGATCCGGAGCTGTCGCAGCGCGTCCGCGCGGGCTGCCTCGCCGGGAATGCCGCGCCAGGAGAGCTCCACGCACTCCCTCGCCGCCCCCTCCTCGCAGGGGACGGCCCCGACGTAGGACTGCTCCACGTCGAGGAGGGCCGGAACCGCGGGGAGGAGTGGCACGCTTCCGGGGAACTGGCGGAGGAGCGGATGCCCGGCTGCAAGCGTGCGCCCGGCCCAGGCTCCGGCCGTCACCTCCCAGTCGAGCTCGGCGATCCGCGCGAGCGCGCCACGCGCCACCTCCCGCGAATCCGCTCCCTCGGTGCCGAGGACCTCGAGCGCCTTCTCCAGGCCCTCGGTGCGGAGGTAGGCGCCCTCCCGCGTCACCACCTGGACGAGAGCCTCTGCAATCCGGACGTTCGCTTCCAGATCCGGCACGTCGCCCTCCGCCTCGGTCTCGAGCACCCGCACGCGGATGGCGCCCCCGGCTCGCTCCGTCACCAGGCGGTGGGTGGCGCGCGCCGAGGCCGCGGGAGAGCCGGGGCGCTCCTCCCGGTGGACCAGGGTGACCCGCGCCTGGAACCCTTCGGGCCAGCGGAAGCGGAGCGACGCGGCCCCGCCCGCGACGGCCGGCCCGGGCCGAACCCCGTCGCTCCCCGCCGTGGCGCAGCCCGTCGCGAGGAGGGCGAAGCAGGAGAGCGGGCCGGGACGCATGGGGGCTCCCTCTCACCACGTTTCCCGAGCGGAGTCGAGGGCCCGGCCCGGGGCGCCGCGCCGGCGAAAAAGAGAGCGGGCGAATCCTGCCGGAGCCCGGGGCATCGTGGGTGGAGGCGGACCGGGGTCCGGCTGACCCCATTGGGCGCTCCGCGACCCCGCGGCGACCACTTGTCCAATGAAATCAGGGGCGATCCGCTGCCAGCGCCGGCATGCGTCTCGCAGTACCTGGCCGCCCACCCCCGGAGGTCGCAGCACATGAGTGGATTCCTCGCAAGCATCCCCATCGCCCGCCGCATGTGGATCACAATCGTCGTCGCCGTCCTCTGCGTCGCCGCGGTCTGCCTCGAGGCCCGCCTCGTCCTGAAGGCGCAGGTGATGTCGGAGCGGCAGGCGAAGATCCGCGCCTCCGTGGAGGCCGCCTCGGGGCTCGTCGCCTACTACGGAAAGCTCGCGGAGGATGGGAAGCTCCCGGTCGAGGAGGCGAAGCGCAGCGCGGTGAACGCCATCCGCGGCCTCCGCTACGGCGAGGGCGACTACTTTTGGATCAACGACCTCCACCCGCGGATGGTGATGCACCCGGTGAAGCCGGAGCTCGAAGGGAAGGACCTCACCAACCATACGGACCCGAGCGGCAAGCACCTGTTCGTCGAGATGGTCCGGACCGTCACCGCCGACCGCTCCGGCACCGGGTTCCTCCCCTACCTCTGGCCCAAGGCGGGCTCGTCGGAGCCGGTGCCGAAGCTCAGCTACTTGAAACTCTATCCGCCCTGGGGGTGGGTGGTCGGGACCGGCGTCTACCTCGACGACGTGGAGGCGACGGTGGCGGCGGCGACCCGCTCCATTGCGACCGCGGGCGCCCTCATCACCCTCCTCCTCGCCGGCGCCGCGTTCTTCTCGTCCCGGAGCATCCGGACCGCGGTCAACAGCCTGTGCGGAGAGGCGGGCAAGCTCGAGGGAGCGGTGCGCGACGGCCGCCTCTCGGAGCGGGCCGATCCCGCGGCGGTGGGGATCGAGTTTCGCGGCGTCATCGAGGGCATGAACCGGACCGCCGACGCCTTCGTCCGGCCCATCGAGGTGACCGCCGACTACGTGGCGCGCATCGCCCGGGGCGACGTGCCTCCGAAGATCGCCGACGACTACCGAGGCGACTTCGCGAGGATGAAGGACAACCTGAACACCTGCATCGACGCGGTGAACGCGCTCATCGCCGACACCCGCCGCCTTTCCGAGGCGGCCGTCCAGGGGCACCTCTCCACCCGCGCCGACGCCGGCAGGCACCAGGGGGACTTCCGGCGCATCGTCCAGGGAGTGAACGACACCCTGGATGCCGTGCTCGAGCCCGTCGAGGTCGCGGCCGACCACGTGGCGCGCATCTCGAGAGGCGAGCTCCCGCCCCTCATCGAGGGGGAGTGGCCCGGCGACTTCGATGCC
>Ga0335077_10001605_pt1 | contig 26927 bp, 24 predicted proteins | sample Lox_Sample_31_FD_207151 | JGI IMG/M metagenome (GOLD analysis project Ga0335077, IMG submission 207151) | Soil microbial communities from Loxahatchee National Wildlife Refuge, Florida, United States - Lox_Sample_3.1 | ecosystem: Environmental > Terrestrial > Soil > Wetlands | place: USA... | reverse complement strand
CTTCGCCGACCTGGAAGTGCCGATCCCCTGGTGGGACGGGCGCACCCTGCAGTTCCGGTTCCCACCACGATGATCACAAGACCTCAGGAAACCTCAACTCAATTCCCTGACCGGGAATCGAGGTTAGACGCCGCTCGGCGTCCCCAACAGCGACCTTCAAGTGAACCGTCAGGCGTCGTTGTGCGATGAGTTTGGCGGCGCGCAGTCGTCGAGGTGATCATGAGTACCCGCAAGGGTACCGAGCCTACAGCAGGAGGAGCAGACGATGAATTCGATGGCTCGCCGGATGTTCGAGCTCGTCGAGCCGGTTGGTCTTATCCCTTACTCAGCCGACGAACCCAACGAGGCGATGTTCGCCCTGGGGTTCACCAACTACTGGGACACCTACTTCGCCGGACGGGCCGCGCCCTTGGGGCTCGCCCCGGCGGAGGTGGTGGACGCGCTGTTCTACAACTTCGCTCCCGGCGAGGTGGCTCGCCACATTCCGAAGGTGTGGCGCACCACCACGCCTGAAGCGGCGATCGCCGCCCGTCAGAGGGGCTGCGTGAAGGCGCTGCGGCGAATCCTCGGCGATCGCGTCGGCACTCCCGCGTTCGCCCGCGCCGCCGAACTGCTGATTAAGGCGGCGACCAGCGCCCCGTTCGAGGGCCGGCCCATGTACGCCGCGCTGCGCGCGCTCCCGATCCCCGACGACGTGGTGGCCCGCTTCTTTCATGCAGGCTCCTTGCTGCGCGAGCACCGTGGTGACGGGCATATCGCGGCCCTGATGACCGAGGGTGTTGGCGGCCTTGAGGCTCATGTCCTGTTCGCCCTCGACATGGATATGCCGGCGGAGAAGTTCGGGCGCATCCACCACCTCCCGGCAGCGCAGCTCGCCGCCGTGATCGACGGGATGCGCGATCGCGGCCTGATCGGGGATGATGGTTGGCTGAGCGAACCGGGTCGCGCCGTCAAACAGCGGGTCGAGGCGCTCACCGACGACCTCGCGGCGAGGCCCTACGAGAGCCTTGAGCCGGGCGAGCTCGATGAGCTCATGGCCACCCTTGAGCCGCTCGCCACGCTGCTACTCGCTGCCCAGGACTAGGACGAGGGCTCGGGTGGTTCAGTTCGGCTGAACCGCGCCCGGCCAGATCGCGGTTCGCTTGGCTGCCGCTCTGGCGAGCCAGCGTCCCGGATGACTTTCCGAGCGACTCGGTGAACGGTCCGCTGATCACGATGCTTGGGCTCGATGTCCAGAAAGCCGCTTCTCGCAACTCCGCCTGGCTTCGGCCAGGCGGGCGAGCACCTCGAACACCGAGCGTCACATCAGAAGAACCCGCGAACCGCCTTAGGCGCGGCGGGCGGGCGGGCAAGAGCGCCGATTCGAGGAGGCCAGATGCGGGTGTTGTGGCCGCTGTGCAGTAGGCCGGCGCGGGGACTCACAGCTGGCAGGTAGTCATGAGGCCGCCAGCATGCGGGTCGCCAGGAACCAGCCAGCCTCCAGCGCGATGATCACGCCTGCCAGCACTGCGGCGCGGCGGGGCCAGCTGGGGTGTGCTGCGCCTGCGACGAGCACGGCGACCGCGGCGGCGGCCAGGCCTAGCTGGCCGATGACGCCGGCCTTGAGCCAGGCCAGGCCAGGCGTCGGAGTATCCCAGCTCCCCATCACGATGCCGGCCAGGTCGGTCAGGGCGAGCAGGCTTCCCGCGGCGACCGCGAGCGCGCAGGCCAGCCACATCACCCAGGGCAGACGCGCCCGGCCGGGATGACTCGCGGGACTGTCACTCATAGCCTGATTCTCCGCCGCCCACAGCGGCAGCACAGACGGCGCGCCGCTCGGCGGCTACTGGCTGGTCACCCGCCGCAGCGCAGGCGGCCACAACAACGGCAAGGCTAGTGATCGGCCCAGGGACCGCAGTGACCCGGCCACGGCGAAGGCTTCCTGGCTCGTACCGCCGGGGATTGGTCGTTAGGCTCGGCACGTGCTGACCGAGACCAATCTTGCTCTCGATGACGGTCGCACGCTGCACGTTTACGACACCTGACACGAGACCACACCACGCCCGCTGCTGCCACGGATCGCCAGTCCCAGCCCACTGCGCACAAATCAGGCGGATCCGCAGCGAACAGCCAACGCGGGCTTGCTGTCGGGAGGTGCAAGTAATCGGTTCCACGCGGCATCCAGGGCCGTCAACTGGCCGAGTGATCAAGCTGCTTTGCGCGTGCTGTCGTCGTGCTGCGCGCTGCTGACAGTCCTGGCAGCCTGCAGCACAGCCGGCTCCGCCTGGGTCCAGCCCACGGCTTCCCGGGCAATCGCATTGGAGCCGAGTTGAACCCCCGTGAGCCTGACCTGGGCTTTTCGGGCGCCGCGGAAATGACCCATGGACATATTCACAGGTCAGATCATGATCATCTCGTGTCCGAGGGGGACTTGAACCGTTCGCCTATATCACCGTGGCAGGCACAGACCCCTGGCTGAGCGTTTGACCAGCGGTTCTAGGAAGGGTAACAAGCGGCCTTGGAGTGAGCGCGGCGTCGTCATGTCCCTTCGGCGGTGGCTGCTTTGGGAGTGTGGTCGCCGAAGCTGGCAACCAGATCGAGCGGCCCGCCGAGTGTGTCGATAGAGCGGGCAAGGGCATCGACGATGGCTATCTCGCCGCAGTCGACCTGCGATACCAGCCATCCGGCCAAACGTCCGGCGCCGCGAGGACCTTGGTCCCTGGCACCTCCCGCCCTGGCGGGGATGAACTGACTGTGACAGAGGACCCCGGAAGACGCGGAGGAACGGCCCAGACCCGTGCACCGCGCAATCGAGATCCGCGAGAAGCGGAGAGGGGTCCTCGCGTCATGTCTTGCCGGGACGCCCTTGCGCTCCAGCCGGTGCCGGCAAGAAAGACCCGCCCGGGGAACGACCGGCCTGCAGCCAAGCCGATCGCGGAGCGTGATCGGCGCTCCGCCGGTAGGCGCGCCGAGCCGTTCTGCGCGGCGCTCCTAGTGGCCATGCCACCGGTCCCAGATGCGCCAGACCAGAATTGGACGGTGTGGGCGTGCTGATCGGGGCTGCTGCGCGACCTCTCCCGGTGGAACGGTTAGCCGCTCACCCCGGCCGCAGGCTGGCCAGGTGGTCGAGGTTCCAGTGACGGGTCACGTCGCAGCGCCAGTGTTGGGCGTCGCCGGGGAGCAGCACGAACCTGGTGATGGCCGGCTGGCCGCCCTCGTGGTCGGTGTAGAGCAGGTCGACGGTGATGCGGCCCGCTGTGCGGATCGCTTGTTCGGTTCGCTGGTAGCGCTCCGCGCCAGGGTCCCGCAGCGCCGCTTGCCAGAACCCCAGGTTTCCGGGAGGGACATACAGATCGCGCTGCTGCTCGGCGAACACCGCTGGATCGGGCACGGGGTCACCGCGCCGGTGTCGTGCGGCCCCCTGCGGATCGTTCGCCGCCTGCCCGGCGGTCACCGCCTCGGTGTGGTAGCCGCGCAGCACCGCGATCCCCGCCCCCACGTTGCGCAGCGGAATGGCCAGGTAGATCACGCTGTCCTCGGCGCCGACCAGTGCCTGGCCCGCGCGGGCCTCCAGCACCCGGCCATCGGCGAACTGCACGTGCTCACCAGGGTCTTCTGGCCGGGACGGCACAAGCAGCGGCCGCAATCCGGCCAGCAGTGCCCGCTCGGCGATCCGCGCTGACCGGTTGGACGAACGCAGCGCCGCGAACGTAGCGCCAGCCAGGACAAGCGTCCCGATTGACGTCCCCCAGCCCGCCCAGTCCGTCATCGGGTCGAGCCTACCCACAGCGCTGTGGCACCGGTAGCGATGGCAACGGCCGGGCCCTACCAGTCTCACTTCCAGTGCCAGACCCGCGGGTTCTGCGTGTTGCGGCCCGGCCCAGAAGCTAACTACCCGGGGGCCCGAACCGTGTCGGCCATCTCCAACCGCATTCATGGGCCGCACATGACTTGCAGAAAATGGCCGTGACCTGGCAGCTCCATGATCGATTAGTGTCCGAGGGGAGACTTGAACCGCTGGCCTACGTGCTGACGGCGGGAACGGATCCGTGGTTAAGCGTCTGAGCTGCGGATTGGCATACGCCGGGGTGGGAGATGCGGGTCGGGCGCTTTGGTGGTGGCACGTTCAGGTGGTCGCCGAAGCTGGCGACCAGGTCGAGCCGTCCGCCGAGCGCCTGCATGTAGCGGACCACGGGGTCGATGGTAACGACCTCGCCGCGCTGACCGCCACGGGTCTGATGGCTGGCGCCGTGACTGCGACGATCACCAGGTATGAATACGGCTGTATGTGATACGTTCGTATGCGTGGCACAGGTAGACAGGTTCTCCGTGACGATGCCGCCCGAGCTCGGAGAGGGCGTCCGGCAGGCGGCTGCCCGGCAGGGCACCAGCGTGTCGACGTGGCTTACCGAAGCGGCGGCCGACAAGCTGCGCAACGAGCTCCTCGGTGCCGCCCTGGATCAATGGGAGGCAGAGGACGGCCCTTTTACCCAGGCTGAGCTGGACGAAGCGGCATCGCGGCTCGGCGCCGCGCGGCGCCGCGGCGTGGCGTGAGAGCGGTCCTCGACGCTGGAGCCCTCGTAGCGGTCGATCGCCGGGACCGACAAGTCGGCGCGCAGCTGCGAGTGCTCCAGCAGCAGGGAACACCGGTCCGGGTTAGTGCCGCGGTGGTCGGCCAGGTCTGGCGAGACGGGCGCAGGCAGGCCAATCTCGCCCGCGTCCTGGCCGGCGTCGGCATCGAGCCCCTTGCCGGAGACGACGGCAAACGCATCGGCGAGCTCCTTGCATTGGCAGGATCCGCCGATGTCGTTGATGCGCACGTAGCGCTGCTGACAGCAGCCGCTGATCTCGTATTGACCAGCGATCCCGGTGACATTCGCCAGCTACTGCAAACTCGCGGCATTCAGGCCAGAGTTCAGCCCGTATAAGACCGGCGATGCCGATCGCACGCCGCAGATGCACCGCAAGCCGGGCACCCAACACGCCGATAGCCCCACCTGGACCGGGATCAGCCGACGGCAGCCATGCCCACCTCACCTTTAACCCTGCGCCGCCGCACCCACATAGATCCCGGCAATCCTCCCGGGCGGCGGTGCGAGGACGGTCCGCGCCGAACTGGTCATTCGGCGCTGGTCATCGGGTCGGCCGGAGGGCCGCAATGTAGATGGCGGCGGGGTTGCCGGGTGGCCAGCCAGGGAGGGGGTCGATGGTGTCGATGTGGACGAACCCCTTGTGCTCCCAGAACGCCCGGGTGGCCTCGTAAGGGGGGTAGTCGGCTGAGGCGTCGAGGGTCTTGGCTTCGACCACGCTGGCCCCGGTGGCGGACAGCTCGTCCAGTACATAGTCGGCGTTATACGGGTGGTTCAGGGTTTACCCCGGCCCGCTCATTTCATCACCGGGCATGCCGCCCTGAGACGAGCTCCCAACCGTAGCTCGATGCAAACGGGCCTCTACGCGTCGTTGTGTGACGGCTCCCGCTGACCCGACCCGCGAATCACCAGCCGAGTGAGGCCCGTACCAGAGGTCGGCCAGCCGGACTTCAACCGAGGTAAACCCCCATGCCTGTGACCTGCGTTTTCACCAGAGACGGTTGTCTCTCTAAAGGTATAAGTGCTGGTGAATCATGATCATTTAGTGTCCGAGGAGCGATTGCACCCAAATCCCAATGTGTTCTGGCTGGTGTCGTCGCAGTTGAGGGCCGATCATGAGCGCGGGCCAGACCTGGGATCCGGTGGACAACGACCGGGTGCGTGACGCGCCCGCCGTTGGTCGGGGGACGGTCCCCTACCTTTATATGGATGCACAGGATACGGATCGGGCTGCGCCCAGCCGGTCCGGCCCGGAGTTCCATTGAGGTCGTTCAGATGGGAGTAGTCGCAGATTCCGGTGCAGGCTCTGATGAATAGCCACTCATCGCCCGGATTCCCGGTCGGCTACGCGGCGAATCCGAAGCAAGAGCGTGGCGGAGGGGTTTACCTTGCCGGAGGTATAGGTGGACAGCCGCGATGCGGAGGTCCCGATCCGGGAGGCGAAGGCCGCCCGGCTCAGCCCTGAGCGCTTAACGGCCTCCCGGATTTCGGCGGCGACAGCTGCGCGTTCGCCGGCCTCAGCTCCTTCACGGGCGCTCGACAGCACCGTCTCCATGGCTTCGGCGATGCCATAGGGGCGTGAGTGGCTGAGCACCTCTTCCACCTGGCGCGCGGTCTTACCCCAGGGATCGGCCCGGACCTCGGCAGTGATCCGGTGCCAGTCGGCGAGGTCACCCCGTTCGAGCGCGGTCTGCACGGCCTCCGTGGGCCACAGTGAAACGGGAGCATCGGGGGTTATGGTTAGGTTTCGGAAGGCCAGGGGCATGGGCTATACCTCTGCCTCGAGCATCTTGGCGGCCAGTTGCCGGCACACCGAGCGCACTTCATCCCAGTCGGTCCAGCGGGGCGCCAGGTTCCGGTACGCGCCAAGTTGCCCCGTTACGGATGAGTCTTTCGGGCGAGGGTCGGCGAGCTGGCGGATCAGTTGCGCCGCAATGCCCCGACCGCCGCCGTGCTGATCCGTGTAGTAGTCATCGATCCTGGCCAGGATTCCTGCCGCTTCATTAAGGCCAGAACGATCGGCTAGGGCGGCGACATCCAGGTAGTCACGGGTCTGGTTCCGCCGCACGATCAGGAACCCCTTGATCCGTAGAGCCTCCTCTGCCGTGGGAACCGTCAGCACGCGTCCCGACGGCAGCATGACATGCGTGGTTTCCAGCGGCCGGGTGCGGATCATCTGGCGCACGCCGGCCTCGATGTCCCCCAGTTGCCCGAGGATGACCTTTCCGGGGACCACCCGGTTGGTCACCCACTCACCTTCGGATTCAAGAGCCTCTAGCACGACGTCGAACCGTTCCCTAAGGTCAGCGAGAACGTGATCATGATCGTAGGAGTCCCGATGACCCGCGTACAGGGCAGCAGCCGACCCACCCACGAGCACCGCATCGGGAACCATCTGCTGCAGACGCGACGCGGACTCCAGCACGGTCAGCAGTTCAGGGCTGGCCTCAGAAAGAGAGTCTCGCCGTGCTGGCTGTTGATCCGGAAGCCTTCCCGCCATGAAACTGATGATATCAGATGTGATAATACTACGGCATCACCGAGCGTCGGGCCGAGGGCTCTCAGGCGGAAGCTACCGTGCCCCCCGGGCCGGAGGCCCGCTACGAGCAGAGCGAAGCCATCTCGCTGGCCTTCGTGACCGCCCTGCAGCTGCTGCCGCCACGCCAGGTGGCCGTCCTCATCTTGCGCGACGTCCTTGGATTCCACGCCAGCGAGGTGGCCGGCATGCTGGGGGTGACCGTCCAATCGGTCAACAGCGCCCTCAAACGAGCCCGCGCTAGCCTGCAGCGCCGGCAGCAGCCGGCCGCCGGCCACCAGCCGCCGCCCGCCGCTGGCCCGCCCGCCGAGGACGCGATCGTGGCCATGTTCGCCCGCGCATGGGAGTCGGCCGACCTCGACGCGCTGGTGGCCCTGCTGACCGACGACGTCTTCATCGCGATGCCTCCGGAGCCCTTCGGATACGAGGGCCGAGAACTCGTGGCCCGCTACTGCGCCCGCCAGTTCGCCGCGAGCCGCAGGTTCGACCTCGTGCCGGCCCGAGCCAACGGCCAGCCCGCGTTCGGGGCATACCTGCGCGGCCCGGCCGGAATCCGCCACGCGACCGCCTTCTACGTGCTCACCCTGGCCGGCGGCCAGATCTGCGGCATGACCCGCTTCGAGGCCAGCGTGCTGCCGTGGTTCGGGCTACCGCGCTCACTCCCCGGCCGATAGCCAGCACTGGGCCATGGAGAGGCTTCTGCGTGTGGCAATCAACACGTGGTGGGAGGACGACCCGGCGCAGCGGTACAGGATGCAGATCACAGACCGTGATCACCTGGCCGGGGTGCTGCAAGCCCGAAGCTCATGCATCTGACATGGGGTTATGACCTCGTGAGCCAGGTACAGCCTGGCGATCGTGTTCTGCACTGGCAGACACGCGCGCCGCGGGGGCCGGTGGGGTGGTCGGAAGTCGAGCTCATCAGCCTGATCGGCGGGCTGTCCACGCAGAGCGAGGAATTCCGCTGCCGCTGGGCCGCCCACGACGTGCTTCCACCGCCCCCGGCCGCAAGCGCCTCGTGCATCCAGTCGCCGGCACCCTCGACCTCGACTTCGAGGTGATGGAATTCCCCGCCCATCCCGGACTGACGATGCTGGCCTACACCGCGCCCGCCGGGACACCGACGGCCGACAGCCTCAGGATGCCCGCCAGCTGGGCCATCACGGCCGAGAAAGCCGGCGAACTGCCCGCCCACGCCTAGCCGCCGCTCCTGACGCTCGGTCGCGCGCTCAGGTGCGCAGGTGTTTGATATGGCCTCTATTGGGCTGTTGGTGAACTCCGGGAGCGAGTTGAACCCCCATGGCGTTGACCTGCAGTAACGCTAGCCACGTATGAAGGCCAGAAAGCATCGCCGCAGGTCAGGGCTGGAGGATACGTGTCCGAGGGGGGACTTGAACCGTTCGCCTATCTTTTTGAGCGGCCCGATGACGCCTGCTGGACGTGCGAGGTTCAGCATGATGGCGACAGCAGAACGCTTTTGGTGGTCGCTTCGTCCCGAACACGGCGCGCATGGGTATGTGCTCCCTGCTCGTGCGTGTCTGGGCAGATTAGCAACCCTGCATATGGCCCGGGAACAGCGTCTGACGGCACCTTACGGGAATCTGCTGTTCCCGTTCCGCTGCCAGAATCGGAGCACCCGACCAAGTGCGCCGCTCGGAGTGACATCAGGTCTCGGGCAAACGTTCGACCCCATGCTCGGGCGTGAAGCGCCATCACCGCCTTCCGCCACGGACGCAACACGCGCACCGGGACGTACTGAGCAGCGGGCGACCCACTCGGAGTGTGTCCTCAGTCCGGGTCCAAGGGGACCGGGCCGGATCCGTCGTCGGCGAACAACGACCCCTCACCTTCCGCCGGGTGCTCTCGCGCTCGCCGGCCCAGGCCGAGGTTTCGAGCCGCCCTTTCCCATAGTGCGGCCAGGCCTCGACGCGAGCCGTTGCCGGGAGGAACTGGCGTGTTCCCTGGTATCGAAACCGTGTCCATATCCCAGACCTGCCACTCCGGTGTAGGCCGCATGTCTTCGAATTCCGGCTGCGCGGGCACTGGGACCCACGGCTGCTGCTCATGAGAAGGCCCCTCCTGGGCCGTACCGTTCCCGGATCGTGAGCCCCGGCGCCGCTGGGCCAGGGTCTCGGCCCAGAGCCACTCCGGGAAATACCCGACTGGTGGCTCGACACCAAGGCCGACGTCGTCGAGGGGAGCGTCGAGCCGCTGCTTGATTCGCCTGGCCTGGTCCTGTTCCCAGGTGCTCAGCCGCTTCTTCTCGACCCGTCTCCGGGCGGCAACGATGTCCTGGGTCAGCTCCGGGATTTCCGTCGTCCACCCGGTTAGCCGACTTTGGGTTTCCTCGAGAATGGTATCCGCCAGCAAGTTGCCCGCCGCCTGCCGGACCGACCGCTTGTGCGCGGCTATCCGCAACCGCAGGTTCTCCTCGGCAGCCAGCATCTTCTCGTAGGTGTTTTCCGGGCCCAGGTTGAGCAGCACCTTGACCAGCATCGGCAGGCACTCGATGGTCGTGAACAGCAGGAAAAGCAGCCACCGCGCCGCCGTCAGCGTGGAACTCCCCGCAGTGGCGGCATCTAGGGCCTGGAGCCTGATCAGCAAGCCTGTGTCGTTTCGGTTGTTCGCCGTGAAGGCGTCGGTCTGCTGCTGCTGCTCGGCCCGGTCCACTCGCAGCTTCTGCTCGGCCGTGGGCAGTTCCGCCGCTGCCTGGCTCTTCGCCCTGGCCTGCTGCGCCTTCCCCGCGCCCAGCAGCCGCGCTTCCATCGTCCCGATCTGTGCGTTGTCCTGCTGGACCTGCGCTTTGTCGGCTTCGTAGCTCTGACGGCTAGCCTGGGCGAGCTGGCCGTTGCCAGGCGGGCACTTCGCCCCACCGGCTGGCGGTACGCCGTAGAGCTGGCACTGCCACTCGTTGTAGTCGGCGTTTTCTTTCTTCTGGGCCTGATTGCGCTGCGCTATCAAACTCTGCAGTGCTTTGTTGCCCGCCAGGTTCGCCCCTGGACCGCCGTTGCTGATAGTGGCGTTCAGCGCAGCCACCCGAGCCTGGTCTGCCGTTATCTCCTTGCTGAGCGGGCTGTGCGGCAACTGTCGGTAGTAGGTCCCAGCCGCGCGGTCCTGCAAGATCGTGATCTGGTGCTCGATCTCCGGCCGGAAGATCTGCAGCACGAACGGAGTGGAGATGACCATGCCGAAAAGCAGCGCAAGGAACAGCCGCGGGAGCGCCAGGAAAAGGTAGTTGCGCCGTTTCTCCTGCCGCTGCAGTGACACCACCAGCCAACGGTCCAGGCTGAAGATCGCCAGTCCCCAGGCGATAGCGAACGGAATCGCCGCCCACCATGCCACCTTCAAGGCGGTCACCAGGGCGAAGGTCAGGGAAACGGCAGCTATGCTGGCCGTAATGAGGATGGCGGCGCCGATACCCGTATATTTCGGGCGCTCCGTGGGGCACTCGGCCAGGATTTCTGGCCGTGCGCCGGCAAGCCATGTGAGCGGCTGTTTCATGCCCGTTCTTCTCCGTCCATGGCCGACCACTGACCGCGTCCGCTAAGGCTGCGATCGCACGTCAGTAAGAAAGGTGGCCTGCCGGCGCCCGTGCACGGCAGCCAGACGGATCGAAGAACAGGAAATACGTATCGCGGGCGGCCGCAGCCAGCCACGTCGTTCACGAAATCCCCCCTTGCCCCTACGGTGCGTAGCCGCAGGCCCCCTTACCGCTGCAGCCACCCTGCTGCCGCTGCGGTCATCTGGTGCCAGGTGAGTGGCCCATGTCGACCGATCCTTCCGCCCCGGCTTGTCATGATACGGTTAACGCCATCGTAAGTGATAGGTAATTGGGCATCGAGGAGTTCCGCAACCAAATCGGCTCCTCAGCGTAGGCGGCTTGCTAAGTGGGGGGATGCTGCCTGATGCGCACGGATGTGCAGGCGACTGGTGCCGCTTTACCATTTCTTTGTTGTGTGCCCGCTCCGCAAACTTCCGAAAACGGACAAATTACCGGCGGCGCGCGCCGCGTCCCCGTGGCCCCGCTAGGCGGCCGCGGGCCCATTGGCAACCCGGAACGAGGCAGTTGGTGACGACAAACTTCAACGGCGGGCCGCACAGTCGCCGAGCACTCAGGAGCATCGGCCTGTGGGGGGCACCGGGAAGCGGCAAGACCACGTTCCTAGCCGCGCTATTTATTGCCGTCAACCGCTCAAATCTGGACCTGCGCATCTACGGGGTGGACGACGAGTCCACCGAGTTTCTGGTGGAGAGCACGGACACACTGGCCAACGAGCACAGGTTCCCAGCCGCGACCGCACAGGTGAAGTCGCTCAGCTGGACCATGAGCATGATGACCAGGATGCAGGTGACTGAGCGGGGCCGGTTCGGCCGGCAGAACTCCAGCACGATCACTGTCCCGGCTGAATTCAGCATCGACCTGCGTGACGCTCCTGGCCGGGTCTTCGGCAGCCAACCTGCGGTATCAAGGTCAGCCGGTGGCTCCCGACTTGACATCGACGGTGACGAGCCCACCGACACGCCCAACAGGCTTCCGGTCCCGGTCCTCTCCGACGACGACATGATGGACTATCTAGCCGGGTGCGACGGGGTGCTGCTGCTGATCGACCCAGTCCGGGAACAGGAATCCGGGGATGCTCACCAGTACTTCCAGGGTACCTTGCTGCGGATCGCACAGCGCCGCCTCGCCGCCATGCCGCCGGGCTCGCGGCTGCCTCACCACGTGGCCGTGTGCATCAGCAAGTTCGATCATCCGGACGTATACCAGTTCGCTCGCAGGAGTGGATATCGCACCTATGCCGAGAACGACCCGTTCTTCCCGCAGGTGGACGACCGTGATGCTGAACGCTTTTTCCTGGATCTCTGCCGTAGGTCAGAGCACAGCGACGCCGAACTGGTGACAAACGCCTTGGCCCAGTACTTCCACCGGGACCGGATCAGGTACTTCGCCACGTCAGCTATCGGGTTCTACCTCGGTCAGGCCAGCCGGTTCCGGGAGGGTGACCCCTACAACCTGATGAAGCAAGGAGACGGCACCAACAAGATCCGGGGCCAGGTCCACCCCATCAACGTGCTCGAACCGATGCTATGGCTCGGCCATCGAGTCGCAGCGAGGAACCGGCCATGAGCGACCTGGTACAGGTCAACGCCAGTTGGGCACTCTGGGGGAAGTACCCGGGCACGAACGACGACTACTCGATCCTGGCGTCGAGCAGCCAGCCGTTCGGAGCGGCCGATTTCGCCCGGATCCTGGCTCATTTCGCCCCGGGAACCCCGCCTACGGAAGGTGGCCTGCCCAGTTCACTTCCCTGGGTGACGATCAGTCGGGTCGGCGCGAGCAACCAGTTCTACCTGGGCATCGCGATCCAGGAAATGACCAGCCAGGTCGACGGGGCGGGACGGCCGATCACCCGGACGTGCTACTTCTGCCTGCCCTACGCCGAGCTGGCCAAGGCGCCCATTTCCTACGCGGACCTCTACCGGTCCGTGGCCGCACTGCAGCTCCCGCACGAGAACGGCGATCTCATCCGGATCAGTGTCCCACCGCTGGATGCGAGAGCATTGGCCGACGACATCATGTCCGAGTTCAGCGAGGCCCAGGTGAGCACGGCCGCGGCCCTGCTTCTGTCCGGGCCGGTCAGCATTGTCGGCTCAGACGGCTCGGCCGTAGTGGAACGGCTGAGATTCCTGGACGCGGTCGCTGCGATGCTGCCGTACGGGTACCGCACCTGGTACACGGCAGCGACCTGGTCGGACAGCGGCGCGCGGCACCGCATCAGGCTGGCGTTCGCCGCCCGGCCGCGCGAGGATGCGGCCGTTGTCCGCTGGCGATCGGCGCCGGAGCCCGGGCCGGTCAGCGGTCCAGCCGGGCTCTACCTTCAGCAACTGCGTCAGCTTCGGCACCGGGACCCGAGCCCGGCAGGGCTGGCCGCGCTGATCAGTTTCCTCGCCGAGTTGGGTGAGCCGCGGAGATTCGAGCAGCCACAGTACGCGATTGGTGCGGTGCGTGATTTCGACCGGCCGTTTCGTGTCCTCGACGAACTACGTCAGGGCCACGTCGACCGGGCGGACATCCGGCAGGTCTTCGCGACGTCGCGGATCACGGAGCTTCCTGCGGCGGATCGCGAGACGCTACTGGCCCAGCTGATCTCCTTCGGAGACCCGGAGGACTGGCCCGTGGTCCAGCAGTGGTGGGACTGCATTGCGAGCGACAACCCAGCCGCCATGCTGCCAGAGCTGGTCGCCGCCTGCCGCCGGCTGCTGTGGACCCCCGCGCCCGGCCGAGCCGTCCGCGAGCACCTCACGCTCGCGGCCAACTACGGCATCGCGGACGCGCTGCTGGCCAGGATACTGCCCCCGCCAACGTCCCGCGCCGACCTGACCGGCGGCCTGAGCTGCGCCGCCCAACTGCTCGCTGACTGGGTCCTAGCTAAGCCCGGCGCCGACCCCGGCTACCCGCAGGCCCAGGCTGCGCTGACCGGCAACCCGCTGGTGGCCTGTGGGCTACTGGTCCAGGTGGCGGAGTCGGCTGACGCCACCCGGGCCGCCATAGCCTGGCTGGATCCGGTCCTTGGCCGGTTGTTGCATCCGTTCTCCGCCGTCCTCGGCGACCAGCCCGGTGTGGTGGACCCACGGCAACTCGACGAGCTGGCCGGATTCGACCTCACCAGCGTCCATATGCTGCTCCAGGCGGCCTCGTACGCACAACGGCTGGACCGAGTGCTACCGGCTTTCACCTCGTGGCTCACCTGGCGGGCGGTGCAGGCGGGGGTGCCCGCGCCAGCCGAGGCCCGGGGGTGGCAGGACCTGATCTGGGCGCTGGCCCCCGCTGATCTCACGTCCCGAGCGTGGCTCGACCTGGCCCTGCTGGTGTCCGGCAACGCACCCCGGTCGGTGCTGGCGGCACAGGGCGAGCCGCACAGCTACAACGCATGTTTCATCGCAGCCTGGCGAGGACTGGTCCAGGAGCATGGGACGGCCGGTGACGAACTAATTACTACTGCGCTCATTCATTACCTGAGCCAATCGCACTGGACTGCCGATGAGCCCCGGGTAGCCGCCGTGGTGGACCTGATGCAGCAGCTCGAAGCTGCTGGTAAACCGCCCCGGCTCGAGGCCGTGGTGGCCGGCGCGCTGTCCGCGGCGCCCGGTGCGTCGAATTGGGAGGTCGCCCGCCAGTGGCTCGGGCACATGCAGCAGTCCCGGCCCAGGGCAGTGCAGGACGGGACGCTCTTCTCGGTCGGCCATCCACCGCCCGGCGCGACCTCGGCTCAGCTGGCCGAGCTCTGCCTGCAGGCGTTCCGGAACGGCCTGGAGCCGCAGCATGCGGCCGACGCGCTGGCCGGATCGGGGGCTGTCGCGTCTGGCAAGATGGCGGTGGCCATCCTGCGGGACCTTCGCCACGGGCTGAGCACCGAGATGGGCGAGCCGGAGCGCTGCGCCCCCTGGCTGGACGAGATGGCCGACCTGTTCGCCGGTGGCACCTTCTCTCCGGAAACGACCGAACAGTTCCGCAGCCAGGCAATCTCCGGTTCGCTGACGGAGATTGGATACCAGCTCCACGTTCTGCATGCTGCCATCGCTACCGGCGGCGCAGCACCGGAACTGCCCGGCGCAGCCGTGCTGCAGCTCGAAGAGGCCCAGAAAGCTATTGACCAGCTCCTGCGCCAGGTAAAGAAGCGGGCGGGCTGGCACCGGTTCCTGGGGCCCAAGCCGGGGGCGGAGAAGGCCGGCGCGGAGCCGGACGGTGAGCCAGAGACCGAGGCCAGCTGATCCGGCTGGCGCGAGGGCATTTGTGCTTAGCACGCCGAAACATCATGACCGGCTGCAGGGGGGAACGGCGTATGGAGGGACTGGGGCCCGGGGTTCCAGCGCAGTTGGGCAGTTACCGCCTGCTGAGACAACTCGGCGGAGGCGGAATGGGCAATGTTTACCTGGCCCTCTCGCCTGGCGGGCGGCTGATCGCGATCAAGGTGATCAAACCCGAGCTAGCGGACAACCCCGGCTTCCGGACCCGTTTCGCCCGGGAGGTGGCAGCCGCCTGCAAGGTCAACGGTTTGTTCACGGCCTCGGTGGTGGCCGCGGACCCCAACGGGCCAGTCCCGTGGCTGGCGACAGCCTTCGTCGCTGGACCAAACCTGGCCCAGGCCGTGGCCGCGCACCGCCCGCTGCCGGCCCGGTCCGTGCTGAGCCTGGCCGCGGCGCTGGCCGAGAGCCTGGCCGCCATTCACCAGGCTGGGGTCATCCACCGGGACCTGAAGCCGTCCAACGTGCTGCTGGCCCAGGACGGCCCTCGGGTGATCGACTTCGGCATCTCCCGGGCGGTCGAAGGCACTTCGATCACCCAGTCCAAGACGCTGCTGGGCACGCCCGCGTTCATGTCCCCGGAACAGGCGGAGGGCGAGCCGGTCAATATCGAGACTGACATCTTCAGCCTGGGTTCCGTGCTGACGTTCGCGGCGACCGGGCGCAGCCCCTTCGGGAACGGGCCGGACACCGCCATGCCCTACCGCATCGTGCACCACGAACCCGACCTCAGTCAGCTCCCGCCTGAGCTGCGGACCCTCGTGGCCAGGTGCCTGTCCAAGCAGCCCGAGCAACGCCCCACCACCACGAAAATCCTCGCCGAGCTGGGCGCTATCGAACCCGCTTCGAACTGGCTGCCACAGCCGTTCATGGAGGCTTTCGCCAGGTACCAGTTCTCAGGTTCCGAACGGGACGACGGTGGCGGCAGCCACCCGCCTACCTACCTGGTCCGGCCCGCCCCTCCTCCGGCGGACATGGGCACGGTGGTACCGCCAGACCCCTCCACTCCCACGCTCCCCGAGGCAAAGTTGGCCGAACTGGCCTGGGTGGTCACGAGCCAGAACCTGGCGGCTCAGGTCCGCAGCCTCATGCAGCAATCGCGCTTGACCTACGAGGACCTGGCGTCGCACGGGACCTTCCGGTTCCTGCGGGATGCCGCGAGTATCGCGGACATGTTCAGCGGGCGCAGCGTCATCTCGGACGATCACCTTCAGGAACTCCTGCTGGCCTGTGGGCTGTCTTCTGAGGAACGCGCGCCGTGGCTCGCGGCACGGGCGCATGTCGCCGCGGCCGTGACCGTCTACCTCCGGGTAGGAAGTTATGAGCTCGCCGGATTGCTGGAGGCCGCGAAACGTCGGCGCCGGGACGTGCGGCACCCAACTCACGCCGACCGCGCTCTGGAACGAGGCAGCTTGAGCGGTTTCACGGAATCGCTGTTCCGGTCCGTCCAGGACGCTGGGGACCTGGTCGGCGGACGCGCCTACCGATGGGCCCAGAAACTGCAGCACGAAGTGGAAGGACGCGGCGTCACCGAGGCGAGCTTGCAGTGCAGCCAGGAGCTTATGCACGAGCTAATGGCCATCCCGGTGGACGCTTCCGATACCGACCTCAGGCACCTGAACATCACTGATCTACCGCCAATCGAAGGTGTCATCTGGACACCTCGCACACAATGGCCCGCCTTTATCGGGCAGCGGGTCAGCGACTGCTCCCGGATGATCCGCGACGGCGTCCTTCAGGTGGAGACGCCGCGGAAGAGGCCCCCGCGGCGTTTCCTGGGCCTACTGTGGTGAGTCAGCGTCCAGCCCACTATTTGGCTGTTTCCGGTTCGGTTATGACCAGCTGGGACGCGGTCGTCGACGTTTCGAACGTGTGCTGGTCACCGCACCTGCCCCCGGTGGGCCGCCGGGGGCCCTTGTGGCCCAGGCTCAATCTCGTGTTGGCCGCTTGGCGGGAACTCCACGGCAGTCGCGCGCGGTTCACCCTGGTCGCGGACGAGTCCCTAGTCCGCGTGCTGAACGACGAAGACATGGCCGGCTACCGGGCGCTCCGCTATGAACTGCTGACCCGCCCGGTAGCGGATTCACTCATTCTGGAGCTCGCGCGCGAGCACAGCCTCCATGTAATAACTCGTGACCATTACGTCGATTATCGCGCACTGCACCCCTGGATCGAAAACTCACCGGAAAGGTTTCATCGCTGGGACACGGTGAATGGGCGCGTACTCATAGCGCCACTGGAAATCGTGCCGCGGAGCTTGCAGACGGTCTCCGTCGCGGTCGAGGCCAAGGACCTCAAGCGGAGCAGGCTCGACTCAAGGAATCCGCAGCATCGCAAGATCCTGGGAACACGCTGGAAATGCGGGAACACGCTTTGCCCCGAAGCATCCCAGTGGCAAGGTCAACTGCTCGTCTGGCCCGCCGTAACGTCGCATGGAGCCGCCGTGTGCCCGTCTTGTCGCCATCCGTTGCTGGGACTAGGGCCACGCGACTCGCTCTATGAGGCCGTCCTCGAGCACCGTGGTCCCCATGACGAGATCTTGCGATTTCCACTGGAAGTGAACAATCCGGTTATTGTTGGACGCGGTTCCGCCCTCAAAGGCGTCAGTATTACGACCCAACTGGCTCCTGCTCAAGTCGCGGGCGTCAGGCAAGTCAGTCGACAGCACCTCCTCCTTCGCGTCGAGGAGGCGAGCGACCGAAATTGCCGCATGGTCGCGATCGACCTCGGGAGCAGCAACGGCACCGCGGTGGAGCGCTGGGCCGGGACAAGCTTCCAGCGCGCAAAGCGACTGCTCCCCAGGAGAGAGACGATTCTTGGTTCCAAAGACCGACTCGTCCTCGGCGGTGTGGTCAACCTCAGACTCTCCGGCAGACGCTACGTCAGCCGTCCCGGCAGTTCCGAACCATCAGCACTACGAGTTTCACATTGGCCAGGCGGCGGCGATGGTGACCCGACGGTGCTGCATTGACTTAAGTGCCTTTGTGTGACTTGTGCGAGGGCTTGCCGTAGCGTTGCCTCGCTGCCTCTCCCGATATGCTGAGCATGGTGCCGATGGCCCGCGACGGAAACGGCCACTGCCACCCCCGGCGCGCATTCTCCTTCTGCATGACCATAGCGCCACCGAACCCAGCCCGTCACCGCCTCGCTACAGACGCACAGCGACAACGCCGGTCCCACAGCCCGCGATGCCAGAACGGGATAGATTCCGTCGATCTGCCGTCGGACGCAGCGCGGGAAGCGGCGCCAATAGGCCGCCCGGGACTGGCCAAGGCTCAGCTCACCGGCCGCCGGGGTCGGGGTGAGCGGATAGAGCCGATCGACCGGACCACCCAGCGCGACATCATCTTGAGTACCAGCAGGGCTGGGCGATGACCGCCAGTTTCGCGGTCAATCTCGATCCGAACCCCTATGCTCCCGACCTGCGGAAACGTAGGCCGGTGTCGGGCCGCCTATGATAAAAGTTCTGGTCAGGCCATGATCAACAGTGTCCGAGGGGGGATCGACCCCATACCCCCACATTGCTCTATAAGCTACGGTTCCGAGATTGATCTCTAGCACACAGACGGCCCGTATGTGCTCTGACGTGTCGAAACGGGGACTGCAGTCTAGGGCAGTTGCTGTTCGGAGTCGCTCAGCGCCCGGAACCCGGCTTGATATCCCGCGGAACCGACTTGAACCCCCATGGCGTAGTGAGCGTCCGGGGGTAAGGGGACGGCTGTGATATTGGAGCGGTGGTTGGGGTGTGCCAGTGCGGGCTCGGCTAGGCCGTCACCGGTCGGCTTGCCCGCGACGCGGGACTTGCTGCGGGGCTTCATGCCGAACAGGAGCCGGGTGACGCGGAACCGCCGGACCAGTGTCTCGTACAGGGCGAGGGTCGCGGCGAAGGACACGATGACCAGCGCGGCGTACTTTGCGGGGATCGGCGCGTGCCAGCGGATGATGAGCCATGCGGCCGCTACGATGACCGGTTCGTGCAGCAGGTAGAACGGCAGCACGGCCTCGTTTGCGTACCGGGTCGCGCGGGGCAGCCGCCCGCCGGTCACGCCCGTGCCGGTGCCCGGCACGGAGCGGCGTCGCGCGGCCAGTGACTGGGCGAACCCCATGATCGCCGCGACCCATGCCCAGCCGGCCAGGCCTTGCAGCGCGCTCCATCCGGCCGGGACGCCGCTCAGGCTGGCGCCCGATCCGCCTCGGGCGCCCGCCCAGGACACCAGCGCCGCGGTCGCCGCGCCGGCAACAGCCAGGGCCGGCCAGCGGGAGCGCCGCAGCGCGGCCCCGAACCGCGGGTCGGAGGCGATCAGGAATCCGTACAGGAACGGGAACGCATAGGCTGTGCGTTCCCAGCCGCCGGTGTTGACGTCCGGGCCGAATGTGGCCTCGGCAGCCATCAGGGGGATCGCGGCGGCCAGCACCACGACGGTGGCGTGCCGCTCGGCGGTACCGGCCAGCCGGGCGGTGAGCGTCCCGCCGCGCGGGCCCCGCAGGTAAGCAAACAGCGGCAGCAGCGCGAGCGAGAAGACCAGCAGCACGTACAGGAACCACAGGTGAGCGGGGTCGAACTCGGCCCCGCCCGACGTCCACGACCCGTTCGGCAACAGCCCCCGGGCCAGGGCGGGGACGTTCACGAAGCTGAGCCAGAACCGCCAGTATGGCTGGTGGAAGCCCGGCTGGGCGAGCCGTTCGAGATAGAACATCGGCGGGGCCAGCAGCAGCAGGCCGGCCGCGAACGGGATCCCGAGCCGGGCCAGCCGTTCCCGGGCGAACGCCGCTGGCGCGCGGCTGCGCATCGCATACCGCGCCCCCATCCCTGACACCAGGAACAGCAGCGGCATCCCCCACAACGACCCCCACAGCAAGAACACGGTGACCCCGGTGCTGGGATGCGGGTCTTTGGCAAACCACGACGCGCCTGGGGCGAACACAACTGCCGAGTGGAAGACCACCAGTCCGGCGACCACGAACGCCCGCATGACGTCCAGTTCGGGCCGCCGGCCAGCGGCACGGCCGGACAGCGGCTGCGCGGCGGCTGTCCGTGGCTCGGCGTTACTGACGGTCATTCCTGGCCTGCCTGCAGGTAGTGGTGCAGCAGCTGAACGGCGATGGCGCCTTCGCCGATGGCCGACGCCACCCGTTTGACCGACCGGTGCCGCACGTCCCCGGCCGCGAAGACACCCGGTGTGCTCGTTTCGAGCAGCAGCGGCGGGCGCTCAAGCGGCCAGCCGCCCGGCAGCTGGCCGGCCCGGGGCAGGTCCTGGCCGGTGAGGATGAACCCCTCGCCGTCCCGCGTCACGCTGCCCGCCAGCCACTTCGTGTGGGGCTCGGTGCCGATCATCACGAACAGCGCGGAGGCGGGCACGACCTCGGTGGCGCCGCTACGGCGGTGCCGCAGGGTCACGGTCTCCAGGCTGCCCCGGCCGCCGCCATCGATGACCTCGGTTAGCGGGCGGACGGCGATGTTGGCGGTCCTGCTGATCTCGGTGACCAGGTACTCGGACATGCTGGCGCGCAGGCCCGGGCCGCGCACCACCATCGTCACCGACACGGCGTACCTGGCCAGGTGGATCGCGGCTTGCCCGGCCGAGTTACCGGCGCCGACCACAAACACGTCCTGGCCCGCGGTGGCGCGCGCCTCCGCGCTGGCGGCGCCGTAGAACACACCCGCGCCGACCAGGGCCTCCAGGGCCGGCACGCCCAGGCGCCGCCAGGCGGCGCCGGTGGCGATGATGACGCCGCGGGCGGCGACCTCGCTGCCATCGGCCAGCCGCACCACCCGGTCGCGCCCCCGGGCGGCCAGCCCGGCCGCCTGGGTGATCACGATGTTCGCCCCGAACAGCCACGCCTGCTCGGTGGCCCGGTTGGTGAGTTCCTCGCCGGTGAGGCCGTGCGGGAACCCGAGGTAGTTGCGGATCAGCGGGCTTGTCCCGGCCTGCCCGCCGGGCATGACCGGCTCCAGGACCACCGTGCTGAGCCCTTCCGACGCCGCGTAGACCGCGGCCGCCAGGCCGGCCGGCCCGGCGCCGATGATGACCACATCGCAGGCCCCCACCTCCAGATTCGTCTGGAAGCCAAACGTGGCCATGAGGTCGGCCTGTGACGGGTTGGCGAGCACCGTGCCGTCGTAGTACACCGCCACCGGCAGGGGGCCGCCTTCCAGGCCGGTCTCGCGCAGCAGCTGGCGGCCCTGGTCGGAGTCATCGTCGAAGGCCAGATACGGCACACCGCCGCGGGACAAGACGTCGCGAAGCCGGTGTGCGTGGGGCGAGTGCGCCGCGCCGACAATCTGGATAGCGGCGGCTGACGGTTCGCGTGATTTGTCCCAGGCCGCGAGGGACTCGCTCATCGCCGGGTACAGGCTGCGTTCCAGCGGGTACCACGGGGCCCACAGGTGGTAGTCGATCTTTCCCAGGGCCATCGCGCACACGGCAGGATGCGTGGCCGACCAGTCGCCCCGCTCAACGAGCAGGACGCGCCGGGCGCCTGGGTGCAGGTCATGCGCGCGGGCCAGGAAATCGACCGCGGGCATCTCCAGCAGGTGCTCATCCGCGATCAGCAGGGCAACCACGGCGCCGGAATCGGCGAGTTCAGCCAGCATGGTCAGCGCGGTGCCGGCCGAAACCGCGCTGACGACCCGGTAGTCGGCCAAATAGCGCCGCTTGAGATCCCTGGCCAGCGCCTCAAGCCGGGGCCCGTCCTCGGCCACCAGCAAGAAGACCGGCCGCCGCGGATGGGGAAGCTCGACCCTGGCCGCCGCAGCGACATAGCCAGACACATCAACGATGGAGGTATCTGTCATGACCCGGCCTCCCATTCTCACTACCATGGCCGGTTCCAGGCACATGACCAACCGAATCAAGAACCTGCAGCACAGCCCAGCCGGGCAGCGGGAGTCTTCCCGGTACGGCTGGCCCTACCGGGACCTCCCGGCTGCCTGCCCTAAGACGCCCGGCCGGCCGCTTCGGGGACTGAGCCGGCCGTGGGATCAGAAGGCAGCGCGGCCGCGGCGCATAGGCGCGATCAGGCCGGGCGCTACCGGCTGGCCGTACCGGCAGGAGTCCGACTACCGGGCTGTTGGCGGGCCTGCCGGGGTACAGCCTCGTAACCGTGCCTGGGGGCGCTGGGCGGGTGCCGATACCAGTTCCGGTCCGCTTCCGCAGGCGGTCAGGGTGGGGAGGCTACCGGCTAGCCGTACCCCAGATGCCCCGGCTGCCCGGCTGTCGCGGGCCGCAAGCAGCGGGCAGGTTGGAAGGTGCGCAAGGCCCGATACCGCAGCCCGCGGTGCAGGAGCGGTACACCGATCCGGCGCCCCGGGACCCCCGGCCGGGGCGCCGGTCCAGTAAGGAAGAACACGGCCATGACCGGCACGACGGCCCGGCGCTAACCCCGGCGGCTTCCCCGGCGCGCCGCGAAGTGGTACGACGGCTACGAGGAGACGAGCTGACGGTGTTTGCCGACTCCCACTGGCCTCCAGGTGAGGTTGCCATGGGTCGTGACATGAACGCGAGACTGGTCGCGTTTGGCGTGCTGGGGCTGCTGGCCGGAGTCGGCGCGTTCTGGGTCGCCAGCACTGCGGTAGATCAGCAGTCCGAGATCGCGAGCCCGCTGGTCGCTGTCCTGGTTGGCTGGTCCTTCATCGGCAGCGGGTTGCTGTCCTGGCGGGCACGGCCGGACAACCGGCTGGGGCCGGCAATGGTCCTGACCGGCCTGGCCTGGTTCGCCAGTGTCCTGCAGGAGGGGAACGGCCCGCTCCTGTTCACGATCGGGCAAGCCTTCAAGGTCCTTTTTCTCGCGGGCTTCCTGTATGTGATCCTCTCCTTCCCCTCCGGCCGGTTGCAGACAGTGCTGGACCGCGCGCTGGTCGTTGCGGCGTTCGCGCTTGTCACCATCGTGCAGCTCGCGTCGCTGCTCTTCTCCGACGGACGCGCTATCTGCGATCGCTGTTCAGCGAACCTGCTCGAAGTCGGCCGTAATGATGCGCTGGCGAACGGGCTGCTGCAGTTCCAGCGGATCGCCGGCCTGGCAGTGATCGTGATCGCGATCGGGCTGCTGGCCGTGCGCCTGGTCCGTGCGAGCCGCCCGCAGCGGCGTGCGATTGTACCCGTCCTGCTTGCAGGGATGGTGGCGTTCACCGCACTGACCGCTGCGGTCGTTGCCGACGTGCTGGGCGCCGCAGAGAGGGACACCTTCGGCCGTGTCGCGGGCTATGCGCTCGCTGTCGTCCCGGTCGCGGTGCTGCTCGCGTTTCTCCAGCGCCAGCTGGCCCGCGGCGCGGTCGCCGGGCTCGTGGTCGAGCTGGGCGAGCCGAGCGCCGCCGTGGGCCTGACCGAGGCGCTGTCGCGTGCCCTCGGCGATCCGTCGCTGTCGCTGGGTTACTGGTTCCCGGCCGAGTCCCGCTATGTCGACACCGACGGCAGACCCGTCAAGCTGCCCGGCCCGGGCGACGGCCGCCGGTCCACCGTGGTCGAGAGGGGCGGCCAGCCGGTCGCGGTGTTGATCCACGACCCGGCGCTGGAACACAATGCTGAGCTCGTCGACTCGGTCTGCGCCGCGGCCGGGCTGACGCTGGAGAACGAGCGGCTGCAGGCCGAGCTCCGCGCCCGGCTCGCCGAGCTGCAGGCATCGCGGGCGCGCCTGGTGGAAGCCACCGAGACGGAACGCCGCCGGATCGAGCGCGACCTGCATGACGGGACACAGCAGCGGCTGGTCTCGATCGCCATGTCCCTGGGACTGGTGGAGTCCAAACTGCCGGCCGAGCCGGGCCAGGCGCAGCCGATCGTCCGCGAGGCACGCGAGGCGCTGGCCACCGCGCTGGACGAGCTGAGAGAGCTGACGCAGGGCATCCACCCGACGATCCTCGCCGAACGAGGGCTCCCGGTCGCGCTCGACGAGCTATGCCACCGGGCCGCCCTTCCGGCCCGTCTGCAGCTGGATCTCGACCGGCGCCTGCCCGGCCAGGTGGAAAGCGCCGCCTATTACGTGGTCAGCGAGGCACTCACGAACGCGGCGAAGCACTCACACGCCAGCGAGGTCCAGGTCAAGGCCACCTGCACAGGAGAGCTGCTCACCGTCGAAGTGGCCGACGATGGGATCGGCGGCGCGGCACCGGGGACAGGCTCGGGGCTGCGAGGGCTCGCGGACCGCGTCGAAGCGCTCGGCGGAACGCTGACGGTATCCAGCCCGCCCGGCCGGGGCACAACGCTGTGCGCGGAGTTCCCATGCGGGTAGTTGTCGCCGATGACGCCGTCATCTTGCGCGAGGGCCTGGCGCGGCTGCTGCGGGAGGCCGGCTTCGAGGTCGCCGGGCTGGCTGCCGACGGGGATGAGCTGCTGAAGCAGGTGGAGCGGTTCAGCCCGGACGTCGCGATCGTCGACATCCGGATGCCGCCGACCCACACCGACGAGGGTCTGCAGGCGGCGAAGGCCATCCGGCAGCACCGCCCCGGAACCGGCATCCTGGTCTTGTCGCAGCACGTGCACGCCCGCTACGCGCTGGAGCTGCTGTCGGAGGGGACCGACGGGGTCGGGTACCTGCTCAAGGAGCGGGTGTCGGACCTGGCCGAGCTCGCCTCCAGCGTGCGCCGGATAGGGGAGGGCGGCTCGGTGCTGGACCCGGCGGTGGTGAGCCAGCTCGTCAGCAGGCGCAGGCCGGGCGGCGACCCGCTGGGGCAGCTCACCGACCGGGAACGGGACGTTCTCGCGCTGATGGCCGAGGGGCGGTCCAACAAGGCGATCGCCGAACGGCTGTTCGTCACCGAGCACACCGTCGAAAAGCACGTCAAGAACATCTTCGCCACGCTGCGCCTGCCGCCATCCCCCGACGACCACCGGCGGGTCCTCGCCGTGGTCACCTTCCTCAATGCACAGTAGCGCTACCAGCAAGCTGTACCGGCAAGACTCAGGGGAGACAGCAAGCCACCACATCAGCCCGGCTTGCTGAGACGGGTGATTGAAAGGTCCCAGGCCACCATGCTGGCAGGAGGTGAGTGCCGTGGCCACAGCGCGTGATCTGGGTCATGCCGCCGGGCGGGGAACCGGCGGGGATGCGCTGGCCTTGGGGCGGAGCGCACCGGACGCCGCCGGGCAGGTGAGCCGGGCCGCGGCCGGCTGCGGTTCGCGTTCTACGGGCGGGTGTCGACCGAGGATCACCAGGATCCGGTGACGTCGCTGGCGCGGCAGCGGGAGCAGGCCTGGTCGCCGGTCGCCGGGCACGGGCTGATCGTGGCCGAGTTCTTCGACATCGGGCAGAGCCGCACCCTGGCGTGGGCACGCCGCCCGCAAGCCGCCGCCCTGGTCGCCGCGCTAGCCGACCCGGACCGCAGGTGGGACGCGATCGTGATCGGGGAGTACGAGCGGGCGTTCTACGGCGGCCAGTACACGCAGATGGAGCCGCTGTTCGAGCACTACGGCATCCAGCTGTGGACACCGGAAGCAGGCGGGCGGGTCGACGCCGGTGCTGAGGATCACGAGCAGACGATGCTGGCCCTCGGCTATCAGTCCAAGCGGGAGATCACCCGCACCAAGATCCGAGTCCGTACCGCCATGGCCGCCCAGACCCGCGAGCAAGGACGCTACTTCGGCGGCAGGCCGCCCTACGGATACCGCCTCGCCGCCGCCGGGCCGCACCCGAACAGGGCCCACGCCGCCTGGGGCCGGCGCGCGCACCGGCTGGAACCCGACCCTGTGACCGCGCCGGTCGTGCGGTGGATGTTCGGCCGGAGGCTGGCCGGGCACAGCATGGCGCGGATCACCCGCGCCCTCAACGACGCCGGGATCCTGTGCCCATCCGCCGCCGACCCGGCGCGCAACCGACACCGCAGCGGCGCGGCGTGGATGCCGAGAACGGTGGCGGCGATCCTGGCCAACCCGCGGTATACCGGGCGGCAGGTATGGAACCGGCAGCGCACCGACTGCGACCTCGTCGACCCGGCGAACACCGCGCCGTCAGCCAGATCGCGGCCACGGTCAGCGCGACGCTCGACGGGCCCCACGGGGTGTAATGCGCCAGGGTCAGCGCCACTACCCCGCCCGACATGGTAAACACCCCCGCGATGGCCACGGTGTAGCCCACCGCGACCAGCAGGGCCGTGACCACACCGGCTCTGGCCCCAATGAGGTTTCCACATACGTGATGAAGCTCCCGGACGAAGGCTCCGCCCGGGTGAACTCGGCCACCGTGAAAGCCAGCAACACCACGGCCACACCAGCGCTGACGCTGGTCCGCGGCGGGCGCCGGCGGCGGCTGAAAACCTCCCGGACCTGGCCCTGGGCGGACGCGATAGCCACCGCCTGGGCCAGGATCACCGCCCTGCCGCAAGCGCCCTGACCAGCAGCAAACCGTCCCCACGAACACGGAAGGCAACCGCCCCGGGACCCGTGGAACCCCCGGCCACCGGCCCGCCAGCCGGGCCACCGTCATACCCAGACCCTAAAATCAGGAACCGTTCAGCGGCTCAGCCGCCATCCCGCGCCAGCCATCCGCCCGCGTGAATCATCAGGGCTAATGGAAACCGGCGGGATGTTCCTGGACTGCCCGGCATACACGGACAAGCACGGCGCGGTCCGGTGCGGACTTCCAGCTGAGGTGGAGGACCGGTACTCGGTCAGCTCCACCGGGGACCGCTGGAATGCGCCAAAGTCCGGTGCCCGCGCGGTCACTGGTTCAACGGCCCGGTGGAAGCGATTAACTGGAAGATCACCACAGCACGTCCATGCCCACCACTCCAAACGCCCACCAGCACGATGCGGCTTCGCCGCTAGCGAGAAAGTCGCGCCTGAGCTTGGGCTCGCACGATCACGCTGACCAACGCGCTCCTCCGACAACTCCGCTGCGTCGGCACTGAATGCCTATCTTGGATGGTCAAACCTGGAGTTCGTGAAAGGTAGGCAGTCAATGAGGGTTATTCACGCGCGTTATTCGTGATGTCAACTCTACCCGGAACGGCGGCGTGTCTACATAAAGGATGGCCTGTTTCCTGAAAGGATGTAGTTACCATACAACGTCCTTAGAAACAGGCCATC
>Ga0335077_10001604_pt1 | contig 26933 bp, 23 predicted proteins | sample Lox_Sample_31_FD_207151 | JGI IMG/M metagenome (GOLD analysis project Ga0335077, IMG submission 207151) | Soil microbial communities from Loxahatchee National Wildlife Refuge, Florida, United States - Lox_Sample_3.1 | ecosystem: Environmental > Terrestrial > Soil > Wetlands | place: USA... | reverse complement strand
CAGCGCGAAACATCCAAGGGCATTCATCAGGAAACTCGCGGAGAGTAGCAGCCTGATGTTGACGTGCCTCCTCAGCACGCCGCCTACGGGGCGCGTCACGATCCCCAGCAGCAGCACGACCGACCCGACCAGCCCCGCAGCGGGTGCAGGCATTTGAAATGCGCTACCCAGCAGCGCCACGATCCACGCGCCCACCACGATGGCCAGGCCGAACGAAGCCATTTGCATCAGTCCCAGCAGCCAGAGCTGCGGTGTTGCAAGCAGGCTACGAAACCGCCCGCGTGCCTGAAGGCCTTGCGGAGCCGCGGGGGCGCCGGCCATCCAGAGAATCCAGGCGCCAGTCGCCACCACGGCGCTGACCAAGAACGCACCCCGCCAGCCGGACCAAACAGAAACCCGCGGCACGGCGAAAATGACGAACCCCGAGCCCAGAAGAATCGATCCACCGTACAGCCCCTGCGCGAAACTCAATCGCGGTCCGGCAAGCGCGTCGTGGATGTAGCGAGCCCCGGCAACAAAGCAAGTTCCGGTTCCCACTCCGACCAGAATTTTCCATGCGAGAAGGTGCCAGTACGCGCCAGAGAAGGCGATGGCCACATTGCCGGCAACGACCCAGGCGAGAGCGAAAGCCAGGACGCGCCTGGCGCCCAGCCGGTCCACCAGGTATCCGCCGGGAACCTGCATGGAGGCATGGGTGATGAAGATCCCCGTGGTCAGCAGTCCGGCCAGCGCCTGGCTGAAACCGAACTGCCGCATGAGCATGCCGGCGAGCGGAGCATGATTGGTGTAGTTCGCGGAGAAGGCAAATCCGATGGCGCACGCGCACACCAGCGCGCGGCGTTGCGATTTCACGCGCTGCACCGGCCCTGGTGTGACGGAAACAACCGGACTGGCCAAAGGAGCACCCCGAGCATTATACAAGCTCGGGGGCTTTTATCAGGTTTGCAGGAAGATCGTCAGACGGAACCTTAGTGGTTCGCCGGGGAAAGAGAAGCCGCGCCCGCAGTTGTTCGGGACGAAACGGGCTCACCGACGCGCATGGCTTTCCAGTCGTAGCGGAACTCCTGGCCGCAATCCAGGCACACAACATATGTTCCGTGGCGATGGTTCGCGGACGCCATCTTACGGCTGGGCGTCAGCGGAAAAGTGGTTCGCCGATGTGAGCAACCAAATATCGAATTGAGCAGGGACGCTAACATACGATATCGTTCTCCCCCTTACTTAGATACATGATAACCGATAAGAGTTTCAATGTATCTAAAAGTCCGTGAGTAATGGAACAAAAGTTCTATTAAATTGCTACATTTACCTACACTTGCAAAAGGTGTCACCGACAACTCCAATGTCCTGATAACCTTATAGTGATACGACGAAGGCTAGCGTTTCAGATGGGCCAATTTTGCCGCGATGTCGTCCGCGATCTGCGTTCCGTGGAAGCGGCCGTTTTCAATGAAGATCTCGTTGGTGTGCATGCCCGCCACAATCACACCAGCCAGGTAAACACCTGAACGCTCACTCTCAAGCGTGGTTGGGTTGGTGCGCGGCCGTTGAGTGGCCGGATCGAGGGTAACTCCAATGGAATTGAGGAATTCCAGGTCAGGACTGTAACCAATCAGCGCGAAGACGAAATCATTCTTTAACAAAACGTCACCCTGTGGCGTGTCAAGCAAGATACTGTCCGGACGGATTTCCACAACCCGGGAATGAAAGTAAGCTTTGATCTCTCCGCTCTTAATTCTATTTTCAATATTCGGACGAATCCAATACTTCACTTTTTCGGAGATTTGTGCTCCGCGGTGAATAAGGGTAACTCGCGCACCCGTCCAGAAAAGTTCAAGCGCCGCGATGGCCGCGGAGTTCTTAGCGCCGATCACCGCAACATCCTGGTTGTAATACGGATGCGGCTCCTTATAGTAGTGGAGTACCTTGGGTAAGTCCTCCCCGGGAACATTCAACAGATTGGGAATGTCGTAGTATCCGGTGGCGAGGATGAGTTTGCGCGCCGCGTAGACATGGTGGCAGCCGTACCGATCGGTGGTGCGAGCTTCGAAGGCATTATCCACGCCGGCAAGGTTATCCACTCTCTCGTATTGGTGGATATCCAGCTTGTAATGCTCGGCCACACGGCGATAGTACTTGAGAGCCTCGGTGCGGTTAGGCTTCTCGTTCAAACTGGTCATGGGAATGTTGCCGATCTCGAGCAGCTCCGGCGTGGTAAAGAAGACCATGTTGGTGGGGTAGTGGTAGAGCGAGTTGGTGACGCAGCCTTTTTCGATCAGAACCGCGTTGAGGCCGCGCAACTTCAGCTCGATGCCGCAAGCCAGCCCGGTGGGTCCGGCGCCGACGATGAGGGCGTCGAAGGGGCTCACAGCTTGCTCTCGACGTCGGCGTAAACGCTCTCGAGCGCGGCCGGTAGGGCGCTAGGATCCTTGCCGCCCCCCTCGGCCATATCAGGACGGCCGCCGCCTTTGCCGCCAACCGCCTGGGCTACGGCTCCGACCAGTTTTCCAGCGTGCACTTTGGCGGTCAGGTCCTTGGTGACCGCGGAAATGATGGATACGTTCGAGTCCTCGGCCGAGGCCAGCACCACAACCGCGGATTTCCACTTGTTACGCAGCGAATCGGCGAGAGCACGCAACTGCTGACGGTCCATGCCATCCAGGCGCGCGGCCAGAATGCGGACGTTCCCAACTGTTCGGGCCTGACCTTCGAGATCGCTTGCCGCCGACTGTGCGAGCTTACTCTTGAGTTGATCGACCTGTTTTTCGAGCGTGCGTTCGCGCGCAAGTATCTTCTCAACCTGCTCGATCAGCTCAGGCTCGGACACTTTCATCATTTCCGCAATCCGCTTGACGGCATCCGTGACGTGCTGGTAGTCTTCGACGGCGCGCTCTCCGGTAATGGCTTCGATGCGCCGGACACCCGCCGAGATGCTGCTCTCATAGACAACCTTGCAGACGCCGATATCGCCCGTGCGCGAAACATGTGTTCCACCGCACAATTCTTTGCTGAAGCCGGGAATGGAGACGACCCGGACGCGGTCACCGTACTTTTCACCAAACAGCGCCATGGCGCCCGTACCGATGGCGACGTCGAGCGGCATGATCTCCGTGTCGACCGGAATATTTTCGAGGACCTCCTGATTCATAAGGCGCTCGACTTCTTCGATCTCGGCGCGGTCCATGGCGGTATAGTGCGTGAAATCAAAGCGCAGGCGGTCGGGCGCGACCACGCTGCCGGCCTGCTTGACGTGCGGCCCGAGAACTTTGCGCAGCGCGGCGTGCAACAGATGCGTGGCCGTATGGTTGCGCATGGTGGCGTGACGGACAGGATCGTTCACGCGCGCCCAGACTTCGTCGCCGGTGCTGATCGGCGCGTGAGCGACGATGCGATGCACGGGCAAGCCGGGGATGGCAGGATAGGTGGTCTCAACGTCAGCCAGTTTGTCTCCGGCCTCCGAATAAATCGCGCCCTGATCCCCCACCTGGCCACCGGTTTCGGCATAGAACGGCGTTTCATCCAGCACCAGCTCGGCATGGGTTCCGGGATCGACGCGGTCGACAAGCTGCTGATCCACCAGCAGGCCGACCACGCGAGCGTGCGTCTCCAGATGCTCGTAGCCCACGAAGCGGGTGCGGCCCTTTTCGAGCAGGCTCTGATAAGCCGGGGGAACCGCGCCCTTCTCGGCGCCCTTCCAGCTTGCGCGAGCGCGGCGGCGTTGTTCCTCCATTTCGCGCTCGAAGCCTTCGCGGTCGATTTCGAGCCCGCGTTCCCGAGCCATGTCTTCCTGCTCGTCGAGCGCCAGTCCGTAGGTGTCGTACAGTTTGAACGCGACAGCGCCGGGCAGCACGGAGCCAGCCAGCGACTTCACCTCGTCGTTGAACATTTTCTCGGCGACCAGGAACGTCGTGGTGTAGCGGTGTTCCTCGTCCTTAACGACGCGCGCTACGCGCTGCACGCTCTCCATCAGCTCCGGATAGCCCGGACGCATCAGCTCCGCCACGAAGCCGGTGAGTTCATAGAGGTAAGGTTCGTCAACCCCCACCATGCGGGCGTGTCGCATGGCTCGGCGCATGATCTTGCGGAGCACGTAGCCTCGCCCGTCGTTCGAAGGCAGAACACCATCGTGAATCAGGAAGGCGGTGGAACGCGCGTGGTCGGCGGCGATGCGCAACGCCGTGTCCACTCGGGAATCAGCCCCGAACGCCACATTGCCGAACAGCTCGGCACCGCGATGAATGAGGGGCAGCAGCAGATCGGTATCGTACACGGAAAGCTTGCCCTGCATGACCGCGGCCGTGCGCTCCAGGCCCATGCCGGTATCGACCGACGGCCGCGGAAGGGGCGTGAGCACTCCGTTTGCGTCGCGGTTGAACTGCATGAAGACAAGATTCCAGATTTCGACGAAGCGGTCGCCCGCATCGCTCGGGAATTCTTCGTGTTCGCGGCCCGGCGCGGCTGCCTCCACACCCATGTCGTAATGAATCTCCGAGCAGGGCCCGCAGGGGCCGGTGTCCCCCATTTGCCAGAAATTGTCCTTCTCGTCGAGGCGGAAAATGCGGCTTTTGGGAACGCCGGCCACCTTCTGCCACAGTTGCTCGGCCTCGTCATCCTCACGGAAAACAGTGACGTAGAGCTTGTCTTTGGGCAGCCCGAAGTCCTTGGTTACCAGATCCCAGGCAAACTCGATGGCCTCGGCTTTGAAGTAGTCGCCGAAGGAGAAGTTGCCGAGCATCTCGAAGAAAGTGAGATGGCGGCGTGTGTAACCGACGTTCTCCAGATCGTTATGCTTGCCGCCCGCACGAACGCACTTTTGCGAACTGGCGGCCCGCTTATAATCGCGCTTCTCGACGCCCAGGAAGACATCCTTGAACTGGTTCATGCCGGCGTTGGTGAACAGCAACGTCGGGTCGTTGGCGGGAACCAGCGACGAACTAGGCACAACACGATGGCCGCGGGCAGAGAAGAAGTCGAGAAAGCGTTGCCGTATTTCGTTACCTGTCACAGAGGTCCTTCCAGGGAAGCGGTACCTTCCATTTTGGCATAGGGCGTAGGGAGTCAGAGTAGTTGACAACTCGGCTATTGATTTTCAACGGTACCCCCGAGTGTTGGACAAGATTGTTGACCATTTAATGGAAGGCGTAACTCTGAGGTCGGGTCTCTCGCGACCTATGTCGCCTGTGTTCCGGCAGTTCGAAAGTAGCGGCTCGCCGTGGGGCGGAAGAGAAAATAAGCGAGGACTGCGCAAAACAGGCCATGAATTGCCAACTCGGATCGCGTGTGGAAGGCGCTCAGGATCACGTGGAAGGCGATCCAGGCGAGTGCCAGCCAGCGCGCCCAATTGTGGCGCCGGAGCATATACGCTCCACACACAACGGCCGTAAGACGGACGAGTTCGACCCATACGGTGTCGTCTCGAAACGGATGTTGCGCATTAAACTCGGTGAAGTGATATGCGAAGCCAATCGCGCCCACCACTATGTACACCCAAGCAATAACGGTTACCGAGATGGGACGTCTGTTCATGTGGACAGCGGTTTGCGGATCTCCTAATGGGTGTCCAATGGATCAGCGATCCGCCCCGCGCATTGATGCGACAGTCATTAACATTGATTCTGGTCTGAAACTTAGTTTACTATAGAACTATGATCCGGCTCAATATTCATGAGGCCAAGACCCATCTTTCCAAGTACTTGGCGAAGCTGGAAAAGGGGGAAACGATCCTGCTTTGCCGGCGCAATGAGCCGATTGCTGAGATCCGGCCTCTGCCTGCCAAACGCAAAAAGCCGCGGCCCATCGGGCTTGACGAAGGCAAGATCAAACTCGGGCCAGAGTTCTTCGAGCCGCTCCCCGATGAATTGCTTGCCTACTTCAATGGCGAAAAACCGTGAGGATATTGCTGGACACCTGCACGTTCATCTGGCTAGCCACAGAATCAGACCGGGTGAGTTCAACAGCCAAGAAGCTATTTGAAGATCCAGACAATGATGTGTTTTTGAGTATCGCCTCGTGTTGGGAGGTCGGGGTAAAGCACGCGGCAGGGCGGCTGAAACTTCCGGAACCTTCATGGAAGCTGGTTCCGGCGTTTCGCCTGCGCTACGGAATCGACCCCTTGCCTCTCGAGGAAGAAGCGGCACTTTACGTTGCGCGACTTCCCAAACTCCATGCCGATCCGTTCGACCGGATGCTGATTTGCCAGTCGGTTGTCCACGGAATGCCGATTTTGACGCCGGACGAATTGATCGCGCAGTACGCGGTGCGGACGCTTTGGTGAACCGATCGGTGGGCTCGTACATAATCCGCTCGACCTGAATCGGTGGAAGAGAGTTCCCCAACCCTGCGCGCACAACACTCAGCATGAAAGTGCGCGATGTCATCCGCCTGTTAGAATCGACAGGTTGGCGACACATCCGGACCAAGGGCAGTCATCGCCAGACCGGCATCCTGACAGTCCGAAGGTAATCACGGTGGCGGGCCATCCGGGTGACGATGTGCCTGCAGGCACGCTGAGATCGATCCTCAGGAAGGCGGGTCCAAAGTGATGAGCGTGAGATACGCAGTGGTGATTGAGAAATCGGAAAACAATTACGGCGCCTATGTTCCCGACCTGGACGGTTGCGTCGCCACCGGCAAGACGGTCGAGGAGACCGAACGCTTAATCCGCGAAGCAATCGAACTTCACCTCAAGGCAATGAAGCAAGTGGGCGAACCGATCCCTGCGCCGACCGCCTTGGTGAGGGAGATCGAGATTTCCGCAGCGTGAAAACGCCGGACGAATGATCGCACAATACGCAGTTCGGACGCTTTGGTAATGAAACCCCAACTGTAGAAGAGCTTCTGGCGTACTCTAGCGGACGGGCCTTGCATGTCCCAGCGCTTCCGCCATACCGATTAGGGCCCAGGTTCGCTGTTCGCATGTCGGTCTGAGGCGCGCCCATTTGAGGACGCCCTTCGGACCATCTTTGATCGTCCAGTAGCGCGCGATTCCGTTAACCGCTTCGGTCCTCGCAGTCCCATCTTTCAGGTTTTGAAGATCGCCAAGAAAACGCAGCGCCTCGGTGATGTTGCCCTTCCTGGCTGCCGCGACCGCCAGTTCGTCGAGGCCACAGAGAAGATCCTCCGGATTCGAATTGCTACGCAGCAGACGCTCCGCGCCCGCCGGATCGACCGCATACTGCCGGATGGCAACGAAGGAGACGTAGGTGCATTTGTTTTGCTCGATCAGTGCATCGGCTTCGGCAAACCTCCCTTGCAGTCCGTAGTCGGAAGCAATATCACAAGGAGTTGCTTGAATCACACACTCGAGCGTGGGCCAAAGCGTAGACCGCACCCGCTTTGCAAACTCTTCTGCGAGTTTACGGTCCTTCATGCCGGATGCCAGTTCGCGAACCCGCTTCTGCTCGCCGCGTACCGCCAAGGCACTTCCCAGTTCGTAGAACACCTGATTCGGCGACTTCATTCGCGCAGCGGTCTCTAATGCCCCCGCGAAGTCAGCATTTTCGATTTGGCGCCGGGCAAAAGCCAGAAGGATCTCTTCTCGGTTTACGACGGCCGCGGCAATTTCGAGTGCGCCTTGCAAGTCGCCCTTCCACACCTGAGCGAGAGCAACCGCCTTGACCATCTGCGCACCAAGATCTGAGCCGGAATATCGCTTCATCATGGCCTTGGCGCCCTGAAGATCCCCATTTTCGGCCCGAATCCTCGCTAACTCCACAACGTACTCAGGCTTCTTGAACAGGTGCACGGTCACTGCCGCATCGTCGTAATACCCTTGCTCTGCCTGATGCTTGAAAACCTGGTAACTGGTCTCAACGCGGAATTCGGCATAGGGTTGCCATTCCCCAACGGCCTCTCGCAGCAGTTCCCGATCTGTGATTTTGCGGTTCGGGAATAGGATACACAGCATCAGGGTAATCCCGGCCCCGAGGCCCAGAACGGCGGCGACCGCTATGATCTTCAATCGAGCGCTCAGCGGTGGCGTGAGAGGGCCTCCCTACACATATTGGACACCGACCGGCGGAGAATCATCTGCCCTTTTTCGGTAACAGGGTCCCCGAGCGTGTCCGCCGCCAACAACAAGCATTTGTCCGACGCGGCCCTGCCGTCAGGACCGTACCCTTCGTAAGTACCGCACCGTTATCTAATGGCATCTAGACTAACCCTGCCTGATAACCAAGAATTGCTAATGGGCCAGTTTTAACAGTAAAAATTTACGTAAAAGAAAGCCGAGCCTCAGCAAGCCCCGCGCGGACCCAACGGTGAAAAACCTCCTGCGGCTGTTTTTGTTCGTCAGTTTCTCTACGGCGCTAATGGCCACGACCGAGCCGGGTGATGATGTCCTTGGCCGGGCGCGCGCGCTGGCGACCAACCACATGCGGCCGGAAGCGATTGCCATGCTGACAGAGCAACTGCGCCAGCATCCAAAGGACGTGGATGCCCGGCTGCTGTATGGGCTGATTCTCTCCTGGGAAGGGCGCTACAACGAAGCCCGAGAGCAACTCAAGCGCGTGCTGGCCACGCATCCCGATTATGACGACGCGATGCGGGCGCTGATCAACCTGGAGCTGTGGTCGGAGCATCCGGATCGCGTTGACAAACTCACCGTGATCGCGCTGCGCAATCACCCTGATGACCCGGAATATCTCTACAGCCGCGTGCGGGCGCTGAAAGCGCTGAAGCGGGAGCGGGAAGCAATCCAACTGGTCGACCGGCTGCTCGAAATCCAGCCGGACCATCCTCGTGCCGCACAGATGCGCCGCGATCTGGAAGACCAGGGCCGCGAGTGGAGCGTGAACGTGAGCCAGACGCACGAATGGTTCACCGATCCTAAGATCGGCGGGTGGGACGAATCCCAGCTCTCTCTGGGACGGCGCGTCCCGGCGGGCACGCTGATCTTCCGCTTCTCGCGCGCGCAGCACTACGGCATCATCGGCGACCAGGCCGAACTGGAATATTACTGGCACTTCCGGCGAGGCACGTACATGTATCTCGGCGCCGGATATTCGCCGGATGCCAGTTTATATCCACACTACCGGCTGAATGCTGACCTGTATCACAACTTTCCTTACCGGCTGGAGGGGTCCGTAGGCATCCGGCACATGGCCTTCAACACCAACATCAATGTCTATACCGCCTCACTCGGCCGTTATCAAGGCAACTGGCTGTTTACCGGCCGCACATACCTCTCACCGGATATTCACGGCCTCTCCCATTCCGTTTACTTTTCCGCCCGGCGTTACCTGAGCGACAAAGGCGACTACTTCGGATTTCGTTTCGGACGCGGATCGTCGCTGTTCGAATCCGTTCGCACGATCGACCTCGATCTGCTTAGCTCTACGTCCGGCTCCGTGGAAATCAGCCGCACGGTTGCACGGCGGTGGAACTTCACCTTCCGCGCCGGAGCCAGCAGCGAAGACCGGCTGTACCGCAATTCGGTAATGCATTACTTGCTGGACAGCAGCCTGGCCTACCGCTTTTGATGCGCTCGACTCTCATGGTGAAAAATGGTGACTGGCTTCGCCGTCCACGCGCCGTTGAGGCCGGACCATGCTGACCCCCTGCCCCACTCAGCTTGGGACGGCGAAGCCAGTCACCGTTTTTCGTCAAATCCTCAAAGCCGTCTGGCGCGTGTTGCCGCCGTTTCTGGTAGCGCTACTTTACGTGGATCTGCTTACAAGCCCATTCGTGGCGCGCATGGGGGTGTCGAATACCGGCGTAAGGGATCCCCGGGCGTTGCCGCCGGACGAGGTGAAGAAACTAGTCGCGTTGAGCGACGACGGGTTCCGCAAGGGTGAATTCAAGGAGGCGCTCGATCCGGCGCTGAAGCTGTACCACTCCTACCCTGAAAATCCGGTGTACTTGCAGCGGCTCGCGGATATTTACAACCGCCTGGGACAATACAAAGAGGAGGCCGCGACGTGGGAGCAGTTCCTGCAGCATGCGCCGCTGCCATTTGAAGGCTGCCCGCAGATTGGCAAGGCATACGAGAAGCAGGGCAAGCGAAAGGAAGCCATCAACGCGTTCGAGCGCTGCCTTTCGTTCGATACGAACGATCCGGACTCGCAGTTCTTCCTAGCGCACGCGCTGGAGATCGAACGGCAGCTCGACCGCGCAGGCACGTTGTACCACCAATGCGTCACTATCTCGCCGCATTATGCCGATTGCCAACTGGGCGAGGCGCGCGTGATGTTCCGTCATGGCCGTGTGGCCCAGGCGAAGCAACTGGCAGCCGAGATACTGGCTCGCTCGCCTGATAATACCGACGCTCTGCTGGTGATGGCTCTGGTGAACTGGAGTCAAGGCAATCTCGCCGAAGCAAGAAGAATTCTCGAACGCGCCATCAAGCTATCGGACCGTTATACGGACCTGTATTTAATCCTGGGGCGAATCGCCGCGAGACAGGGCGACACGAGGCTGGCCCGCGCCAGCTATGAGCGCGTGCTGGAACTCGATCCGGAAAACCAGGACGTCCCTCGCCGCTGGCTTTCCTCAGCGAGGCGTCCGTGATGCCGGTCCGTGCTGCAACCGCTGTGTGCCGCCTGCTCGTGGTTCTGTTTGTTTTGCTCACCTCGATCTACTGCTTGCTCGCATGGATTCCGTTCACTTATCAACAGGTGGTGAAGGGAGGGCTGCTGCCGGCGCTCACGGTGTTCGTAAAGTGGCATCCGCAGATTTACTGGGTGGTGTTCGCTCTGGCGGCCGGCACACTTCTGGCCGACCTGCGGCGCCCGAGGACACGCTGGCTGGGCATCACATTTCTTGCCGTGCACTGCGCTACCGGGTTCTGGCTCTCTGCGCATCCGTTACTTTCCGGCTTGCACAACGAACTGCGCAGTTTCTTTTGGAGCTTGATTACTTTGGCGCCGCTCGTGTGGCTGGCCGCAATCGACTGGGCTGGACACTGGGGCGGTATCGAGTGGGCGGAGTTCCGGCGCGCGGAAGACCGCCGGATTTTCGACGCCGCCTGGCAGTCTGCTGTGTTTCTTTCCGTGCTTTACGCCTGCGTCTTTCAGTTGCGCAGCACGGTGCCGATCGGCGCGGCCGGCAGCCTGGTCGCGCTGGCGTCGACATTGCTCTCTCACCTGACCATTCTGTTCGGCATCTTCGTCGGCCTGAATCTGCTGCGGTCGGTCGCTAGCCTCACGCCTTGGCCGTCGGCGGTGGAGTTCGCGCTATCGAATGTGCTTGCCGGCGCGGTCGTGTGGGCTGTCATCCGCGTGCTTGTATTCAAGCCGATTTCCTTCGACGGCCCGCTCGCGTCAATATCCGCTACCGCCCTCTCAGTCTGCATCATGGCAACCATTTCCGGTTTCAGTCTGCGGTATTGGAGCAATCAAAAACGGGGCCCGGCTTCAGGCCTCGCTCTTGCAGTGCTTCCGCTGTCGCTGGGCCGTTTTCGTTCAAATGCCGGGCAGGTGATAAAACTAACGGCGATTGCCGGCCTCGCATGCGTGCTCGCCGTGAATACCGCGGTGATGGATTGGAATTACCTGGTGCAGAAGCTGACCGCACTGTTCATTTGGGCTCTGACGTTCTCGTCGATCTACGTGTGGCGCAGGGCGACGCCGCTAGCTGACGAAGCGTCTGCCGGACGCGGCCGGATGCTGGTGCTGGTGGTGCTCGCGATGATTGGTTATCGAACGACGGCATCAGCGATGGGACCGAGGCCCCAACTCGGCGCCGCGCTCGAGAGCTATGCGGGCTTCGACGTCTCCTTCCGCATGATTCGCGATATGCTGTCGCCCCCGCCGCGCGACAATTCGTTCTACAGTTTCCTGCGCGCCAGCACCAATATTCCGCGCTCCGTTCAGGTGAGCCCGGTCAATATTGAGTTCGCCAGCCCGCTGGCTCCCTCAGGAAAGCGGCAGCCCAACATTTTCGTCTTCGTGGTGGACAGCCTGCGGCGGGATTACCTTGGCGCGTACAACTCAAGCGTCGATTTCACGCCGAATCTCGATGCCTTCGCCCGCGAGAGCGTGGTGTTTCGCAACGCGTTCACACGTTACGGCGGGACCGGGTTGTCCGAGCCATCGATCTGGGTGGGCGGAATGATCCTGCACAAGCAGTACGTCACGCCGTTCTATCCCATGAACACGCTGGAAAAACTGATCAAGGCGGAAAAGTATCAGCCCTTTGTGAGCATGGACACGATCCTGAACTCGGTGGTTGAGCCCCTGCCGAACCTGGTCGAAATGGATCATAACAAGCTCAATATGGATTTCGATCTCTGCAGCACTGTCGAAGAGCTGGAGGGCAAGATCGGCAAATATCACGGCAACGCGCCCATTTTCACTTACACGCAGCCGCAGAACATTCATATATCGGTGATCCAGCGGCAGGGCGCGAGATCCATCGACGGTGGGAATTATCCGGGGTTCTATGCTCCTTACGCTTCCCGCTTGCGGCGCATTGACGGCTGCTTCGGCCAGTTCATCAACTTTCTGAAAACGCGGGGCATGTATGACAACAGCGTGGTAGTTTTCACGGCCGATCACGGCGATTCACTGGGCGAGCAGGGCCGTTGGGGACATGCCTACTCACTGGTGCCGGAGGTTGTGCGGATTCCGCTTCTCATTCATCTTCCCGCAAGCCTCGCGCGCCTTCATCATGATCCCAACCAGGTTGCATTCTCGACCGACCTCACACCGAGTCTCTACTATCTGCTGGGCCATCCGCCGTCGCTCCACAACGAGATTGCCGGCGGCCCATTGTTCACGGAAACTCAGGAGGAACAGGCCCTGTGGCATCGGGACAACTTCATGCTTGCGGCGAGTTATGCAGCCGTCTACGGGATGCTTTCCGACGAAGGCAAGTCTCTGTTTGTCGCGGATGCCGTGAACGAGCAGGACAGTTACTGGGAGATGGACGATCACACGGGACACAGCAGTTTCGTTGGAAGCCGCGCGCAGGAAAAAGGCCAGAAGCTCATTCGCGAAGGAATCACGCGGATCAATGAGCTGTATCAGTTCCGTCCCAAGGTGGAGTAAGCCGGCCGCGGACTGCTAGATCTTTTCCAGCGCCTGTTCGAAATCCGCCAGCAGGTCTCGCCAGTCCTCGATCCCCACGGAGATCCGTACCAGGCCATCGCCGATTTGGGCTTTCTCCATCTCTTCAGGCGACATGCCGGAATGTGTGGTGGTCTTCGGATGGCAGACCAGGGTCTCAACTCCACCGAGCGAGACGGCATCACGCGCGACCTTGAGATTTCGCAGAAAGGTAAACGCTGCATCGCGGCCCCCGTGGAAATCGATGGAGAAAATTCCGCCGGGATACTCGCATTGATCGAGACGAATGCGGATTTGTTCGTCATCGTCGAACAGCGTGGGGTAATGAACACGCCGGATCTGCGGCTTCGTGAACAGGCGCTCGGCGATCCGCTGAGCATTTTTGCTCTGGCGGTTCATGCGCAAAGCCACGGTGGGCAGGCGGCCATCGAGCATCCAGCATTCATCCGGCTGCAAGATGTTTCCGAACATGACGCGCCGGCTGCGCATCTGGTCAATCATGACCGGATCCTTCGCCAGTGCCGCTCCCGCCAGCAGATCGCTGAAGCCCGAAAGATACTTGGTCGCCGAGTAGAGCACCAGGTCAGCTCCCAGCATCAGGGGATGCTGGAAAGCCGGTCCGAGGAACGTGTTATCGACGATGACAGCGGGCTTGGGATGACGCTGCAAAGCATGGTTAGCCGCGCGCCGGATGTCGGTCATCACCATAGTGGGATTCGCCGGCGACTCGATGAAGACGATGCTCAGATCGCGCGCCGAGCCGATGGCGTGCTCGAGGCCCGCGGTGTCCCCGGCAACTACGGGAACGCCCGTCACGCCGAACGGTTCCAGGAATTCGTGGATCAAACGCATGGTGCCGCCGTAGAGCGGGATGGTGTAGACGATAGTGCTTGATGGCCGTGCGAACGTAAAGAACGCCGTCATGATGGCGGCCATTCCGGAATTGAAAACCGCGGCCTGGTGCGCCCCGCGTTCGAGCGGCACCATCTGGTCTTCCAGAATTTCCGCGTTGGGATGGGAGATGCGGGAGTAGATCAAATCCGCGCGCTCGCCGTTCTCCGGGGCGACCCTGCCACTGGCCACATCGAAGGCGCGCTGAGCAGCCTCAGGGCTGGCGAACACGTACGTGGAGCTGCGAAACACGGCGGGCCGCGCCGAGCCGAATGATAGGCTGGGATCGAAGCCGCGCGTGAGCACTTCGGTAGGCGGCCGAAGCGTGCCGGAACCATCCTTGGAATGTGCCATAATTGCTCCTACTCCGAGTGTACCGCCCGGATCACTGAGATGCCCCCAAAATACCGGTATGAGGAATTCACCTGGCCCGAGATTCGCGAAGCAGTGGCGCAAAACCGCGTGTGCGTGCTGCCGGTGGGCACTGTGGAGCAACACGGGCCGCACCTGCCGCTTGTGACCGACGTGCTCACCGCGGCGGAGATGTCGCGCATGGCGGTGGAACGCATGCCTGAAGAAGCGATTCTCCTGCCGCCGGTCTACTATGCGTTCAACGTGCACCACATGGATTTTCCAGGCACCATCGCGGTTGAAGGCGAGACGTTCGTGCGCTACGTGACCGACATCGGGAAGAGTCTTGCCCATCATGGATTCCGCAAGATCCTGCTGGTAAACGGGCACGGAAGCAATGTTCCGTTTCTCGACATCGCCGCGCGCAACATTACCAACCAGACCGAAGCCATCTGCGCGATGGTGCCCTGGTGGAACTTAATTCCGAAACGGCTGCTGGAGGAGCTGCGCGAATCGGAGTTTCCCGGCGGCATGGCGCACGGCTGCGAACTGGAGACATCCGTCTTGCTCTACCTGCGGGGCGATTTGGTGCAATTCGAAAAAGCCACCCGCGATATCCATTTTCAGAAGACCGAATTCTTTTACTGGGATCTCGGCGCGCCATCGCCGGTCTTCTTTCAGGAATGGTTCAGCCGGTATTCCGAAACCGGCACTGTGGGCGATCCCACAAAAGCGACGCGCGAAAAAGGGCGGAAGTTTGTCGCATCGGTAGTGGAGAGGATGGTCGCGCTGCTGAAGGAATTTCGCGAGCGCGAAATCGGATCGCGCGTAGACCACCACTGAGAGCCGCCGCGCAGTGCGGTCTATTGCACGCTCAGCACGGTGACCGGCAGGCCTTCCCTCATTCCCGCGCGGCCCGTGCGCTGCAGCTTGTGGTGCTGCTTGCTCTTATACATGCGGCGGTCCGCGGTGGCCAGCAGTTCTTCGGCGTTGTCGCCATCGATGGGGTAGAAAGCCTCGCCCACGCTCATCGAAAGGAAACGTTTCCCGGGTATCATCTCTCCCGCTTCGGTGGCAATGCGAACCAGGTGGTTGATGCGTTCGTCCACCGACTCGGGAGTGATGTGCGGGAGCAGGAGAACAAATTCATCGCCGCCCATGCGGGCCACATAGTCGTATTCCCGGCAGTTGGCCTTCAGGCCATTGGCCACGCTGCTCAGCACTTTGTTACCCATCAAATGGCCGTAGCTGTCGTTCACTTGCTTGAAGCCGTCCAGATCGCAAACCAGCACCGCAAGCGGTATATTCATGCGGCGGCAGCGGGCCAGCTCGCTGTCCAGGCGCAGGAACAGCGACCGCGCGTTTGGCAGGCTGGTGAGGTAATCGATGGTAGCCGAATTCTCAACCTGGCGGTACTTCAACGCGTTCTCGATGGCCAGCGAGACTTTGGAGCTGATGGCCAGCAGGATGCGAAGGTTGTCTTTGGTAAATGCGTCCTTCTCCGCGCGATAAAGTGCCAGCACGCCCACTGCGCCATTCAAACCTTCCAGCGGCACGGCCAGCGCGGAGCGAAGCGTGCTAAATTTTCCGGGATCTCCCATATAGCCGGCTTCCACCGACGGATTGCCGTTCAGAATCGGTTTGCGATTCTGCGCCACCCAACCTGAGAGGCCTTCGCCCACCGGAATCTCCAGCGATGAAAACAGGCGGAAGTTCTCGCCGTTTACGTACTCGGGAACCAGCTTGTGATCGCGCAGCACGTAGACGGCGATGGAATCATATGGGACCAGCCGCTTCAAACGGACGGAGACCACGGACAGCGTCTCGTGCAGGCTGAGCGAGTTTCCCAGGTCCTGGGTCAGCTCAAAGAGCATCTGGACTTCCTGACGCGCCGCGGCAATGGAGCTCAGCGGATCGAAGGCGTCCTTGCGACCACTCGCGGGCGGAGTCTGCTCAAATCCTGCCGCCGGCGCCACGCCCCTCTCGACTCTGACGTGCGTGGAGAGGCGCTTCTTGTCCCAACTCTGCGCCAGCGCCATGTGTTCCAGTTCTTTGTACCGGCGCTGCAGGACTTCGACAACCTTGGGATCAAAACTCTTGCCCGCTTCCGAAGAGATGATTTCCATAACACGCTCCAGCGGAAGAGCGCGACGATACTGTCGATTGGACGCCAGGGCATCGAGGCAGTCGACGGCCGCAAGAATGCGCGCGCCAATGGGAATTTCTTCGCCCTTAAGTCCGGCTGGATAGCCGCTGCCATCCCACTTTTCGTGATGTGCGCGCACGATCGGCACGACGGGATAGGGGAATTGAACACGCTCGAGAATTTCGGCGCCTACCACCGGATGAATCTTGATTTTCTCGAATTCCTCCGGCGTCAGTTTGCCGGGCTTGGAGATGATCTGCTCCGGCACCGCCAGTTTTCCGATATCGTGCAGCAGCGCGGCGGCCCGCAGCGCCTGCATTTCCGCCGCCGACAGTCCCAGATCCTTGCCGGCCTCCATGGCATAGATGCGCACGCGCCGCAGATGATCGTGAGTGTTGTGGTCTTTGGCTTCGATTGCCAGCGCCAGCGCTTCGATCGTCCGCAAATGCAATGCGGCCATTTCCTCGACGTGCACCTTTTCATCTTCCAGGCGGCCCAGATAAGTCCGATAAGAGCGATAGATGAAGTAAATCACCGGGATCAACACCAGCGAAGCATGCCAGTGGGTCTGGCGGCTTAGTACGCTGAGAATCCATGCGATAGAAGCGCCTCCCAGGTAATATGGGAAGCACCAGAAATAACAGTCATACCAAATCCGAGTGAGGGACTTCTTTTCCGTGATGCCGATCGCCCCTGCGACCGGGATGGTATTCATGAGGAAGAAGATGCAGGCAGTTATGCCCAGGCGGACCGGATTGCTATCACTTGGCATTCCCGCCAGGTCCGCGTGATACATGTAGTAGGACGCACAGACAGACAGGGCCATCGCGGCGGTATTGAAGACTACTTGAAAGGGCTTCGGCCTCGTCTTGGATCTCCAAAGACACTGAATCAAACTGCCGGTGCAGCCGATAATTAGTGTGGTCGGAAGGTCCAGCTCGACGATGCCAATGAGGATAAAGAGGAAATTCGCCGACATAGTGCCGGTGATGGTGGGGAGGGTTACTTTGAGGGCCGAGGCGATGGCGGAAACGACCAAGAAACACAGGGCGTGGGTCAGGTTCTGGGGGCTCCACTGGCTCAATGCGAATACCGTGGCTAGAGCCCCGGAAACGCTGATCGCGGCGATGTAGAGCCTGGCGGCAGCAGGCAACGATTGATATTTCTGTTCCACCAGACGCCAGTGAGTGCAACCAGGATACCAACCCTTACTGACTTTCTCCAGAAGTTGTAAGCCAGTCTGCCTGCATTAGTTGATCATGCTATCGGCATTATCCGGATTCGTTCGACACAAGTGCTTTGCGACTGCTTGACACAGACTCACTGTGACAGTCTGTCACCGGCATCGTGAATGGCTATACATAAAACTGGCTATTGGTTAGAGTGACCTGGATGCCGGGCCCAGAAGATCCTGGTTAACACCTCTGGTTATCATTCGCCTGGCATAGCGGCCGTGTAAGCCGGAGGTTGGTAATTGCTTGTGATAAATGGTAGATGGTTAGCCTGGAGAAGCGATCAATCCCTTAATAACTTGGGATAGGCTTCGGGAATTTATGTTCTGAATTCGGAACGAAGGTCTTGCATCTCGAAATAAAAGGTAATAACAATATTGAAGTACCGGGCGAGTGGTTCAGATCCGGAACAAGGGGCGGATTCGGAGGAGCACATGACTGCTGGGGGCACGGAGTCGAACAAGAAGGTTCCGCCGTTTTCCTGTGCGCATGCGACCGAAAGTCAGGAGCAGGCGCTGCGGCCCCAATCCTACCTCGGACTCTCCGCAATTATCGCCAGTCCGGCGATGCAGAAGCTGATGCAATTGGTCATCAAGGTGGCGCAGGCCAATGCCACGGTGCTGATCACCGGGGAGAGCGGCAGCGGCAAAGAACTGGTGGCTCGGGCCCTGCATCATTACTCGCTCCGGTGCACTAAGCCGTGGGTAGACCTCAACTGCGGAGCTCTTCCGGATCACCTGATTGAGAGCGAGCTGTTCGGCTACGAAAAAGGCGCCTTCAGCGGGGCCGAGACGATGAAGCCGGGCTTGTTTGAAGTGGCGAACACCGGCACTTTGTTTCTCGACGAAATCGGCGAACTGGACATCAAGACCCAGGTTAAGCTGTTGCGGGTATTGGACGGTGTGCCCTATTACCGTCTCGGCGGCACCAGGAAAGTCGCCGCGGACGTGCGGGTGGTAACCGCCACCAACGTCGATTTGGAAGAAGCGATCGAGGCGGGAAAGTTCCGGGCCGATCTTTTTCACCGCCTGGCTCCTATTCAGATACAGGTTCCAGCGCTGCGGGACCGGGTTGAGGACATCGGGCCGCTCGCCGGATTCTTTTTGCAGCAGCAGGATCCTCGCCGCCGCTTCACGCCGGAGGCCATCGAGGTTTTAACCGGTCACTCCTGGCCGGGCAACGTGCGAGAACTCCGCAACGTGGTTACTCGCGCCGCCATCTACAGCTCCGAGGAAGAAATCGGCCCCGGTGACCTTCCCCAGGAGATCCTGGGCAAGCGCACGCCCACGGTCGACGCCGATCAGATGGGCGCCTGCTCCCTGGATGGCCTGGAGCAAAACACGATCTTCAAGGTTCTGGCTCAGACCGGTGGCCATCAGCAGAAGGCGGCTGAGATTCTCGGCATCTCGCGGCGTACGCTCATTCGCAAGTTGAAGCTGTACCGGGGCGTGCCCTGCCAGTCGGTGGCATAGCCGGCGCCCCTTTGTTGTCTCCTCCTCACCGCGCCCGCACCAGCGCCAGAGATGAAACGGAATCCTCAACCGCGGCGTCCTTCTCAGGGCTCGCTTGACGCGCGGCTTGAGGTCGCGGCGCGTCTAGCAGTTTACTCAGCACTCCATTCGAGGGCACCTCGGACTCGAGATACTCCACGCCGGTTGCGGAGATCAGGTAATCGGAAGTGTTTCCAGGCCGGATGTATTGCTTCTCCCGGAGAAACCAAATCGCGAACTCCAGATGTTCCCGCGGAAACGCCATTACGCTTTCAAATTCAAGCACCGAGATGCCCGGATTGTCCGGATTCGTGCGCCTGCGATTGTAGAGCAGGGATAGAATGCCCAACCGCCGGTTGACCTCCCCCTCGAGGCCCTCGGCGAACTCCTTCAAACCGAACACTGGCAACGGCTGGGCATGCCGGGCGCGATGCACATCATCGTAGGCGGCACGTCTGGCCGGATCGGAGAGCACGGCGTAGCCCTTGGTCAGCAGGAGAAACTTTTCGTTGTCTCCGGTCTCTGCATTGTCCGGATGATACCGGGCCGCCATGATGCGAAACACCCGGTGAATGGTTTCTGGCTCGGCATTGGGGCTGATTTGCATCAGCTCGTAGTAATCGACGAATACCTCTGTATCCTCGTGATCGGCCGCGGCGCCATCGGGCTTGAACTCAATCCCCAGCAGGTATTTGGATCCCCTCCGGCTACAGTGCCGCACGACCGTGCTTCCCGTCAGCCCATAGCGTTCGGCACGGACATATATCTCCGTATCCACGTCGATGGGCTCAGTCGCTTCCAGCCGTATGCCCGCATTGGATAAATCGATTGCCTGTGCTGTGATCGTGCGACTGCGCCCCTGGCTGTCCTTCCAGGAGATCTCCAGCGTGCAATCAAACAACTGTCTCTGCTTTCGTCGCTTATCGTTCATAGGGATCTTAGCCCATTCATTGCAGGCAAGCAGAATTCCAAGTAACCGAAGATCGGAAACTAACGCGTTTTAAGTGCTTACTGATGAAAGGTTAACTTTAGATAGGACATTTTGTCGCTCCAAGGTAACATAAGTTTGCAGAAACGTGACAAAGTGTCACGCGGAACTTCAGCTTCAATAAGTCATTAGCGCACACGTAGTTTCGAATTGTACTTCGTTATCTCCTGAGACACAGTGTCTCGACGCCACAATAGCGAAGGCGGTTTTGCCGTGTTTCGTTCGACTTACACGATGCTAGCTTTGGAACTGCCCGTGCTTATCACCAGATGAATGGTTGGGCGGTACAGGCAATGATAAACACCGCCCAAAACTACAAGGAAGCAGCACGGAGGATGAATGTACGCATCGACGAATAAGATGGCGGCCCGGTATCGTGAGCTCTTGCAGGGCCTCGAGCAGCGTTCCCACGAAAGGGTAAACCTGGCGCTGGAATGCCGTGTAACCGCCGGCAATAAGCGATCAGGCGGGAGCATCAAGCTGGTTGAGAATATCAGCCGCACAGGCATCCTGATTCGCTGGCTGTCATCGGATGGCCCCGAAGACGTACCACGCCCCGGCGATACGCTCAACATCGAGATGGCGCTTCCAGCCAACCATAACTTTGATCGCAAGTGCTGGTTCTGCGGCGGTACGGTCGTGCGTGTTTCCAGGGCGGATGATAACTCGCCTCTGGTGGCCGTTCGCATCAACACCACCAAGTTTCGAAAGTATACTCCCGCAGCATCGCATAAGCCGGCTACCCAGGCTCCGCAGCTCATAACAACTCATTAAGGAGAACCGACACTGTGCCGGATTCCCTTGAAACGCACGATGCCGCTCCGCTGAGGCCCACATCATGAGGCTGATGACAGCAGGTCTGGTGATCAAACGGCGGGAACTGCTCGAAGAAGCGGAGCGCTGCTGCCAGGAGGTGGCCAATCACACCATCGTCGAAAAGCACGATGGCGCCAACTGGTCCGGTTTCCTGGAATGGCTGGAGCGCGTCCAGCCTCAGGTCCTCCTCATCGACGTGGAACATTTTCAGGACGCGGCGGAAGAAAGGGTCAGCCAGATCAAGGCTACCTCGCCGCAGTCGATGCTTATCGCCCTGCACCACACGGCCGATTCCCAGATGATCCTCGCCGGGATGCGCGCTGGCATCGACGAGTACTTCTATCCTCCGCTTACCAAGAACCTCCGCGAGGTGCTCGAGCGCAGGATCGACCTGCACGTGAAAAATCAGTTCCTCACTACCTCAGATCGCAAGACCATCGCATTTCTTTCGGCCAAGGGCGGGTGCGGCGGAACCACCGTGGCTTGCCACATGGCCCTGGAATTGGGCAAACGCATGAACCAGACCGGAACGTATCACGTTCTCCTTGCGGACCTGGATTGGACCGGCGGCGACGTTCGTTTTCTCATGCGATCCAAGGCCTCTTATTCCGTTCTGGATGCCATCCACAGCGATCAGGGGCTGAGCCTGGCCAGTTGGAATCTGATGGTGAGTGGCGGGTACCCAGGTCTCGAGGTCATCGCAGGTCCCACCGAGTTGCGCCTGGACCGCATGCCCGAGCAACGCGAGATCGAGCGCCTCCTCAACTTTGCGCGCTCGCGTTATCAATGGACCGTTCTCGACCTGGGGTCCGGCCTGAGTCTGCCCACCATGAGCATTCTGGAAAGCGTGAATGAGTTGTACCTGGTGGCTTCGGTCGATGTGCTGGCGCTATATCAGGTGAAGCAGATCATGCAGGAACTCGAACGCCGGGAGTACAAGATGGAGCGCGTCCATCTGATCCTGAATCAATGCGCCGAATTCGTGGACCGCGTGATCGTGGACGAGGCGCAGCACATATTGGGTAACTCCAGCTTTTTCTCCTTACCCAACGACGGCTCCGGCTTGGCCGAAGCTCATGCCAGCGGCAGCTTGCTCCCGGCGGATAGCCCGCTGCTTAAACAGATCTCCGCCCTGGCCACCCAGATCAGCACCATCGAAGATCAGGACAAGCTCCGCGGTGGCGGCAAAGAGCCCTGGTACCGGAAGCTGAGGGTGTCGCGCGGCGTTAGTTATGAATTGCAGCACCAGACGACCACAACTTAGAAGGAGCACCTGATGAAACACCGGAATTCCTTAAGGCGCCTCTTGTGCCAGCTCTACCAGCGGAAGGCGGACATTGAAAGTCTGATTTCTTTTTTTGAAAAGTACGGAAAGCAGGCGGCGCGCCGCCGGGCGAGGGCCAAACGCTATTTGCGACTGGCGTCGTAGTCGGGGTCGCCAGAAATTCAAACTGAAAGGCAGAAAAATGATTCGAGTACTTGTACTGACAGATCAGCCCGTGCTCGCGCGCGGGTTTCAGGAGACCTTGACGGCAGGCGGCATTCAGGTCGTTTCGGAGAGCGACCCGGCGGGCGAAACCACGGCCGCCGGTACCACGGCAACCCCGGAACTGGTGCTGTTGGATCTCACCGGCGAGTTCACCTTTGAGACACTGGCGGAGACGCATGCCCGGATGCCCGGATGCACTCTGGTGATCCGCGTGGGGCCTATGTCGCGGGAGCTGATCTTCCAGGCCCTGGAATACGGCGTGCGCGGCATCCTGCCGGTCCAACTCACTCCAGAGATGCTCATCCGTTCGCTCGAGCGAATCGCGAACGGCGAAGTGCTGATCGAAGTCACCGATTCTGGTTTCGACACGGTTGGTGACAAGCGCGTCACGTTCAGTGAGCGCGAGAAACAGGTCGTGGAGCTGCTCGCGCAGGGGCTCAAGAACAAGGAAATCGCCGCCGCTATGCAACTGGCCGAGGGAACCGTCAAAGTGTATCTCTCACGCTTGTTCAAGAAGACCAAGGTGCGGGATCGCTTTGAACTGATGCTGTACCGGGCACAGGACCGCAAGCTTCTCAACAACAACAGTAACGGCCGCGTCAGCCTCAACGCCACGGCAGCAGATAAAATCGGCGAATTCGTCCCCGCGCCCCAGCCTACGGCGGAAACCGTGCTCGCGTCTTAGTGAGCGCGGAGCGGCAGCAAGGCGCACCGCACGCCTATTGCCGGTGGCTCGCCTGATAATGCATCGCTAGCATGTCCAGGCCGAAATCACCATTGAAATCGCGCCACACGCTGTGAATGTGGTTGGCGTTGTTTTGGGTGTTGTCGTATTCGATCAGGAACGTCGGCGCCTGAATGCTGTAATAGTGCGGGCCGCCCCGTTGCTCGACACCCGCCCAGGCGAAGAATACATTGGTTCCCGCCTTCTTGAGCTGGTCCATCCGTGCCTGCGCCAGTTGTTCCGGCACGTTTTGCGAATAGCCTGCGATTAAGGTCTCGAGCAGGTCGAACTGCTTCTTGCTCATCTTGGCGGCCGACAGGCCCGAGGGCTGGCCATTGAGCGCCGCCTTGCGCGAAGCCTCCGTCAGAATGTCCTTGTACGCCTCCGTGCTCACAATTGCTACTTTCTTTTGTTCCGGGTTAAGCGATTCGAGCAGATCCCGGCCCAGATCCTCCTCCATGGCCAGCGTACGGAGTCCTTTGCGCGGCCCCTCGCGAACTTCCGCCGGGTTGGCGCCAAAGAAGCTCGGCGTGTCCGCGACTCTGCCGTTCACTACCGTGAAGTTCTGGCTAAGATGGTGCCCTTCAACACGGAATCCCCAGGTGCCTGTGTCCGATGGCTCGCCGAAGACGCTGAAATAATACTTCTCAGGGTTTCGCCGGTTGCCGTCGTCGTTTTCCATCACGCGGAGCACATCCTCAAGGCTCATGATGGTGACGGCTTTGATATAGCCCTGCTGGCTCAGTCCCGCGCTCAGCAGCGCGTGCGCCAAGGCTCTCTGCGGTGGCGTCATCTCAAGCAGTGGGAGTCCTTTCCGCTCTTTGGGGATATAGTGCCAGTTCATGCGCTCGTCTTGCTGGAAGCCAAAGGCCGCTTTGGCGCGTTGCTCGGGCGTGAGCGATGCCAGAAAATGCTGCGCCGCTTGGGTCATCACCGTGGAGGAATTGATGCGGTAATAGGCGGACGTGAGCAAGATCGCTCCTATCGTAAGAGCAGCCAGACGAAAACACAAATGCTTCATTTTCCCGCTCCTGAGAGGATTAGCTTATCAGGTTCAGGCTGCGGCTTGTGTTGCGCGATTCATCCGGTCCGGCGTTAAAAGAGGAAGTCGGTTCGGGTCTGCTGCACCGGGGCTTTAGGCGCGAGGAAGCGATAGGGATTCACCGGCGCTTTGCGCAGCCGCACTTCGTAATGCAGATGAGGGGCCGTCACGCGGCCGGATGCTCCCACCTCGCCAACCAGCTCGCCTTGCCGGATCTCCTGGCCCGGCACCACATCGAACCGCGAAAGGTGGGCGTAATACGTCTCGTATCCGTTGCCGTGGTCCACAATCACCAGACGCCCGTAGCCGCCGGAGCGGTCCGCGAACTCCACGATTCCGTCCGCCGTGACGTGAGCCGGCGTTCCCGCGGGAGCGGAAATGTCCACGCCCGTATGATACGCTCCTTCACCCGAGAACGGATCCGTGCGCTCCCCATAGCTGCTCATCAGGACGCCATCCACCGGCCAAATACCAGGGCGCGTATTCACATGCCACCGGCGGGCGAATTCAAACCGCGAGAGATTTGAGCTGCGAAGGTAATTGTATTCGTCAACCGTCTCCGAAAAGGTGGGCACGAGTTTTCCTTCACAACTGATGTCGCTCGGCCCTTCCAGCTTTTGCTTGATTCCGTAGGCCACGCTGACTTCGTTGGCCAGCAGCTCGAGCGATGCGAGCTGTTCATTGGTTTGGTTCACTACTTTTTGCAGATTCTGGTACCGCACCCGCAGTTCCGCAGCCTCGTGCCGAAGCGAGTTGTAATCGGCTACCTTCAAGGCCATCCGAGCGTAACTGGAAACAAAACCAAAAATCGAAAAACCACCTACTAGGGCGACAGTTAGAGCAACATATAAGACTTGATGCGGTACGTGGATCCGGCGTAGTCTGCCGTGAAGCGAATGCGCGAGTACGAGGATAAAATACTGTTGCTTCATCTCTTCTCCTTTCAAACTCCGGATTTTTGAGCGGCGTTTTGATCGTCAGAGCCTGTGTTGTCCGCCTGACTGGTTGGGACTTAGAATTTATCAACTGGTTAACTTGCGTGTCAAGCCTGTCCCTTGTTAGCATTCGGCTTGCCCAAACGTTTACCCGGATTTTTGTTCCTGCAGAATCTGATCGAACGCAGAGGCCTGCTTTTTCAATTAGTTAGACGAGACTTCGAACAGCGTTTCGTGGGTTCGGTGGCGGGCTGGCTCTGGGGCCTCATCCACCCCCTGGTGCTGCTGCTGAGCTGGACCTTCGTATTCAGCGTCTGCCTCCATCAGAAACCGCCCCCCGGCCAGCCAGGCAATTACCCCCTGTTTCTGTTCGCCGGCATGCTGCCGTGGCTGCTGTTTAACGAGACCCTACAGCGGTCCTCGTCATCGCTGCTGGAGCAGGCTAGCTTGATCACTAAAACTGTGTTCCCCGCGGAGATGGTTCCTCTCTCCGTATTTTTGTCTTCCCTGGTCAGCCACTTGATGGCGCTGGCCTTGCTGTTGGTGGCGGCCGAAGTCTGGTTGCAGTCGCTCGGACCGGCGGTCCTCCTTCTGCCGCTTTATATGCTGTTACTTGGATTGCTCGCCGTTGGCCTCGGCTGGATTGTGGCGTCGCTCCAAGTGTACCTGCGGGACACGTCGCAGGTTCTGATGGTGGTATTGACGTTCTGGTTCTGGCTGACCCCGATCTTCATCTTTGAGAACCAGTTCCCGCAAAGATTACGCGTGCTGCTGTACGCCAATCCGCTTGCCTACGTGGTGCGCGCCTACCGGCTTGTACTCCTCTCTCGACAGGCGCCGAGCGTGGCAGACGCCGCTATTGTGGCCGCTTACGGCATGGGCGCGTTTCTGGTGGGTGGCCTGATTTTCCGGCACTTGAAGAGAGGATTTGCGGACGTGCTGTGAAGCCGCTCCGCTTCTACCCCTCGAGCGTCATCGTCTTTGGGTCCCACTTGCACATCCGTTGCTCGAAGTAGCTCAGATTAGAGAGCAGCGCAGGCCCGGCTGCGCGGAAACCGAAGACCGGGTCTTCCACCACGGGCTTGCGCGTACGAACGGCTTCGATGAAATTAGTGTGGTGGTTCAGGTGGTCGCTATAATCGGGCGGCGGAAGATATTTCTCTTCGCCCTGCGGCCGGATGCTGTCGGCGTTCATGGCGGGCGCCGGATATTGTTTTCGATACGCCTCCAGAAGCTTTTTCTGCATGGCATCGGTGAAGGTCTCGAGGGTGTAACCCGGCTCCGTTTCCCGCGGCTGCTTGGAAACCGTCACGCCATTATCGATTCGCATAATGCCTTCGCTGCCCACGAATCGGAACCCTGAATTCTCGCCTGCGCCATTGACGAAGTTTACCCGCAGCGCCAGGTTGAACGCGGGATGCGCCTCCGTCGCCGGATAATCGTAAAGTCCCAGCATTACGTCCGGCACATCCCGCCCGTCTTTCCAGAAGCGAAGGCCGCCGGTGGCATAGACGCGGGTGGGGCCGATCGCCCCGGTGACAAAGTGCATTCCGGAAAACAGGTGAACAAACAGATCGCCGGCCACTCCGGTGCCATAGTCGCGATAATTGCGCCAGCGGAACAGGCGCACAGGCTCAAACGGAACTTTAGGCGCGCGCCCCAGGAACCGGTCCCAATCGATATTCTCCGGTGTGGCGTCCAGTGGAATGGAGTATTGCCACGCTCCGATCGCCGAGTTGCGGTCCCACCATGCCTCCACCATGTTCAACTCGCCGATGGCGCCGTTCCGGAATAGCTCCTTCGCCTTCTGATAAACGATAGAACT
>Ga0335077_10001603_pt1 | contig 26938 bp, 26 predicted proteins | sample Lox_Sample_31_FD_207151 | JGI IMG/M metagenome (GOLD analysis project Ga0335077, IMG submission 207151) | Soil microbial communities from Loxahatchee National Wildlife Refuge, Florida, United States - Lox_Sample_3.1 | ecosystem: Environmental > Terrestrial > Soil > Wetlands | place: USA... | reverse complement strand
CCTTGCTTAGCCGCGTCGTCTCTAAATCGCCATTGTATGCCGCTCGAAGAATTTCGCTGGGTTCTGCGACAGCCCATGGGAAGATGGTTCCAATGTAATGCTCCGTCATCATGAGCAAGAGCAAAATGATATAGCGAAAGCGGACCTTGCGGGCGGTCAGTGGAACTTCCTATCCGAGGGTTGTTACTAGCCAAGTCCAAGATAGCAAGAGCACGGCGGTCGGGCCGACAAGACGGAGTGGCTGAGAAAAGCCATGCCTCCGCACCTCAAAAATTAAAACAAAAAGACCTGAGACCGCCCAGGTGCCGTACATCAGTAACGCCCATCGACGATCCACGGTTCGATCGAGAGGAGAGTCCAAGGTCTCAAACATGTTTTTTCCTGCGGCTGCGCCGTTCTAAGTCTGCGAGCTACAACGGCGCAGTTCAGGTAACAGTCGTAACTTCGCGCTACGCGTATCTTCACCTGCATCCGTAGCCTTCGTTCCTGCTGAAAACATGGGGATTACCTTGTCGATTCCGTGTCTCGCAGGGCTCCAAAATGAGTGCGAACTGTGTTACAATTTATATAGTCGAAATCGATCCTAAGTGTTTGCAATTTCAACAACTTGAAGTCTCTTCAGTGACTTTAAGTCGGGGCGGATCGCGACGGAATTTCCAGCCACTTCCAGGGCGCTTGCAAAGCTGTTTTCAGAAAAAATTCGGGACATTTTCGCGGAGCGGAATGGCCACCAAAGAGATTAATACCCCCATCACGGAAACCAAGACAAAAAACGGCAAGGTGACTCCGATCAACGGAGGAAACGGCAACAACGACTACACCGCGGATTCGATTAAAGTCCTCGGCGGCATGGAGGCGGTGCGCAAGCGTCCGGCGATGTACATCGGATCGACGGGCGAACTGGGACTGCATCATCTCGTGTACGAAGTCGTTGACAACTCCGTCGATGAAGCGCTTGCCGGGTTTGCCACCAAGATCGATTGCACGATTCACGACGACAACTCGATTACCGTCGTGGACGACGGCCGCGGAATTCCCGTCGACGACATGGAGATCGACGGCGAGAAAGTCTCCGCCGCGCAGGTCGTGATGACCAAACTGCACGCCGGGGGCAAGTTCGATTCTTCCACCTACAAGGTCTCGGGCGGATTGCACGGCGTAGGCGTGTCGTGCGTCAATGCACTCAGCGAAGAGTTGGAACTGGAAATCTGGCGCGATGGGGCAACCTGGCAGCAGACGTATTCGAAAGGTGACCCGACCAGCAAGCTGAAAAAGACTGGCGTCGCCAAGGTGAAGACCGGCACGAAGGTTCACTTTCTGCCGGACCGAACCATCTTCACTGTCACTGAATACAACTATGACACGCTGGCCCAGCGGCTGCGCGAGTTGGCGTTCCTCAACAAGGGTTTGCTGATCACGCTCACGGACGAACGCACCATCGATCCGAAGACGGGCGAGGCGAAGCGTACCGAGTTCAAGTACAACGGTGGCATCGCGGAGTTCATCAAGCATCTCAATCGTGGCAAGCAGGTGCTGCATGACAAGCCTATCTACATGGAAGACGACCGCAACGGCGTCCACATGGAGATTGGACTACAGTACAACGACGCCTACTCCGAGACCATCTTCAGCTTCGCGAACAACATCAACACGATTGACGGCGGTACGCACCTCTCCGGCTTCCGCACGGCGCTGACCCGCACCATCAACTATGCCGGGCAGCAGATGGGGTTGTTCAAGGATGTCAAAGAGAATCTGACTGGCGATGACGTGCGCGAAGGCCTGGTCGCGGTGATCAGCGTGAAGCTGCCGCAGCCTCAGTTTGAAGGACAGACGAAAGGCAAGCTGAATTCCGATATCGCAGGGACGGTCACGCAGTTCGTGAATGAGCGACTGGGAGCATTCTTCGAACAGAACTCCACAGTGGCGAAGAAAATCATCAACAAGGCGATTGACGCAGCGCGGGCGCGGGAAGCAGCGCGCAAGGCCCGCGACTTAACCCGTCGCAAGGGCGCTCTGGATTCCGGCGGCCTGCCCGGCAAACTGGCGGATTGCTCTGAGCGCGATCCGAACCGTTGCGAGCTATTCCTGGTTGAGGGCGAGTCCGCAGGTGGCACCGCGAAGCAGGGACGCGACCGGCGATTCCAGGCCATTCTGCCGCTCAAGGGAAAGATCCTGAACGTCGAGAAGGCACGCTATGACAAGATGCTGGCGCACGAGGAAATCCGCGCCATGATCACCGCCCTCGGCACTGGCATCGCCAAGGACGATTTCGACGCGACGAAGCTGCGCTACGGCAAGATCATCCTGATGACCGACGCCGACGTTGACGGCAGCCATATCCGCACGCTATTGCTGACATTCTTCTTCCGGCATATGCAGGACTTGATCAAGCGCGGCAACGTGTTTATCGCGCAGCCGCCTCTGTTCTCGCTGAAGAAGGGCAAGTCTCTGCAATACATCAAGGACGAGCGCGAATTCGTCAAGGTCATGGTCAAGAAAGCGGCTGATGGCCTGACGATTCGCTACGGAGAAGGTGCGGCCAAACTCGAAGGGAGAGAGCTTGCGAAGTTCATGACCGTTCTGGACGAATATCTCGGTTTCTTTGAGAAAGTCGACAAGCGGGTTCGTAATGAACGGGTCACGGAACTGATTCCGAAGCTCGACCTGGCCAAGCGCGCCGACTTCGAGGGAGACAAGAAAGCTTCTCCGAAGAAGATTGAACGCCTGGAGAAAGAGATCAACAAGCTCCAGAAGGAGGAAGGCTTCAAGGCCGTCCAAGCGAAGTTCGACGAGGAGCACAACCTGTGGGAAGTGAGCTTTGTGAACAAACACGGTGCCGAGCACATCATCAACTGGGAACTGGTCTCCAGCGCCGAATGCCGGCAGATGATCGCCAAGTACAAGCTGATCGAGCCCTATATGGAACCGCCGTTCGTGGTTGAATCCATCGCGAAAGCCGCCCCGGTTGCGACCAATGGCGATGGCGCTGACGGCGATGCCGACACTGGCGAGGACAAGGCCGAGAAGAAGGCAACCGCAAAGACTCCGAAGCGCAAGGAAGTGGAGGTCGTTGAGAAGACGAACGTCCGCGAGTTACGCGACCACGTGATCAACGAGGGACGGAAGGATTTCTCCATCCAGCGCTATAAAGGGCTGGGTGAGATGACGGCCCCGCAGCTCTGGGAGACCACGATGGATCCGGAGCGGCGCACGCTGCTCTCGGTGAAACTGGAAGACATCGCCGAGTGCGAGACGATCTTCACCACGCTGATGGGCGAGGATGTCGAGGCGCGGCGCAAGTTCATTGAAGACAATGCGCTGGATGTGAAGAATCTGGACATCTAAGCTGATTGCCGCGGATTTATGCGGATCAACTGACACATTATCTTCGCGCAGTTACAATGCGCAGCATGAAACCGAGATGCGTCGTCCTCGCGATCACTCTGCTCAGTATTTCCGCCCTGACACAGTCTTCTCCTGCCCCCACTCCTCCCATGGGTTGGAACAGTTGGGATTCCTACGGCACCACCGTCCGCGAAGAAAACGTCAAGGCCAATGCCGACTGGATGGCCGAACATCTGGCGAAGTACGGATGGAAATACATTGTCATCGACATCCAGTGGTACGAGCCGAACGCGCAGGGACACGACTACAAGCCGGGGGCGCCACTCACAATGGACGAGTACGGTCGATTGATGCCGGCGGTGAATCGCTTTCCGTCTTCTGCGAATGGCGCCGGGTTCAAGCCGCTCGCGGACTACGTTCACAGCAAGGGATTGAAGTTCGGCATTCACATCATGCGCGGCATCCCGCGGCAGGCGGTCGAGAAGAATCTCCCGATCAAGGGCACGTCCTATCACGCAGCCGATATCGCCGACAAAGAAAACGTCTGCCGCTGGAATCCCGACATGTGGGGCGTGGATACCACCAAGCTGGGATCGCAAGCTTACTACGATTCCATTGCCGAACTGTACGCATCCTGGGGCGTCGACTTCATCAAGGCCGACGATATGGGCAGCCATTTATACCAGCCGGCCGAAATCAAGGCACTCAGCTTGGCGATTCGAAAAACTGGGCGCGAGATCGTACTGAGCATCTCGCCCGGCCCCGCGCCTCTTTCCGAGGCGGAGTTTTTCGAGAAGTATGCGCAGATGTGGCGCATCTCCGACGACTTCTGGGACGACTGGAAACTCCTCCGCCAGCAATTCGACTACGCGCGTGACTGGGCTCCGTTTGTGGGTAAGAACAATACCTGGCCCGATGCCGACATGCTTCCCTTCGGCAAGCTGCGCGTGGCAACCGCGGAGGGTGGAGGCGCACCCAGCAAGTTCACACCAGACGAGCAGCAGACGGTGATGACCCTGTGGAGCATCTTCCGATCCCCGCTGATCTTCGGCGGAGATCTCCCAAGCAATGACGCGGCCACGACCGCTCTGATCACCAATGAAGAAGTACTTGAGGTCAATCGGCACAGCAGTGGCGCGAAGCAACAAGTGGATGCTGGCGTTCGCGTGTGGGTCGCGAACGGCGCTTCACCCGGCCAGTATTATGTCGCTGTCTTCAATCTCAGGGATGATGGTGTTGCAAGTCAGCGCCTGTCGTGGATGGACCTCGGATTATTTGGCTCCGTCAAAGAGGTGCGGGATTTATGGACGCGCAGCTCTGTGGATGCGACCAAGGGATTGGAGGTCAGGCTGCGTCCGCACGCGAGCGCACTCTACAAAGTTGTACTGGCGACACCGTAGCCTCCGGCCCCTCTACCTCTCAGCGACTCCACCCAGACCGGCAAACCGGGCGCTCAGTTCCCGATTGCTGCCGTTGGCTGACTCTCGTCTCGCTCCGACACGGCAGCTTGCTAGACTATTCAGTTCTCCATGCCTTCCCGCTACGCACAGTGGATGTATGACTGGGAGCACCGCCTCACGTCGGTGGACAACAACCGTGTAGTCCGTCCCCTGGAGTGGGGCACTGAATGGGCCCGGGAATGGCCCTGCCGGAACGGGTGCTCGCCGGGGCACCCCGTGGAAGATCCCAATAAGTTCTTCCAGGGATACAGCTCCCGAATTGTTGCGAACAGCGACGTATTTTACTCCTATTCGAAACCGGGCGATTTTCGGCTGGAGCGGCGCGAAGTGCAGGTTTTCTCCACTCGCGAAATACCGGACCCCAAGCTGGAGTCCAAGGTTAAGGGGCATTTCTCGGAATTCCTGCGATTCACCTCCCCGGTGATCTCGCCGTATTCAGAAAATAATCTCGCAAACGCAAGATGGTTTCCCGCCCGCGGACGGCGCGCCGTCGTACTCTTGCCTCATTGGAATTCAGACGCGATCGCATATGTTAGCTTGTGCCGGGTACTCAACCTGCTGGGGATCGCGGTACTGCGCCTGAGCATGCCCTATCACGACATCCGCATGCCCGCGGACATCAAGCGTGCCGACTATGCGGTTTCCGCGAACATCGGGCGCACCATCGACGCGGCGAGGCAGGGAGTTGTCGACATCCGCTGCTGCCTCGACTGGCTGGAGGAGCAGGGATACACCCGGCTCGGAGTGGTAGGGACAAGCCTGGGGTCATGTTATGCGTTTATCGCTGCGGCCCATGACCCGCGGATCCGGGTCGCCGCTTTCAACCATGCCTCAACGTACTTCGCCGATGTCGTCTGGCACGGACAATCGACGCGCCATATCCGCCAGGGCATGGAAGGGCAGATCGATCTGGAGCAGCTCCGCAAGGTTTGGCTGGCGATCAGTCCGATGGCCTATTTCGACCAGTTCGCGCGCTGGCCGAAGAAATCGCTGATCATTTACGCCGCCTATGACCTGACCTTCCTGCCGGAGTTTTCGCAGCAGGTCGTCGCCGAGTTCGCGCGTCATAGTCTGGACCACAAAGTGGTTGCGCTGCCCTGTGGCCACTACACCACGGGCGAGACTCCTTACAAATACATGGACGGCTGGCAGCTGGCGTCGTTCCTGCGGACGGCTTTTTGAGCACTCATCAAGATTCGGCCTTTTGTGCGTTTCAGTGGCTAATGCTGATTGCTGCGTGCTGACGGCTGGTCGCCGTTAAAATGTGATGATGGAAATAAGTCCCAGCTGCGGCCCGGAGGTTGCGATCGAATCGCGGCGCGGCGAGTTTTTGATCACTACCGACCGCACCCGATTGGATCTCGAGGTCATCCACGGCTTCCTGACGAACTGCTACTGGGCGGAGGGAATTCCGCGGGACGTTGTAGCGAGGTCGATCGAGCATTCGTTGTGCTTTGGGATTTATCATGAAGCCGGCGCCGAATTCTCCCAGGTCGGGTTCGCGCGAGTAATTACCGATTTTGCGACCATCGCGTATCTGGGCGATGTGTTCGTGCTGGAAGCGTACCGCGGGGTCGGCCTGAGCAAGTGGATGATGGAATACATCATGCAGCATCCGCAACTGCAGGGCTTGCGGCGATGGATCCTGCTGACTCGCGACGCGCACGGGCTTTACTCGAAATTCGGGTTTACACCGGTCAAGGCGCCAGACCGCTACATGGAGCTGCACCGGGCTGACATTTACGAAATCAGGGAAACGAGATGAACAATTCCAGGATGTATCGTCCGCTCTACGAAACTGATCCGCAGATTGCCGCGGCCATCGATAACGAGACAAGACGCCAGCATGAAGGCCTGGAGCTGATTGCTTCCGAGAACTTCGTCAGCGAAGCCGTGCTCGAGGCCGCGGGCTCGGTATTTACGAACAAGTATGCGGAAGGATATCCCGGCAAGCGCTATTACGGCGGCTGCGAATTTACCGACGTCGTCGAAAACCTGGCGCGCGACCGGGCCAAGCAGCTCTTCGGCGCGGAGCACGCCAACGTGCAGCCGCACGCCGGCTCGCAAGCCAACATGGAAGCATACGCTGCCGTCTTGCAGCCCGGCGATACGATCCTCGGTCTCAATCTCGCCCACGGCGGACACCTCACCCACGGCCATCATCTGAACTTCTCGGGTAAGACGTACAAGATCATCCCTTACGGTGTAACGAAAGAGTCTGAGACGATCGACTACGACGAGTTAGAGAAACTCGCAGAAAGAGAACGCCCGAAGCTGATTATCGGTGGCGGGAGCGCCTATCCGCGGATCATTGATTTCGTCCGCATGCGGCAGATCGCTGACAAAGTTGGCGCCCTCTACCTCGTCGACATGGCGCACTTCGCGGGGCTGGTTGCCGGCGGCGTGCATCCCTCGCCGGTACCGCACGCCCATATCGTGACCTCGACCACGCACAAGACGCTGCGCGGGCCGCGCTCCGGAATGATTCTCTCCAAAGCCGAATTTGTTCAGGCGATCGACAAGGTTGTATTTCCCGGCATGCAGGGCGGGCCGCTGGTCCATATCATCGCCGCGAAGGCGATCTGCTTCCACGAGGCGATGCAGCCCGAGTTCCGCGACTACGCGCGGCAAATCGTGGCTAACGCCAAGGTATTGGCGCAGACCCTCGCCGACGAAGGCTTCCGCATTATTTCCGGCGGAACCGACACGCACCTGATGCTTGTCGATGTTTTCTCCAAGGGCATGCTGGGCAGCGAGGCGGAAAAAGCCCTGGGAGAGGCCGGGATCACGGTCAACAAAAATGCGATCCCGTTTGATACGAACCCCCCGCTAAAGCCGAGCGGCATTCGCATCGGCACCCCCGCGTTGACGACCCGCGGCATGAAGGAGGCGGAGATGCGCCAGATCGGCCGCTGGATCGCACAGGCCCTGCTGCATCGGAATGATGCTGCTCTTCTGAGCAAAGTGCGCAATCAGGTGCTCCAGCTGTGTGAAACCTTCCCGCTTTACGCGGAACGGCGTGCGAGGGCGCAGGCTGAGGTGCGGGCGTAAAGTCACATCCAAGCTGCATGCAATTGTGATTAAATTTCATCGGTGAAGATCGCGATCGATATCCGGCGGATGACGGAGTTCGGCGTCGGCACGTACATTCGCAACATTATCCGCACGCTCTGCCGCATTGACCACGAGAATCAGTATTTCCTGATCGGCCCTCCTGCCAAGGTTCAGGAAATCGGAACCATGCCGCCCAACTTCCATAACGTGGCGGCGGTGGCTCCGGAGCACTCTTTTCGGGGATATAAGGAATTTCGCGCGGCGCTGAAGGGCCTGAATTGCGATCTGGTCCACATCCCCAATCTTTTTTCCGTGCCGCGCATGCTGCCGTGTCCATACGTGATGACAGTTCACGACCTGCTGGAGCACATGTCGCGCGCGCGCCAGCAGACAGGGTTCTTGGGCACGTGGAACATGCAGATGACGAGGCAAGTCTTGCGCGGAGCGGCGCGGATTTTCGCCGTATCAAAGTTCACGCGCACAGAGATTGAGAAACTCTTCGAGATTCCGACTTGCCGAATCGACGTTGTCTACAATGCTATCGACGAACGTTTCCTGCGCGGCCACGCCAGTCCTGCCGATCGTGAACTCATCGAACAGCGCTATCAGGTGAACTATCCGTTTCTCCTCTATGCCGGACGCGTCAGTCCTCACAAAAACGTCGTTCGCATGATCGAGGCGTTTTCGGCGTTGAAGACCGAACTCGAGAAGGATCAGGCATATCCCGACCTGAAGCTCATTATCATCGGCGACGACCTATCGGGCAATCCCGACCTGCGCCGGACCGTCGTGCGCAGTGGCGTGCAAAATGACGTCCGCTTTCTGGGGTTTATTCCGATCGAAGTCCTTCGGATCTTCTACGATTCGGCCAAAATCTTTGTCTTCCCCTCACTCTATGAGGGCTTTGGCTTGCCTCCCCTGGAAGCCATGGCGCACGGGACGCCCGTGGTCACCTCAAATGCAACCTCTCTGCCAGAGGTGGTAGGAAACGCAGCGGTGTTGGTGAATCCGGAAAATGTCTTCGAGATCATGCGCGCGCTGCATCGCGTTCTGAGGGATCAGGCGCTACGGGAGCGCATGAAGGAACGCGGATACAAACAGGTCACGAAGTTCTCTTGGGAAAACTCCGTCCGGCGTGTGTTGGATGTCTATCGGGATGTGGCCAGAGGGGAACGCGCCGAGTTAAGTTCGCACGCCGCCGATTAAGCCTTACCTTGACCTTTGTGCGAGAACCTCCCGGGTCACTTCACCAGCGGCTGCCCGGGCGACAATATCGAAAGCTTGTGGAGCTTGGCCGTGATGCGGGAGCGGTCGGCGTCGGTTTTGGCGGCGGCCAGACGCTTGCGAAGCTGAACAATCTTCTCTTTTCGGGTACGGCGCCGGCGAATCTCGGGGCGTCGGCTGGGTGCGGACATGCGTGGCTCCTGTTCTGAACTTGAAGTATTTTGAAGTGGATTAAAACCTGCGCCAAATATCGGCCAGGCACGCCTTTCATTCAATCTGATCGACGCCGCGACTGTCAATTCCGCAGGCACCGTCCGTCAACAACATCCGCCCGATGGCAAGCGTCCGATATCTGTCGTTGCCCAATATCGGGCTAGCGCTAAGTTGTCTCCCTCAGTCCGATGGTTGCTGCGGGCGGAAAGCAACTGCTCTTACTACTTCGATCGCCGTCCGGTATTCCCCTCCTCGCGCTGCGCCTCAATTCGCCGTTGTTCAAGCACTGCCTTGAGCGAGTCGCCGGCGTGGCGAATGTGTTCGCGAAGCAGGTCACAAGCTGCGGCAACACTTCTCTCGCGGCACAGTTTGAGGATCTGGTGATGCTCCTCGTTCGCGCGTTTCACCCCATGCGTCAGATACAACTGCAGGCGTGTGTAGCGCTCTCCGCTGTTGTTCACATTGCGGATAATGGCCATGAAGCGAGGTTGGTTGGCGCGTGAATACAGGATCGAGTGAAATTGCCAGTTCAAACGTCCCCACGTGGAGACATGTTCCTGTTTCTTCAGTTCGTGCACATATTTCTGCAGAACGGTCTCGGCCTCGGCGAAATCTTCCTGCGTCAGATGAGGAATCGAAAGCTTCAGCACCTCCGGCTCCAGCAGCGCGCGGATCGAAAACAGCTCGCCAATATCACTCGGAGAGAGCGCTGGCACGATAGCGCCTCGGTTGGGGACGATGGCAATCAACCCCTCGGCATCCAGCTGCCGAAGCGCTTCGCGCACCGGAATGCGGCTCACTTGGTACTGCATGGCGATTGCGTCCTGACGAAGTTGCGCGCCCTCGGGAATTTCTCCCCGAATAATTTGATCACGCAATTTGTCGGCCACAGCGGATGGAAGCGACTGACGTGGTATCCCGGAGTATGATGCGGTTTCAACGCCCATTTTCGCCGTATTCTACAGAATAGAGTTCCTCGACTGGGCAGTATACCGCAGGGCTATCCATTCAGGTGCACTTCGCGATGTACCGTTACCGCCGCAATCCAATGGCCTCACGGCTTTGAACGGCTGAATGAGATTTCGGAAAATCAGGTTATGCTTGCTTCTGGGGCGGTACGCGCTCTCCCTGTTTCCCGGGCTTCAGCCGCTGAGGTTGACTTTTCTGGACGCCAAGAGATTTTCTATGCCACTCGACTTCCCGCTCGAAAGACGAAATTTTAAAGATTGGATATTATATCCATATGGGCTCTCGACTTTGCAGGTGGCCGTTGACAGCTGAGGTGACAACATGCGGATGACGAGCGTCGGCTATCAGCGGGTGAAGATTGTCGATTCCCACACGGGAGGAGAACCGACTCGCCTCGTCGTTGGCGGCGGTCCTGACTTGGGAGACGGATCTCTGGCTGAGAGACTCGAGCGATTCCGTCATGATCATGACGACTTCCGCTCCGCCGTGGTGAATGAGCCCAGAGGCTCGGACGTCTTAGTGGGCGCATTGCTTTGCGAACCCGTCGACCGTGCCTGCGCGGCCGGAGTCATTTTCTTCAACAACGTTGGATATCTCGGAATGTGCGGACACGGCACCATCGGCCTGGTGGCAACGCTCGCCTATATGCATCGCATCTCTCCAGGCGAGCACAGGCTCGAGACGCCCGTAGGCGTGGTTTCAGCACTATTGCACGAGGATGGCAAGGTCACCGTAAACAACGTTGCCAGTTATCGCAGCGCTGCCGATGTCGCAGTCAAGGTGCCGGGCTACGGCGAGGTGCGCGGCGACGTGGCTTGGGGAGGCAACTGGTTCTTCCTGGTACGCGACCATTCTATGATCTTGAGTCTCAAGAACGTCGATGAGCTGACGGCGTTTACCTGGGCTATCCGCATTGCGCTTCGCGAAAGCGCCATCACGGGCGATCAGGGAAAAGAAATCGATCATGTGGAGCTTTTTGCACCCTCCCAAATCTCCGGCGTCAATAGCAAGAATTTCGTGCTGTGTCCCGGCAAGGCGTACGATCGCTCTCCGTGCGGCACCGGCACCAGCGCAAAGCTCGCCTGCCTGTACGCTGATGCCAAGCTCAAGGAAGGCGACATCTGGAAGCAGGAAAGCATCGTTGGAAGCGTCTTTGAGGGCACGGTCAGGATAAGAGATGGCAAGGTCTATCCCCGCATTACGGGATCGGCCTTTGTAAATGCAGAGGCGGAGTTGATTTTCAATCCCAACGATCCGCTCTGCATGGGAATCCGCGTCTGAGGGAAGCATGACCAAGGACACTTACGATATCGCGATTGTCGGAGCCGGAATCGTGGGGGCAGCCTGTGCAGATGCGTTTGCCGGGCGCGGATTGAAAGTTGTTGTTGTCGATCGCGACGTCGTGGGAAGCGGCGCCACCGCAGCCGGCATGGGGCACATCGTGGTCATGGATGACTCCGATGCGCAGTTTACCTTAACCCACTACTCGCAGCGCCTGTGGCAGGAATTGCACCCGGAGCTGCCGCAAGATGTCGAATATGAGCAATCCGGGACAATCTGGGTTGCAGCCGACGAAGAAGAAATGGCCGAGGTACTCCGCAAGCGCGAGTACTACCAGAAGCGAGGAGTCGCAGTCGAAGTACTCGATGCCGGCCAACTGAAACAGGGGGAGCCGAACCTGCGCAACGGCTTGGTTGGCGGCCTGCTGGTTCCCAATGATGCAGTGCTGTATCCGCCATGCGCGGCACGCTTCCTCATGGCTCGCGCGCAACAACGCGGCGCCAGGTTGCGGCTCGGTGCTTCAGCGACGCAAATTCAAGAACGACGCGTACGGCTCAATGACGGGCAGGAGATTGCAGCAGACATTGTCGTCAATGCCGCCGGTACCAACGCTGCAGAACTTCACCCAGGTATCGATATCAAGAAGCGAAAAGGCCACCTTGTCATTACCGACCGCTATCCCGGATTCCTTCGTCATCAACTGGTCGAGCTTGGATATCTGAAAAGCGCGCATTCTGTTTCCCGTGACTCCGTAGCCTTCAATGTTCAGCCTCGCAGGACGGGACAAATTCTGATCGGGTCTTCGCGGCAATATGGCGCCGAGCATAAGGAAGTAGATCAAATTATGCTGGCCAGCATGGTGCGGCGCGCACAGGAATACATGCCCGCCCTGGGAAAGATGTCGGCCGTGCGCGTGTGGACTGGCTTTCGCGCGGCAACGCCTGACAAACTACCCCTGATTGGACCCTGTCCTGGTTTCGGATCGGTATTTCTAGCGACCGGCCATGAAGGCTTGGGGATCACTACATCGCTGGCAACAGCCGGAATTCTGGTGGATCAGGTGACAGGCTCCAAACCGGAGATTGCGGTCGAGCCCTATCTGCCCTCGCGGATGGCAAAGGAACACCTCCATGTCTAGTGAACTCTTGGTGCGGGTGAATGGCGCGGCAGTGGCGGTTACGCCGGGCTCGACCGTCGCGGTCGCCATGGCAATCGCGGGCCAGCCTTGCCGGACTTCCGTTTCCGGCGAACTTCGAGGCCCACTGTGTGGGATGGGAATCTGTTTCGAATGCCGCGCGATCGTGAATGGAATCCCGCATTCGAGAACCTGCCAGATGTTGTGCGAACCAGGAATGGACATTCATACAGATGAGTAAGTATTCAAGAGAAAGGTTCGACGTTCTGGTCGTGGGTGGAGGTCCCGCCGGGATTGCGGCCGCGGTCCGCGCTGCCGAAAGTGGGGCGCGCGTGGGCCTCGTTGACGAGAACCTCTCCGTTGGAGGACAGATCTGGCGCGGTGGAGCGTCCGATGGGCAGCATTCGTCAGATGCCCTGACCTGGATCGAACAATTGAAGAAATCTGGCGTCACGCTTCTGTGCGGAAAGAGAGTGTTTCATCAGCCTGCAAGCAGCGTCCTCATGGCGGAGAGCACTGCTGACGTTTGCGAATTGGGTTATCGCAACCTGATTTTGGCAACTGGCGCGCGCGAAAGATTTCTGCCCTTTCCAGGATGGACCCTGCCTAACGTGATGGGCGCAGGGGGGCTGCAAGCCATGGTGAAGTCCGGCTTGCCAATCCGCGGCAAGCGTGTGGTGGTTGCGGGCAGTGGGCCGCTGCTGCTCGCGGTCGTATCGTATCTGCGCAAGCAAGGTGCAAAGATTCTACTGATCTGCGAGCAGGCATCCGGGAGGAAGTTGGCACGCTTTGCCTTCGCCCTCATGCGGTATCCCGGAAAGATCGCGCAAGCTTTCGATCTTCGGAAAGACATTGCACGAATTCCACTCGCTACGAGCAGTTGGCCGCTTTGTGCGCATGGCGAGCAAAAGTTCGAAGCGGTCACCATTTCTCGCAACGGCACGCCAGAAACCATTCAGTGCGACTACCTGGCTTGCGGATTTCATCTTGTCCCGAACACAGAGCTGCCAACCCTACTCGGATGTCGCATCCGCAACGGCTACGTGCAGGTTAACAACCTCCAGCAGACGACGGCGGAGAATATTTTCTGCGCAGGCGAACCAACGGGAATCGGTGGAGTTGACTTGGCGCTTGTCGAAGGCCAGATCGCCGGGCTGGCGGCCGCGGGCAACATCACTTCGGCCCAACAACTCTTTTCCAAGCGTGAGAGATTTCGCCAATTTGCGCGTTTGCTGGACGAGACTTTCTGTTTGCGCTCCGAACTGAGAAGTCTCCCATCGGCGGAGACTCTGATCTGTCGATGCGAGGACGTCCCCTACTCGCGGCTGCGCGAGCACACCTGTTGGCGCGCGGCAAAGCTGCAGACGCGGTGCGGCATGGGCCCATGCCAGGGACGTATCTGCGGGCCTGCGACGCAGTTCCTCTTCAGGTGGAATCCGGATTCGGTGCGTCCGCCGGTTTTTCCTGCGCGCGTCGAAGATTTGGCTGTACAGCCTCAAGCGATTGCAGAAGTCACAGGAGAGCTTCAATGAACTGGAAAGGCGTCACGCCAGCGATTACCACTCCATTCAACGAGAACCTCACGGTTGATCATGGATTCCTGGCGGAACACTCTCGCTGGCTGCTCGACAATGGTTGCACCGGTGTTGTCGCGCTGGGGTCGTTGGGCGAGGGTGCGACTCTCTCCCCTGGCGAGAAGCCAGGGGTTCTCCGCACGCTAGGGAAGTCTATAAATGGCTCTGGAAGCCTGGTCGCATCCGTCTCATCGCTCACCACGTCTGAAGCGGTGTCCATCGCAAAAGCCGCCAGCGATCTCGGTTGTACCGGGTTGATGGTGTTGCCTCCGTATGTCTACCTCGGGGACTGGCGCGAGATGAAAGCGTACGTCGCCGCCGTGTTTCGTGCCACCTCGCTGCCCTGCATGCTGTACAACAATCCTATTGCCTATGGAACCGATTTCCTTCCCGAGCAGATTCGGGAATTGGCTGAGGAGTTTCAGAACCTCAAGGCGGTGAAGGAGTCGAGCACCGACGCAAGACGCGTCTCGGCGATACGGGCACTGGTCGACGATCGCCTGGAAATCTCCGTCGGTGTCGACGACGCAGTGTTGGAAGCAATTGGCGTGGGCGCCACCGGATGGGTCGCCGGTCTTGCCAATGCCCTGCCCCGAGAATCGGTAGACTTGTTCAACTACGGGATGCAAGGAAAAGATCGGAAGGCCTTTGAACTATACCGATGGTTTCTGCCATTGTTGAGAATGGATACAGTCCCAAAGTTCGTTCAGCTCATCAAATTGGTGCAGGCTGAGGTCGGCATGGGAACCGCTCGAGTCCGGCCGCCACGACTGGAGTTAGTGGGGAACGAACTCGAGCAGACGAAGAAAATTATTGAGGAAGCACTACGAACTCGGCCCGAGTCCGTCGGTTCGTACGCGCTACCGAACAGGAAGTGAACTATGTTAGGTGAAATGACAAAACTGTCTGGGCGCTCACTCATTGGCTTTCAGGGGGGGGCAGGTTCTGGAGAGCATCTCTACGCGCGTAATCCGACGACGGGTCAGCAACTGCAACCGCCGTTTATCCCGGCAACGCCGCAAGAGGTGGACCGCGCGGCGCGCCTTGCTGCCGATGCGTTCAGTAGCTACAGCCGCACTTCGGGCAAGGAACGCGCCGCCTTTTTGCGAAAGATTGCCGCGAAAATTGAAGCAATCACCCCTGACATCGTGGAACGAGCTGCTCAGGAGACCGCCTTGCCCGCTGCGCGGCTGCAATCGGAGACGGCTCGCACCTGCCATCAACTTCGCCTGTTCGCGCAAGTCGCCGAAGAAGGCTCGTGGGTGAACGCGCGCATCGATCATGCCGATTCGGAACGCAAGCCGCTTGCCAAGCCCGACATCCGATCGGTGATGCGGCCGCTCGGACCGGTCGTCGTCTTTGGAGCCAGCAATTTTCCACTCGCTTTCTCGGTCGCTGGTGGCGATACCGCTTCCGCACTGGCGGGCGGCAACACAGTCATCGTGAAAGCGCATGCGGCTCATCCTGGCACCAGCGAACTGGTGGGCCGGACACTACAGGAGAGCATTCGCGAGTGCGGCTTACCCGAAGGAGTCTTCTCACTCTTATTCGGCCACGGCTCGCAGATCGGCACCGCCTTGATGAAGCATCCGCTGGTGCGAGCGGGTGGCTTCACGGGATCGCGCACCGCAGGCCGGATTCTGATGGATGTCGCCGCCTCGCGTCCCGAACCGATTCCGTTCTATGCCGAGATGAGCAGCACGAATCCGGTTTTCATTCTGCCGGGTGCCTTGCGGGAGCGTGCTGAGAGTATCGCGTCAGGTCTGCACGCATCATTTACCCTGGGTGCGGGACAGTTTTGCACCAAGCCCGGCATGGTCTTTCTAGGCCAGGGCCCCGACGCCGACAAGTTCGCCGGCAAGCTCGGCAAGTTCGTGGCCGGCTCATCGCCCTTCCATCTTCTGACTGAGGCTATTCATTCCTCCTACGGTTCGGCGATTGCGAAGCGCAAGGCGGATCCCGCCGTGACGGTGCTTGCAGAGAAAGAGCCTTCAGGCGCAGAGGGATTCTTTGCTCACTCAGCCGTGTTCGAGACAGATGCCGACAAGTTTCTAGGTTCTGATCTCGAGGCGGAAATCTTTGGCCCAACCACGTTGCTGGTGCGGCACTCGAGTCGCGAACAGCTCCTCCAGATCGCGCGCTCGCTCGAAGGGCACCTGACGGCAACCATCCATGGCACGGAGCAGGATTTGCGCGATTTCGCCGACCTCATCGCGATCCTGGAAACCAAAGTCGGTCGCCTGCTCTTCAACGGGTTTCCAACCGGCGTCGAAGTCACGCATGCGATGGTGCACGGTGGGCCATATCCCTCGACCTCAGATGGACGCTCGACATCAGTGGGAACACAGGCGATTTTCCGCTTCACGCGACTGTTGTGCTACCAGGGCTTCCCTGACAGCGCGTTGCCGGATGAACTCAAGGAAGCCAACCCTCTTGGGATCTGGCGCATGGTCGACGGAAATCTGTGCAAGTAAGTCAACCAGGCTCGGTTCCACGCCCGACGTTCGCTTGCTTCGGAGGCATCGTGACCCAACACACGTATGAGCTGGCAGCTTCTGTTTTCGGATTCCTAGGTGGCACGGTGCTGTCTCTGGAGGCGCTGTTTGCGGTGCGTCGAGCGCGCTCAGAACGCGGAAAGGAGGCGGTGCAAGCAGCCGTCAGAAAAGCCCAGGGCGTGTACGTCGACGATCATGATCGAGTCTTGACTTCTACCTATGCATTACAGCTTCTGTTTGCGCGCAGAGTGGCGGTCGCGGGGCGCATCGGTTTTGGGTTGATGACCCTTGGATTCCTGCTTGACCTGATCGCCAAGTTCTAGCGACAGCAGCAACAGATTTTTCCCACCCCGAGGTCTGCCTAAGTCACTGAAAAAACAGCTAGGTAAGTTTTACATATGTTCCTGCAGGGACATTCCAACGTACATAAATGTACGTACGAAATGATATTATACTGTTGAATACAAGGAAGATAGGGGCTTCAGGATGGGGTAACCAGTCAGTTAATCGAGCTTCGAGGGTGGTGGGACAAGACCCTGATTCGCCAAAATAGAGGGAAAAGGCATGGGCGAGGAGTCTCAGTCGTTCTCCGGCAAAAGCCTCCGAGTGTGCCGCGGAGCTTCGCCACGGCGGACGGCCGGGTGTCCCCACATCAGCAGTGCTTTCAATCTGCCTAATCGGCGCCTACCCTTGCTCGTCTTCGACATTGAGCAAGTCGAACATTTTCGCGCCCGAGAACTCAACGATGTCTCGGCCGGTCTTGTCCTGTCCCGCTGCCACAGACTTGTCAGGACGAAACACGACGACGTAATTGTCAATGAGAGGAAGACAGCAGGTTTCGTCAGTGGGATGATGCACGGCAGCTTTGGCAATGCCCCCGTCCAGAAGGCCTTTCACCAGCTCGTCGAGGCGGGATTGCAGTTCCTTCTCCCGCCCTTCCAGCGCCTCAAACAGACTCGCCAGCTTGCGATCAAACTTGCCGGCGCTGCGCAGTTCTTTCTTCATGGTGACGCTTGCGAATGGATTTCTCGGCCTCGACCAGGTTGGACAGCAACTTCATCAGGGTCGTCTCAACGACCGCTTCAACATCGTGACGCTGCGAGTCAGTGAGATGATCAGTTTGCGGTTCTTCCAGGTTCGGAATATCGCCCTTTCGCAGCTTCTCCACGTGCTTGCGGAAGTCGCCCAGGCTGCGAATGGCCGTATAGCGTCCCTCCTGAATGTCGTTGGTGGCGTCCAGCTCCTCGTGCCGGGCTTCGGCCGAGCCGACCTTCACGATCTTTGCCGGATGCAGCTGTACTCCACCCTTGCCGTTCGGGGAAAACTCCACTATATCGCCCAGCCTGAGCCCCATCTGTTCGACCACCGACGGCGGCAGCGTGAGCTGATTGCGCTCCCGAAGGCGTGCGTATTCGCGTGCCATAAGCAATCTCCTAACCTATGGCCATGCTATCAGAAGTCAGAAATTCTCACAATCAGAAATTCCGAATGGCTATTCGTAGGCCAAAGCATCAATAGGATCCTTCTGCGCCGCCTTATACGCTGGGTACAGGGCTCCCGCGGTCGCCCCAACGATGGCAATGATCGTCGACCGCAGAATCCATTCGTTGCTGCGGTCGATGTGCACGAGCGGCCAGCGATGCTGGATTCCAACCCGCGCCAGCAAACTGACCAGCACTCCAAGCACAATGCCAGCAACCGCCAGCAGCAAAGTCTCCCGCAACACCACGTTGACGATGTACAGCTTCGATGCGCCCAGGGACTTGAGGATGCCAATTTCTCGCGTGCGCTCCATGACGGCCGTGTAGATGGCCTGGAAGATCACCAGGAAGCCGATGCTGACGCTGACGCCGATAACTACGCCGATGAACGGCCGGAATCCTGGCAGGTTGCTTGGGGTCATCATGCTGAGATAGTCCTGCGTGGACAGGACGGAATAAGATTCCATCCCCGGCTGCGATTTCACCGCCTTCACGACCTGATCGGCGTGGGCAGGATCGTCGAGCTTGACGTAAAACACCGACGCTTTGTTCGCCGCTCCTAACAAATCCTGCAAGGTTGCGATGGGAACGAATTTCCGAGCACCCCGGCCGTTTTCGACAATCCCTGCCACTCGAAACGTGTGATTAAAAATGACCATGGGATCGCCAACATTCACATGTTTCTGCCGGGCTATATAGTCGTCGATGAGAACGTCATCGGGTCCCTGAAAGGGTCCACCGCCGACGTAATGAAAAGGGCCGCCCAGGGCTTCGAAACTAGGAAGATCGATGCCATCAATGACTTCCAACCCTCCGCCGGTCGCGATGTTCCAGATGACGGGGCTCACGACGGTCACATGGGGCATCTTGCGAATAACGTCGCCAACTTTGATGGAAACCGGGGCGCCGCTGATGCCGGCCAAAAACGACGACCCGGGCGGTTGCACGATCACGTCGGCGCCAATGCCCGCGGTGCGGTTCTTCGAGTCGTTCATAATCCCGTAGCATAGGCCAACGATCAGCAAAATCAGCGTCACTTCCAGCGCGACCGCAATGATACTGATTAGAGAGCGGATCGGCCGATGCACCAGGTTTGCTACCACCATTTTGTTCATCATAGGGATTAGCTGTCGGCTCTCAGCCTTCGGTCACCAGTTCTTGCGGAGGCACCGCGAGGAATCAACTCATAAGGGCTGAATGCTGCTGCGGACGATTGAATGCCTCATTGACTCTTGAGCGGCACCACGAGAGTCGATTGCGGATGGTCGAGATGCACCACTTGGGCACCGGCAGGCTGCTCGAGGACGAACTGATCGTCCCTCAGCGGAGTATTGATATCCAGCTTCAGGATGTTCAGTGTGATGTCGTACTCCTCCTGTGGCCGATAGATCTCGATACGCGAGGGAAAGCTGAGACCGTTGTAATCTTTGTACTCAGCGTAACGGGCATCGGTGGCGACCTTCCCGTCCTCACCGTAAACGAACTGCCGGTGTGGCTTGAGGTCTGTGCGTCCAAAGATGATCTTGCGCTCCAGAATCCATCCGTCGCCGAACTTCTTGATCACCGTCAACTCATAGTCTTCCTGCAAGACGCGGTGGTCTTTGCCGTCATGGAGGGTTTCATAGCCGTTTTCCATGACGGCGATCTCTGTATTCGGATCGATCGGCCGGATCAACAACGCCTCGTAAATGTTCTGGGGACGGATGTTCTCCATCGGCTGATCCGCATTCGCGGTGGCGATCCGATTCTCTCCGACGACGAACTTATTCTTGGGCGGAATCCATAATTTGAACTCCCGCCCATCGCTGACCATGTCAAACGCCGTCGTACGAACAAACGGCATCAATCCGATCATGTGGAGCTCGTCGGGCTTCTTGGCGAGAACGTAGCCGCGGATTTCCTTGTAATCGGTGACATGCCCTTTCTTGATTCCCCCGGCGGAACTATCAATGTCGACGGTCGCCTTCAGGGTGTGGATTGCCTCGGCTTGCTGGTTAATTGCGTCGATCAGGCCCTGCTGAGTGGATTCCTGCAGGGGAGCCTTCGAATACTGCTCTTCGACGGGGCGAGTTCGGAACAGGCACCCCATGCCGGGCAGCAGGACCAAAAGCAGGATAAATGACAAAAAAATTGGCTGACGTCTCATGAATTAAGCCGAAGCTTCTAAACCATTTGAGTATACCGGATTTGAAAAGGTTCAAAACCACTGTCAACATATACAGCAGTAGGGGTGTCCAGGCTTCGGCCTTGGTTACTTCCAGCGCCTACCAGGCACTTTTCCAACTTTTTAAACAGAGGCTCAGCTTGGACGGGAATCACTTCTCGATCAACCCCTCCCAAAAGCCGCATCACCAACGTTAGCCGCAATTTGCAGACACCTCGTCTACACTGACCCTACCGTGCGAAAGATCATCTGGCTCCTGTTGATCGGAATCGTTGGCGTCTCCGGTTGGTTCGCGTGGGCTGTCCTAAGCCCGGCGCAACCTGCAGGCCAGACGTTCGTTATGTTGCATCCCGGATACTCCACCCGCCGCATCGCAATGGAATTAAAGGCCGCGGGTGTAATCCACAGTGAGGAAGCCTTCATCCTGTGGCGTTACATTCATCGCGGACGATCACTCAAAGCCGGTGAGTACCTATTTGATAAACCTGCAAATATCATTGACATCCAGAAGCGCCTGCGCCGTGGCGATGTTTACCTTCACACTGTCGTCATCCCGGAAGGCTATACGATGTTTGACATTGCTGGGGCGATCCAAGAGGCAGGCCTTGGATCGGCAGAGGATTTCCTGAAGGTCGCCCAATCTGACACGGCACTGATCGCCGACATCGATCCGGCCGCGCGCTCCTTGGAGGGATATCTGTTCCCTGAAACGTACGAGTTCTCCCGGATGATGAGTACTCATGATCTGGCGGCAGCGATGGTGAAACAGTTTCGTGCAGTTGCAGCACAACTGGGGCTGTTGGAGCAACTCACGATGATCTCGGAGGGCACCCGGCCGGCTCCATCATTGCATGAGATCGTCACCATGGCGTCCATTGTCGAGAAAGAGACATCTCTCCCGGAGGAGCGCCCTGAAGTCGCCAGTGTCTACTATAACCGGCTGAACAAACGGATCGCGCTCGATGCGGACCCGAGCATTATTTATGCGGAGCTGCTGGCGGGAATGTACCAGGGCGCCTTGCACCACGCTGATATGAGTTTCGCTTCGCCCTACAACACGTACAGGAATGCCGGGTTGCCACCAGGCCCTATTGCGAACCCAGGGAAGAGTGCTCTGGAAGCCGCGATGCACCCGGCGCAAACAGACTATTTCTATTTCGTTGCTGATGCGCAAGGGCACCATCGATTCGCGCGGACGATGGAAGAGCACAACAAGAATGTGACCGCGTACCGCAAGGCGATGAGAGGACACTGAGCCGGAAGCGCTTTTATAATTCTCTCGTGAATTCGGCCCCGCCGGCTACACCTCAACGAATCCTCGGACTTGATGTCGGTTCCCGGAGGATCGGGATCGCGGTTTCGGACGCGCTGGGCATCACCGCCCAAGGCCTAGAAACTCTCCATCGGAAGAATAAGAAATACGACTTCGCTTTCCTGTATCGTGTGATTCGCGATTATGGAGTGAAGGAGATTGTCGTCGGTCTGCCCCTGAGGATGTCCGGTGCTGAGGGGACACAAGCCGAGAAGATTCAGGCATTTGCGGATGATTTACGGAAACATTTCAAACTTCCCGTTCACTTGTGGGACGAGCGGCTGACCTCGGCCGAAGCCAACCGGCTACTGCGCGAAACTGAGCTCTCGATCGAAAAGCGGGGGCAGGCCGTTGACCGGATAGCCGCCATCCTGATTCTGCAGAGCTGGATGGACCGGCACCGGTGAAGACGACTCCCGGGCTCTCGGCTTCCGCTCTCGCTCCACGATCAAGTTCCGAAATCCAGAGAAGTCGGTAGTTATCAAGTGGGCCCGGGCGCGGGCTTCGCCCGCGGGACGGACGAAGGCGTCCCTCCCTACACTGCCGGAAGCCAGAACCTACCCTCCCTTGCCTTCCCTGATGGCGGAGGAGTAGCATATTTACAGTAGTTTACACACGTTCTTCCCCTTAAACCCTCCGGCCGACTGGGTGCCTTTTATGAGCCTTGCCGATTCGAATTTCCACATTGGTGACAAAGTCGTCTATCCCAACCATGGTGTTGGTGTGATTGAACAGATCAGCAGCAGGGCGGTAGGGTCGACGGTCGAGAGGTTCTATCTGCTGCACATCAAGGCCAGCAGCCTCCGCGTGATGGTGCCCTGCCAGAACGCGGTGAGCGTCGGGTTGCGGCGGGTGGTCAAGAACGGCGAAGTCCAGAAGGTGCTGGACCTGCTCTCCATTGCCGGGAACGGCACGAACGGAGACTGGAAAGACCGCTTCAAAGAGAATTCGGAGCGCATGCGGACGGGATCTCTGCTCGAGGTGGCCGGCGTGCTGAAGAACCTGATCGCTCTGCACCAGGCGAAGCCGCTGTCGTTCCGCGAGAAGAAGATGCTGGAACGCGCCCGCTATCTGCTGGTCAGCGAGCTTGCCATGGCCCGCAACTGCGAGGAGTCGAAGGTGGAGGAACTCCTGACGGCGACGCTGGCGAAGTGCAATCTGCGCTTCCCGGAAGCGTCGGAATTCCAAGCTTAACGGTTGAGAACACGGCTTCGTAAGCCTAAGGAGCTGTAACAAAATAAGTAAACCATCTATTGGGGTGGGGAGTATATCCTATCCCCGTAATGGTGGACGAGAATACGATCCGTCGTCGCTTTCGGTTGGTTGCAGCACATCTGGATGAGCGGATGCGCCGATTGGTGGCAGCGGCGGAAGCGACTGCCCTGGGATTTGGTGGTACGTCGATCGTTGCTCGCGCTACGGGCGTGTCGCGGCGAGCCATTCGCATCGGGGCCAGAGAACTCAAGCAGAAGCCGCACGGGTTAGGGCTCCCCAGTCGGGTTCGGCGCCCAGGGGGAGGGCGAAAGAAGACCGTACACCAGGATCCGACCCTGTGGCGTGATCTGGAGGCTCTGATTGAGCCAGGGACGCGGGGAGACCCGGAGTCTCCCTTGCGCTGGACCGCGAAGAGCGTGCGTCAGCTGGCAACGGAGTTACAGCGGCAGGGTCACCGCACGAGTCATCGCATGGTAGCCGAGCTGCTGCACCAGTTGGGCTACAGTCTGCAGGCCAATGCCAAAACCATCGAAGGAGCCAGCCATCCCGACCGGAATGCGCAGTTCGAGTACATCAATGAAAGAGTGCAACAGTTTCTGGGGCAGAAACAGCCGGTGATCTCTGTGGATACCAGGAAGAAAGAGCTGCTCGGAGAGTTCAAGAACGGTGGACGGGAGTGGCACCCGCAAGGGAAACCGGAGAAAGTGCGGGTGCATGACTTTGTGATTCCCGAATTAGGCCGGGCGATTCCCTACGGGGTGTATGACTTGGGAACCAACACCGGCTGGGTGAGTGTGGGGATGGACCATGATACGGCGGAATTTGCCGTGGAAAGCATTCGTCGTTGGTGGAGATGGATGGGGCAAAACTATTATCCCCGGGCACGGCGACTGCTCATTACGGCCGATGCCGGAGGCAGCAATGGATCCCGGCTGCGTTTGTGGAAGACCGAGATTCAGAATTTGGCGGATGAGCTGAAGATTGCGATTTCGGTCTGTCATTTCCCGCCGGGAACCAGCAAATGGAACAAGATCGAACACCGGCTGTTTTCCTTTATTAGTCAGAATTGGCGAGGGAAGCCGTTGATCAGTCACGCCGTCATCGTCAGGCTGATTGCCGCCACTCGCACGAAGACTGGACTGAAGGTGAGGGCGAAGCTCGACCCCAACTCGTATCCCGAGGGCATCAAAGTGAGCCAAGCTGAGCTCGAGAAGGTACGGCTTCGACCAGATTCGTTTCACGGAGATTGGAACTACACGATCTTGCCGCACACGACTGTCTCCCAAGGTTGAATATTGTGCTAGTTATTTTGTGACAACCCCTAACCGCTCAAATCGCTGCTCATGCGCGACTCTGCCGAAATTCCCACGGGCAGCCCGACCCTGATCCGCAGTAGCTGATGCTGCCCGCCGTATAATCTCGCCGATGGGAACCTACGAGGAAACGTTTGGCGTAGATCGATCGCTCCTGCGCCTCGACGACACGGATCCATACCTGTGCCTGCATTTCGTCATCGTTCATGTCCGCGATCATGAGCGTAGCCTTCGTTTTTACGTGGATCAGCTCGGATTCCGCGTTGTGGTCGATCACCGATTTGAAGACGGCCAGCGATGGATCGAAGTGGCACCGACGGACGGAAACGCCCATATCGGCTTAACCCTGCTGCGGCCTGAGGATGACGCCGAAAAACTCATTCGGCCAGAGTCGCGCATATGGTTCATCACGGAGGATGTGCACCGCAAGTACGAAGAATGGAAAGCGCGTGGCGTTAAGTTCCGGTATCCGCCGGAGGTTCCGATGTGGGGCGGAATCCATACGCGGTTTGAAGATCCTGATGGAAACTCTTTCGGACTCGCTGGTTTCGACGAACTCACACGCAGCGTGGAAGCGCAACGGCGCACTCTGGCTCAGAAACGAGAGGCGGAACGCCGGGCAGAGGAGATCGAAATCGCCAAGCAGGTGCAGGCCCGGCTGTTTCCGCAGATTCGGCCGCCCGCGAAAACGCTGGAATACGCCGGAATGTGCCTGCTGGCGAGGCAGGTGGGCGGAGATTATTTCGACTTTCTCGATCTGGGGCAGCAGCGGCTCGGGCTGGTGATCGGCGACGTATCGGGGAAAGGCATTGCGGCGGCACTCCTCATGGCCAACCTGCAGGCGAATTTGCGGAGCCAGTCGGCGGTGGCGTTGTCGCATCCTGAACTCTTCCTGCGTTCCGTAAACCGTCTGTTTTACGAGAACACGGTCGACAATGCCTACGCGTCTCTGTTTTTCGCAGAGTACGACGATGCAACGCGGCGACTGCGTTACGCCAACTGCGGACATCTCTCCGGCTTGATCGTTCGTGATGACGGCGCGTGTTGTCGTCTTGCTTCGACGGGAACTTTGCTGGGGTTGTTTCAGGATTGGCAATGTGAATTCGCGGAATTCGATCTTGCGCCGGGAGACTTGCTTGCCCTCTACACGGATGGAGTGACGGAAGCTCTGACGGATCGAGGTGAGGAATTCGGCGAGGAGAACCTGGTTCAGAGATTGAGCCACTATCGTGGCCTGCCGTGTCAGGCGGCAGTGGAGGCTATTACGAACGAAGTGAGAACGCTGGGCGCCGGCGATCAGTATGACGACATCACCATGATTTTGGGCAAGTGTAAAGCTGGCGTGGGCTAAGTCATCGAGTAACTTGAAGTTGTGGCAAGAACGTCGGCGAAGCAGAGTAGAATTGTGTCGTCCTTCCGCGATGTGCGCACATGTACGTTCGGCTCACTTTCGCCAGCGTTCTGCTGTTGATGGCTTTTCCCTCGTGGATTGCCCGCGCACAACAATCATCGCAAACAGCTCCGTCCACGACCGACCGCGAGAGAGCAGGGCTTCGAGGTCCAGTTAAGACCGTCACCGAGGAGCAGACATTTCCTGGTCCCGATGGCCGGCAGGTACGAACGACCAACACGACACAGTACGGACCTGACGGCCGAAAACTCGAGCAGCGACAGGGAAACTCGGATCGGTCGGAGTGGGTAACGAAGTACAACTATTTCTCAAACGGGCGTCTTTCCAAGACCACGTCCGGCAAAGCGGGATCCGCGCCCGATTCGGAAACGACCTATTCATACGACGACCTCGGGAGGCTGATTGGGATGAGGTCTGGCGACAAGACCCAAACCCGGTACCAATACGACGAGAACGGGCGCAAGTCTCTTACTGTAACATTCGAGCCAACACCACTCGATGCGAACACAGCCTATGCACCACAATGGGAAGGGACTGACTTGGGCTTTGCTGATTATCAGGGCGGCACCCTCACCACGTCTTACAACGAGCGGGGTGTGGCAACGGGGGCGGAGTTCCACGATCTAGACGGGAAACTGGTGGGGCATATCGTGCGTAAGTTCGACCCGGAAGGTCGTGTGATCTCTGAGGAACAGATCGCCGATGCCCCGGCCCGGGTCCCGCTTCCGGAAGAACTACGCTCCAAGCTCAATCCAGAACAGCTTAAGACGATCGGTGCGTTTATGGGTGGCGCCATGCAGAACAGAGCTAATTTCTACACTTATGATGAAAAAGGTCGCGTGACTGAGCGTCACAGGAGAGGTGGGCCTTTTGACGACGAGGTCACCATCACGAAATACAACGATTATGGAGACAAGGTTTCGGAGCTCACCACGACAACCATGAATTCGGCAGTGGGCAGAACATTCAGCCTCACAGAAACCGGGGCTATGATTCCCGCAGGGGAGTCCAAACCGCCTGAGCCGCCTTCCGTCTACGAAATGCAATACACCTACCAATACGATGGTTATGGCAACTGGACCGAGCAGACGATGGCTGGCCGCTCTCACCCCGACGAAGCGTTTGGATCCGGCACAACCTATCGTCGGAAGTTGAGTTATTACTAGCCTGACTTTCGCAGTTCGCGAGTGACTCGGCGGTGGTAACAATCGGAAGTCGAGTGCTTGCAATGCCGCTCTTCGAAAAAGCGGCTGGGTAAAGACCTACTCTCTTTTCACTCTGCTGGACTT
>Ga0335077_10001602_pt1 | contig 26945 bp, 24 predicted proteins | sample Lox_Sample_31_FD_207151 | JGI IMG/M metagenome (GOLD analysis project Ga0335077, IMG submission 207151) | Soil microbial communities from Loxahatchee National Wildlife Refuge, Florida, United States - Lox_Sample_3.1 | ecosystem: Environmental > Terrestrial > Soil > Wetlands | place: USA... | reverse complement strand
GATCTATTTCCGGTTGATCGCGCACGATTTTTCGGCCGAACTGGCCCAGGAAATTGTGAACCAGGCATTTGCTCGCCTGACTGCGGAGCCTGCTGCATTCTCGCGGTGGAAAACACCGTTTGACGCTGACGCCATCGAACATGAAGTTCGGAAAGAACTCGAACGTTTGGTTTCTGTGGATGCAACTCTAGACACGCCTGGCGAAGAAGCGCGCGTGGTCGTACTGGTGGGACCTCCCGGATGTGGAAAATCCACTACGCTGGTGAAGCTGGCAGTGCGCTATGGACTTGCGTCCTCCCGACGCGTGCACTTGATCTCGGCGGACACGAGGCGCATCGGCGCGGCGGAACAGTTGCGGACATTTGCGGCCATCATCGGTGCATCCTTCGACGCCGTGGAGACCCCGCATGCCCTCCAGCAAAGCATTGACGCCAACCGCCAAAAGGGATTGATCCTGGTGGACACGCAGGGCTATGGAGCAAAGGACATGGATGATGCCAAGGAATGGGCGCGGTTCTTCTCGCACCAGCCGGGCATTGAAGTTCACGTGGTAGCGCCCGCGTCGATGCGGAGCGCGGATCTGGGCTGCGTACTCGATCGCTTTGAAATCTTTTCGCCCGCCAGGCTGATTTTCACCCGCCTGGATGAGACCTCATCATCCGGCGCCATCATCGGCGAATCGGTGAGAACCGGAAAACCCGTTTCGTACTTGGCAACCGGCCAGGACATCCCCGAAGATATCGAGCCCGCTACGGCCGGCCGCCTGCTGGAGTTGGTGTTTGAACGCCCGGCGGCGCGAGCTGTTTCGGCCGCATAGAGTTGGAAGAACCGCGCATGTACACGTATCAGGCTGAAGAGGCCAGCAGCGCCGACCGCGAGCGGCTCATCCTGGAGCACCTGCCACAGGTGCGCCTCATCGCCCGCCGCATTCATGAGCGCTTGCCGGAGAGCGTGAGTCTCGACGATCTCATTTCGAACGGCGTGGTTGGCCTGATTGCCGCCGTGGATAAGTTCGATCCGTCGCAAAATGTGCAGCTCAAGACGTATGCGGAGCACAAGATTCGCGGAGCGATTCTCGACGGTTTGCGCGAAATGGACTGGGCGCCCAAGAACAAGCGCCGTAGAGCCAAGCAGATTGAAGCGACCATCGCGCTGCTCGAGCAACGCCTGGGACGCGCACCGGCGGAAGAGGAAATTGCCGTCGAACTCAAGGTGAGCGTGGAAGAGTACCGGCAATGGCTTTACGAAATCCGAGGACTCACGATCGGCAGTTTCGAATTTGCTTCCGAAGACCAGGATGGCGACCTGCTCGATTACATTCCCGACACGGAAGACAACCTTCCCTCGACTACGCTGGAGCGTTCCGAGCTGGAGCGGGTGCTGGCCCACGCCATCGAACAGATGCCTAAGGCGGAGCGGACCGTGTTGAGCCTGTATTACCACGAAGAAGCTACACTTCGCGAGATTGCGGAAATCATGGACATGCACCTGTCGCGCATCGCTCAGTTGAAGTCGCAGGGCATTCTGCGGCTGCGCACTTATATGGAACGGCACTGGTCGAGCAGGAGATAAGAATGACGGACACTTACGCACTGTTAATATCCGGAGTCGTGGCGGTCGCTGGGAGCTGCCTGCTCTACGCCTTTGTATTGCATATGCAAATGAGGACGCTGGTGCGAAAAAGCCGCGAGCAGCGCGATGACGTGGAAGGCCGCGTCACGCAGCTCGCCGAAACCGCTGAGCGGCTGAAGGCGCAACTGGCCGAGATGGAAAAGCCGCAACCGGTGGCTGCGCAGCCGCTGAATCTCAACAGGCGCGGCCAGATCCTGCGCATGCGGCGCCGCGGCGAACGCCCCGAGACCATCGCCGGCGCCCTGTCCATTCCCCGCAACGAAGTGGAACTGCTGCTGAAAGTGCACGACCTGTCGCTGGGACGGGTGGAAAACGACGCGATGCCGGCGCAGGTTTCATAGACCGGAGCGGTAGCGCACCTCGAGCAACACGCCGTGCTGCGACAAGCCAGCTCGCACGCCTTTTCATCGCCCTCCGTTTGACGTATACTCCCCACATCGCGGTTCGGGGCTCGCGACAAGGAGAGTGCCATGACGTTTGTGACCAGCCCTCTCACACGCACGCAGTTGCTGGAGGAAATCCCTCAGATTGTGGGATGGCTTCGATCCAACGGAATCGACGACCTGTTGATCGAGTACGGTTCGGGCTGCAAGCTGGAGCCGGAGTTGCTCTGGCGGGATATCGAAGTGCGCCTCGCGGATCTGGTCCCGTTTATTGAGAGCAGCATCGAGAACGGGATCTACGCGCCAGGCGAGGCAGATCTCGTGGTGCAAGATCGAGGCCGGACGTTTGAATGCCTGTTCTGCCACGAATCCGACATTCATCTGGCAACCGACGACGAGGGCATCCTCACGCAAGCCGCCCAACGCTGGCTGGACAAGGGCTATGGAGGTTTCAAGCTGGCGGCCAGCGAGGATTGGGAGCCGCTCTAAGGCTTAGGTAGAATCAACAAGCGGACCAGTCAGGCTCCTGCCTGGCGCAGGGAATTCCCGCAGGCTATGCCCGTATCGATCGACCAAATCGTCGTTCAGCTTAGCGCGCACATGTCAGATGAACAGAAGCTGGCATACATCGTGCGGTTTACCAAGGAGCGCCGGAATCCCAACACCGCTCTGCTGCTGTGCCTTTTCCTCGGTGGCGTCGGAGCGCAGCACTACTATATGGGTCGAGTGGGAAAAGGCATTTTGTGCACGCTCTTCGCGTGGACCCTGGTGCCGTTTGTCCTCTCGCTCTTCGCGGGCCGCAAAATTCGAGCCGATGTCCAGCGGCATAATTTCGCGAGAGCTGTGGAACTCGCCGCAACATATTGCCCGGGCCTTCAGGTGGACTTCGCCGCCGATGGCATCACTCTGGAACCGCTTTTCCCTATCATGCGGTCGGTGCTCGCCGTGGCGCTGGGGTATGTCGTAATGCTGGTGGCGCAGCTTGGAGGAGACACCGCACTGACCGCCGTGGCGCCCGCGATCATGCCCCAGCCGGGCGAGGCGCCAGAGCCGGCTTACTTCGGTTTTCGGCTGGGTACCGGCTTCTTCTTTATTGCCATGGGCGGGTACACCTCGGCGCTGCTGGCGGGGCGCTCCGAAATGAAACAGGCTCTGAGCGTGGGCGCGCTATCGATCGCCGCCGGCATTCTCGAGGCGTTCTACTTCTCCGGAGAGCAGCCGCTGTGGTACTCGATCGGACTCATGTTTCTGTCGATCCCCGCGGCGCTGGTGGGAGGGTACGCGAGGCTGCGGCAGGTGGAATCGCCGAAGACGCGAGTAGCCGAAGCCGACTAGGCTGCACAGGGGCGTGCGGACAGGATACGCTGTTTGATAGCGTCATGGCATTCCCTGAATCGCCGCCTGATGGCACGCGCCAGCGGCTGACCGACCTTCGGAACGGCCTTCTGCACCTTCACAAGACTCTCCTCGATTCCGAGTCCGCGACCTATGATCACGACATTGCAAGGATCACCTCGAAGGGGCAGTTGCTCAACCTGGTGTTGCATGACCCGTACTTTGCGTGGCTGCACGAGCTCTCCGAGCTCGTGGTGCTGATCGACGAAACGCTGGACGCCAAGGAGCCGGTCACGCCCCCGGACGGCGACCGGCTGCTGACGCAAGCGCGCGAGCTGCTGGCGCCCGCCGCGGCGACCAGCGATTTCCGCAAGCATTACCTCGAGGCCTTGCAGCGCGATCCCAATGTTGTGATGGCGCACGCCCAGGCCATGAAGATGCTGGCCCATCTTGGGGGACCCAAGTCAGAGAGGAGAACACAACAAGATGAACCCGAATGACGTGGAACGGCGCGAATCTATTGGCGGGATGGCTGCAGTGGCCGCGGCCAGCGTTTTGCGCGCCGCGGATTCGGGCGGCATGATCTAACCTCGGCACAACCGAGCCTCATGCCGGGCGAAGCAGTGGGCCCGGCTGGTTGAATCGTAGTACGTTGTTCCGCATGTGCGCGTTCCGCTGACTCAAAACGCGACCGGCCGAACCTGGTTATCCGCAACGCTGTTTGCTCCCCACGCATCTAACGAGTAAACTGGTGAATTCTCATGGGATTAGGGAAGCTGGGCCAGGCTCTGACTGCGCGCGAGGTCTTCGATCTCGTTCGGGATGACCTCGAGCGCGTGGAAAAAGAGATCACCCGGGAATCGGTGGCGTCGGTCGACGCGATCACTGCCATCGGCCAATACCTGCAGGAGGCCGGCGGGAAACGCCTGCGTCCGTCGCTGCTGCTGCTCTCTTCTAAGCTCATCGGTGACGGCGGCGAGAGCGCGGTCCGGCTCGGCGCCGTGGTCGAAATGATCCACGCGGCAACGCTGGTTCACGATGATGTGATCGATGCCGCGCAGACGCGCCGCGGCCGTCCTTCGACCAACGTCCAGTGGGGCAATCACACGTGCGTGCTCGCGGGAGACTGGCTTTACATGCAGGCCTTTCAAATGGCGCTGCGCGAGCGCAACTTCCACACGCTCGATCTGCTCATCGGCTTGACGCAGATGATGGTGGAAGGCGAGCTGTTGCAGTTGGAGCGGATTGGCCGGATCGACGTCACCGAAGCCGATTGCATGGAGCTGGTGGATCGCAAAACGGCTTGCCTGTTCTCCGTTTGCGCGAAACTGGGGGCCCTGGTGGCCGGCGCTGATTCGCAAACCGAGGAAAGGCTCGGCGAATACGCCTGGAACTTGGGAATGGCGTTCCAGTTGGTGGACGACGTACTGGACTTCACCGCTCGCGAAACCACGCTCGGCAAGCCGGTAGGCGGCGATCTGCGGGAAGGCAAAGTAACCCTGCCGCTGGTGTATGCGCTCGAGCGCGCTTCAGCCGACGAACGGCGGCTGGTGGAACTGGTGCTCGCCGGCCGCAGTTATGAGCGCGTGCCGCTGCGGCAGATCCTGGGAGTGGTCGAGAAATATCACGGCATCGAGCGCGTCCGCGAACGCGCCCAAGCCTTCACAGACAAGGCGCGCCAGTTGATTGGGGAGTTTCCCGAGTCCCCGTACCAGCGGGCGCTCTACGGCATTACTGACCTGGTGACGGATCGCGATCACTAGTTGGACCGGCATTTGCCGCACTGGTTCGCGTTTTGCGCAAACCCGCAGGCACTCTTTTACGATCCGATTTTGGACGCCACGCCGATCCCGAACGCGGCCTTGACGCCGTCAGTCTTGCCGCCGGGCATTCGTACGCAACAACGCAAGCTCCCGTACCAGTATCGTTGACCTCTGTTCCAACTCACGGATGCGGGACAGCAACAGCAGCAGCGTGAAGGCCAGGCTGGGAATCGTAACGTAGAAAAACAGATCCGCGCCGCGTCCCACACCGGCCAGCTTGGCGAGTTGATTGGCCAACTCCGGCTGCATCACGACGGTAGTCGCCAACACGAACATACCCACGACGATGATGCGATCCCACAATTTGGATCGCCATTTCCGAAAATAGAGGGCAACGCCTGACACCAGCAAGACCACGAGAATTGGTTGGATGGGGATCATCGGAATAGTTTCTCCATGAGCAAATCGATCACAATGTTGAAAGAATTCCAGAAAGGCTGGCCCTTGCTTCTGGAATATGCGGAATAGCGAATCGCCGCCGGAACCTCGATGTACCTCAGGCCCTTACGGCGGATTTCGGCAAGAATCTCGGTGCCATGCGCAAACCCGTTTTCACGCAACTGGATCTCCCGCATCGCCTTCCGGGACAGGGCACGGAAGCCGTTATGCGTGTCCGAGAGCCACAAACCGGTGAAGATTCCCGAGACAACGATGCCGATTCGCAGTAGGAGACGGCGCAGCGCCGGTATCTGGCCCACATCCTCGGAACGGAGAAACCTGGACCCGAGTACGACGTCGGCACGGTCGTCCAAGATGGGTTCCACCAGGGCCGGGATGCTGTCAGCGGGATGTTGCCCGTCCGCGTCGAAGTGAACCACGATCTCCGCCCCGTGCCGGAAAGCGTATTCCATGCCGGTCTGCAGCGCAGCGCCTTGACCGAGGTTGACCACATGCCGCAGACCGGCGATGGGAAGACCTCTGAGCGCATCCAGCGTGTGGTCGGAAGAACCGTCATCAATCACCACCACCGTGTAACCGGCATCGACCAGCGGCGTCACCGTATCACGCAAGGCGCGCGCCTCGTTGAAGGCCGGAACGATGACGTATATGGATGAGTTCGCAAAGTCTTTGTCGCGTGTTTCAGACCGCACAGCTTACTGTCTCCCGGGTGCGCGCGCGGCGGCCGCTTGTTGCGATTGGGCCCATGCCAGATTGTTGCGCGCGAGTATGAAATCCGGCTTCAGGCGAAGCGCCTCTTTGGCGGCGCGAACCCCTTCCTCATATTGCCCCAGCGCATTGTGGGCCGCTGCGATGTTGTTATAAGCCTCGGCATAGCCGGGGTTGAGGTCGATCGCTTGCCGCGCGGCACGGATACACTCTGCGAATTGGCCGGCCCGGTAATAATCAAGCGAAAGGGTTACCAGACTCCCGGCCGTCGGCGTTGATCCGCCGGCAGCCTGGAGAGGCCGCAGACGCGCCAACAGCTCTCGTGGCGCTGGGTCCGCCTGGTTCTTTTGAACTCCGATCTCGAGTAATGCGATAGCCTCTTGCGATCGGTGACGCTCGGCGAGCCAGCGCGCGTAGTAAAAATAAGACTGCGAATCATTCGGAGCAAGGAATTGGGCTCGCCGGAAATGTTCCTCCGCGTCCGTGTCCCGCCCCACCGCGCCTAACGCGATGCCGATGTTGATGTGCAACAGAGAGTAGTCCGGGCTGAGGGACAGCGCCTGTTCGAAGGAGCGCTGCGCGCCGGCGAAATCGCCCTTGGCCATTTGTGTCAATCCGTAGTTCATATGGCCCCGGCCATTGCGAGGGCTCTTCTCCGTCACGTCGCGCCAGAGAGTCTCTTCGGTGCGCCAGACCTCGTTGCGCTGCCACGTGCTAAGGCCGCACGCGAGCAGGGAGAGCGCGGCGACAACTGCCGTTAGCCGAAGTTCCCTGCCGATTGCGAGGCGCACGGTCCATACCGCCGCCATGCTGAGACCGACAAACGGGAAGTACATCCGATGGTCATTCAGGACTTCCGCAAGAGGCACCCACGACGTCGGAGCCAAAGCCAGCAGAAACCACACGATGCCGAACGCGATGGGGCGCGTGCGCACAACTCGGGACGTTCGCCACGCAGCATACCCGAGCGCGGCGACAAACAGGAGGCCTGCCAATACCCGCGGATCTGATGTGCCGGCTACTATCGGATAATCCGAGTCCGCGCTTAGATCGGATGGAGAGAAGAAGGATCGGAAATAGTTCCAGATGACAGAGGGCTGCGTGAGCCGGTAGAGAGCCGGATTGCTTCCGCCGGGCGCGAACCCGCCGGCTTCCATCCACGTTACAAAACCACCCAGGACGAAGCAGGCAATCAGCGCCGGGGCCGATCTGGCCAGGGTTCGCCGGATGTTCCACTCCTCTTCAAACAGCAGAATGTAAGTGAAGAGAATTCCCGCGAACATAGCGGCGGGCGTCTTCGCCAGGATGGCCAACCCTGCCGGAACCAGATAAAGACCTGTGTACCGTAGTCTGGGCAGCCGGATGTAGAAAACCATGCTGCCAAGCACTCCAACCGTCGAAAGAATCTCCCCGCGTTGAATGACGTAATTCACCGTTTCCGCCATCACCGGATGGAGAGCGTACAGTGCTACCGCGAAGAGCGCAAACCACCGGCTCAATTCCTCGGAGGCCGGCTCGGTGGCGCTGAAGATGGCTAAGAATAGCCCATACATCAGGACGAGTTGCACCATGTACCACAAGAACGTGGAGACTTGGAAGTACAACGGATTCGGTCCTTTTCCCATCCAATAGTCCAGTGCCAGCGAGGACATTAGCAGCGGCCGATAAGACTGATGACCCGGCAGGATACTGAAGGTGCGCGCGTCCGTAAAAAAATGCGGGAGGTTATGTAAGTCGCCGATGTTCGGGTTGTTGGTGATGGTGTGGAAATCATCGAAATGAAACCCGTTCTCGAAATGGTTGGAGTAGATGAGAACGATAGCCGCTAACGTAAGCGCAATGGCAGCCGGGAAGAGTCTATGGCGCACGGTGTTCCAAGATACCACTGCCGAGCCAGCGCGGAGCCAAAGGCACACGAGACTACAGGTCCACCCGGTACCCCCAGCTGAGGCGTGCTCGTACTACATCTAATGGGACTTTCTGACGAAGAACATTATCCGCATGAAGACAAACTTCTTGCAAGTTCGAACCACTTTGGATAGCATGGCAGACTGCGCGGCCGGAAACGGGAGTAATCGGCGGGTAACTAAGGTGCATCCGATCCTGCGGACGCTTGGTAACTAAGAGTACTTGCATGGTGAAAACTTTTGTCTGTGGTGTAGTGCGATGCGCGGTGCTGGTTGTCTTCTGGGCGGCCTGCTTCCTTTCCATCGGTCGGATCGGCGTTCTGCGAGCCAACAATTTTTCGCCAGTAATCAACAGCACCACCGAGGTCACCAGCGTCCATCCCGCGCAGATCGAGATCTTCGGCTCGGGCCTCACGGGCAAGCCATGGTGCGGAGCCCCCGGGGTTTCACTCGCCGGCACGCCTTTGACCGTAATCAGTTTCACCAGTACTCAGGTTGTGGCGCTTCTGCCCGACAACGTCGTCAACACTCCAGGAACCTATAACCTGGCACTTACCATCTGCGGTGCGATGAACGGCAAGGATGACAGTAACCAAGTTGTCTTCTTCGCGGTGCTAGGAGCCCAAGGCCCTGCCGGAGTAACCGGGCCGACCGGCGTCACCGGCCCGCCCGGCCCTAGCGGTGCCGCTGGACCCCCCGGACCCACTGGCGCTGCCGGTCCGGCCGGACCTACTGGACCCACGGGACCCACTGGATCTACAGGAATTACGGGCGCAACCGGGCCCGCTGGATCCGCCGGCGCAGGCGGACCTACGGGACCCCCGGGACCCACGGGGCCCACTGGACCCACAGGAGTTACGGGCGCAACCGGGCCCGCTGGACCCGCCGGGGCAGCCGGACCAACTGGACCTACGGGACCCACTGGACCTACAGGAGTTACGGGCGCAACCGGGCCCGCTGGACCCGCCGGGGCAGCCGGACCTACTGGACCCACCGGACCCACTGGCCCTTAAGGAACTCAAAACCGATTCCTGTGACTTGAGCGAACAAAAAGAATGCCCAGCACCGGTCAGCATAAGGTCGCAAAGACGAGATGGGGTGTGATCGCCATGGCCCTGCTGGCTGGGGTTCCCATCCTGACAGTCCGGGCGAATGATTCGTCTCTCTCCGTGAGTCGCGTCCGTGTAGTCACAGGCGTCAATCCCGTCCAACTCGAAATCATTGGATCGAACCTTCCGGCTCGCGTTGGTAACTGCTATTCGCCTGCTTTCACCATGGGTGGGATCGCTCTCCAAATCGTGACCTCATCCAAGACTCAGGTGACGCTCCTCGTCCCGGCCACCATAGCGAACAGCCCTGGGACGTATGCGCTGATTGTGAGGAGTTGCTACCAGGGCAACGGGGTGACCGTACCTGTTTTGATCGGCCCGCAGGGCCCGAGCGGCGCCACTGGGCCCATCGGCCCCGCTGGACCCGCCGGCGTCAGTGGGCCAGCTGGAACAATCGTTGGACCTACCGGACCCACCGGTCCCACAGGTGCACCTGGACGAACAGGAGCCGCTGGTACGGCGGGCAGCTTCGGCGTGACCGGACCCACCGGAACGACCGGACCGACCGGACCCGCTGGCCACACCGGTCCGGCGGGCGCGGCGGGTGCAGCCGGTGCGTCAGGCGTTAGTGGTCCCACCGGACCTACGGGCCCGCCCGGCCCAAGCGGTCCGCAGGGTGCCGCAGGTGCGCTTGGAAGTGCGGGTCCCACCGGAACGACGGGGCCGACAGGTCCTCCCGGACCCACAGGGCCCGCTGGTGCAGTTGGCCCGGCCGGAACGCCCTAACACGAGCCAACAGCGTCGCTGGCCGCGCAAAATGGCGGCTCCTAGCCGGCGCTGACGCTCCTCACTTCCTCAGTGCTTCCCGCTCTTGTCTGAGCTGTCGCTACTGGCTTTGGCCGGCTCCGAGCCGGAGTGGCTGGGTTCGGCCGGCTTGGCCGGCGGGTCCGTATGATGGACGGGCGGATCTGTGTGGCGATCCGGCGGCTCGATGGGATGGACGCGCTGGGGTTGAGGATGTTCGGGTGGACTACCGCTATCCGAGGTCCCCGGTGCCTTCGCGGCCGGAGCCGGTGAACCGGGATCGCGCGGCCGCCGCCGCGGCTGGTCTTCCGGCGGATTCACCACGATGATTCCGGTGTAGGCGGGCGCGGGGTAATATATGTCGACTGGCAGTGGCAAAGGCCCGTCGATAGGCCCCGCGGAATCGGGTATCGGGGCGGCCGCGGGCTCGGGTGGAACGGGAGGCGCGGGTGGCACCGCGGCCATCTCCGGCTCTGAACTTTCCTCGTAGGTGACACCCGGCACTATGGGTACAACGCGTGTGCTGCCGGCGCGCAAGACGGGCCGAACGGCGTCCAGCCGCGCGGCATCCATCGCCGGGGATGGCGGCCCCACTACGAACACGGCCTCGGTAGTCTTGAGTTTGTCGGCTTCGTCGCCGGGAAGCAGCTCGCGGGTGTTCTCTTTCCATTTGCCTACCGTCGTATTGGCGCGCGCGTACAATTTCGGAACTGCGCGGGCATCCCAGCTCTCGCCGGGGGCCAGAGGTCCCCATCCCACCAAGCTTGTCTCACGCAGCCAGTAAGCCTCGCCGGGCTTGAAGACCGCGGTTTTTGCGGGTGCCCACACCCAGCCAAATCCGCTCTCCTCCATCCAGCGGCCGTAGTGGAAGGGCAGCCAGCCCCAAGATTCGCCGGGCACCCACGTGTAGCCGAACTCGTCGTACCAGACCCACTGGCCATTGCGGTAAGGAATCCAGCCCGCCGGAACCTTTGGTTTCCATACCGCGCCGGCATCGTTGCTGACGATCCAGGATCCGTTCGCATCCAGATCCACCAGTCCATAGCGCAAGCCGGGCAGATGGCGCGCCGAACCGCTGGTGGCCAGCGCCCTGTCGCGCTGCTCATTCCAGCCATCGGTATCCATCGGGGCGATCTCGCGATACAGGAAGAAACGCGTGGGACTGGCTTTTTCCACGCGCGTCATCTCGCCTTCGGCCAGATCCATTTCGGCGCCGGGTGACGAGAACCGTACCTTGCCTTCGAGGACCGCGATCTGCGTCGCGTCGTCGCGCGCCTCCAGACGCACCCGCGTACCCACGCGCACCGTGGCTTGGGCGCCGGGCAGCACCAGGATCATGGCATCGCGACGGTCCGGCTCGCCGGTGAAATACGCCACACCGTGATCGAGCGACAGCACGGTGACGCGCTGGCCGGTGGAAAGGCGTGTGTAATCGGAAAGTTCGCAGAGCGCATCGCCGGTAAGCCGAAATGCGCTGCCGTCATCCAGTTCCATCTCCAGCCGCGCGCCCGGCGCCGTGCGCAGCCACGCGGATTCCGTCAGCGGCAAGTTGCGTGTTACCGGGCGCCAGGGGTCGGCGGGGTGGAGTTGTACTTCGACTTTGCCTTCCAGTTCGCCCGCGCGCGCTACACGTGCGGGTGTGGCGGCGAACGCCATTGGAAGCGTCACTGAGAAAAGGCAGCAAGCCAGAATTTTCATGGCTGGAACCTCGCGTTACTTTGACGGCGCGGCAGCCGCCACCGTTGCAGCTGAATCGTTCACGGCGAGTACCATAAGTATATGACCGATGCGGCACTCATGGAGCACATCGCGCGACTGCCGCATGCCAAGGCTAACTTCAAGCAACTGATCCGGGAGCTGGGTCCTCGCATCCCTGGCCGGCAGGAACTTGAGACGATGCTGGCGCGGCTGGTGGCTCAGGGCGCACTGATCGAGACGCGCCCGGGCCATTTCGTGGCTACGTCCGGCAACCGCGAATTCGCGGTGGGCCGGCTTTCCATGCATCGGGATGGCTATGGCTTCTTGATTGCCGATCGCCCGCTCGAAGGGATTGCCGGCGACATCTATATTCCGGGAGATGCCTCCGGCAACGCCATGCACGGGGACCGCGTAGTGGTCCGCATTGCGCGCATCGAACCCGGCGGCCGCGCAGACGGCGAAATCGTCAAGATTCTCAAGCGCGCGCACCCCACCGTGGTGGGCGAATTTCACGTTCGGCGCCAGCGCCTGTTCGTCATTCCTCACGATGAACGCCTGCACGATTGGATCGAGATTCCCGAGGACCTGGCCATACCGGCGCCCTCCGCGCAGATCGACCGCATCGGTCCCAAGCCGCTCGCCATTGCCGATCCCGAGAAGCTCGACGGCATGATCGTCAACGTCGAGGTGCTCGAATATCCCGAGAATGGCGCGCGCGCCGTGGGCCGCGTGGTGGAAATCCTGGGATCGCCGGACGATTTCGGCATCGATGTGGAAATTGTCATCCGCAAGCATCATCTGCCGCACCGCTTCCCGCCGGAAGTGGTGGAGCAGGCCGAGGCGGTTCCGGGCGTCATCGCGGTGTGGGAACTGGCGGACCGCCAGGACTTCCGCGCACTGGATATCGTGACCATCGATGGGGAAACGGCGCGTGATTTCGACGACGCGGTGTGGGTGGACCGGCTGCCCAACGGCCATTTCGCGCTTCAGGTGCACATCGCCGATGTAAGCCACTACGTCCGTCCGGGCACGCCCATCGATGCCGAAGCCCGCCTGCGGGGCACCAGCGTCTACTTTCCGGACCGCGCCGTGCCCATGCTGCCGTTCGAGCTTTCCACCAATATCTGTTCGCTCAACCCGCACGTGGACCGGCTGGTGGTCTCGGCCCTGATGGAGTTCGATCACGCGGGCGACATGGTCGCGCAGAAGTTTGTGCGCGGCGTCATCCGCAGCGCCGAGCGCATGACCTACACCGATGTCCATCTGGTCCTGGAAGGCGACAAGGGACTGCGCGACCGGTACGGCGCGCTAGTGGAACGCTTCGAGCTCATGCGCGAGCTGGCGGAAATCCTGAACCGGAAGCGCGTGCGCCGCGGATCCATCGACTTCGATCTGCCGGAGCCGCTGATCGAGTTCGACCAGTGGGGCGCCATGACCGGCGTGGTGCGCGCTCCGCGCAACATCGCGCACAAGATCATTGAGGAATTCATGCTCTCGGCCAATGAGGCGGTGGCCGCGCATTTGCAGGCATCCGGTCTGGCGTCCATCTACCGCATCCACGAACATCCCGATCCCAAGCGTGTGATGGAGTTCGAAGAGGTGGCCGCGCACTTCGGCTACTCGCTGGGCGTGGGCGCCATTCCAGTCAAGAAGTTCGCCTACGCCGACAAGCGGCGCGACGGCCACAAAGTCCGGCGCGACATCGTGCTGCCCGGCGAGGTCAAAATCTCGCCGCGGCATTACCAGAAACTGGTGGCCAAGATTGAAGGCAAGCCGGAAGAGCGCATTCTGAGTTACCTGATGCTGCGATCGCTCAAGCAAGCGCGGTACTCGACGGACAACGTCGGACACTTCGCGCTGGCGGCGGAGCACTACACTCACTTCACCTCGCCCATTCGCCGTTACCCCGATCTGATGGTGCACCGGCTGCTGACGGCTTCGCTCGATGGCTGGGGCTACTCTACGCTCCCGGAACTTAGTGCGGTTGCCGATGAGTCCTCGCAGTCCGAGCGCCGGGCGGCGGACGCTGAGCGGGAATTAGTCGAGTGGAAGAAAACCAAGTTCATGGCCGACCGGGTGGGCGAGGTGTTTGACGGCCTGATCATCAGTACGACAAAGTACGGCCTGTTCGTCGAACTGGCCGACCTGTTCATCGAAGGGCTGGTACCGCTCGATTCACTCCCCGGCGACCGCTACACCTACCACGAAAACGTTCGCAAGATTATCGGGCAGCGCTCGCGCCGTGAGTTTTCGATCGGCGACCGCGTCCGCGTACTGCTCGAGCGTGTGGACACCGTGGAACGAAAGCTCCAGTTTTCGCTGGTGGAGGAGCCGCCTGCCCGGCAAGGGAAAAAGCAGCGCCGTCCGCACTGATGGCGGGCGACAATTTACCGTTTTTGTATCCTTTTTCTGATACCGGTGCATACATTTCTGCCCATTTATTAACCATTAGTCCGAAATCCACATTCCTCAGAGTTAATCAATTTTAGTCCTCTTTTTTCGGCATTGATGATTGTTGGACAAACACTTAGAGTCAGTACTGCAACTAAAATCGCAACTCAATTTTGGCAACGAAAAGGTGGCGTGAATGCCCGGTATTTTCACAAATTTCGAGCGTCAGACACGAGGTCATCAGAAAATACACGGGCGGTTTCGGACGAATTGTCTCCGTTTGCCTGCGGCGGCTCTTCTTCTCCTGGCCGCCGGCTCGGCCTCCGGACAGGATACGCTGAGTCTTGCGTCCGGTTCCGTGGCGGCCGGCCAAACTGTTTCGTTGGATCTTTCCCTTACTGCCCCAGCCAGCGGCGGGCCGGCAGGTCTCGAATGGACGTACAGTTACCCGGCGTCCACCTTCAGTTCGGTGTCGGTGGCGGCGGGACCCGCGGCTGTTGCCGCTGGGAAATCCGTTTCCTGCAGCGGTGGCTCAGGATCGTACACTTGCATGCTGTTTGGTCTCAACAGCCTCACGCTGAGCAGCGGCGTGGTGGCTACCGCAACTTTTACGACGCCGGCGGCCGTGGCCAGCACGTCGTCCTCTATCCAGATTTTGAATAGTACCGGGGTTACGCTGGGCGATAGCGCCGTGAGCGTCACGGCAACCGGCGGCCAGGTGAACGTCATTTCACCGTATACCGTAACCGGCATGACCTGCTCGCCGGCAATGGTCACCATTCCCGGCTCCGCCGCTTGCAGCGTGGCGTTATCCGCTCCCGCTCCGGTCGGAGGCTTGACCGTAACGACGGGCGTTGCCTCGGGGGCGAGCGTCACAATTCCACCGTCCGTGGTGGTTCCCGCAGGTTCGAATTCCGCCAATTTCACCGTTTCAGTCGCCGCAGGTTCTTCATCCACTGCAGTGGCCGCGAACGTGTCCGCGGCGGCCGCCAAAACGGCCGTGCTGTCCGCCAGTCTGAACGGCACATCGCAGAACTTCACGCTCACGCTTACAAGTCCACCGCCTGCCAGCATCGCGGCGAGCGCGGGTACGCCGCAGACCGCGGCGGTGAGTACAGCCTTTGCCGCGGGCTTGCAGGCCATCGTGAAGGATGCGTCCAACAACCCGGTTAGTGGGGTGACGGTAACTTTCACGGCGCCGGGGAGCGGGGCCAGCGCGACGTTTGCGGGATCCGCGACGGCCGCGGCGTTGACTAACGCCAGCGGGATTGCCGTGTCGCCCGTGCCGCTGGCCAACGCTGTTGCGGGGGCCTACAGCGTGTCGGCAGCGGCGCCAGGCCTGACGCCGGTGACATTTGCCCTGACAAACACCGTCGCGGTGTCCTCACCTGGAAGCGCGACGTTTGTCAAGATGGACACAACCACGCAAGGCAACTGGAAATCGGTGTACGGCAAGGACGGGTACAACGTAATCCTGGATGGGGCGAGCAACCCCTCTTACGTCACCCCGGCAGCATCCGGACAGTCGAATTACACTTGGGCTGCCTCCACCTCCAGCGCGCGCGCCCTGCAGAAGGCTACCAATCCAGCCGATCGCATCGCGGCCACGTGGTTCGCGAACTCTCCGTTTACGATCGACATGAACATCGGCGATACGGCGACCCATCAGGTGGCGCTGTATTTCCTGGATTGGGACAGCACGGCGAGACGGGAGAAGATCGACGTTCTGAATGCGAGCGGGACGGTGCTGAACACGCAGACCTTAACGTCGAGTTTCAATGGCGGCATCTACCTGCTGTGGAACGTTAGCGGACACGTGAAGTTCCGGATCACGCCCAATGCCGGCGCCAATGCGGTGGTTTCGGGATTGTTCTTCGACGCGCCGACAAGCTCGGCAGCAACGGCGACGTTTGTCAAGATGGACGCAACCACGCAGGGGAACTGGAAATCCGTGTACGGCCCCGATGGGTACAACGTAATCGCGGATGGGACGAGCAACCCATCGTATGTAACCCCGGCAGTGTCCGGGCAGTTGACGACTACCTGGGCTGCTTCCTCGTCCGACCCGCGCGCCCTGCAAAGGGCTACCAATCCCGCCGGCCGCATCGCGGCCTGTTGGCACTCGACCGCTCCGTTTACGATCGACATGAACATCAGCGATACGGCGACCCATCAGGTGGCGATGTATTTCCTGGATTGGGACAGCACCACGAGACGGCAGACGGTCACCGTGCTGGATGCCAACGGGACGGTGTTGAACACGCAGGCGTTGACATCGAGTTTCAATGCGGGCGTCTACCTGATATGGAACGTGAGCGGACACGTGCAGTTCCGCATCACGCCCAATGGCGGAGCCAATGCGGTGGTTTCGGGCTTGTTTTTCGAGCCATAGCCGCCGCCCAGGGCGCACATCCCTGGATGTGCTGAATTTCCCCTGCGCGAGCCAGGTGCAGTATCCTAAGCAGGTCCATGTCCCTCCTGCTGGCTCTGCTCCTGGCCGCTGCCAGTCCCTACGACACCGTCGTCCGCAACGGCCGCATCATCGACGGCACCGGTTCGCCCTGGTACTCCGGCGACGTCGGCATTCGTGACGGACGCATTGCTGCGATCGGCAATCTGACCGGCGCCTCTGCCCGCCGAACCATCGATGCGCACGGGATGGTGGTCGCCCCCGGCTTCATTGACATGCTGGGACAGTCCGAGTTGACTATCCTGGTTAATCCCCACCTGCCGTCCAAGATTTATCAAGGCATCACGACAGAGATTACCGGCGAAGGCAACTCGGTGGCTCCGGTCACCGACGCCATGCTCAAAGCCGACCGCCTCACTTTTGAGCACTACGGCATCAAGCCCGACTGGCACACGCTGCGCGATTATTTCGCCCGCCTGGAACACCAGGGTATCGGCATCAACCTGGCGACGTACGTCGGGGCCACTCAAGTTCGCCGCGTGGTGCTTGGCGAGGTTAACCGCGCTCCCACTGTCGCCGAACTCGATCGCATGCGCGCCCTGGTGCGCGAAGCCATGCAGGATGGCGCGGTTGGTCTGTCCACCTCGCTCCAGTACGCTCCCGCCCCTTATGCCGGCACCGACGAACTCATCGCGCTGGCTGCCGAGGCCTCTAAGTTCGGCGGCATCTACGCCACCCACATGCGCAGCGAAGCCAACGCCATCTTGACGGCGCTCGACGAAACCGTCCGCATTGGGCGTGAAGCGAACATTCCCGTGGAAATCTGGCATCTCAAGGTAGCGGGCAAAGCAAACTGGGGCCGCATGCCTGAAGTGATCGCGCGCATCGAAGCCGCTCGCCGCTCGGGTGTCGACATCAGCGCCGATACGTACGCGTACCCCGCCGGTTCCAATACCTTTTCCGCCATCATCCCGCCCTGGGCGCACGACGGCGGGGACGCGAAGCTCATCGAGCGCCTCAAGGACCCGGCCACCCGCGCCCGCATCCGCCGCGAACTCGAGGACCCATCAGGCCAATGGGAGAACGAATGGCAGGAAGTAACCGGTCCGGAAGGCATCCTGATCGGCGCCGTCCAGAATCCCAAGCTGCTGCCGCTTCAAGGCAAGACCATCGCCCAGATCGCGCAGATATGGCACAAGGATCCCATCGACACGGTCTTCGATCTTCTCATCGAAGACGAGGCCTTCACGTCGGTGGCGATTTTCATGATGTCGGAGCCGGATATCGTATTGGCGCTCCAGCAGCCCTGGGTCTCGATCTGCAACGACTCGGAAGGAACCGCGCCTGACGGCATCCTGGGCAAAGAGCATCCGCATCCGCGCGCTTATGGAACCTTTCCCCACATTCTGCGCAAGTACGTCCGTGAAGAGCGCAAATTGCCGATTGAGGACGCTATCCGAAAGTTCAGCGCGCTGGCGGCGCAGCGCATGCGTCTTACCGATCGCGGGGTCTTGAAGGCCGGCATGTGGGCCGACGTCGTGGTCTTCGACCCGCGCACCATTCGCGACATCGCCACGTTCGACAACCCCAACCAGCTCTCCGAAGGCATGCGTTACGTCCTGATCAACGGAGTTCCTGTGATCGATGACGGCAAGATGACCAACGCGCTGCCGGGCAAGGTGCTAAGGCACCGCTAGTTCGCAGTGATCTTTCCTTCGCCGGCAATCAGCTTCAACTGCTTGCTCTCGTGGCCGCCTTCGCCAATGGTGACACCTTCACCACGCGATTCGAAACCTTTCAGGAATTCGGGGTCCTCATACGCGCCGTTCTCCACGTCCTCCCACGCAAACAGCTTGTAATCGCCCGGCGCAATGCCCTTGATGTGATAGCGCCCGTATTGGTCCGTGGTGTTTTCCTTGTAGAGCCGCCAGTGGCCTCGCTGCTCGGGCACCAGCACCACCGCGGCTCCGGTTGCCGGCTGATCCTCCGCATTCAAGACCACGCCCTCGATTTGACCACCGCGGCTCAACACAATCTCCAGCGTGCCTGCAGCACCACGGGACGCATCGATACCGGAGTCCAGAACGTCCTTGTCGCCCAGGCGCGCCGACTTGACGAAGTAATCCTCCGCGGCGTCCTGCAATTGCAGTTGGTATTGGCCGTTGGCAACGTTGTTCACAGTGAAGCTGCCATCGTTGCGCACCCGGCCGCTGAGCAAACCCAGAAAGCCGCTCGCCGCGGGCTCCAGCATGATCTGAAGATCGGCGAGGTTTTCAGGCGTCCGTCCTTCCACGCGCAAGAAGCCTTTCAATTCGCTCGCGGGACTCAATTCGAGAACGATGTTCTCGATGTCGCCTTCTCGTACGTCAATCGGCTGCTGTGCATTGAACGGTTTCTCTCCTTGCATCCATTGGGCGATCACAAAATACGCGCCGGGCGCCACGCCACGAAACTCGAATGCCCCTTGTGGATCGAGCGTGGGAGAACCCTGTACGAAGAAACCGCGGGTCTCCTCGCGTGGAACCAGCATCACGTTAGCCTGTTGGTTCTGCTGCCCTTTCGTGGGGAGAATGGTGCGCCCGCGAACCCGTGCCGTCCTGGTTTTCATGAGAGGGATGTCGATCCCACGCAACTGCACGCCTGGGCGCAGTTCGAGCGGCGCCGCGGCGGTAGCATCCGTGGTTCCTGGGTAATATGAGGCGGCGTATCTCGGTCCGTCAGCAGATTGGTCCATCTCGAATTGGGAATTCGCGCTCAGAAAATATCGGCCCGGAGCCAGGTCGAACAGCCGGTACTCGCCCAGGTCATTGGTGCTGGCAAAGTCCGCCGGCTGGTGCTGACGTTTCCCGCGCGAGTAACCGTACCGGAACAATTGCAGCGCCACTTGCGGCACGGGATCGCCATCCTCATCCAATACCCTCCCGCTGATCACGGCCTCAGGGGTCAAACGGATGACGAGGTCGCGTATGTGCTGGCCGGGGTCAAGCGAGAGCGTGATTCCAGCGTGCCCGGGACTGCGCGAGCCGTGTAGCATCGGCGCGTAGCCGCCCTTCATCACCATGAGCCGGTACTTGCCGGGCGCGATATCCTGCATCGCAAATGAGCCGCCGGAGCCGGTGGTGGTCGAATAACGCTCGCCTTGCGGTTTATCCGCCTGCGAGAGAATGAGGATTGCCTTTCTTACCGGCTCGCCCTTGATGGCGCCGGCGACGCGCCCTTCAAGCGTGCAGGTCTCCTCAGGCTTCTGGTTGTCCAACTGTACAGAGCGCTGCTGCGCTTGAATCAGCGGCGCGAAGAGGGCGAGCGAAAGCAGGCAGTTTTGACGCATGTTGGACGCTCAGTTTGCGGTCTTGCTGGCTTTGGTGTCCATTTCAATCAGCTTGAGCTGCACATTCTCGTGGCTGCCCTCACGGATGGTGACCGCTTCTCCCCGGTTCTCATACGGCTTGAAAAACTCGGGATCCTGGTAGTCGGCCTCCTCGCCCTGCTCCCACGCGAAGAGCTTGTAATCTCCCGGCGCGATCCCCTTAATCGTGAAATGACCTTGCGCATCCGTGTTCGTCATCTTGAATAAAGACGTCTGCTCACGCCGCCGCCCGTCAGGCGCCAGCACGACCACGGCACTGCTCGCCGCCTGTTGCAATTCGCCGACGGAACCATCGACCTGCCCGCCGTTCGGACTTATCAAGATTTCAAGCATACCCGCGCCGCCCCGGGTCAAATCGAGACCCGCGTCCAGCCCGTCGGCATCGCCCATACGGATCGACTTGATATAGAAGGTTTCGGGCATGCCGTATACGTCGATCCTGTAGATGGCGGGTGGCACGTTCGATAGCGAGAAGCTTCCATCGTCGCCAACCTTCGCGCCTTGCATACCCATCCGCATCACCATCATCTCCTGGGGCGCGAGTGAGACCTGCAGATTACCTAAGGCAGTGCCGCTGGGCCCATCGGCCCGCACTGTACCTTTCAACTCCATGCCCGCGGTCAATAGCAGGCTGACGTTGTCGACATTGTTGTTGCCGGCGTCAACCGGCTGCCGCGCCATATAGGTTTTGCCTTCATCCCAGCATTGCGCCATCAGAACGTAGGCGCCGGGCGTGACGCCGCGCAGCTCAAACGTGTTGTCCGCGCTCCGCACTTGAGTCATGGCTCTGGGATAGAAACCCACGCCCATCGCAGCCTTTTCTCGCGGTAACAGCGTCAGGAAGACAGGCTGTGGCAGGCGCTCTCCCAGCCCGTTGACCACCTTCCCCCGAATTCGCGTAGTGCGCATCTTGAGCAGAGTAACGTCAAGGCCCCGCAGTTGAGCGCCCGGAGCCACGTCGATGGCGGCGGCGGCCGTCGGGTCATTCGTGCCCGGGTAGAAAGTCGGCGCATAACCTTCATCCGGCGCGCCTGCCGGCGTCCGCTGCTGGGTCATGATGTTCTGCTGGTGGTAGGTGGCGCTCAGATAATACTTGCCCGCCTCCAGGCCGAAAATACGATATTCCCCCTGGTCATCTGTCTGGCCGTTACCCACCTGGACCGGCTGCCTTCGTCCGCGCGCGTTGCGTGTCGCCGTCACCTGCACGTGCTCCACTGGCTCGCCATCTTCGTCGAGAACCCGCCCTGCGATTACTCCGGACGGAACCAGCCGGAAGTTTACGTCGCGCGCGCGCTCGCCGGGACTCAGAGGCAGCGGGGTGGCGCCGCGGCTTGTGCCCCGCGCTCCGTACTGCGTTTGCGTGAAGCCGTTCCGCTCAGCAAACACTGTGTATGTTCCTGGATCGATTTCCTGGATGACAAAGTGCCCGCCGGCGTCCGTGGTTGTGCCGTAGTTGTTGTTCTGCTGGCCGTCGTTACCGAACAGGCGGACGTGCGCTTTCTTGAGCGGATCTCCGGTCTGAGCGTTCACTACCTGGCCTTCGATGGAGCATTTGTCCTCCGGCCGGGTGGGCTGGGAGTTGGCCTGTGGCGCTGCCGCGGGCTGCTGCGCGGCCAGCAACAATGGCCCGACTGCCAGAGCGATTCCGACGAAGCGCATGCACGGCTCCCAGGATCGAGTATAAGACGTACGAACGCGTGATCGCGGTTACGCCAGCCACTCGTCCAGATGCTGCCTCACGAACTCGTCGTCATTCAGATGAGGATAGGCGGCGTAAACGCGATCGATCTCCTCCATCTGTCCGGGCGACAGGTCCTCGGCAGGGTTCAGGCACCATCGTCCGGCCAGCAGCCCCTGCCGGCGCAACACTTCGTGAATCCCGGCGATCGAGCCCGCAAACTGGTTGGCCACGTCGAACAGAGCCGCGTTCGCGTCGGTGATCTCGGCGGCCAGCGTCAACCAGCCGGGCCAATCCGGCTCCTGATGAACGCGCTCGACGAGTTCAACGGCCCGGCGCGTCCACACCGCCCAGTGCCCCAGCAGGCCGCCCGCGAAGCGCACCGTTCGGTTACCGAATCGAAACGGCGTGAGCAGATCGGCCACGATGTTGTCGTCATTGCCGGTGTACAGCGCCACATCGCCGGCGCGTCCTGATTCGGCTACGGCGCGCACCACATCGAGGGTTTGATAGCGGTTGAACGGAGCGGTTTTGATCGCTACGACATTTTCGATCTCGACGAATTGGCGCCAGAACTCATAGGGCAGAATGCGCCCGCCTACCGCCGGCTGCAAGTAAAAACCGAAGAGCGGGATCACGGTGGCCACGGCACGGGCATGCTCGATGAGCTCGGCCACGCTGGCGTCACGCAGCGCGCCCAGGCTAAGCAGCCCGGCGTGATATCCGCAACCTGCTGCGAGTTCCGCTTCCTTCACCGCCTGGGACGTCGAACCCACGATTCCGGCAACGCGGATGGCATCGGTGGAGCACAGTTCGTCCATCGCCAGCGCGAGCACCGTTTGGTAGAGGCCGAACTTCGGATCGCGAATTTCGAACTGCGTGGTGTGGACACCAACCGCCACGCCACCCGCACCAGCGGCCAGATAGTAGCGCGTGAGAGCGCGCTGCCGGCGTTCGTCCAGCTTCCGGTCGGCATCGAGCGCTAAAGGATGCGCGGGAATCACCACGCCGCGCCGAAGTTTCTCGCGCCAGGCGCCGGCCATCAGAAACGGCCGTCCCGCGTCTCGAAGTGCGTGGGCTTGGCGTGAGTCGCGCCGCCCATGCGGATCCAGTCAGCCACCCATTCGATCATCTGCTCGACCTTCACAGCAGGGCGGCCAAATAGTCTGTGGCACCGTGCGGCGTTGCTCAGCAGCGCCGTGTCGGCTTCTGTACCCTGAAAGACCGGCTCGATCCCGAAGCGGCTGCCAAACTGTTGTGCGATCCAACGCACCGGCGCGATCTCCGATCCGGTAACGTTCAATACGCCCGGTGGCGACTGGCACAATTTGAACGCGCGCAGCGCGATGGAGTTCGCGTCGCCTTGCCAGATCACGTTGACGTGGCCCATGGTGACGTCCACCGGACGCCGATCAAAAACCTTCTGGCCGATGTCCAGCAGCACGCCGTATCGTAGATCGATCGCATAGTTGAGCCGCAGCATCAGCATCGGTGTCTGATTCCGCCGCGAGAAGTATTCGAAAATGCGCTCCCGGCCCAGCGCCGATTGCGCGTACTCACCCACCGGGGCAGGGCACAAGTCTTCCGTCGCGCCGCCTTCGGCCGCCGGCACCAGCGGATAAACGTTGCCGGTGGAGAACGCCACAATACGCGCCGCCGGATAGCGTTCCGCAACCACCGCCGGCAGCAGCGTATTCATGGCCCAGGTGAGATACTCCGCGCCGGTGGAACCGAATTTGCGCGCCGCCATGTGGAGAACGTTTGGCGCGTCGGGCAGGCTGGCCAGCGCGCCCGGCGCGAGCAGGTCAGCGCTCACGGTTTCAATGCCGGCGGCTTCGAGGCCCTCGCGCACGGCGGGCTCGGAAAAACGTGCGACGCCGATGATCCGCTTCTTTACTCCCGCCAACTCGCAAGCGCGCCGGGCGCGCCGTGCCAGGCTCGGCCCCATCTTGCCGGCCACGCCGAGGATGATCAGGTCGCCTTCCATCCCCTCCATGGCGCGTGCGTCGGCCGGCGATGGTTCCGAGAGGAGCTCTTCCAGTTGCTGTTCGCTCGAAATCATCAGCGCTTATAACCGATCTTGCGGAGAAAGTCGCGCCGCTTCGCGGCATCATCCGCCGTCTCGACCCCCTTGGGCGAAGCGCCATCGATGACGCCTAGCACGCCTCGTCCTTGTTCATTTTCCGCTACGATGACGCTGACCGGATTCGCTGTCGCGCAGAAAATCGAACAGACCTCCGGCACGTCCTTGATGCGGCCGAGCACGTTGATGGGGTAGCCCTCGAGCATGGCGATCACAAACAGGTGGCCCGCGCCTACAGCGGTGGCGTTGCGCGCCGCGAGCGATTTCAGGGCCTCGTCATTGCCGTCGACACGCGTCAGGCACGGGCCGGAAGCTTCATTGAAGGCGATGCCGAACTTCATCTGCGGCACCGTGTTGACCAGAGCTTCGTAGAGGTCTTCCACGCTCTTGATGAAGTGGGTCTGCCCCACAATGAGGTTTCCGCCCTCGGGAATTTCCAGTGAAACAGTTCTCAGATCCATGCGAAAGGTGTTTTGAACCTCCCAGCATACTACCGTGCGACCATGAAGATATGGCCGATCGGCGCCGCGTTGTCGCGGAAAACGTCTCCGGCGACTTCTTCGTGGATGAGACCTGCATCGATTGCGATACCTGCCGCCAGTTAGCTCCCGAAGTATTCGCCGGCGCCGGAAATTATTCTTTCGTCCACGCGCAGCCCGATAACCCGGAAGCCGCGCGCAAAGCCTTGCGGGCGCTGCTTGCCTGTCCCACGGGTTCGATTGGCACGCTGCATCCGGATCGCGTTCGTGAGGTCCGCGCGGATTTTCCGATGCATCTTGAAGCGGGAGTTTACTACTGCGGTTTCAACTCCCCGAAATCTTTCGGCGGCAACAGCTACTTCGTCGAACGGCCCGAAGGGAACTGGCTCATCGACTCACCCAAGTTCCTGCCGCACCTGGTCCGGCGTTTCGAAGAAATGGGCGGCATCGCGCACATTTTTCTGACGCACCGCGACGATGTGGCCGAGGCCGAAAAGTACGCCGCGCATTTTTTGAGCCGCCGCATCATTCATCGCAAAGAGCTTGCTGCTCAGCCCCTCGCCGAAAAGATCCTCGACGGTTTCGAACCCGTGCAACTGGCGCCTGGTTTTCTAGCGATACCGGGGCCCGGCCACACTCGCGGCCACATGTGTCTGCTGGTGGAAAACCGGTTCCTGTTCAGCGGAGATCACCTGTGGTGGAGCCGCGCGTATCAGAGCCTCAACGCCGGGCGCGACGTCTGCTGGTACTCGTGGCAGGAACAGACCCGGTCCGTGGCCGCCCTCGCGGCGTATTCCTTCGAGTGGGTGCTGCCAGGCCACGGCGAGCGCGTGAAGCAGCCACCCGAAGTAATGCGGCAGCAGATTCTCAAACTCGCAGTCCGCATGCGCGGCGAGAATGAGTAACTAAGTCGTAACGATCTGTTTGTCACTACCTTTACCACGTGAACATTCTTTAAGGACGCAATAAGACAGGCGTATGGTAAAATGGTTTTCGTCTATGTCTCGCCCGTGGCTCTGTCGCCTGTCTTTAATCTGATCGTTTGTCATTCCGTCTCCAGGACAGAGAATTCAATCGTATCTAGCTGACGCGGTTCAGCCGAGCTGTCCGGCAACACACCGAAAGGGAGGAATCGATAACATGCAGGAAAGAACCAGGAATCCAAAACAGTATCTGCTGGCCAGCGACTTCGACCAGACGCTCAGCTTCAATGACTCCGGCATCGTGCTGAGTGAATTGCTCGGTAGTGCGGGGTTCGAAGAGAGAGTCGCCGGTTTATCGCGCATTCACCTGGCACAACAGGGCGCGGAGCTGGCTTATCTGCTGTTGCATGACCCGGATTATCGCCGCGTGCGCAAGGAGCACTTGATCGAAGCCGGCAAACGCATTCGCTTGAAGCAGAATATTCGCTTGCTCTCGCAGTTACTCGATGGACTGGATGGCTATCAGTTTGCGTTCTATGTTATTTCCGCCGCGCCCGAAGAGGTCATTCAGTCGGCCCTCGAAGGCATCGTTCCTAAGGATCACATTTACGGAACGCAGTTCAAGTACGATTCTTCAACCGGCGAAATCCAGTCGATCCTTCGTGTCCCCGCGGGCTACGGCAAAGTCGCGGTGCTCGAGGAACTGCGCAAGAGACTCCAGTTGAGCCACGATCGTGTAGTGTATGTGGGCGACGGCAGCTCGGACGTCCATGTGATGCTGCATCTGAATCGGCTCGAAGGACTGACCATTGCGGTCTCCGAGAATAAGTACATCACGCCTATCGCCAAGCGCACGATCCTGAGCGAGGATGCTCTGAGCGTGATGGTGCCCATCATGGAGGAGATTGCCGGCTGGGACGCGGTGAAGATTCGCGCCCTGTTCGAAGCGCATGGATTCGTGCTACAGGATTGGGAAAAGATGCGGACCGATTCACTGACCATCCGTGAAACCGGCATCGCTTCGCCGGTGGCCGGTTAAGGGGGGAGACGCGATGAATGACTGGATCGGTTGGGTGGCGACGGCCACGTTCGCCAGTTCCTACTTCTGTAAACGGCCGGCCACCCTGCGCCGCGTGCAGGGCCTGGCTGCCCTGTTATGGATGAGCTACGGGTTTCTGATTCATGCGCTGCCGATCATCGTCGCCAACATGGTGGTCGCGGCCATTGCCTTATTTTCGTCCTTCTGGCCCGCAATACGTGAGCGGATCGCTCCGATTTCGATCCAGCGATCCGCTCCCATCAATGAAGGATGATGCGCCGGCCCTAAAACTTGCGCAGCTCTTGCAACACTGCATCCAGTCCTTTGGTGCGATAGAGGTCTGTCAGCCGTTGCTCTTCGGGCGAAGGCGCAACCACGCGCAGCAGGCCGGAACTCTGTAGCGCCGCTCGGTCCGGCACCCAGACGTGCCCATCCGCGAATTCCACCTGGCTCACGAACCCCGTCATGCTGGCTATCGATACCGGTTCACCAGCATTGCGGGAGAAACGGAGGGCCGTATCCTGAAGCGCCCGGCCGGTTCGGCCAGGCGGCAGAAGCAGGTCGCCTTCCGATGCGGGCACCGATCCAGCCAGAAACTCTTTTCCGTCGGCATCCTTGACGATCCAGCCGATCTCGACGTAGCGAATCGGCTTGGGCGAGCGGTTCACCACTCGAATTTGTGCCGCACGCGCTTCATTGCCCGCCACCTCCGCCGACCCCTCCAGCGCTTCGACGGGTGAGTCCGGGATCTTCAGGAAAGCGAAATGCTCCATGCGCTCGTTCGCAGCCGATGAGGCAATCGCCGGCCCGCCGCGTGACACGCGCACATCAATGTGC